>ENA-UOUJ01000230-UOUJ01000230.1-activated-sludge-metagenome-genome-assembly--contig:-NODE-230-length-44987-cov-5.411778_pt1 | contig 44987 bp, 38 predicted proteins | sample MGYA00249839_ERZ747224 | MGnify/ENA primary metagenome ERZ747224 (study PRJEB28782, sample SAMN03220277) | activated sludge metagenome | biome: wastewater; feature: sewage sludge; material... | reverse complement strand
TAATTAAAAAACTTGCTTCTTTTTTTACTTTTAAGCGCTACATATTTACCAGACACAATTTTTTTTATGGCCGACCCAACGATCAAAAAGGTTATTGCTAAATACTTATTATTCTGTCAATTTTTATTCCTTATTGCTTAAACCCATTTGTTTAACCGATTGCGTTAAAGAATTCCTTCAGCTTTTGGGAATCTAATTTGCCGTTAGTCCTCACGCTGCTGCAGAGGTCCAGGCCAAAAGGGCCGACAGCCTCAATGGCTTGCCTGACATTATCTTTGTTGAGACCGCCGGCCAGAAACAATGGAATAGAAATAGATTTCCTGATTTTCCGGCTCAACTCCCAGTTGTGGGTACGCCCGGTGCCGCCTAATTCCTTCACAGGCAAATTAGGATTACCACTATCCAACAGGAGGGCATTCACAAACCCGGAAACTTCAATAGCTTCTTTTACTGATTGCTCGTCAATCACATGAATGACCTGTACTAATTTTACATGAGGCAATTCATTTTTGAGCAAATCATATTCACGGTTTTCCAGTTCATCCACAATCTGGATGGTCGTGGTTTGTGTTTTTTTGTGATGCGCAATGATGTTTTCTGCCTTTGTTTCGCTCGTGAGCAGAAAAGTAGCAATCGGCGGCGGAACCGATTTGGCAATATCATAAATAAGCTCATCGCCGATAACACCAGGCCCGCTGGGCATGTGCCCCACCAGGCCCAATGCCGAAGCGCCGTATTCAACAGCTGTCTTTGCCTCTTCGATGCTGCTGATGCAACATATTTTAACTCTTGGTTTTGTCATAAAAAAAACTTAATAATTTTAACCATTCTCCCCTTTCGGAGTATTATGCTTTTCGTTTTGTACCACGTTTTCGAGTGTCCATTCAATTCGTTTTTCAAATGGGCTTTTGCGGTATGCGCAATTACTTTTTGTGCAAATGGGACATTGAAATTCGGTGCAACCATCGAGGTGGACAAATAGTTCAAGGCTTTCGCCAAATTTTTCTTTATTGAGTTTGGTGAGAATTTCCATTTCCTCATGTGCTTCATTTACCGTAAAATACCAAGGTACGGTAAGATGGCAATCTACATGCAATACACTGCCGTATTTTATTACTCTTAAATTGTGGATATCTACCCAGTTTTCTCGCCTGCGGCTATTTACCTTCTCTATCATGGATTGTAAGAGCTGGCTGTCAGCTTCATCCATAATTCCCGCTACCGACTTTCGGATGATGGTGTAGGCAACATACACAATAAATCCGCCCAGAATAATGGCTACAATGGAATCTATCCAAAATAACTTTGTGAAATACAGCAAGGTTAACCCCAAAATTACGCCCAGAGTGGAATAAGTGTCGGTTTGTAAGTGTTTTCCACTGGTTTCGAGTGCAACTGAATGGTTTTTTTTCCCTTTTATTACACAGTAAGTACCTACACCGTAATTGATAACAGCAGTTATTGAAATCAAGATAATACCCAGGTCCAACCTTTCAATCTGGCTGGGAATCATCAACTTATAGATGGCTTTATACAGGATAACAGTGCCTGCAATGCCGATCATGGTTCCTTCTATGGCGGCAGATAAGAATTCGGCTTTGCCATGTCCGTAAGGGTGGTTGATATCTCGCGGCAGTGAAGAAATGTATAAACTATACAACCCGATAAAACCGGCTATCACATTCACAATGCTTTCAAGGGCATCCGTTAAAATTGAAACCGATGATGTAAAATAATATGCAATGAATTTTATTATCAGTAAGATTACTGAAACCGAAACCACCCATTTTTGAATTTGAAGATTTTGCTTTGATTCAACTGCCTGCATTATATTGAATTAACAAACTTATTTGTTTTCGGTTTTCTCTTTGATGCCCAGTTTTTTTCTGACGGCCCGTTTTAACCTGGTATAGAACTCTTTGCTAAACAAATTGGAGTCGTGCATTGCCTTGTAGGTTAAGAACACACCTATGGGCACCAATACGTAAGTTGCCAGCCACATTCCATTGAAGGGCGACATTTCGTCTTCTTTTGCTAATTTTTCGCCGCGTGTGGACACAAAGTAAAAAATCATAAAGAATACAATGGCAAAAATAAGTGGCGTACCCAATCCTCCTTTTCGGATAATGGAACCCAAGGGAGCGCCAATCATAAACAAAACAATACAGGCAATAGCCAAAGATATTTTTCGGTGCCACTCTATTTTATAGCGCCTGATATCTTTTTCCTGTTCATATATTGAGGAAGAACTCATTTCAATATTGCTCTTCATCGAGTTGATGACAGACAAAGCTCTTTGATTTAAGTCGCTTCTTGCACTATCCGGAAGTATGGCTTCAAAATTTTTATCAGTTTTTCCTGGGATAATATCAACTTTTTTTCCAATTGCTTTTTCAACCTTTTTTTCTTCCTTTTTGGGCTCAGGTTTCTTTACCTCTATAGGCGGCGCTTTTTGTTCGGTGGCTGATGGTGTAGCGTCTCCTTGTTTGGCTTGAATAGCTTTTTGAATTGAATCATTCATCAAACTGTCTGCCAGAAATGCTTTACGATTTTCAATACTGTCTTTAATTCTTTTTACTGTTTCAATACTGTCTTTAATGAATTTTTTCCTGGCTTCTACCGAATCCTTCTTTCTGGTTTCTTCCCAGCCTTTTATTGCCAATTGAATACTATCGGCTGTAGGTACAGCAATTTTTCGGTCAAACTTCTTAATACCCAGGTAATCAGCAGTGTTTTTTCTGTAATTGAAAACAGAATCCGGAATTTTGGCATTTGTTACACTATCCTTATAAACCAACAATCCCAAACTATTCCAAATACCTCTGTTGAATCGTTCTCTGTCGGCAATCGTAAATTTGCTCATTGAGTCAATGACCTTGTCCAGTTGTCTCATGTTTAACACATCCCGATTGTCATGGTTATTGCTATCAGCCGTAGTTTTAAAATCGAATACACTGATGTCGAACTGCTTTTTATATTCTTTAAAGCCAAGTCGTACATAGTCGGTATTCAACGAATCGGAGGGGTAGCCCCGTTCTTCGTATCGCCATCCGTTTTTAAGATAAAAATCCAGAAAACGCCTGTCCGAAGAAGGCTTCATGATACCGCTTTTGGCTACAATAAACCGATCCTGAAGAACATTATTTTGCTCAAAAACAATCACATCATGAATAATACTGTCATTTTCCTTTTTCCCTATTTTTATGGCAAAACCATCAATTTTATCATAAAAAACACCTTCTTTTATTGCAAATGCCGGCTTTGCCAGTACAACATCGGCCAGTAGGGTACGCTGTTTCAAATACGCAACCGGTATGACATAATTTGAAAACAAAAAAGCGCCAATACTGATAATAACTGCCACAAAAAACAATGGCCTCATAAACCGGAGCAATGAAATGCCCGATGATTTAATGGCTACGAGTTCAAAAGTTTCGCCCAGGTTTCCAAATGTCATTAAAGAAGACAATAAAACGGACAATGGTAATGCTAGAGGGATAAGTGTGGCGCTCAGATACAATATGAATTTGAAAATGGTGGATGTGTCCACTCCTTTGCCCACAAAATCATCAATCCATAACCAAAAAAACTGCATTATCAATACAAATACTGTAATGAAGAAAATAGCCACAAATGGCCCTATAAATGATTTTATAATTAGTTTATCTAATTTCTTCAATTGTTGGTAATGAGTTTATTCTATTAATATTTAATGTGTTATTTGGTCAAATTTTTTGAATAATCTGCAAATAACGCAATACTGAGTTTAAGAAACAAAATTAAAGTATTAAAGATTTGAGAAATAAAAAACCTCACAGGCTAAGATGTAGCGCTATGAGGTCAAATAATATTAAGACTTATAGGAAAATTAATTACCCAATCTGTGAAAGAGGTCTTTTACTTGATAATCCCAAAGCTGTGACTGGTCTTTTATATCCTTTTTTTCGGCAAAATCTGTAATTACAAGAATTGTCTGGTTTGTTATTTCGGATTTATCAATTCTAAATTCAAAATACTCATTTTTGGGAGCTCCTACCCAATGAAATCTAATAAATTTATCAGGTTCGTTGTCCAAAACTTCGGCTTCTTCCTGTGAGCCATTCCAGCCAAAATAGAATATATTTTCATGTTCGTCCACACTGTCGGCGAACCATTCGCTTAATCCGTTGGATGTAGCGAGAAATTCGTACAAAATTGTTGGAGAGCAACGAACAGGGTATTCTAATGTATATTTCTGCTTACTCATTTGTCTATATTATTAGATACATTTTGCGGCAAGTATAGGTATTTTATGCCAATATCAAAATTTTTTTTTAAAATAATATAATTCAGCTACTTAAAAAGGACATTCAGGAGTAAAGTAAGGCTGTGTTTTTCAATTTTTTAGAAATTAGGAAGATGAATTTCAATTTTTTATAACTTATACCTATCTTTGTGGGGTAAACCTTATCGAATGTTGGAAATTGGTATAACAGCTATAATTTCTTTTATAGTTGCATTTCTCGCAATCCCTGTTATAATTCTTATAGCAGATAAGAAGAAATTGTATGATGTTCCTGATGAAAGAAAAGTGCATAGCCGCACTATAGCTTCATTGGGAGGGATTGGTATTTTCTTAGGTTTTATTTTTTCTACTCTTTTGTGTATAAGCCTTTCGCAAAATGCTGAATTTCAATACTTTTATGCCTCTGCACTCACTATATTTTTTATCGGTTTAAAGGATGATATTATTGCTTTATCTGCTACTAAGAAGTTTATAACCCAAATAATAGCAGCGGCTATTATAATTCATTTGGGCGGTATTCAAATTGAAAGTATGTATGGTATTGGCGGTATTACACAACTCTCACCTACCTATGGAATTCCCTTAACTTATTTTACTATTATATTGATAATCAATGCTTATAATCTTATAGATGGTATTGATGGGCTTGCCGGAAGCCTTAGTTTATTGGCTACTTTATTGTTTGCTACATATTTTTATTATGCAGGGCTTCATGCCTACGCTGCCTTTGCTTTGGGATTAGCCGGCAGTCTTATTGCTTTTTTGATATTCAACTTTCAGCCGGCAAAGATTTTTATGGGCGATTCGGGTTCATTGCTGATAGGGATGGTAATGTCCATATTGGTGCTCAAGTTTATTGCAGTAGCCGGTTCTCCTGCCGCTGTAGTGCCAATGCAATCTGCAGTAGGAATTGGCATTGCTGTTTTAATTGTACCACTTGTTGATACACTTCGTGTTTTTGCAATAAGAATGATAAAAGGGCGCTCTCCATTTTCTCCAGACCGCAATCATGTACACCATTTGCTGATTGACAGGGGGCTTCGTCATTCGACGGTTACTTTTATTTGTATATTGGCTAACATCACCTTGATAAGTTTTGCATATATCTTTAGTTTTATGGGCAATTCTTTTGTGGTGATAGGGTTATTTACAATTTCACTCATCACAATGGGTATTTTATATTTTACACTGCCCAAACGCAATATGGTTATTCATCGTCAATACGTTATAAATCAAAAAGGAAGTTTCAATCATACTTCCAAAGTGATTGATTTGAAAACCAAAGAAGAGGTTATCAGCGAAAAATTAAGCGGTTAACTACTTTTCTTCCTAATCCTCTCATACTGTTTATTTACAATTTTATTAAGATTTTTTATGTATGGAAACTTTTGCAACTCAATTAGTTTCCTTAGTTTTGCGCCCCTAATGACTGAATCTGAAGATATTAAATCAAGAATCTGGCAAAAAGCGCATGAATTATTTATTCAATATGGCATACGCAGTGTGAGTATGGATGAAATAGCTGCTGTCTTAGGTATGAGCAAAAAGACGATTTATATTCACTTTAAAGACAAAAATGCCATTGTAGAGGAAGCTATTAATAATGTTATTAAAAATAGTCGTGATTGTATAATTTATGAAAAGGAAATTAGTGAAAATGCTATTGAGGAGGCATTAAAAGGAGTAGATGCTTTTGACAGCGTACTCAGCAGAATTAATCCCTCTTTGATATTTGACCTGCAAAAATATCATCCTAAAGTGTATTTGCTTTTTGCAAAATATAAAAACGAATTTATTTATGAAATGGTAAAGGCAAATATGGAGCGGGGAATAGATGAAGGTATTTATAGAAAGGATATTGACATAGAGGTGCTTTCAAAATTGAGGGTAGAAAATGTATGGATTCCATTTAACCCTGAGTATTATACCCAGTTTGAAATATCCATTTCACAAATTCAAAAAGAAATATTCCTTCATTTTTTGTATGGAATAGTTTCCGAAAACGGATACAGTATTTTAAATAATTACAAAAACCAACGTTTAAATAAACTATCAAATGAAAATATATAAAATAGCATTCGGGCTATTATTTTTACTATTGGCTACAACTACCTTTTCTCAGCAGGTACATCATTTTTCGTTAAAAGAAGCTTTGGATTATGCGCAAAAAAACAATGTACAGGTAAAAAATGCATTATTGGATGTGAAACTCCAACAGCAAGTAAATCGCGAGGTTACCGGCACTGCATATCCTCAATTGTCGGCAAGCAGTCAGCTAACCTACAATGCGGCGCTGCCAACAAGTCTTGTACCATCAGAGTTTTTTGGAGGAAAGCCGGGCGAATATGCCCGCCTGAAGTTTGGGGTAAACTGGTCATCTACTGCTGGTTTTGCCTTGAACCAATTATTGTTTGACGGACAGGTTTTTACAGGGTTGCAGGCAAGGCAAACCCTGATTGATTTTAAAAACAAAAATGTAGAAGTAACCGAAGAGCAAATTAGAACCAATGTGGCTAAAATCTATTATCAACTGGTGGTGAGCAATACACAAATAACTTTGCTTGACACCAATATTGCCCTGATAAAAAAACTGAACCATGACACCAAAATCATGTATGAAAATGGATTTGCCGAAAAACTGGATATGGATAAGCAAGAAGTTCAACTTGCTAACCTGAATTCCTCAAGAACAACGGTTATCAACCAGATTGATAACGGTTATTTGGGGCTGAAAGTATTGATGGGTATGCCATTGACCGACTCATTGGTTTTGACGGATAACTTATCTGATGACATGATTAGGGAGGGAATTCTGGAAGCCTCCAATTTTGATTACAATCAACGAAAAGATTATCAATTTGCCAAGCTGGGCGTAAAACTCAATGAATATGATATTCAGCGATACAAGTATAGTAAAATACCACAACTTAGCCTGACCGGTTATTACAATGAAATGGCACAAAGCAATAAGCTTGACTTATATAGCGGGCATGCTTATTGGTCGCCGGTGAGCGCTTTCACGCTTAACCTTAGAGTGCCTTTATTTACAGGGTTTGCAGCCAATGCAAGAATCACCCAGGCAAAAATAAAATTAGAAGAAACACATAACAATATTGAAGCAATGAAGCTGAATATTGACAGAGAAATTCAGACTTCAATAAACAATTTTAAGTCAGCGATTACCAATCTCGATTATCAAAAAAACAATATGAATCTGGCTCAAAATGTTTACAATCAGACAAAGAAAAAGTATGAAATAGGAACTGGAAGTCAAACAGAAATTAATCTTGCAAGAGCAGATATGGAAGCTGCACAAACTAATTATTACAATGCACTTTATAATGCGGTGATAGCAAAAGTGGATTTCATGAAAGCCACAGGAAAACTTTAATAACCCTACTTTAAATCTATTTAAATTTATAACATACCATGCATTACATTTTTAAAGCAATCATTGCCTCCATTTTGGTTTTTAGTATTGCCTCCTGCGGTGGAGGAAAAGAAAAAGGGAAATTGGGTGATAAGAAAGTACAATTGGAAAAACTGAAAAACCAACAAAAAAAACTGAGTGAGCAGATTGAAAAGCTGGAAGAAGAAATATCAGTGTTGGATCCTTCGACCATAAAGGCAAAATTAGTAAGCATTGAAACAATTGATGGTGAATCCTTTAGTCATTATATTGACCTGCAAGGTAAAATTGATGCCAAAAACGTGGCCTATGTGGCTCCCAGAGGAATGGCCGGTGTTGTAAAAGCATTGTACGTAAAGAAAGGCGATGTAGTAAGAAAAGGACAAATTCTTGCAAAATTAGATGATGCAGTGGCCAGACAGCAGGTAGCAGCAATAGTTCAGCAAACGGATGTATTGAGAACACAATTAAATCTTGCAAAAACTGCATTGCAGCGTCAACAAAATTTGTGGGATAATAATATCGGAACCGAAATGCAGGTAATTAAAGCTAAAGCTGATGTGGAAGCACTCTCCAGCCAACTAAGGGGAGTAGAGGCACAGGTAAGAATGGCAAAGGAACAGCAGAATTTTTCAAATATTATCGCTGATATTAGTGGTACTATTGATCAGGTAAATGTAAGAGTAGGAGAAACATTTACAGGTATGTCAGCCGGTGGCCCTCAAATTTCTATAGTAAATACTTCTGTTTTAAAACTTCTTGTGAATGTACCTGAAACTTATTTAGATAAAGTATCGGTAGGCACACCCTTGGTGATTACTTTGCCGGAAGGAAACAATGGGAAAATTAATACCACTGTTTCTGTAGTAAGCAAACTGATTGACCCATCTTCCAGAACTTTTTATATTGAAGCTAATGTACCATCCGATCCTTCTTTAAGGGCCAATCAGATCGCAAAAGTTCAGATTCAGGATTACTCCAGGCCAGAGGCTATTACCATTCCTGTAAATACATTGCAGAATGACCAGCAAGGCAAATACGTGATGGTAGCAGTAACCGAAAATAACAAAATGGTAGCACGTAAAAAAAGAATAAATGTAGGTCAATTATATGAAGACAGGCTTGAAGTAAAGGCCGGACTTGACAAGGGCGACCAACTTATTATACAAGGGTTTGAAAATCTGTATGATGGGCAATTAATTTCAAAATCTGAAGGTTAAAGGATAATTTATTTTAAAGCTTTTAAACTATTTGAACCAGATTAAAAATATTATATGAGTGTATTAGAAAATTTTTCTGAAAAATTTAAGGAGTTTTCGCTTACATCGTGGGCAGTGCGCAACAGAACAACTGTTTATCTTTTAATCCTCCTTGTTACCATTATGGGAGCAATGAAGTTTATTACTACACCTAAGGAAAGTTTTCCTGATGTGGTGCTGCCAACAGTGTTTATTCAGACAGTGTATGTAGGTAATTCGCCAAAAGATATGGAGAATCTGGTTACCCAGCCTATTGAAAAGCAAATTAAAGGAATGAGTGGAGTGAAGATTGATAAACTTACCAGTACTTCGTTTCAGGATTATTCAGTTATTGTTATTCAGTTTGATACTAAAGAAAAGATAGACGAGGCGCTGCAAAAAGTGAAAGACGCTATCGACAAGGCAAAAAAGGATTTGCCAACAGATCTTACACAACAACCTACTGCAATGGAGTTCAGCCTCTCAGAAATTCCAATTATGTATGTTAATATCAGTGGCGATTACGATCCCATGCGATTAAAGATTTTTGCTGATAAATTGAAGGACAGGCTCGAAGAACTTACCCAAATAATGCGTGTAGATTTGGTAGGAGCGCCGGAAAGGGAGTTTCAGGTGAATGTGGACAATGCCAGAATGCAGGCTGCCAATGTTACCTTCAACGATATTTCAAATGCTATAAAATTTGAAAATATGGATATTTCCGGCGGTTTGCTGGAGGTAGGCAACATGCGTAGAAACCTACAGTTGAAAGGTCAGTTTAAAACTGCTTATGATATAGAGAATGTGATTGTACGCAATAGTACCGGCAACCCCGTTTATCTTAAGGATATTGCTAATGTGAAAGATACCATTAAAGAAACTGCCAGCTATGCGCGATTGGATGGAAAGAACGTAATTACACTGAATATCATTAAACGAAGTGGTGAAAATTTGATTGAAACATCGGATCTGGTAAAAGAAATTTCTAAGGAAATGCAGACCAATGAATTTCCAAAGGATCTTAAAGTTACCATAACCGGCGATCAAAGCATCTCCACCCGTACTTCTTTTAATGACCTCATTAATTCTATTATTATTGGATTCATGTTGGTATTGGTAATCCTGATGTTCTTCATGGGTATTACCAACGCCTTCTTCGTGGCTTTGAGTGTGCCTTTGAGTATGTTTGTGGCATTTATTTTTCTGCCATTAGGTGAGGTAATTGTTGGCGGCAATATTACACTCAATTTTATGGTGCTTTTTGCATTGCTTTTCGGTTTAGGAATTATCGTGGACGATGCTATTGTAGTGATTGAAAATACACACCGAATATTTGTGGATGCAAAAGGAAGAATACCTTCTGAAACGGCAGCACGAATGGCAGCGGGCGAAGTGTTCGTGCCGGTACTGGCCGGTACACTGACTACGCTGGCGCCGTTTTTCCCACTCTTATTTTGGCCGGGTATTTTCGGCAAGTTCATGATATACCTGCCTTTGATGCTGATATTTACACTTTCAGCCTCATTATTGGTGGCATTTCTTATGAACCCCGTGTTTGCAGTAGATTTCATGAATCATAAAGATGATGACTATAATTTCACGGGAGAAAAGGCACAGATATTTAAACGCCCGTTCTTTAAGGTAATGATCTTTTTGGGAATTTTGTTTGACCTGATTGGATTACTGGCCAGACCAAATGGTTCCGTATTTTTCTTCTTTGGGAACCTTTCATTTTTTATGGCATTACTGGGTGTTTTAAATGCCTATTTCTTTGATGGTTGGGTGCGTTATTTCCAGAACCATGCGCTGCCCTGGATTATGGGCCATTATGAACAATTACTAAGATGGGCTTTGAAGGGCTGGCGACCCGTATGGTTACTCCTAAGCGCTGTGGGGTTACTGCTTTTTTCAATTTTTATATTTTCGATTTCGGCAGCAATAGGCAGAACAAAAATTATTTTCTTCCCTGACTCTGATCCTACATTTATTTATGTTTATTTAAAAATGCCTGCAGGAACAGACGTTAAATATACCGATTCTGTTACACGGCAGTTGGAGGCGAGGGTTAACCATGTTTTGGGTATTGATCCGGCACATAATAAAACCAATCCAATTGTAGAGAGTATTATTTCAAACGTTGCTGTGGGCGCTGCTGAACCTAACAGTGGCAGTATGGGTGCCAGAAGCGAATTGGGTAGAATACAGATTTCGTTTGTTGAATTTGAAAAAAGACAGGGACATAGCACAAAACCATACCTTGACTCTTTAAGAGCGAGTATCAAAGGCATTCCGGGCGCTGAAATAACAGTCGATAAACAAAAAAGCGGGCCTCCTACAGATCCACCGGTTAATATTGAAGTAAGTGGCGATGATTTTGATGAAATCATAAAGACAGCAACAGGGCTTAAAAACTTTCTTGACAGTGCACAGGTGCCGGGTATAGAAGAACTGAAAATGGACATAGACCTCAACAACCCTGAAATTACACTCACCGTAAATCGTGAAAGAGCGCTGATTGAAGGCGTATCTTCTGCTCAGATTGGCGCGCAGATAAGAACTGCATTGTTTGGGAACGAGGCCAGTAAAATAAAGGATGGTGATGATGAATATAAAATTCAAGTAAGAACGGGCGAGTTACAGAGAAATAACCTTACAGACCTTCTGAATATGAATGTGAGTTTTAGAGATATGGCTACAGGAAAGTTTAAGAGCGTACCAATTAGCTCGCTCGTAAATATTGATTATACAAATACGCTGGGAAGTGTAAAAAGAAAAAATCAAAAACGGACGATTACTTTGTATAGTACTTTGTTGTCCGGATATACTTCTACCGGCGTAAATGCGCAATTGAAAAAAGTGATCAATCAGTTCAGAGGCACTTCCAATAATGTATCCATAACTCAAACGGGTGAAGGAAAGCAGCAAATGGAAACCATGAACTTCCTACAGTCTGCATTTGTTTGGTCGGTTTTACTGATTTTATTAGTGCTGGCATGGCAGTTCAATTCTATGAGTAAATCTGTAATTATTCTTACAGAAATTATCTTTAGTATTATCGGTGTGATGCTGGGCTTTGCCATTACAGGAATGACGGTTTCTTCGGTAATGGTGGGAGTAGGTGTGTTAGGCCTTGCCGGAATTGTAATTAAAAACGGTATTCTTGTAATTGAGTTTGCTGATGAACTTCGGGAAAGAGGGTTAAAAATCCGCGAGGCAGTTATTCAGGCCGGAAAAATCAGAATTATTCCGGTGATGCTCACCGCTGTAGCAGCCATATTGGCGCTTATACCATTGGCAATTGGTTTTAATATCAATTTTTACAACATGTTCGCTGAGTTCAGGCCGCACATCTTTTTCGGCGGCGATAGCGTTGCGTTCTGGGGGCCTTTGTCCTGGACGATTATCTTTGGGCTTACTGTAGCTTTCTTCCTTACTCTGGTGATGGTACCCAGTATGTATTTAATAGCCGAAAGGCTCAAGCGCCCAATGCGTAAGACATTTGGTGGCAAATGGGTTTCGTTTATGGGTATTCCTCCAATGATTTTTCTTTTTATTCCAATGATGATATTCAGCATGCTCAAACAGAAAAATAGAGTGGAAAAAAGAAGAAAAAAACTTGCAAATGACGTTAATAGTAATGAAGCCTTTGTGGGAAGTTGGTTTTAATCTCTGAGGCTGAAAAATATCATAAATCTCTTTGTTTGGAAACAGGCAGAGAGATTTTTTTTGATAAATGTTTTTTGATTGATTTTGAATCCATGTATTACGAATAAAAATTCTATCTTTGGCAGAGCTTTTCTTCTATTTAAAAACGTCTTGCAACAATGAAAAAATTAACCATTGCTTTTTTCCTTATAATTACTTCGCTTTTTTTGAATGCACAAATTGAGTCGAATCAGAATTTTATATTGACGGTGGGCGATGCCCGATTGGTTTTGAGTACTGAAGGAAAAATAAGTTTGTTAAATGAATTTTTCTTTAAGGATGGTTCCTTGGGATTTTTTGTTGATACCAAGGGCGATTTTAAAATTATTTGTGATAAGGTTATCTGTAATTCTGAAGGAGAAGCATATGGCCTTATGGCCGAAAACTCCGATTCGGAGTCAGAAAATTTCTTTTTATTAATAAAAAGTCGGGTTATCAAAATCGGTAATACTTCGGTAATTTTTGATGTTTTTAATAAGTTGAGTAGTGTCGGAAATACTTCTGTCTCCTACGACAGAGAAAAAAAACTGTCAAGGATTGGCAGGACTTATTTCTATTATAATAATAAAGGTAAAATAAGAAATGTGGGCAATACCGAAATTTACAATCAGTCAGGCGGGACAAGTTCTTTTTGGATTGGCAAATCTTATATTTCTTTCGGCTTCCAGAAAATGGTAGAAAAGGCAGGCCCTGTTTCAATTGATTATGATATGAGCGGAAAAATTAAAAGGATAGGAAATACAAGAATCAGTTATCTGTATGATGACAGATTGAAAAAAGTAGGAGATAATGAGATCTCGTACGATATGAATAAAAAGGTTACTCAAATCGGAAATATGAAAATCGGATATGAAAAGTGGAAATATGTTACGGATATTGGAAAAACCAAGATAGAATATTCATTGACTGATAACAGAGTGAGTAAAATAGGGAATAGCGTGATCTACTATGGTCTTTGATAAATTTTTTCTAAAATAATTGGGTAATTTATTTTAGCTTCAATAAGAAAAGTTATGACTTAATTGTTTTTATTTCTACTTTTATCAAAATATACTACTATGCCAATAAGAATGACAGATGATCCTCAAGGACAGGATAATTATGACTATAATGATGATAGTGGTGGCGGACGGTCGAACTTTCCTGGGGGTGGAGGCGGCGGAGGTTTATTGAGTCTGCTGCCGTTGTTGCTCGGTTTGTTTAGAGGTAAGGGCATCATTTGGCTGATAGTCATTGGTCTTGCTATTTATTTTCTGGGAGGAAAAGGTGGTTGTAATTTGGGAGGCTTGTTGGGTGACGAAAATAGTGGAGTACAACAATTGTTTTCAAAAAGCGGATACGGATACAGCGCCAAAGAATTTGATAAAGCTTCCATTTATGAAGGGCTCGAAGACAACAATACTAAAAACCCCTTACCTGAAGCAGTTTCTTTGCTGCGGTTTGCTCCTCGCCGTGGCGATCAGGGACAGCAGGGTAGTTGCGTTGCCTGGAGCAGCGCTTATGCCGCCCAAACGATTTTGACAGCAGCAGCTACAGGAAAAGACCCCAATTCTATTACATTTAGTCCATCTTATTTGTATAATCAGATCAGGCTGAGTCAGGACTGTCAGGGGTCTTATATACAACGTGCAATGGAAGCTATAAAACGTAATGGCGGAGTGCCTTTGAGCCAATACCCCTATAATGATCAGGATTGCAGCCGAAGCCCATCAGGGGCAGACCTGGCAGCCGGACGGCAAAACACGATTCATGGTTTTACCCGACTCACTGAAGGTGATAACCTCAATCCGATTAGCGTAAGAGCAGTAAAAGAACATTTAGCCAAAGATGCTCCTGTTGTAATTGGTATGCTGGTTGGTCAAAGTTTTATGACAGATATGATGGGACGTGAATTGTGGCAACCTCAAGGATTAGATAAGGCACAGGTGGGTTTAGGCGGCCATGCCATGTGTGTCATTGGATATGATGATAGGAAATTTGGAGGTGCTTTTCAGATTATGAACAGTTGGACTCCTCAATGGGGCAAAGATGGGATTGCCTGGGTAAGATACGGCGATTTTAAGAATTATGTTCGTGAGGCTTATGGTATTGATCCGCTTCCTAAATCTGCGGCTGTAGCCAATTTGCCTTTAGAATGTAGTGTTGGGTTAATCAATAATGCAACCAAACAATATATCCGTTTAAAATCAACCGGCAATAACACGTTTCAAACTGTTACGCCCATCAAGGTAGGAACAAGATTTAAAATGGAAGTAAAAAATTCTACCGAATGTTATGTATATATTTTCGGACAGGAAACTGACGGTAGCAGTTATGTTTTATTTCCTTATTTAAAACCTGGACAAACAGTTTCAAAACACTCGCCTTATTGTGGAATTACAGGCTATCGGGTTTTCCCTAAGTCAGAATCTTTGGAGGCAGACAATATTGGCAACAAAGATTATATGGCTGTAGTAACCAGTAAAAAAGAATTGAATTATAATCAGTTGAATAGCGCTATCAGTAGTAGCACACAGCCCACCTATTCAGGTAAGGTCAATGAAGCTTTAAAAACTATCCTTGTTTCCACTGCTACTTATAGCGCAACGAGTGACGGTAGAATCAATTTTAAAGTAAATGCAGCGCCAAATCAGGCCGTAGCTACTATTGTTGCATTTGATAAAGCGCCATAAAAATTCAAAAAATAAATTTAGAAATTGTCCAATCATTTAATACACGAAACAAGCCCATACCTTTTGCAACATGCCCATAATCCCGTGGACTGGTATCCATGGGGTGATGAAGCATTGCAAAAAGCAAAGGATGAAAACAAACCGATTCTTGTGAGCATTGGCTATGCCGCCTGCCACTGGTGCCATGTAATGGAAAGAGAGAGTTTTGAAGATGTAGAGACGGCTGGCTTTATGAATGACCATTTTATTAATATAAAAATAGACCGGGAAGAAAGGCCTGACCTCGATCAGATTTATATGGATGCTGTACAGGCAATGACCGGTAGCGGTGGCTGGCCGTTGAATGTTTTTTTGACGCCAGAAAAAAAACCATTCTATGGGGGTACTTATTTTCCTCCGGAGCCTATAAGCAACCGACCTTCTTGGAAGGATGTTCTTTTGGCTGTGTCAAATGCATTTAAAAATAAAAGAAAGGATATTGAAGAACAGGCCGAAAAACTAACAGGTCATTTGCATCTGTTTAATTCTTTTGGCATAGAGACTGAAGGCGTGAGTAATTTTCTCAACGAAGATCAGGCCGACACGGCTTGTAATAATCTTTTGAAGTCTGCCGATAAACAATGGGGTGGTTTTGGCAGTGCTCCTAAATTTCCTCAAACTTTTTCAATTCAATATTTACTGCGTTATTATTTTTCAGAAAAGAAAAGAGTTGGCAGTTATGCCGAAGCAGCGTTGCAGCAAGCATTGTTAAGCTTGGATAAAATGATAGAAGGCGGTATTTATGATCAGGCGGGAGGCGGTTTTGCCAGATACTCGACCGACAGAGAATGGCTGGCGCCACATTTCGAAAAAATGCTTTACGACAATGCACTATTGGTTTCAGTTTTGACGGAAGCCTTTCAAATCACAAAGAATAAAAAATATAAGAAAGCTATAGACCATACTTTAGCTTTTATTGAAAGAGAAATGCTCCATCCTCAGGGTGGATTTTATTCGGCTATGGATGCAGATAGCGAGGGAGAAGAAGGAAGATTCTATATTTGGGATTATGATGAGGTAACCGAAGTTTTGGGAGATGATGCGGAAATTTTTACTGCTTATTACAATATTACGCCTGAAGGTAATTGGGAAGGGAAAAATATTCTCAGGATATTGGAACCTCTTGAAGATTTTTCGAATCGGTTAAAAAAGCCGGTTGATGAAGTCGAGGCAATTTTGGATAGAGGAATTAAAAAATTAATGACAAGACGTTCTAATCGGATTCGTCCGGCTTTGGATGATAAAGTCATTTTAGGATGGAATGCGCTGATGAATGTTGCTTACAGTAAATCTTATGCTGCTACAGGCGAAGAAAAATATTTACAACGTGCTGTTCATAATATGCAATTCCTGATTGAAGCATTTAAAAATCAGAATGGCTCTTATAATCATGTCTGGAAAAATAATCATTCTAAATACACAGCCTTTTTGGATGATTATGCTTTTTTGATTCAGGCGCTGCTGCAACTTCAAAAAGTAAGTGGAGATAATCATTGGCTGCATATTGCCGAATCTCTTTGTAATAAGGTCATTGAGGACTTTAGTGAAGACGAAATATTTTTTTATTACACCCCTTCTTATAACCATGACGTGATTGTGAGGAGGAGAGAAATTTATGATAATGCTACTGCATCAGGGAATGCAATAATGGCACAGAACCTATATGAGCTGGGAATATTTCTGGATAACAGGCAATGGATACAAAGGGCTGAAAAAATGCTTTCGGGGATGAACAATATGATGGTAAAATATCCGACAAGTTTTGGCGCCTGGCTTTGTAGTGCGTTTGAAATGATGAAAGGACTGGATGAGATTGTGCTAATGGGCGATTATCAAAAAGCACAGAAGCAAATATTGGCGCATTATTTGCCACATGCAATATTTATGGTTTCTTCTAAACCGGAAGACAAATATCCCTTACTAAAAGATAAACAGATTCTTCAGCCGCTGACTATTTATTTGTGTAAGAATTATTCATGCCAGCAACCGGTTTATTCTGTAGAAAAATTAATCAATAACCTACAGCTATGAGTTTGAAGAAACTTCTTTGGCTTCAAAATGGTTTATTATAATTTTTGCTTTTGCTTTTCCCGCTACTAAAGCGATTTCTTCAAAGCTTTTTTCACGGATGTTTTTAAGGGAGCGAAATTCAGTTAAAAGCTGATCGGCTGTGGCTTTACCGATTCCTTTAATTTGCTCTAATTCATTCTTAAAGGTGCCTTTGCTCCGCTTTTGCCTGTGAAATGTGATTCCAAAGCGGTGCACCTGGTCTCTCACAAATCGAAGCAGTTTCAGGCTACTGCTGTTATAAGGTAATTTCAAAGATTCCTTATCACCTGTAAAAAATATTTCCTCTACATTTTTTGCAAGTCCGATAAGCGTCAGGCTGCCTGTAAGGTTTAGTTCTTCAATGGCTTCCATTGCAGCGCTCAATTGGCCCTTGCCTCCATCAATTATTACTAACTGTGGTAATGATTGATTTTCTTCTATCAGCCTTTTATAGCGCCGATAAACTGCTTCTTTCATGCTCGCAAAATCATTAATGCCTTCTACCGTCTTTACGTTAAAATGTCGGTAATCTTTTTTGCTCGGCACTCCGTTTTTGAAGCAAACCATAGCCGATACCGGAAAGCTTCCCTGAAAATTGGAATTATCAAAACACTCGATGTGAACAGGTAATTCCTGTAATTGTAAATCCATCTGCAGTTCTTCCAGTATTTTTACATGATCCACATTCCTGCTGACTTTCAGCCGTTCCTTATTTTTAATTTCTTCAATAAAGTGATTGACATTTTTTTCAGAAAGCGCTAATAGCTTCTTGTTATCGCCGCCCTTTGGAATAATTATTTTTACTTTTTCTTCAGGATAGTCAATTGCAAAGGGTACAATGATATCAGTGGCATCACTATTAAAAGTCAATCGTAAATACCGAATGGCATAAATCAGCATTTCTTCAATCGTTTCATCAAGTTTGGCATCTAAACGATTTGTCTGTGTTTGTACAATAGTGCCATTGCGCACCATCAGGTAGTTTACATAAGCAATGCTTTTTTCTTTTTGAATGGAGAATATATCTTTATCCCCACCTTTGAAACCTGCTACAACTGACTTGGATTGATAATATTCTTCTAAATACTCAATTTTTTTCCTAACCTCTTCTGCCTTTTCAAACTTCAGCTCTTTTGCCAATACCATCATCTCCTCCTTAAAATGATTGATAACCGGTTTCAGATTACCCTTCAGAATATCTCTAACCCGCTTGATATTTTCATTATAATCTTCTTGGGATTGAAGGCCTTCACACGGCCCCAAACAGTTACCCAAATGGTACTCTAAACAAACTTTGAACTTTCCTTTTTCAATATTTTTTTTAGTCAGATTAAGCGAACAGGTACGTAACGGAATGGTTCTTCGTATGAACTCTAATAATTCCCTTACTTTAAATACCGAGGTATAAGGCCCAAGATATTCCGAACCATCGTTAATAGGATTACGGGTTAGGAAAACTCGAGGGAAGGGTTCGTTTTTTATCACAATATAGGGATAGGATTTACTGTCCTTAAGATTGATATTGTAGCGAGGCTGGAATTGTTTTATCAGAGAATTTTCCAGAAAGAAAGCATCCTGCTCGCTGTTTACTATGGTGAATTCAATTCGGGCAATCCTCTGTACCAGTTCATGAGTTTTATAAGACGTGAAAGTTTTGCTGAAATAGGAACTGACACGTTTACGCAGATCTTTGGCTTTACCCACATAAAGAATCTTGCCGGTTTCATCAAAGTATTTATAGATGCCCGGTTCGTGCGGTATGGTATTAGCAATATGTGAAAATTCCTGCTGAGTCAAAACCTTAAACTTGAATTGTCAAATAATATTATAACAACAAAGATCCGTTCTTTATGTTTTCCTTCTTAAATTGGCTCAAATATAAAATCATCGTCGAAAAATTTCAGGTTGTAAAACCCGAAATCAAAAATAATTTGAAAAAATGCAAGATTTTTTTAGAAAATATTATGCTTTGCATGTATATTGCACTCCTGAGCGTTATAATGAATATTAAAATATCAAATATCACCTCTGTTTTAGTGGTTATCACCACCACAACTACCACCACAACCCGTTGAGGGTTGTATTTTGCTTATATTATCCTTTGGGCGCTTTGCCGTGTATTACAAGAAATTGTCTGTCATTCATCAAAAATTAATTCAAAAAAATTATCAAACTTTATATGCGTGTTTTAAAATTCGGAGGTTCTTCAGTAGCAAATGCTGAAAACATCAAAAAAGTAAATGAAATAATAAAAAAATCTGCACAGCAGGATAAAACTATAATTGTGGTTTCGGCATTGTCAGGCATAACGGACCTGCTGTTGCAAAGTGGTACAAAAGCGGCTGACGGTGATGAGGTGTATAAGGAAAACATCCGAACCATTGAGCACAGGCATTTTGAGGCCATCAAGCAATTAATACCGGTGGCGCATCAGAGTCAGTTGCTGAGTTTGGTGAAAAAATCAATCAATGAAATTGAAGATATCTGTAATGGAATTTTCCTGCTGAGTGAAATTACGCCACGAACCAAGGACAGGCTAGCAAGCTATGGTGAATGGCTTTCATCACAAATTATTGCGGCGAGTTTGAATTATTCGGACTTTGAAATTACCTGGAAAGATGCAAAAGAACTGATTGTTACCAACAGTAATTTTACTCATGCAGAAGTGGATTTTGAGAAAACGAATAAAAAAATCCGAACTTATTTTAAAGAGACAGATGCCCATACATTTATCATTCCGGGGTTCATTGCAGTCAATAAAAAAGGAATTACCACTACTTTGGGCAGAGGTGGTTCTGATTACACTGCCGCAATTATTACTACAGCATTAAATGCCGACATTTTGGAGATTTGGACAGACGTGAGCGGTATGATGACGGCTGATCCGCGTTTGACCTCCAACGCCAAAGTTATTCATCATATTTCTTACAGAGAGGCGATGGAACTTTCCCATTTTGGAGCAAAAGTGATTTACCCGCCTACCATTCAACCGGTGATGAATAAGGGAATACCGGTGTGGATTAAAAATACTTTTGCGCCCGATGATTATGGTACAAAAGTTACAACCGAAATTGATAAATCTGCAGAAGATGAAGAGAATATTGTAAGAGGAATTTCTAGTATTAATAATATTTCATTACTTAGTCTTGAAGGTGGCGGAATGGTAGGTATCCCCGGTTTTTCGAGGAGATTGTTCGGCGCTCTGAGTTCGGAGCAGATAAATGTAATTTTGATTACTCAAAGCTCATCCGAACATTCAATTTGTGTGGCTATTGACAGTAATGATACCGTTAAAGCAAAGAAAGCGGTGGATAAAGTTTTTGAAGATGAAATCCTTTTGAAAAAAGTAGATCCGCTAAAAATTGAAAATGCACATTCTATAATTGCACTCGTGGGCGAAAATATGAAAAATCATACAGGCGTGAGTGGCAGGATGTTTAGCGCTTTAGGTCGAAATGGTATCAACATCAGGGCTATTGCCCAAGGCTCGTCTGAAAAGAATATTAGCACTGTTATAGCTACGCACGATGTATCTAAAGCTATTAATGTGTTGCACGAAGAGTTCTTTGAGACAACCATTAAACACGTAAACCTGTTTATTACCGGAACTGGAAATGTGGGGTCTAAGCTTTTGAATCAATTGCACCAGCAAGCCGCAACATTAAAAAAACAACTGAATTTAGATATTCAGGTGGCCGGTCTGAGCAATAGCAGGAAAATGATTTTTAAAAATGAAGGTATTGACCTCAGTAATTGGAAGGAGGCATTAGATAAAGGTAGTGAGGCTTCAATTAGTAAGTTTGTTAATGAGGCCATAGCCAGAAATCTGCGTAACTCAATATTTGTGGATGTTACTGCAAACAAAGATGTTGCGGCTTTATATGAGAAGCTTCTGAAAAAAAGTATTGCAGTTGTTGCCTGCAACAAAATTGCGGCTTCATCTGAATATAAAAATTATAAGTATTTAAAAGAATTGGCAAGAGAGTACAACTCGAAATTTTTGTTTGAAACCAATGTGGGCGCTGCATTGCCTGTAATTGGCACGCTTAACGATTTGGTGAGAAGCGGAGATGAAGTAAAGAAGATAGAAGCCGTCTTAAGCGGTACGCTCAACTTTGTGTTTAATAATTATGACGGAACAAGGAAATTTGCCGAGGTAGTAAAACAAGCTCAGGACGAAGGCTATACCGAACCCGATCCGCGTCTTGATTTGGGTGGAACAGATGTGATGCGAAAGATTTTGATTTTGGCAAGAGAAGCTGGATATGAAATGGAAATGGAGGATATTGCCAACAATAGTTTTATGCCCGAAAGTTGCATGAAAGGCAGTGTTGCTGAGTTTTATGAGTGTTTGGATAAGGAAGAAGATCATTTTCATAAAATTTTGAATGTGGCTCAAGCCGAAAATTGCAAATTGAAATTTGTAGCATCTTTCATTGAAGGCAAGGCTTCAGTAGGTTTGCAGCATGTTGACCCTGCACATAATTTATATCACCTTTACGGAAAAGATAATATTGTGTTATTTTACACTACACGATATGCCGATAATCCTTTGGTGATAAAAGGCGCAGGTGCAGGCGCTGATGTTACGGCCAGTGGCGTTTTTGCCGATATTGTGAGGGCGGCTACATTGTAATAATTGTTAAGAAAAATTGAAGAAGTCATTTTATATTTTTGAAATCAATGAGTTTAGAGATAAAAAACCAATCGGTAATCTCTTTTTCCGGTCAAACAGAAAACAGGAAATGCGTTGTAAAAGCGCCGGGTACGGTGGCAAATCTGGTATGTGGTTTTGATATTTTGGGGCTTGCCCTCAACGAGCCTTTTGATATCATGGAGTTTGAGCTAACGGATAATCCCGGAGTTACTATTCAAAACAGAGATAACTTTAATCTGCCTACCGAGCCAGAAAAAAATGTGGCTGGAGTAGTGTTATTGGCTGCTTTGGAAAAGTTAAAAAACAACAAGGGTATTTCTGTTACCATTGAAAAGCACATCAAACCCGGTAGCGGACTGGGCTCCAGCGCTGCAAGTGCCGCCGGTGCCGCCGTAGGCGCCAATCATTTGTTGGGAAATGTTTTTTCAAGAGACGAGGTTGTTCAATTAGCAATGATAGGCGAGAAACTCGCTTCCGGTGTAAAACATGCCGATAACATCACTCCCTGTATCATGGGCGGGGTTACACTTATCCGTTCCATCCACCCTTTGGACATTATACCGGTGCCTACACCCGATTTGCATGTAACGGTAGTGCATCCTCAAATTGAGGTACGCACATCCGATGCACGGCAAATTTTGAAACAACAGATTTATTTAAAAGATGCCATCAGGCAGTGGGGAAATATTGCCGGCTTGGTGGCAGGTTTTATGAGCAACGACATAGACCTTATTGGCCGCTCGTTGGAAGATGTAATTATAGAGCCGGTACGTAGTATTCTGATTCCGGGTTTTGATGAAGTTAAAACAAAATGCAAAGAGGCCGGCGCTCTGGGAGGAGGCATTTCGGGCTCAGGTCCTTCTATTTTTATGCTGAGTAAAAATGAAGTAACTGCAAAAGAAGTGGGCAACATCATGAGAGAGGTGTATGAAAAAATTGGTATTGAAAATTTTGTGTACGTAACTACTATTAACAAAAAAGGTGTGGAAGTTCTGGATAGTTAATATAACTTTCGACATCGGATTAAAAAACTTTATGAAGTATTATTCACTCAACAAAAAATCCCCAATTGTAAACTTCAAGGGAGCCACCATCAACGGTCAGGCGCCGGACAAGGGTTTGTATTTTCCCGAAAAATTGCCCGAAGTTAGCAGCGCGTTGATAGAAAACATTGAAAACCTGCCAGATGCTGAAATTGCATTCAGGGTGATAGAACCTTATGTAGGTGATTGTATTCCCAATCTGGATTTATTTGATATTGTAAAGGAAACTGTTAACTTTCCTATTCCGTTGAAAAAAGTTGGAGATAATATTTCCTCTTTAGAGCTTTTTCATGGGCCAACCTTGGCATTTAAGGATGTGGGTGCCAGATTCATGAGTCGTTGCCTCGGATATTTTTTGAAAAATGAAGAACGAAAAGTAACCGTACTGGTAGCCACTTCAGGCGATACCGGCGGCGCAGTTGCAAATGGATTCTATGATGTGAAAGGCGTGAACGTCATCATCCTTTATCCGAAAGGCCGTGTGAGCCCGGTGCAGGAAAAACAACTGACTACTTTGGGAAAAAATATTATTGCGCTTGAAGTGGACGGCACTTTTGATGATTGTCAGCAAATGGTGAAACAGGCATTTATTGATAAAGAAATTAATGAAAAAAGATTTCTCACTTCGGCAAATTCTATCAATGTGGCGAGATGGCTGCCACAACAATTTTATTACTTTTTTGCTTACAAACAATGGAAGGAGAAAGGCAAACAACCTGTGGTATGTGTGCCCAGTGGTAATTTTGGAAATATTTGCGCAGGATTGCTGGCAAAAGTAACCGGTTTGCCTTTGGGGCATTTTATAGCAGCTTGCAATGTGAACGATATTGTTTCCGACTATCTGAAAACTGAAAAATTAGTTCCAAAAACTGCAGTAGCTACGCTGTCTAATGCAATGGACGTGGGTAATCCCAGCAATTTTGTGAGAATTATTGAATTGTTTCAAAAGGAATTTCCGGCGCTTAAAAATAATTTGTCATCATACACTATTACAGATACCGAAACAATTGAAACAATAAAAAGGATTTATACACAATATCATTACACCTTAGACCCACATGGCGCAGTTGCCTGGTTAGCGCTTGAGCGATATCTGGAGCAATTTCCTGATCAGAAAGGGTTTATTCTGGAGACAGCACATCCTGTAAAATTTCCGGATGCAGTAATAGAGGCTACCGGTAAGGGCGTGGAAATACCTCCGTCTATTTCTTCTATTATGCACCGCGAAAAAGAGACAGTTGAAATAAAGCCTGATTTTGAAAGTCTGAAAGACTATTTACTGGCTTAGATGAAAGTCTTTCGGTTTTTGGTGTAAATTTACATCATGCATGATATTGAACCTTTTTACAATTGGCAGCATATCTATGTGAGCGAAGAAGACGATCGGTCGCCTTTTTACGGTATCGAACACTCCGAATTTGAATATACCGATACGGTTTACAATTTTTACATTCACCCTCAGTGGGATTATTTTGGCAGCAAAACTTTATATATGAAATTTTTAATGGCAGACTATGACGAACATTATGCCATTATTGAAATGATAGGTGAGTGGAATGATGCTGTGGAGAATGATATAATGATAATAAAACGCGAAGTCCTTGAAAATTTTATGGATCAGGGGGTTTTCAAATTCATATTAATTGCAGAAAATGTACTGAATTTTCATAGTGGCGACCGAGATTATTATGAAGAGCTTCATGAAGAACTTTCGGACGAAAATGGCTGGATCGTTTGTCTCAATATGCCCGATCAAACACAATATGACTTCAGGAAAGCAAAGCTTAACCAGTTTGTAGAACTTAAAGAAATCGAAAACTGGCGGGCTTACAAACCCTATCATTTATTTAAAAGAATTGATAATGAAATATCTGCAAGACTTATATAAAATATCGTTAATGTGTATATTCAAAATCTTCGCTTGGAGTATAACGAAAAGAAAGGATTTTTTGAACATGAAATTTATCAGGTAATATTTTGTTGCAGTTATTAAAAAACTGCATTACATTTGCTTCAATTCTATCATCATTCTAACGTTTATTATGAACTGGTCACATTTCTTTACATCTTCTGTTGGAAAAAAAATTATTATGGCCTGCTCCGGGCTTTTTCTGATAGCATTTCTGCTGGTACATGCCGGGTTAAATGCCTGTATCTGGGCTTTTGACGGCGGCGAAATGTTTAATAAAGCAGGACATTTTATGGGATCTACCGTTGTCATGCGGATTCTTGAAATAGGATTGTTTGTATTTTTTATAATACACATCGTTCAAGGAGTAGTGATGGAGCTTCAAAACAGAAGCAAAAGAGGCTCCAAGGGTTATGCCGTTGCTTTGGGAAACCGAGGCAGCAAGTGGTATAGCCGCAGCATGGCTATTCTCGGTCTTCTTATATTACTATTTCTCATTGTACATTTAGGACATTTCTGGATTCCCAATCGCAGCAATCAGGGGTGGCTTCTGGGCGAAGAAATAAACCTGTTCGAAAAAATGAAGGAAGTGTTTAGTAATCCAGTTTGGGTTATATTATATACTGTAGGCGTGATTGCTTTGTTTTATCATTTGTCTCATGGCTTCCAAAGCGCCTTTCGTACACTCGGATTGACTAATCATAAATATATTAATATCATACAAACAGTAGGTTTAGTATATAATGTCGTAATTTGTCTTGCATTTATTATGATGCCCATTAGTTTTTATTTTGGTTGGGTTCAATAAACATATCAACTGTTTTAAACTTAAAACTTCAGAACCTTTATCTTCAAACCAGAAACTTTTTTAAAATATGTTAGACGCAAAAATACCTGCCGGAAAATTAGAGGAAAAATGGAATAATTATAAAGGCCATTGCAAATTGGTTAATCCTGCCAATAAACGTAAGTTGGAAATAATAGTTGTGGGTACAGGTCTGGCTGGGGCTTCTGCAGCAGCCACACTTGGCGAGCTGGGTTACAAAGTGAAAGCCTTTTGTTTTCAGGATTCGGCAAGGCGTGCGCACTCTATTGCGGCACAAGGCGGTATCAATGCTGCCAAAAACTATCAAAATGATGGTGATTCCGTTTTTCGTTTGTTTTACGATACGATCAAGGGTGGCGACTATCGTGCAAGAGAGGCCAATGTGCACCGTCTGGCAGAAGTGAGTGTAAATATTATTGACCAATGTGTGGCACAGGGTGTACCTTTTGCCCGGGAGTATGGCGGTTTGTTGAACAATCGCTCATTTGGCGGAACCCAGGTGAAGCGCACCTTCTATGCTGCCGGACAAACAGGGCAGCAATTACTCATAGGCGCTTATCAGGCTATGGAGCGGCAGGTTGCCTTGGGAAATGTAGAAATGTTCAGTCGTCATGAAATGCTGGATGTGGTAGTGATTGATGGTAAGGCAAGAGGAATTATTGCCAGAGATTTGGTCTCCGGCAAACTTGAAAGATATTTTGGCCATGCGGTTGTGCTTTGTACCGGAGGTTATGGTAATGTTTTCTATCTCTCCACCAATGCAATGGGCAGCAATGCCACAGCAGTATGGAAAGCCCACAAAAAAGGCGCTTTCTTTGGCAATCCTTGTATGACACAAATACACCCTACCTGCATTCCGGTTTCGGGAGATCATCAAAGCAAGCTCACACTAATGTCTGAGTCTTTGCGAAATGATGGCCGTATTTGGGTACCTAAGAAAAAAGAAGAAACGCGTAGGGCTAATGATATTCCGGAAGAAGAAAGAGATTATTATCTTGAAAGAAGATATCCTGCATTTGGCAACCTCGTTCCGCGTGATGTGGCTTCGCGGGCTGCTAAAGAAAGATGCGATGCCGGCTATGGTGTAGGAACTACCAAGCAGGCGGTATATCTGGATTTTAAATATAATTTGATAAACAAATACGGCAGAACCGAAGCCAGCAAGCAAGGTATTCATAACCCCGATCAGGAAACATTAATAAGGTTGGGAAAAGAAGTAGTGAAAGAAGAATATGGCAACCTGTTTGACATGTATGAGAAAATAACCGGCGAAAACCCTTATGAAGTGCCCATGCGCATTTACCCTGCAGTACACTACACAATGGGTGGTTTGTGGGTTGACTATGAGCTGATGACCAGTGTGAAAGGATTGTATTGTCTGGGCGAAGCCAACTTTAGCGACCACGGCGCCAATCGTTTGGGCGCATCAGCGCTGATGCAGGGTTTGGCTGACGGATATTTTGTAATTCCTTACACCATTGGTAATTATCTGGCTGATGAAATAGCCGTGAAGCCTATCCCGACTACACATGAAGCATTTGAAGCGGCTGAAGCGCATGTAAGCGAAAGAATTAATACGCTGATGAACATTCAGGGAACCGAGTCGGTAGAAAGTTTCCATAAACGTTTGGGAAAAATCATGTGGGAAAAATGCGGAATGGCTCGTAATGAAAAAGGACTGAAAGAAGCCATAGTTGAAATAAGGGCTTTGAGAGAAGAGTTTTGGAAAAATGTAAGAGTGCCGGGAGAAATCAATGAAATGAATCCCGAGTTGGATAAGGCAAACAGAGTAGCAGATTTTCTGGAGTTGGGCGAGTTGATGTGTATGGATGCCTTGGACAGAAGAGAGAGCTGCGGCGGTCACTTCCGCGAAGAAAGCCAGACTGAAGAAGGCGAAGCGCTAAGGCATGATGATGAATTTATGTATGTTTCGGTATGGAACTACAAGGGTGATGAAAGCTGGGAAATGTTGAAGGAGCCATTGAATTATGAAGTAATTCAGCCTACTCAAAGAAACTATAAATAGTACAATTATTATTGTTTTTAACAAGGGAATAACATAAAACATTAATTGTCAGATTTTTGAATTTGGTAATTAGCAAATTGACAAAATATGGAGCATTACAATATGAACCTGACCTTAAAGGTTTGGAAACAAAAGAACAGCCAGAGTGCCGGAAGGTTTGAAACTTATCAGGTTAAGGATGTTTCTTCGGAAATGTCTTTTCTGGAAATGTTTGATGTTTTGAACGAGCAGTTGATTCATGAAGGAAAAGAACCGATTGCTTTTGACCACGATTGCCGCGAAGGTATTTGCGGTACCTGTTCTATGTATATCAACGGAAGACCTCACGGCCCCTGGCACGGCACCACTACCTGCCAGTTGCACATGCGCGCTTTTAAAGATGGTGATACCATTGTGGTAGAACCCTGGCGTGCAAAGGCTTTCCCTGTAATTAAAGACCTGATGGTTGATCGCAGTGCATTTGACCGTATTATTCAGGCCGGAGGTTATATTTCGGTAAACACCGGTGTAACCATCGACGGGAACGCAATTCCTGTAAACAGAGATAACGCCGAAAAATCATTTGCGGCGGCAGCTTGTATAGGTTGCGGCGCATGCGTGGCAGCCTGTAAAAACTCTTCAGCAATGTTGTTCCTTTCGGCTAAGGTATCACATCTGGCATTATTGCCTCAGGGAGAAATAGAAAGAAAAAAGCGCGCTTTGGATATGGTAGCCCAAATGGATAAAGAAGGATTTGGCTCCTGCACCAATACCGGCGCATGTGAAGCAGTATGCCCCAAAGAAATTGAGATTACAAATATTGCCCGGCTTAACAGGGAATATTTGTCGGCAGGACTGTCTGCTGATAAATAATAGCCACCAAAAGCGGTAAATATAATTTCCATAAACCTCCTTTGATTTTCGTAAAGGAGGTTTTTTATTCATTTTCATCAATATTTGCTTTCTTAGATAGTATAAAATGGAGTACGCAATTATATCAGTGCCGGCCGCACCCGTCAGACGAAAACCTTCTCACAGAAAAGAAATGACCAATCAGCTATTGTTTGGCGATGCCGTCAGAATTTTAAAGAGAAAGGGTAAAAGGTGGGTAAAGGTTGAAAGTCTTTATGATGGTTACAAAGGATGGGTAACCAATCATTTGATTACAATTGTTAAAAGGAAGAAGGCCTTACAACCATCAATTTGTTTGACCGGAGAAATAATAAACACCATAAACTTTAATGGCTCCATTATGCATGTCCCATTGGGGGCATGTTTGCCGAACTTTGAAAATAATGTGGGTGAGATAGGAAGTCTTAAGTATGAATATTCGGGCAAAAAGATTTGTGTTTCAGATCAAAATATTTCTAAGGGAGAACTTGTTGAAAAATATTCTAAACAATGGCTGAATGTGCCTTACTTATGGGGTGGCAAAACGATTCTGGGTGTGGATTGCAGCGGTTTTGCACAAATGGTTTTTAAGATGGTGGGCGTAGCTGTGTTAAGGGATGCATGGCAACAGGCAGAGCAGGGAAAGCTTGTGCCAAATCTTGTTGAAGCACAACGGGGCGATTTGGCTTTTTTTGATGACAAAGATGAAATTGTGCATGTGGGTATTCTCTTGGGCGATGATAAAATCATTCACGCTGCAGGAAAGGTGCGAATTGATACAATAACCGAAAAAGGGATTATAAACTCAGATACCGGAAAACAAACCCATCAGCTAAAAATCATCAAACGATATTATTTCTGAGCGTATCTTTTCTTCTTTATTATAACCAAAAGGAATTGCCCTGTTTTTTTCAACCTTCATTCTTATTAAGAGGGTAAGCAGCAATTGTTTGGATTGTGATAATGTTTGCCAGCCCAATGTTGCTATTGGTATGGGAGAGAGCGAAAAGCCGGTATAATCATTGACAACTCCATCCTCAATATTTTGTACTCCTTTAAGTGTAGTGGAATTTGTCCTTTTGAAATCTTTTCTTAATTTTTTATCAAGTTTTTTAAACTCGGAGACAATCAGTCTTCTGTATTCGGGATTGTCATCTGTGTATGCAATTATCTGATAACCCATGAATGGGAGGGCGTAGGTACTGTCTGCATCTTCAATTATCTGTTCGTTTTCGGCTAAGATGGCTTCCACCCTTTTTGCTTTAAAAACGAAGGGGTTAAAGACTTTATAAATCCCTTTGGCAAAAAAAAGGGAAGTATCGGTTTGAAGTTTAATCTGTTTATTCAACAAATCAGGGTCTTCTACAAATGCCTTGGTAAAGGCGGAAAAACTGCCTTCCAATGGGTTTACTCTGAAGTATTCCTTAACAAGATTTGCAAATCGTTTTTGACCAAAGCTTGTTGATGTCAAAAGCATGCATATTATAAGGGTACAAAATCTTTTCATCTTAAGTTTTCCTAAGATAAAAGTAAGCAGTAAAATACTAATTAATTATTAAAATTTTCTTTATAATTGTCAATAGCTTCTTTGATGATGGTGAGCGCCGTTTCTCTGTCCTGAAAAGTATCAATTTCTACCTTTTTGCTTTCCAATACTTTGTATTGCTCAAAGAAGTTGCGCAACTCCAGTAAAAAATGCTGCGGGAGTTCATCAATATTGTCAAAATGATTCACCGACGGGTCATCCTGAGCCACAGCAATGATTTTATCATCATATTCCCCACTGTCTATCATCTGCATATTACCAATAACCTTAGCACGAACAAGGCATAATGAGCGGATTGTTTGTGAGCACAGCACTAATATATCCAAAGGGTCGCGGTCCTGACCTAAGGTTTGGGGAATAAACCCATAGTTTACAGGGTAATGAAACGAGGAATAAATAATTCTGTCTAATTTCAATAAACCCGTTTGTTTGTCTATTTCATATTTTGCTCTCGAACCTTCTGGTATTTCAATAATCGTATTAACAATTTCGGGGGCGTTTGGCCCGTAACTTACGCCATGCCAGGGGTGATGTACTTTTAACATAATTGCTTGTTTGTGCGAGCTTAAGGCAAAACTGCTCAACGAAAAATTTTGTACAAAAATAGACGAAATTGTTGAAAATATGAGTATGAAAATATTTGAGGTTGTTTTTTAAGAGCTATTTATTTGGTGAGCGCTGCGTCTTGTTGGTCATGGTCGAACAAATATTTAAAGTCCACTAACCATTTGCCACCAATTTTCACTATTTTAAGGGTATCTGTATTATCCTTGTGAAAAGAGTTGGAATAGATAATGATACTGGTAGAGTCATTAATCAACTTTCGGTTGTGGATGTTTACAGAGGCATCCCACAGCCCTTGTTTTTCATCTGATGGAAGCCGCACCCTCGATACGGCATCCAGTTGCTGGTCGTTCACAGAGTCGTGCAGCATAAACTTGCCGGCTTTGTCAAAATCGCCTTTTAAAGCGGCTTGCACAAAACTGATGGCAGTACTCAAATCGTCCTCATCATTTTCAGATGGGGAAGCGCTCGTGTCGTTGCCACTGTTGCACGCCAATAATGAAAAAAGCAGGAATGATAAGTAAAAATATCCTTTCATCCCTGCAAATTACAAACTTTATAAGAGATTTTATTCGGTTTTTAATTTTTCCAAACCTTTTTGAATTTCTTCTAACTTTTTGGGGTCAATATTCTTCAATACACTATCTGCAACTTCCAAAGAGTGTTTTAATTCATCCGTGTTCAAAAATTCTGAATCTCCGGGATGTGGATTGTTCAGGTCAATTCCTTCTACTTTGTTAATTTGGCTTTTCCCCATCTTCATCAGTGCAGACATGCTGAAATCCACTTTCCAGCGCCCGTCTTCTTTCACAAGTGTAAATTCTGCAGCTTCTTTGCCTGCTGCCTTATTGGTTACCATTACAAAGGCTTTATCTCCCTCTATCCTGGCTTTGCCTATTTCAACATTTTGAAATTCTTTTACGGGATCGTTCTCTTTATTGGCATCTTTCATTGTTTCGGCAAGATCCATTCCTTTTTTTACCATATCCAGTGTGGTTTTGCTGTCTTTGGTTGCCAGTTTGGATGCGCCGTCAATATCTTTTTTGGCCATCAGTTCAAAAAATGATTTCAAAACGGTGTTTGGATCATTGCTATCGGCAGCGCCACAACCTGCCATAAAAACGAATATTGCGCCAGCCATCAGTAGTACGGAGATTTTCTTCATGATTTGTTTATTTTAATAATAAGTACGAATTAAATACAGTTTTTGTATATGACAAAATAATATTTTCCTAAAACACCAAGGTATGACTTTTTTAAGCTGATAAATTTTTTCAAAACTCCATTTTTTGATAGAATTAAATTGCCTTTCATCATTTATTTTTTCATTTTTATTGTAACCGATTGATTAATGATTAATTTAGCCTTTAATTTTTGCCAGAATGAAAGTACGTTTTCAATCTCTCGATGTTTTCAGGGGCGCTACGGTTTGCCTGATGATATTAGTAAACAACCCCGGCAGTTGGTCTCATATATTTAAGCCATTGGCACACGCCAAATGGCATGGTCTTACGCCCACCGACCTCGTTTTCCCCTTCTTTTTGTTTGCAGTGGGCAATGCCATGAGTTTTGTAATTCCACGACTTAGGGAGGCAGGAGATGCTGCTTTCTGGAGAAAAATTATAAAAAGAACGCTCATCATTTTTGCAATTGGTCTCTTTCTCAACTGGTATCCTTTTATCAGATGGAATAACGATTCATTGCAGTTCATCAATTGGGTAAACAGTTCCAATCCCGAAAAAGGGGTAAGAATATTGGGAGTGCTGCAAAGGATAGCGCTGTGTTATTTCTTTGCGTCATTAATTATTTATTATTTAAAGCCAAAGACGGCCTATTTTGTTTCGCTGGTGCTATTGCTGCTTTATTGGGCTATTTGTCTTATCGGAAATCCTGCCGATCCATTCAGCCTCGAAGGCTGGTATGGCAATGTGATAGACAGGGCTGTCTTAGGAGTTCCACACATGTACAAGGGCGAAGGCGTACCCTTTGATCCGGAAGGAATACTAAGCACTCTGCCGGCTATTGTACAGGTGGTCTTTGGGTACTTTGTGGGCATGTATATCAAAAGCAATAGCGTGGAACCCAATCCTGAGCAGCCCACAGGCGCTGTTTATAAGATGCTTACCGGCTTGTTTGTAAGTGGCGTGGCATTGCTGATTACCGGTTTTGCCTGGGATACTGTTTTTCCCATCAATAAAAAAATATGGACGAGCTCTTATGTGATTTATACCACAGGCCTTGCTACCATCACCATTGCCACCATGATTTATTTGATGGAAGTAAAAAAAGTAAAAGGATTTATCAGTAATTTTTTTGAAGTCTTTGGCAAAAATCCGTTGTTCATATTTGCACTGAGCGCTTTTCTTCCCAAGACACTGGGGCTCATCAGAATGGGCGAAGGGTTAACTCCCTGGAACTGGCTTTATAAAAAAGTATTTATCCATACTCCGGGTGCGCCGGAAATCGGTTCCCTGCTGTATGCCATCTCCGTCATCGTTTTTATGTGGGCAATAGCCTGGTGGATGGACAAAAAGAAAATCTACATCAAGGTTTAAAAGTGTTATTATCCCATTGCGGCTCCCAGTCCGGCTGCAATAACAGCTACAATCATCAACAGGATGCTGATGATGATAAGTACTACCCATATTTTAAAATAGGTGCCTAAGCTGTATAATCCGTTCGACAATTGCTGCTGGTTATTCTCTGCAATGGACTTTCTGGTTAATGTAGAAAACCGGTACAAAAAATAAAACAGTATCAGATTGAAAGCCAAAGACAAAATTACCGAGATGACAGTGCCCGAAGTCTGAAATTGAGCCATCTTTTCATCAAAACCTTCCTTTGCAGCAACTTTAGACACCGGATTTGGATTGATAAAAAAAGTAATCAATCCAACTACCGAACCAATGATTGATAGTAAGGCGGCTATCCCTGCCAACTTAGCAGCGCCTACAATTTTTTCTTTGGTATATTCATCAAACAGAGGTGATGACGCTGTACTTTGTAAAATTTCATTTTCCATTATTCAAAAAGTTTTGAAAGGTTAGCAAATAAACTTATCGCGCCAAAAACTGTAAGCACTATAAAAAACCGCTTCAGATATACAAAGCCCTCTGCAATTAGCAGTTTGTCCTGCATTGCCACACCCTGATCCAGCAACTGCGCAGCTTTGAACAAAAAATATAAAAATGCGGCAAAAACAAAAAAGAAAATAAAGAATACAAAAATTACCGCACCATACAGCCCTTCCATTTTTATCGGCAGGGCTTCGGTTACTGTTTTCATAATTTCTGCGCCGCCAATCAATAATGACATTACCACAAAGGCACCCATTGCAAAACCAAAAATTGAAATGAACCTTGTCCATTTGGCTATGCTTTGAAGACCTCTCGCCACCTCGGGGTTAATAGTTGGTTCCGGTTGTGAGTTTTGAAGATTTTCTTCCATAAAAAATGAATATTGAAAATTAAAATTAATTGATGATTACTTTTCTGCCAAATGCTTTTCTATAAATGCGATGATATTTTCATCAACATTGATTGCATAAATGTCTTTTTGCTTTTTAAACCAGGTAATTTGTCGCTTGGCATAATTTCTGGTATGCTGCTTAATCAGTTTTACGGCTTCATCTTTGGAAATGCTGCCGTCAAAGTAATCAAACAATTCTTTGTATCCTACTGTTTGCAACGCATTCATATGACGGTAAGGGTACAAATTACGGGCTTCATCTTCGAGCCCTGCCAGCATCATGGCATCCACCCGCAGGTTGATTCTGTCATAAAGTTGTTCGCGTGGCATTTGCAATGCTATCTGCAAAATATTGAATCTGCGTTTTTCTTTTTCAACGGTTCTAAAAGAAAGTACCGACCTGCCGGTAGCTTCTGCCACTTCTAATGCCCGCATCATTCGTTGTGGATTTTGCATCTCACCGGCAGAAGCAAATTCAGGGTCTTTTAATTGCAGTTGTTGCTGTAGCCAGCTGATTCCGAATGTTTTATAACCTTCCAAAATATTATTGCGAATTTCAGCCGGAATTTCGGGCATCGCATCCATCCCTTCCACAAGCGCTTTTATGTAAAGCCCTGTTCCTCCGGTTACCACAACAATTGGGTGCAGGGCAAACAAATCTTTAAGCAAATCCAATGCATATTTTTCGTACCGACCGGCATTAATGTCATCGTGAATGTGGTGCGAGGCAATAAAATAATGTGGTACAGCCTTCAGTTCTTCTTCCTGGGGTCTGGCTACGCCGATGTTTAGTTCCTTGTAACACTGCCTGCTGTCGGCAGAAAGGATTACTGTGTTAAAGTGTCTTGCAACATTGATGGCCACACCGGTTTTGCCAATGGCGGTAGGCCCTGCTATGATGATCAATGTAGGTAACTGATATTGCAATTATTGAGGAAGGATTAGGTAAGTATTTACTTTATATTTAATTTCCATTTGCCCTTTGCGTGAAGCAAAAGGATTAATCTTCATCTCCATCTTCCTGATAGTCGTCAGCCATTTCTTCCACGCCGTAATCTTCGCCCTGTTCATCTTTCTCTCCAAAGCCATCTGCTCCTTTAGTGAGGTCGTATTTTTCCTCAATATCGGCAAATTTTTCGCCCAGCAAACCTTTGGTGCCGTATTGTTTGGGGCCGATACCTTCGGATCTTACCATTGCCGGGTAAATAATTTTGGGATCCTCATCTTTGGAAACATTTATCAACTCGACTAAGAAATTCCAGAACTTATGAAAATCATAAGTGTATGTAAAGCGCTGATTGGTATTTTTGATTTCGGAGGCAATGGAGGTCTCCTTCATCAGCAATGGCGGCGCTTTGTGTTCGATGTTGTAAATCTCAAGCGAAATTTCGCGGCCATGCTGCCAATTATCATTGCTTCGGTAGAAAGTAGCCTGATGTTTATTGTCAAAATCATAGGCTTTCAGGATGGCTTCATGGAAGTCAAAAAACGTCTGCGAAGGTCTTATCACGATATCGCGATAAATACTTTCGTCTTCCTCATAATACACTCTGAATTTGAAAATTGCCATAAGCGAAATTAAGCATTTATTTGCAATATTCCTTACCGATAATTTTATTTTCAGGGAATGACTTTGGGCTTCATCCACTTCCAATAACTTTGTAAAAACAAATACTTTAAATATGCCAGGCGCTCATAATTTATTGCAAGGCAGGTATATAATTGCTACCTCGGTTTTAATCAATACTTATTTTGAAGCCGCCATCATATTCATTACCGAGCATAACGAAAACGGTGCAATTGGGTATATTACTAACCAGCCATACCCGCGGCGGTTTAACGAGCTGGTAGCTTTTATAGACAGTCCGCCTGTTCTTTTATACGAAGGCGGTCCGGTGGAACACGAAAAGTTGTTTTTTATTCACAGGCGCAAGGATTTGGTAACGGGCAGTATTTTAGTTGCGGATAATATTTATATCGGTGGAAATTTTACAAACGCAGTGCAACTGATAAATACAGGCAATTTCCCGCTATCGGATTTTAAACTCTTTATCGGTTATTGCGGCTGGGATGCCGGCGAATTAGAAGCAGAAATTGCAGAAGGCAGTTGGGAACTTACCGGTGGTAAATTATTTGACTAACGATTTGATTGTGAGTAGTTATTGACAAAAAGAAGGCGAGTTACCCCGCCTTTAATGTTTTCACAACGGAATAATCCTTATTGTGAATTGCTTTCAAATTTTCTCAAAGGTAAATGGTTAATTTTAAATAAACAAGGGGAATAATCCTGTTTTTTCACAATATATTTTGTACTATCTTTAAAAGCAAAAATACCATGACTAAAACAATTCTGGGGCTTGATATTGGAACTAACTCGGTGGGATGGGCTTATGTAAAGGAAGGTGAAAATCCTGACCAATCCTCTATTGAACAGATTGGTGTTAGAGTTAATCCTTTAACCGTGGATGAGCAAACTAATTTTGAGAAAGGCAAACCACTAACTACAAATGCTGATAGAACACTAAAACGAGGTGCAAGACGAAATTTAGACCGCTTTAAACTAAGACGTGAACAATTGCTGGAGATTTTAAAGGCTTCAAAAGTTATTAATGCGGAAACAAAATTAACCGAAGTTGGTGCTAACACCACACATCAGACTTGGAGGTTAAGAGCAAATGCTGCTATCGAAAAAATTGAATTGGATGAATTTGCCAGAGTGCTTTTTGCTATTAATGCAAAAAGAGGTTATAAGAGCAGCCGTAAAGCCAAAAATGAAGATGAAGGGCAAGCTATAGATGGCATGGCCATTGCAAAAAGATTGTATGAGGAAAAATTGACTCCAGGACAATTAACCTATCAATTATTGCAAGAAGGAAAGAAGACCGTTCCCGAATTTTATAGATCTGATTTGCAGGCAGAGTTTGATAATATTTGGGCAATACAAAAGCAAACCCATTCAGACATTCTTACCGATGAATTTTATAAAGAATTACAAGGTAAAGGGCAAAGGGCTACTGCTGCTTTGTTTTGGACAAAACATAAATTTAATACTGCCGATATAAAGGACTTAGAAGATAGCTTAAAAAACGAAAAAACCATCAAGCTGTCCAACCGGGAAAAGAAAAGATTGCAGGCTTATAAATGGAGAAGTGAAGCCGTTACCATTCCATTAGAAAAAGAACAAATGGCTTATGTACTTACCGAGATAAATAACAACCTCAATAATTCAAGTGGCTATTTAGGAGCCATTTCCGACAGAAGCAAAGAGTTATACTTTAATAAAGAAACCATAGGTCAGTATTTATATCATCAGCTCAAGAAAAACCCACACAGCAGTTTAAAGAATCAGGTTTTTTATAGGCAGGATTATTTAGATGAATTTGAAAAAATTTGGGAGACCCAGGCTCAATATCACCCACAATTGACTAAGGAACTAAAAGAAGAGATAAGGGATGTGATTATTTTTTACCAACGAAAATTAAAATCTCAAAAGGGATTGATAAGTTTCTGTGAGTTGGAAAGTAAGGAAATAGAATTAAATAAAAACGGACAAAAAGTAAAAAAGACCATCGGGTTACGAGTTGCACCAAAATCATCTCCTTTGTTTCAAGAATTTAAGATTTGGCAAATGCTCCATAATGTGGTCATTCGTAAAAAGGGAACAACGAAGAGAAAAATTTCTATCAATAATGCACAGAAAGAATTATTTGCCAATGAAAATGAATTTGTTTTTGACCAGGAAGCCAAGCAAATATTATTTGATGAATTGAACTTGAAAGGGAACCTTACAGCCTCTGCTGTCATTGAACTTTTAGGCCACAAAGCCAGTGAATGGGAAATGAATTATACCGCCTTAGAAGGCAATAGAACACAACAATCCTTATATGAAGCCTACTTAAAAATTATTGAAATATCGGGGCATGATTTACGAGATTTTTTGAAAATTCAATCAAACAAGGACGAAATAGAGTTAAAAGATTTAGACGTTTCGGCAGCCGAAATTAAAAAAGTAGTAAAAGAGATATTTTCAACTATTGGTATTAATACTGCCATACTTGATTTTGATGCCATGTTGGAAGGCAAGGCTTTTGAACAACAAGCCTCTTATCAATTGTGGCATTTGTTGTACGCTTACGAAGGCGACAATTCTACCTCGGGAAATGAAACACTATATAAGCTTTTACAAGAAAAATTTGGGTTTAGTAAGGAGTATGCCAGCGTGATGGCTAATATTAATTTGCAGGGCGACTACGGGAATTTATCAGCCAAAGCCATGCGCAAAATATTTCCTCACATAAAAGAAAAAAAATTTAGTGAGGCTTGCGAATTAGCAGGCTATCGTCATTCCAAACATTCGCTTACCAAAGAAGAATTAGAAAACAGAAAACTGAATGACACATTGGATTTGCTTCCAAAAAACAGTTTGCGAAATCCGGTGGTTGAAAAAATATTGAACCAAATGATTAATGTGGTGAATACTTTAATCATAAAAAATTCGGATAAAGACGCTGAAGGCAACATAACCAAGTATTTCCATTTTGATGAAATTAGGATAGAATTGGCTCGTGAACTAAAGAAGAATGCCAAAGAAAGAGCGGAGATGACCAGCAATATTAATGCTGCAAAAATAGAACATGAAAAAATTATAAAACTATTGCAAAAGGAATTTGGTGTAGCCAATCCTACACGCAACGATATTATCCGCTACCGCTTATACGAAGAATTGAAAAACACGGGGTACAAAGATTTATATACCGATACCTATATTCCCAAGGAGTTGCTATTTAGCAAACAGATTGACATTGAGCACATCATTCCCCAGTCACGGCTTTTTGATGACAGCTTTTCCAACAAAACTGTAGTGTATAGAAAAGATAATTTAGATAAAGGCAATCAAACTGCTTATGATTACATTGATAGAAAATTTGGAGCAGAGGGCTTAACCGCTTACCAAACAAGAGTGGAAGAATTATTTAAAACAAAAGTTATCACTAAAGCCAAGTACAAAAAATTATTAATGCCCGAATCCGAAATTGGCGATGGTTTTATAGAAAGAGATTTAAGAGACAGCCAGTATATAGCTAAAAAAGCAAAGGAAATTTTATTTACCATTACCAAAGCAGTAGTATCTACCTCCGGCCAAATAACCGACCGTCTTAGAGAAGACTGGGGCTTGATAAATGTGATGAAAGAAATGAATCTGCCAAAGTATAGGGCATTAGGACTTACCGAAATGGAAGAAAGGAAATATGGACAGAAAGTAGAAGTGATAAAAGATTGGACAAAAAGAAACGACCATCGCCACCATGCCATGGATGCTTTAACGGTTGCTTTTACCAAGCACAGCTATATTCAATACCTCAATTACCTGAATGCCAGAAAAAACGAGAAGCACAAATTGCATGGAAATATTATTGGCATTGAAACAAAGGAAACCGAAATACACATAGACGACAATGGAGATAAAAAACGAGTGTTTAAGCAACCCATTCCTAATTTCAGGCAGGTAGCAAAGGAGCATTTAGAGCAAGTAATAATTTCTCACAAAGCAAAAAATAAAGTAGTAAGTAAAGGAAAAAACAAAATAGCCGGTAAACAAACCGTACAGCAAACGCTTACTCCCCGAGGACAATTGCACAAAGAAACGATGTATGGTCGTTATCAATATTACGAACAGAAAGATGTAAAAATAACCGCTTCTTTTGATAAAGAAACGGCACGGAAAGTATCCAATCCTCTTTTCAGAAAATTGTTATTAGAAAGGTTGGAAGCCAATAACAACGATCCAAAAATGGCCTTTGCCGGAAAAAATGCACTTGGTAAACTACCCATTTATTTAGATGAATCTAAGACTTCTACTTTGCCGGAAATCGTTAAGATAGTATGGCTTGAGGAAGATTTTTCCATACGCAAGGATATAACTCCTGATAATTTTAAGGATGAAAAAACAATTGACAAAGTATTAGACCAAGGGGTTAAACGATTGCTTAAAGCCAGACTAAATACTTATGGTGGCGATGCAAAAAAAGCCTTTTCCGATTTAGATAAAAATCCAATTTGGCTAAACAAAGAAAAAGGTATTTCTGTAAAGCGCGTAACTATAAGTGGGGTTAAAAATGCAGAAGCATTGCATTACAAAAAGAATCATTTTGGAGAATTGATTTTAGACAGCAATGGAAAAAAAATACCGGTAGATTTTGTAAGCACCGGTAACAACCACCATGTGGCAATTTATAAAGACGAGAATGGAGCTTTGCAAGAAAAAGTAGTATCATTTTATGAAGCCGTAGAAAGAGTTAACCAGTGTTTACCGATTATTGACAAAGACTTTAACCAATCCATTGGCTGGCAATTTTTATTTACCATGAAACAAAATGAGCTCTTTGTTTTCCCTAATGAAAAAACTGGATTTAATCCGGCAGAGATTGATTTGCTAGCACCCAAAAACAGAAAACTGATAAGTTCAAATTTGTTTAGGGTACAGAAGATTGCTACCAAAAATTATTTTTTTAGACACCATTTGGAAACTAATGTTGAAAATCCTAAAGAACTACAAGATATAGCATATAAGTCACAATTGGGTTTGAATAGAATTAAGGGTATAATTAAAGTACGCACTAATCATCTTGGTGAAATAATTAGTGTTGGCGAATATTAAATCAAACCATGCTCCAATTCTCTACCTACTACCACATCTTCAATCACGCCAATGGCGATGATAACCTGTTTCGAGAGGAGAAAAATTATTCGTTCTTCTTAAACAAATATCATCAGTATATAGACCCGATTGCCGATACCGTAGCCTGGTGCCTGATGCCGAATCATTTTCATCTACTAATAAAAATAAAAAACAAAGACGCGCTGCTGCAAACGATTCCGAAGTTTAAGACTTTGGAATCGTTGCGGGCGGAAGAAAAAGAAAAAACGCTTTCTAATCAACTATCCAAACAATTTTCCAATTTTTTCAGCAGCTATTCGCAAGCTTTCAATAAAGTTTACAAGAGAAGAGGATCACTGTTTATAAAAAACTTTAAACGTAAAGAAGTGGCTACGGATGAGTATATGAGAATGTTGATTCTGTATATTCATCTGAATCCTGTAAAACATGGATTTGTTTCAATACGGGAAAATTGGCAATGGACATCGTTTAACGAATTTCTACATAATCAGCCCGACCTTTTAAATCGTTTATTTGGCAATGCAGAAACATATAACAGCCAACACCATGCCCGGCAAAGAGAATTTAAAGAGTATCAAATTTTAGAATCGGAATTAACCTGAAACTGATATGATAAAGCGCACATTATATTTTGGCAATCCTGCGTATTTAAAAACTAAAAACGAACAACTGATTATTGATTTGCCCGAATCGGGCGAAACAAAGCAGGCGGCTATAGAAGACATAGGGCTGCTTGTACTGGATAATCAGCAAATAACCATTACTCAGGCCGTACTGGCTAAGCTTCTGGCCAATAATACAGCCGTCATTACCTGCGACCAATCGCACCATCCTACAGGCATGTTGCTCAATCTGGATGGACACACATTGCAGAGCCAACGCTTTCAGGCGCAGATACAGGCATCTACTCCTCTTAAAAAACAATTGTGGCAACAGGCCGTAATTGCCAAAATTGTAAATCAGGCCAACCTTCTGGGGCAGAGAAGACAGGAGAATAAATTTCTTGTCAATTTGTCAAAAAATGTATTAAGTGGCGACAGTAGTAATTGCGAAGCAAAGGCCGCAGGTTATTATTGGAAAAACCTGTTCCCCGAGTTTTTGAATTTCAAGCGCTTTCGGGAGGGCGATCCTCCCAATAATCTTTTAAATTACGGGTATGCAATCCTTAGGGCGATGGTGGCGCGAAGTCTGGTAGGTAGCGGATTGCTTCCAACTTTGGGTATCTTTCATCGCAATCAGTACAATGCCTATTGCCTGGCAGATGATATTATGGAACCTTACCGTCCGTTTGTAGATAAAGTGGTGTGCGACATTGTGCGTGCCAATGGCAGGTTTCTGGAAATGACTCCTATGATGAAGCAGCAACTGTTGGGTATCCCTGCCATGGATGTGATGCTGGATGATGAAAAAAGTCCGTTGATGAATGCCGTGCAGCGCACCACTGCCAGTTTGGCTAAGTGCTTTGAAGGGAACAGCAGGAAAATTCTTTTTCCGGTGTTATAATAAATGGTTACCAATTATTCAGGACGTACTATTTTTTGAATATGTATTTTGATCGTTTAAATGCTTATCGGATTATGTGGGTTCTTGTAATGTTTGACCTGCCTACTGAGACAAAGCAGGATCGAAAGATATATGCCAAATTTCGTAAGGATATTTTGGCGGATGGGTTTTCGATGTTTCAGTTTAGTATGTACATCAGGCATTGCAGCAGCAGGGAAAATGCCGAAGTGCATACCCTGCGGGTAAAAAAGATACTGCCGCCAAAGGGGCATGTAGGTATTTTGAATATTACCGACAAGCAATTTGGAATGATGGAGATTTTCAGAGGAAAGGAATCGGTGGAAACGCCTGCGCCGGTTCAGCAATTAGAATTATTTTAGCTAAACAGGAAGGAGAAAAATAAATTTATGGAAATAAAAAAACGGAAATTTTTTCCGTTTTTTTATTCTACTGACAACCTGAAATCCTTTACTGTTGCGGGTTTTGACAGAAACCGTTGTCAAAGACCGAAATTAATAAAAACTTGAAAGCAATTCACAACTATCCGTCGGGAGGTCTGTATAGACTGACAGTTGTCAAAGACCGAAATTAATAAAAACTTGAAAGCAATTCACAACAACAAGGTTGATTATAAAAAAATGGTTGAAGTTGTCAAAGACCGAAATTAATAAAAACTTGAAAGCAATTCACAACTGCCAGCTTGTTAAAACGTTGCTCCCAAACGTTGTCAAAGACCGAAATTAATAAAAACTTGAAAGCAATTCACAACACTAACCACATTGCACATTCATAACCAGTGTTGTCAAAGACCGAAATTAATAAAAACTTGAAAGCAATTCACAACTACCCCGCTAATAATCCGGTTTGAAAGGCTGTTGTCAAAGACCGAAATTAATAAAAACTTGAAAGCAATTCACAACGCTATGCTGGAAAAAAATGAAGTAGGCCGCGTTGTCAAAGACCGAAATTAATAAAAACTTGAAAGCAATTCACAACTCGGGGTGATACTGATGGAAAAACCAGCGAGTTGTCAAAGACCGAAATTAATAAAAACTTGAAAGCAATTCACAACACCTGTCCGGGAATGATGTGTTTTTTCTCCGTTGTCAAAGACCGAAATTAATAAAAACTTGAAAGCAATTCACAACAGTGTAGTACCGCCGCTTACTGCCTCAAAAGTTGTCAAAGACCGAAATTAATAAAAACTTGAAAGCAATTCACAACTGGCAAGAATGTTAGAACACGTAAGAAGTGGTTGTCAAAGACCGAAATTAATAAAAACTTGAAAGCAATTCACAACTAGCGATTCGATGGCTTGTTGCCATGTCTGGTTGTCAAAGACCGAAATTAATAAAAACTTGAAAGCAATTCACAACTCTTATATAAGTGCGATAAATAGTGGCTTTGTTGTCAAAGACCGAAATTAATAAAAACTTGAAAGCAATTCACAACTTAAACATCATTTTCTTGCAAATGCAGTGAGTTGTCAAAGACCGAAATTAATAAAAACTTGAAAGCAATTCACAACTTACAAATAAAGATATATTTAATAGAGAAAGTTGTCAAAGACCGAAATTAATAAAAACTTGAAAGCAATTCACAACCTGTTTTTGCCGGAATCAAACGGCAATAGTGTTGTCAAAGACCGAAATTAATAAAAACTTGAAAGCAATTCACAACGCTTAACCATATACTTGCATGCCCTCACGTGTTGTCAAAGACCGAAATTAATAAAAACTTGAAAGCAATTCACAACAACTGTAAGGCTTGTGCATTGCGCTCCAGCGTTGTCAAAGACCGAAATTAATAAAAACTTGAAAGCAATTCACAACGAGGGCGCCGTGGGGTGATGGTGAGAAGGGGTTGTCAAAGACCGAAATTAATAAAAACTTGAAAGCAATTCACAACATGCAGCAAAATGACAACTAATAACTATATTTACAGGGTTCGATTTCACGAAAAGGTTAATGGCAAATACAACCACTACTTTTCTTCCCTTGCGGCTATTTACACCGTATTTTCGCGTGAAGAAATCGGATGTGATGTTTCCAATCTTTGGAACTTAGATGTCGCAAAGGGAAAACTTTACTCGAACCGCAAATGCGTGATTTCAAAAAATATTGTTTACCGAAAAAAACATGAGAAATGAAAACGATTTACGATTTTAGCCCAACTGAAAAGGAGATAAAAGAAATAACGGGTTATTCCTTATCAGAAAAAACCGGTTACATGGATTTGCTTTCAGATGCCAATAGGTACATGCACATTTCTATATTGTTATACCGGAGAGGCGAAAAAGAACGGGCTTTGGAATATGATGAACTGGCAAATAAATCAGACCACTTCAATGATTTTACAGATTAAAGACTGTCTATTAACAACATCCATTTAGAACCACCTTCTTCAAGTAGCTCGTAAAATTCGTCCTGTGTAAGAGATAACCCAGTTATCTGTTGTCAAAGACCGAAATTAATAAAAACTTGAAAGCAATTCACAACA
>ENA-UOUJ01000229-UOUJ01000229.1-activated-sludge-metagenome-genome-assembly--contig:-NODE-229-length-45074-cov-9.316422_pt1 | contig 45074 bp, 37 predicted proteins | sample MGYA00249839_ERZ747224 | MGnify/ENA primary metagenome ERZ747224 (study PRJEB28782, sample SAMN03220277) | activated sludge metagenome | biome: wastewater; feature: sewage sludge; material... | reverse complement strand
GAGGCGTGAGGCGTGAGGCGTGAGGCGTGAGGCGTGAGGCGTGAGGCGTGAGGCGTGAGGCGTGAGGCGCAGGGAGTGTGATCTCCCCGGGAGCGCTCAGGGTGCAAGCAGCGCGTTGATCGAACGCACGTCGTCCTCGCTCAGGGTGCCGGCGGCAGCCTTCAGGCGCAGTTGAGCGAGCAGGGTGTCGTAGCGCGCACGGGCGAGCTTCTGCAAGGTGTCGGCGAGCTGGGTCTGGGCGTTCAAAACGTCGATGTTGATGCGCACGCCAACCTCGTAGCCGAGCTTGTTGGCGTCGAGCGCCGAGGTAGAGGACACCCGGGCGGCCTCCAGCGCCTTGACCTGCGCCATGCCGCTGGTGACGCCCAGCCAGGACTGGCGCGCGGCGAGTGCAGCGCTGCGGCGGGCGTCCTCGAGGTCAGCATCGGCCTTCACGCGCAGCGCCGCGGCTTCGCGCGACACCGAGGACACACGACCGCCCGCGAACAGGGGCACGTTGAGCTGCAGGGCGACGCTGGTGACCTCATTACGTCCGGCGGACAGCTGCAGATCGTTGTTGACTCCGTGCCGGGCAACGACATCCACCGTCGGCAGATGGCCGGCGCGCGCGCGCTCGACTTCGCGCGCGGCGATCTCGCGCACCAATTGCTGGGCCTGCACGCCGAAGCTGCCGGACTCGGCTGCGGCGACCCAGTCGGCGATGTTCTCGGGCCGCGGACGCTGCAGCCCCACGCCCTCGCGCAGGCCGGCGAGGTGCTCGGGCTGCTTGCCGATGATCTGCGCCAGGGTCTGGCGCGCGACCTCGAGCTGGTTCTGCGCCGCGATCTCCTGCGCCGAGGCGAGGTCGAAGCGCGACTGCGCCTCGTGCACGTCGGTGATGGTCACCGTCCCGACCTCGAAGCTGGTCTTGGCCAGTTCGAGCTGCTCGCCGGCGGCGGTGCGCAGCTGTGTCACCGCAGCGAGCGCGTCCTGCGCGTTGAGCACGTTGAAGTAGGCCTCGGCCACGCGCAGCACGAGGTCCTGGCGAGCGATGCCGAACTGGGTCTCGGCGAGCGCGGTCTGCAGCTCGCCCTGCTTGAACTGCATCCAGTTCTGCCAGCGAAACAACGGCTGCGTCAGTTGCACGCCGTAGCCATTGCTGTTGTAGCCGCCCGCGCGAGGCTGCGCGCCGATCGGCTTGAGGTTGGCATCGTTCCAGGTAGTGTTGGCATCCATGCCCACCTGCGGCAACAGCCCCGCGCGCCCCTGAACCACCTTCTCCTGACCGGCCTCGAACTGCGCGCGCGCAGCGGAGAACTTCGCATCGTTGGCAAGCGCGTCCTGGTACACCTGCATCAGGTCGGCCGCCGTGGCGCCTCCCGCGAACAGGCTCGCCACCAAAACTGCCAGGACTCGCTTCATCGTGCTCTCCGCTGCTGCTGCGCCGCGCTCAGTATTGCGGCATGTTGGGATCGACCTCGTTCGCCCAGCCGGCGACGCCGCCGGACAGGTTGGCCACGCTGGAAAACCCCTGGCGCTCGAGAAACATCGCGACCTGCCAGCTGCGCCCGCCGTGATGGCAGACCACCACCGTCTCGCGGTCGCGATCCAGCTCCGCGAAGCGCGCCGGAACGCTGCCCATCGGCATCGTCAGCGAGCCGGGGATCTGACAGATCTGCACCTCCCACGGCTCGCGCACGTCGAGCAGCAGGGGTGCGGGCCGTTGCGCATCCTGGAGGCGCTCGGCGAGCATGGTCGGCGTGATCTGCAGCATCGCGGCCTCGCCTCAGAAGCTGAACGCTTCGCGCTGGGGGGCGTTCTTGAGCATCGGCACCACGGTCTCGAACACGTCCTCGGTGCGGAAGCGGCCTTCGGCCTCGCAGGTGATCAGGCGCGCCTTCATGACCGGCGCCTCGCCGACGAAGGCGAACAGCCGCCCACCCACCTTGAGCTGCTCGAGCAACGACTGCGGCACGAAGGGCAACCCGCCGGAAACGACGATCACGTCGTAGGGCGCGCGGCCCGACCAGCCCTGCACGCCATCGCCGTCGACCACGACCACGTTCTGCACGCCGTTGCGCTCGAGGTTGGCGCTCGCCAGGCGGACCAGCTCGGGCTCGATCTCCATGGTGCGCACCCACTCGGCGCGCGCTGCCAGCAGCGCGGCGAACCAGCCCGAGCCGGCGCCGATCTCGAGCACGGTGTCGGACTTGGTGACGCGCAGCGCCTGCAAGATCTTGCCCTCGATCACCGGCTTGAGCATGACCTGGCCGCAGCCGATCGGGATCTCGACGTCGGCGAAGGCCAGCTCGCGATGCACGGCGGGAACGAATTCCTCGCGCTTGACCGTCATCAGGAGGTCGAGCACGTCCTGATCCAGCACCTCCCAGGGGCGGATCTGCTGCTCGACCATGTTGAAGCGCGCTTTCTCGAAGTTCATCAGGGGCTCCCGGCGAAATATTAGCACACGCTAATGGATAGCGTTATCCATGAAGGCAAAACCTCGTCATTCTAGCGCAGTTGCTGCGCTGCGATCCGCCGCCGCGCGCTCCTCTTCCGCCGGCTTCACCCGGTACCAGGCGGCATAGAGCGCGGGCAGGAAGAGGATGGTGAGCACCGTGGCCACGGTGAGCCCGCCCATGATCGCCACCGCCATCGGCCCGAAGAAGGTGCTGCGCGACAGCGGCACCATGGCCAGGATGGCCGCCGCGGCGGTGAGCATGATCGGGCGGAAGCGGCGTACCGCGGACTCGACGATGGCCTCCCACTGCGTGCGCCCGGCCTCGACGTCCTGGCGGATCTGGTCCACCAGGATCACCGAGTTGCGCATGATCATGCCCGACAGCGCGATCGTGCCGAGCAGCGCGACGAAGCCGAAGGGCTTGCCGAAGGCGAGCAGGAAGGCGGCGACGCCGATGAGGCCGAGCGGCGCGGTGAGCACCACCATGATGGTGCGCGAGAAGCTCTTCAGCTGCAGCATCAGCACCGTGAGCACCGTCAGCACGAAGACCGGCATCCCGGCGCCCACGGAGCCGCTGCCCTTGGCGCTCTCCTCCACCGCACCGCCGACCTCGAGGCGGTAGCCGAGCGGCAGCTGCGCGGAGAGCTCGGCCATGCGCGGCGCGAGCTGGCCCACCACCACCGCGGGTTGGGTGCCGTCGTAGAGCGAGGCGCGCACGGTCACCGTGGGGATGCGGTTGCGCCGCCAGATCACCCCCGGCTCGAAGTCGTGCTCCAGCCGCGCCACCTGCGCCAGCGGCACGCTGCGCCCGCCGCCTACCGGCAGCGCGAGCTCGGGCAGCTGCGAAAGGTGGGCGCGCTCGGCCTCGGCCCCGCGCAGCACCAGGGAGATGGTCTCGGTACCCTCGCGGAACTGGGTCACCGTCATGCCCTGCAGCGAGGTGGCGAGCAGGCTGGAGAGGTCCTGGGAGGACACCCCGAGCAGCCGCGCCTTGTCCTGGTCGATCGCCACCCGCACCACCTTGGACGGCTCCACCCAGTCCATATGCACGTTGGACAGGTGCGGATTGGCGCGCATCGCCTCGACCACCGTCTGCGCGCGCCGGTGCAGCTCGGCCAGGTCCGGCCCGCTCACGCGGTACTGCACCGGGAAGCCCACCGGCGGGCCGTTCTCGAGCCGATTGACGATACCGCGCAGCGGCCAGGGCTCGTCCTCGAAGAGGCGGATGAGCCTGACGCGCAGCGCCTCGCGCTCGGTCAGGCCGGCGGTGAGGATCACGACCTGGGCGAAGTTGGTCTGCGCGAGCTGCTGGTCGAGCGGCAGGTAGAAACGCGGGCTGCCGCTGCCCACCCAGGCCACATAGTTCTCGATGCCCTCCTGCTCGTCGAGGAAGCCCTCCAGGCGCTTCACCGCGGCCTCGGTGGCGTGGTGCGACACGCCCTCGGCCAGGCGCAGGTCGACCAGCAGCTCGGGCCGTGTCGAGTCGGGGAAGAACTGTTGCGGCACGAAGCGGGCGAACACGAACAGCGAGCCGACGAAGATGACCGCAGTCAGCACGATGACGACCCAGCGCCAGCGCACGCAGGCATCCACCACGCTACGCAGGCGGGTGTAGAAGGGCGAGTGGTAGATCGCGAACTCGTCGTGCTGCTCGTGGGCGTGGAGGTCGCGCTCCGTCATCCGCCGCCCCAGCGCCGGCCAGATCCGCCCGACCAGGCGCGCCAGCCGCGAGGGCTGGCCCGCGCGCTTGCTGAAGTCGGGCAGCAGGTAGTAGCCGAGATAGGGCACGAAGAGTACCGCGGCGATCCACGACACCAGCAACGCGGTCACCGTGACCTGGAAGATCGAGCGGGTGAACTCGCCCACCGAGGACGCCGCCAGCGCCACCGGCAGGAAGCCCGCCGCGGTCACCAGGGTGCCGGAGAGCATCGGCATCGCGGTCGAGGTCCACGCGTAGCTCGCCGCGCGCACCCGGCCCCAGCCCTGCTCCATCTTGCTCGCCATCATCTCGACCGCGATGATCGCGTCGTCCACCAGCAGGCCGAGCGCGATGATCAGCGCGCCGAGCGAGATCTTGTGCAGGCCGATGTCGAGCAGATGCATGAACATGAAGGTGATCGCCAGCACCACCGGGATGATCACCAGCACCACGATGCCCGTGCGGAAACCCAGCGACAGCAGGCTTACCGCCATCACGATCAGCACCGCCTCGGCGAGCACCTTGACGAACTCGTTCACCGCGCGGGTGACCGCGCGCGGCTGGTCCGCCACACGCTCGAGGCGGATGCCGGCCGGCAGCTGCGCGTCGATCTTGTCCATCGCCTCGTCGAGCTGGCGACCGAGGGCCACGATGTCGCCGCCGCTGCGCATCGACACGCCGATGCCGAGCGCCTCCTGCCCCATGTAGCGCAGGCGCTCGGCCGGCGGCTCGGCGTAGCCGCGGCGCACCTCGGCGATGTCGCCCAGGCGCAGGCTGCGCCCGCCGGCGCGGATCACCGTGGCACGGATCGCGTCGAGGTCCTCGAACTGGCCGGACGGTCGCAGCCAGATGCGCTCGTCGCCGGTCTCGAAGAAGCCGGCGCCGGTCTCCGCGTTCTGGCGGGCGAGCGCGGCGACGATGTCGTCCAGGCGCACGCCCAGGGTGGCGAGGCGGGTGTTGGAGATCTCCACGAAGATGCGCTGCGGCTGCTCGGCGAAGAAGCTCACCTTGGCCACGTCCTTCACGCGCAGCAACTCGCCGCGGATCGCCTCGGCGTGGCGCTTGAGCTCGGCGTGGCTCACCCCCTCGCCGAGCAGGGCGAAGAGGTTGCCGTAGGTGTCGCCGAACTCGTCATTGAAATACGGCCCGCGCACCCCGGTCGGGAAGGTGTGGGCGATGTCGCCGATCTTCTTGCGCACCTGGTACCAGATGTCGGGGATGTCGCGCGAGCGCGTGGCGTCCTTGACCACGAAGAAGACCAGAGCCTCTCCGGGCTTGGAGTAGCTGCGGATCGTGTCGGCCTGGGCGATCTCCTGCAGCTTCTTCTCGATCTTGTCGGTGACCTGCTGCTCGATCTCGCGCGCGCTCGCCCCCGGCCACTCGGCGCGCACCACCATGACCTTGAAGGTGAAGGGCGGATCCTCCGACTGGCCGAGCCGGGTGTAGGAGAACAAGCCGATCAGCGTGCATACGATCAGGAAGTACAGCACCAGGGAACGGTGGGTCAGCCCCCATTCGGACAGGTTGAAGCGCCCGCTGCCGATCGGGCCCTCGTCGCGGCGGCTCACCTGCGCACGTCCAGCAGCACCGGCGCACCTTCCTCGACCGCGCGCACGCGCGTGCCCTCGATCAGCTTGTGCACCCCGGCCACCACGACCCGTGCCTGCGCAGGCAGGCCGGCGCGCACCACCACGCCATCCTCGCGCCAGACACCGAGTTCGACCGCGAGCGGCCTCACGGTGTCGTCGTCGCCCACCACCCACACCGTGCCGGCGTCGGCCTGGCCCGGCTGCCGCGTCACCGCGGGCAGCGGCAGCAGCACGCCGGCGGCATCGCCTTCCTCCTCGGCAAAGGCCACGCTCGCGCTGGCGCCGAGCGCGAGCGCCGCGTCGGCCCCGGCTACCGCGACGCGCACCGCATGGGTGCGCGTCGCTGCGTCGGCCGCCGGCGCGACCTCGCGCACGCGGCCGACGTATTCGCGCCCGGGCGCCGCCCACGGACGTACCTGCGCGGCGCGGCCCGGCGCGAGACTTGCGGCGCGCCCCTCCGGCACGTGGATCAGCACCTCGCGCTCGTCCGGACGGGCGAGCCGGAGCACGGTCTGGCCCGCCCCAACCACCTGCCCCGGCTCGGCGAGCACCGCGGTGACCACGCCCGCAGCGGGCGCCTCGAGGCGGGCGTAGCCGGCCTGGTTGGCGGCGACCTCGCCCTGTGCGCGCGCCTGGCGCAGGCGTGCCTCGGCGGCCTGCAGCGCAGTGCGGCGGGCATCGAGCACCGAGGACGAGACGAAGTTGCGCGCCTGCAGCTCGCGAGCGCGGGCGAACTCCGTGCGTGCCAGCGCGAGATCGGACTCGGCGGCCGCGGCCGCGGCCTGCGCCGAGGCCAGCGCCAGGCGGACGTCCTGCGCGTCGAGCAGCGCCAGCGGCGCACCTGCGGCGACCTCGGCGCCGACATCGACGAGGCGCTCGACCAACTTGCCGCCGATGCGAAAACCGAGGTCGGACTCGATGCGAGCCCTCACCTCGCCGGCATAGACCTGGGCGGCCGCTGGAGCGCTGGCGGCATCGAGAGTGCGCACGAGGAACGCGGGCGGCGGCGGGGTCTGGGGTGCGGGCGCGGAACAGGCGGCCAGCGCGAACAGACCGGCCAGCATGGACGGGAGGGGGCGGAAATGCATGGGAATCTCATGGCGATCGGGAGCGCCCCTGCCGACAACCCGCGGACGCGGAGCGAGGCCGCTAGTGTAGCGCCTTGCCCGCGTGACCATGGTCACCCACGCCCCGCCCGCACGCGGCCCTGCCGGTCGCGGACCGCTCCCGCCATGCCACGCTTCCCCCGGGCGGGTCCGGAGGATGCCGCGCGGTCGCAGGTCGCTCAGCGCGACTCGAGCAGCGGCCGCCCGTTGGTCGGCTGGATCGGCCGGCCGTTGCGCGGATACAGGCGGGCGAAGACATCGAGCTGGTCCGCGGAGATCGCCACCGGTTGCTTCATCACCACCCACAGCACGTCCTCGGTGCACGGCGGCATCGGCAGCGAGCCGGTATAGAGAAAGTGCCCCGGCTCGGCCGGCAGCAGCGCCGGCAGGTCCAGCACCGTGTCGGGGACGAATTCGCGCCCACGATCGAGCGGCAGGTTGTTCCACAGCGTCTGCAGCGCAGGGTTGGCTTCGCCGTCAGCCGACAGCAGCAGGGACAGGATCGCCATGCGGCCGTCGTCGGCGCGATGCTGGAGGTAGATCGCCATGTCGTGTGCCATGCCGCCGACACGGTCCTGCGAGGGTCGGTGGAGGGTGAAGCGCTCGAGCGCGTAGCGCACCCCGCGCACGGTGATGCCCATGCCCTCGCCAACCTCGACCTGCAGGGTGTTACCGGTGTCGCGGATGCGGAAGCCCGTGCGGCGGTAGTCGAACTGCACCGGGGCGAGATCGACCGCGATGCCGTCTCGCAGGTCGATCGGCGACTGCCGCGTGCCCTCCGCACAGATCCGCCACTCCGGGCGCATCCGGCCCCAGTGGTCCGGGCCGGTCTCGCCCTCGTAGCTCCACTCCGGCATGCCCGCGGCGAGGCGGGTGAGCTCGATGCCGGCCGCGCGCAAGGCCTCCTCGCGGGTCGATGTGCTTGTCGTGGCAGGCGACTCCGGCGGCACTGCCATGGCGGCGCGCTTCGGCGCGGAGGCGCGCGCGCTCGGCGGTGTCGGTCGCGCCGGGATGGCAGGCTCGGCTCTGGTCACGAGCGCCTTCTCGCGCACGACCGGACGCTCCGGCGGCGCACTCTCGACGCGCGGCGGGCGGGTCTGCGCACGCGCAGGCGGCACCTCTGCCCGCGCCTGCACATCCTTTCTCTCCGCCTCCGGCGTGAGCGCCGCCGCCCGCATCGGCGCAGGCACTTGCGGAGCGGACTGGCTACCCGGCTGTGCACGTGGCGGCTCGCGCGACGGAGACTTGGTGGCCGGCAGTGCCTTCGATTCGGGCGCGGCCGTCGCCGACAGACTGGGCAGCGGCGGGAGAATGGACTTGCGCGGGGTCTCGGGCTCCGCGGCACCCTGCCCGCCAGGCAGGAACTTGGCCGGGATCTCGACATGGGTCTCGAGGGCAGCGGTCGCTGCGGCAGGCTCGCCCCCCCCACCCGCCGTACGCACCACCTCGGCAGAGACCGACTCCGCGCTCGGCTGGCGCACGCTGCCGGACTGCGCGCGCGCCGACTCCGCGGGCTTCGGCTGCGCAGCCGCAGCGGGGGCGATCGGGGCTGCGGGCACCTGGGCCGTCGCAGGGGGCACGGGAGCGGGCGTTCCGGCTGGAGAGGCCGATGGCGCCGCCACCGGCGGCCCGCTCGCGACCCGGGCCGCCTCGGCCGCCAGCTTCTGCAGCTCGACCGCCGAGGGTGGGTCGCACACCTCGCGCCACATGCGCTCGTCCACCGTGTTGCGCGCCACCGCGATCGGTGCCTCGGCCGACACCGGCTCCTCTCGCACGATGTTGTCGTCGGCATCGACATACACCCGCTTGACCGTGGCGAACGTGCGGTTGCGGCAGTCGTAACGGTTGAGCGCCTTGATCATGGCGTAGCCGGAGCGCTGCGCCTCCTCCGAGGTCAGCACCACCCTGCCCCAGGAGATCTTGGTGCCCGCGTCCGAGCGCAGGATACTGGCGCGATCGATCTCGATGCGGCGGTCGCGGTCGCTCAGCACGAGCTGCCAGTCGGCGGCGCAGGCGGCACCTGCGACATGGGTGAGCAGCAAGGCAAGAAGGAGAGGGCGCGGGTTCTTCATCGGCGTCGACGGTTCGTGGTGTTCCAGTCAGCTAAACGACCACGAGGGCGGGATCTTGAGCGGCTTGCCACCCGAAAGCCCTTACAGTATCTTCCTTCGCTCTCGTTGGGGGTGCCCGCCGCGCACGGGCTGAGAAACACCCTTGGAACCTGATCCGGCTCGCACCGGCGTAGGGAAACGTAAGTCATGAAGCCGTCCGTGCCGCCCGCTGCCTCCGGCAGCGCCTCATCCCGCTCTTCCGGGACGTCCTCCCACATACCGAACGTGGTCTCCATCGCCGGCGTCGACCCGTCCGGCGGAGCCGGCGTATTCGCCGACCTCAAGGCTTTCAGCGCGCTCGGCGCCTACGGTTGCGGTGTGGTCGCCGCGCTCACCGCGCAGAACACGCAGGCGGTCACCGGCGTGCATGTGCCGCCTACCGACTTCCTGCGCCTGCAGATCGACACCCTGTTCGCCGACGTCGCCATCCACGCCACCAAGATCGGCATGCTCGGCAGCGCCGAGGTCACCACCACGGTGGCCGAACGCCTCGCGCACTGGCAGGCGGCCCGGGTGGTGCTCGACCCGGTCATGGTGGCCAAGAGCGGCGATAGCCTGCTCGCGAAGAGCGCGATCTCGGCGATGCGCGAGACGCTCTTCCCGCAGGCCTTCCTGGTCACCCCCAATCTCCCCGAGGCCGGCGTGCTGCTCGAGCAGCGTGCCCCCGACACGGTCAAGGAGATGTACCGCGCCGCAGAGCGCCTGCGCGAGCTGCTGCCGCTGTCCTCCGAGCGCTGGGTGCTGCTGAAGGGCGGTCACCTGCCCGGCAACGAGCTGGTCGACCTGCTCTTCGACGGCGACCGCATGGTCGAGCTGCCGGCGCAGCGCATTGACACCAAGAACACGCACGGCACCGGCTGCACGCTCAGCTCGGCGATCGCCGCGCTGCTGCCGCAGGCCGAAGGCCAGTTCCGCCCGGTCGAGACCGCGGTGCGCCACGCCCGCCAGTGGCTGCTCGGCGCGATCGCGCATGCGGGCGAGCTCGCGGTCGGCAGCGGCCACGGACCGGTGCATCACTTCCACGCGCTGTGGAAGCGATGAGCGGGTCATTGCGCGGATCGCGGGCCGAGGTTCGCGGCCGCCGCCGCGCCTGCATGTGAATGCTCGCGTGGGTCGCGGAAAGGCAGCTGCCGCGACCCCGATCTAAACCACGAACACCACGAACTTCCCCAGGAGACAGCATGAACGCCAACGAAAAATTCATCGCCGCCAAGGCCCACGTCGACGAGGCCGCGATCGCCCCGCTGCCCAACTCGCACAAGATCTACGTCGAGGGCTCGCGCCCCGACATCCGCGTGCCGATGCGCGAGATCACCCAGGCCGACACTCCGGCCTCCTTCGGCGCCGAGCACAACCCGCCGATCTTCGTCTATGACTGTTCGGGCCCCTACTCCGACCCGGCCGCGAAGATCGACATCCGCTCGGGCCTGCCCGCGCTGCGCCAGCGCTGGATCGAGGAGCGCGGCGACACCGAGCTGCTGCCCGATCTCTCGTCCGAGTACGGCCGCCAGCGCGCCGCCGACACGGCCCTCGACGAGCTGCGCTTCCCCGGCCTGCACCGCAAGCCGCGCCGCGCCAAGGCCGGCGCCAATGTGTCGCAGATGCACTACGCCCGCCGCGGCATCATCACCCCCGAGATGGAATACGTCGCCATCCGCGAGAACCTCAACCGGGAGCAGTACATCGCCTCGCTGCGCGCCAGCGGCGGCCTCAAGGGCCAGAAGATGGCCGACATGATGCTGCGCCAGCACCCGGGCCAGAACTTCGGCGCCAGCCTGCCGGCGACGATCACCCCCGAGTTCGTGCGCGACGAGATCGCCCGCGGCCGCGCCATCATCCCGAACAACATCAACCACCCCGAATCCGAGCCGATGATCATCGGCCGCAACTTCCTCACCAAGATCAACGCCAACATCGGCAACTCGGCGGTCACCTCGTCCATCTCCGAGGAAGTCGACAAGATGACCTGGTCGATCCGCTGGGGCGGCGACACGGTGATGGATCTCTCCACCGGCAAGAACATCCACGAGACCCGCGAGTGGATCATCCGCAACAGCCCGGTGCCGATCGGCACGGTGCCGATCTACCAGGCGCTGGAGAAAGTCGGCGGCATCGCCGAGGACCTGACCTGGGACATCTTCCGCGACACGCTGATCGAGCAGGCCGAGCAGGGCGTGGACTACTTCACCATCCACGCCGGCGTGCTGCTGCGCTACGTGCCGCTGACCGCCAACCGCATGACCGGCATCGTGTCGCGCGGCGGCTCGATCATGGCCAAGTGGTGCCTGGCGCATCACAAGGAGAGCTTCCTCTACACCCACTTCGAGGACATCTGCGAGATCATGAAGGCCTACGACGTGGCCTTCAGCCTGGGCGACGGCCTGCGCCCGGGCTCGATCTACGACGCCAACGACGAGGCGCAGCTGGGTGAATTGAAAACCCTGGGCGAGCTCACCGACATCGCCTGGAAGCATGACGTGCAGGTCATGATCGAGGGCCCCGGCCACGTGCCGCTGCAACTCATCAAGGAGAACATGGACCTGCAACTCGAGTGGTGCAAGGAAGCGCCCTTCTACACCCTGGGCCCGCTGACTACCGACATCGCCCCGGGCTACGACCACATCACCAGCGGCATCGGCGCGGCCACCATCGGCTGGTACGGCACCGCGATGCTGTGCTACGTGACGCCCAAGGAGCACCTGGGCCTGCCCAACAAGCAGGACGTCAAGGAAGGCATCATCACCTACAAGCTCGCCGCCCACGCCGCCGACCTCGCCAAGGGCCACCCGGGCGCGCAGATCCGCGACAACGCACTCTCCAAGGCGCGCTTCGAGTTCCGCTGGGAAGACCAGTTCAACCTGGGTCTCGACCCGGACAAGGCGAAGGAATTCCACGACGAGACCCTGCCCAAGGACTCGGCCAAGGTGGCGCACTTCTGCTCGATGTGCGGCCCGCACTTCTGCTCGATGAAGATCACCCAGGACGTACGCGACTTCGCCGCGCAGCAGGGCATCGGCGAGGCCGAGGCGCTGGAGAAGGGCATGGAGGTGAAGTCGATCGAGTTCGTGAAGAGCGGTGCGGAGGTCTATCGCAACGTGTGATGCCGCACAGCGCAGCTTGAGCATCGACGGGCCGCGAATGCGGCCCGTCCGCATTTCAGGAGCGCATTTTGACGATCGCCGCACACGTATGGCGCGGGCTGGCGTATAAACTGTCGGGTTTTCCCGTTCACGCCCGCCCCGGGCCTGCCGCGCGCCGATGAAGCTGCTCGAAGTGTTCACCCAGGATGACCTGATCGCCGCGCTCGGCGTGGAGACTGTGGCCAAGGGCCTGGGCTACGTCAGCCGCGTCAGCGCGCTCTCCACCGAGGGCAACACGGTCTCGGCCCTCGTCAAGGGCCGCCAGCGCACGCCCTACACCGTCGAGGCCGCGGTCGAGGAGGAATCCGGCCTTGCCGACGGGCTCCCGATCCTGACCAGTTCGTGCACCTGTCCGATGGGCTACGGCTGCAAACACGTGGCGGCGATGATGCTGGTGTGGCTGCACCAGCGCCGCCGCCCCGACCGCCCGCGCGAGCAGGTGCTGGCCTGGGTGAAGGGTTTTCGCGAGGCTGCGGACAGCGTCGCGAAAGGCGACAAGCCCAAGCGCAAGTCGGCGACGACCACCTACGCGCTGCGCTACCTCGTCGAGCCCAGCCTGTACGGTGGCGACTTCAGCGTCAGCTCCTACAAGGTCCGCCTCGACCAGCACGGCGACATCCGCCAGCGCGAGCCCTGGAGCAACATCGAGCGCGCGCTGCAGACCCCGCCCGCCTTCGTCGACGACACCGACCTCGACATCCTGCGCCTGCTGTGGGCACACCGCCCGCGTGGCCACTTCGACGCGAGTGACGGCCTGCCGCTCGAGGGGCGCCACAGCGACGAGCTGATGAGCCGTCTGCTCGCCAGCGGCCGAGCGCACTTCGGCAGCCTCGCCGGCCCGGCGCTGGGCCTCGGCGAAGCACGCGGCGGCACTCCCGACTGGACGATCACCCCCGACGGGTTGCGCGCCCCGGTGCTGCGGGTGGAACCCACCGCCGACCGCGTGCTGCCGCTGCTGCCACCCTGGTACATCGACACTGCCAGGGCCGAGGGCGGCCCCATCACCCTGCAGGTGCCCGCCGAGCTGGTACAGCGCCTGCTGTGGCTGCCGCCGCTCAGCCAGGCCGAATCCGAGCTGGTCGCCGACACCCTGGCCGAGGTCGCCCCCGCCCTGCCCGCGCCCACTCAGCGTGGGGAACCGCCGGTCGAGCTCGGCGGCGTGCCGGTGCCGGTGCTGCGACTGGAGACCCGCCCCGCGTACCACGCGCGCTTTCGCCAGTACGCGCCCCATGGTACCTACCAGTTCGACTTCGCCCTGCTCGCCTTCCGCTACGGCACGGTCACCGTCGAGGCCAGCGACGCCCGTGTCTTCCACCCCCTGCCCGACGGGCGCAGCGCACGCCTGACCCGCGACGAGGAGGCCGAGCGCGCCGCCGCGCAGCGCCTCGCCGCCGCCGGCTTCACGCGCATCCCGCCGGGCGCGGTGCAGACCAGCTTCGGCAGCCTGCCCGGCGATGCGCTCGGGCTGGCCAGCGAGGAGGCCTGGCCCGGCTTCATGGCCGAGACCGTGCCGGCGCTGCGCGCGGAAGGCTGGGAAGTGGCCTTCCCGAGCGACTTCCGCCACCACGCGATCGACATCGACCACCTGATGCTCGACATCGACGAGCACGAGGACGGCTGGCTCGGCCTGTCGCCAGGCGTCGAGATCGACGGCAAGGCGCTGCCGCTGGCGCCGCTGCTCGCCGGCCTGTTCGCGCATGATCCGCGCTGGCTGTCCGGCCGGCTGGACGACATCGACGACCACGAGGCGGTGATCCTGGAGGACGAGACCCTCGGCCGCCTGCGCATCGGCGCCGCGCGCATCAAGCCGCTGGTGCGTGCGCTGGTCGACCTCTTCGACCGTCCCGACCACGACTGGCGGCTGTCGAAACTCGACGCCACCCGCCTGGCCGACCTCGATCTGCCCGGTCGCGGGCGCGAACAGCTCGCCGCGATCGCCGCGCGCCTGCGCGACGCCGAGGGCATCCGCGCCGTCGCCGCGCCAGCGGGATTCCGCGCGGAGCTGCGCCCCTATCAGCTCGAGGGCCTGGCCTGGCTGCAGCACCTGGTACGCCACGATCTCGCCGGCATCCTCGCCGACGACATGGGCCTGGGCAAGACCGCGCAGACGCTCGCCCACCTGCTCGCCGAGAAGCAGGCGGGCCGGCTCGATCTCCCCGCCCTGGTGGTGCTGCCGACCTCGCTGGTGTTCAACTGGCAGGCCGAGGCCGAGCGCTTCGCCCCCGACCTCAAGGTTCTCAATCTGCACGGCGCCGATCGCCATGCACGCTTCGACGAGCTGGAGACTGGCCATGTCGGCGGCGAGAAGGTCGACATCGCGCTCACCACCTACCCCCTGCTATGGCGCGACGCCGAACAGTTGCAGGCGCGCGAATGGAGCCTGCTGATCCTCGACGAGGCCCAGACGGTGAAGAACGCCGCCAGCAAGGGCGCACAGGTGATCCGCCAGCTCAAGGCCCGCCACCGCCTGGGCCTCACCGGCACGCCGCTGGAGAACCACCTCGGCGAGCTGTGGGCGCAGTTCGACTTCCTGCTGCCGGGCTTTCTGGGCAGCCACAAGGAGTTCACCGCGACCTGGCGCACGCCGATCGAGAAGCACGGCGACACGGTTCGCCGCGACCTGCTCGCGGCGCGCCTGCGCCCCTTCATCCTGCGCCGGCGCAAGGAAGACGTCGCCACCGAACTGCCGCCCAAGACCATCATCGTGCGCAGCGTGGCCCTGGAGGGCGGGCAGCGCGACCTTTACGAGACGGTGCGCGCGGCGATGGACGAGAAGGTGCGCGCCGAGATCGCCGGCAAGGGCTTCGCACGCAGCCAGATCGTGATCCTGGATGCGCTGCTGAAGCTTCGCCAGGTGTGCTGCGACCCGCGCCTGCTCAAGTCGCCGGCCGCGCTGCGGGTGAAGGAGCGCGCCAAGCTCGACCTGCTGATGGACATGCTGCCCGAGCTGATCGACGAGGGCCGGCGCATCCTGGTGTTCTCGCAGTTCACCACCATGCTCGGCCTCATCGCCGCCGAACTCGACAAGGCGCAGATCGGCTGGGTCGCACTGACCGGCGACACCCGCGACCGCCGCATCCCGGTGGAAGACTTCCAGAAGGGGCGCGTGCCGGTGTTCCTGATCAGCCTGAAGGCGGGCGGCGTGGGCCTCAACCTCACCGCGGCCGACACCGTGATCCACTACGACCCGTGGTGGAACCCCGCGGCCGAGAACCAGGCCACCGACCGCGCCCACCGCATCGGCCAGGACAAGCCGGTGTTCGTGTTCAAGCTGGTGTGCGCGGGCAGCATCGAGGAGAAGATCCTCGCCCTGCAGGAGCGGAAGGCGGCGCTCGCCGAGAGCGTGCTGTCGGAGGACGCGGATGCGCTCGCCAAGTTCGGCGAGGCCGACATCGCCGCCCTGCTCGCCCCGCTGCCGACAAGCGGGCGCTGAGCGCGAGCCGGGCGCAAGATCGCGAGGCGACAGCCCTGCAGGACTCCGCAGGCGCGAGGCTCGACGCGAAGGAGCGAAGCGAGTCGCGATCGCAGCGCTCCCTCGGACACGCGGATCCGACCGCACGAATCGCGACTTGCTGCGCTCCTCGAAAAGAACCACGGGGCTCCTGGAGCCCCGCGGGAACGACGCGAACTGCGATTGACGCGGTCGAGGACGCGCGGCGCGAAGTCCGGCCGCGGCTCCCGACCCAGCCGCAGCCGGGCGTCAGCGCTGCGCCGGCTCGGCGATGAAGATCTCCACGCGGCGATTCATCGCGCGACCGGCTGCGGTCGTGTTGTCGGCGACCGGCTGGCGCGAGCCACGACCATCGACCGCGATACGCTGCGCGGAAACCCCACGCTGCACCAGGTAGTCGCGGGTCGACGCGGCGCGGTTGATCGACAGCGGATCATTGACCGAGTCCGAACCGGTGCTGTCGGTGTGGCCGATGATGGTCACCGTGGTCACCGGGTGCTGGTTCAGCGTGGATGCCAGGCGGTCGAGCACCGGGCGCATGTTGGGCTTGATCGCATGGCGACCGACGTCGAAGGACACGTCGGCGGGGATGTCGACCTTGAGCTGGTTGTCGCTGGTCTGGCTGATGCCGATGCCGGTTCCCGCGGTCGCCTGCTCCATCTCGGCACGCTGCTTCTGCATGTTCTGCGACCACAGGTAGCCGCCACCCGCGCCCAGCGCGGCGCCGATCGCTGCGCCGGTGGCAGCGCTCTTGCCCTTGTTGCCGCCCGCAGTGGCGGCACCGATCAGGCCACCTGCGACGGCACCGATCGCGGCACCCATACCGGTGTCGCGCTGGGTTTCGTTCATGTTGGCGCAGCCCGAAAGACCTCCCATGGCGAGCGAGATCGCGGAAAGGGTGACGATGATTTTCTTCATGTAATGGCCTCCGTTGCGTTGAGGGGGTGCGGAATCACGCTGAATTATCGATGTGTCGCTTCTTTACTCTAGCCCATCGGAGTGAAACAGAAAATGACACCGCAGCCCACACCGCGGCGCTGCTCACGCACGCAAGGCATCGAAAAGCGCATATCCCGCCCAGGTCATCAGTACCGAGCCGGCCACGTGGCCGGCCAGGTGAGCGCCAAGCCAGCCGATCGCGCCGCGTTGCAGCAGGTGGAAGGCCTCCGCGGAAAAGGTGGAGAACGTGGTCAGGCCGCCGAGCAAGCCGGTGGTGAGCAGGAGCTTGAGCGCCGGCGACATCGTCGGCCAGGCCTGCACCGCGGCGAGCGCGACGCCCATGAGGAAACCGCCCAGCAGGTTTGCCGCCAGGGTGCCGAGCGGGACGAGCGCGAACACCGGGTTGAGCCACAGCCCCAGCCCCCAGCGCAGCCAGGCACCACACGCCGCCCCGACGCCCACCGCCGCAAATGCCGCCAGATTCATCGCCCGTGCTCCATCCCGCCTCCAAGATGCGGCTCGCCGACCGCACACCTGCACTTCCGCGGGATTCTACCCCCCGCCGCAGCCCGCCCTGCAGGCACGACCCGCAGCGCTCAGCGGCTGGACCCTGCGAGCAGCGCCCCGGCACCGACGAAGAGGCCGCCGAAGATGCGGTTCTGCAGGCGCAGCAGGCGCGGGTTGTGCAACAACGGACGGAAACGCGTGGCTAGCAGCGCATAGCTGGACATGACCATCATATCGACCGCGACCATGGTGGCACCGATGATCGCGAACTGCGGCCACTGCGGCCGGTCCGGCACGATGAACTGCGGCACCAGCGCGGCGATGAACACGATCGCCTTCGGGTTGGTCAGATTCACCAGGATGCCCTGGGCGTAGAGCTGGCGGCGCGACTGCATGCGCAGTGCCTCGCCGTCCCCGCCGATCGGTTCGGGCGGCGAGCGCCACTTCTGCACGCCGAGCCAGATCAGGTAGGCCACACCCGCGAACTTCACCACCGCGAACGCCGTCTCCGAGGTCGCCAGCACCGCGCCGAGGCCGAGCGCCACCACGCACAACTGCAGCAGCAGCGCGATCTGCAGGCCGGTGATCGCACGCAGCGCGGCACCGTAGCCGTAGCGCAGGCCGGTCGACATCGACAGCACGGCGCCCGGCCCGGGCGAGACCGCGATCACCAGCGCGGCGGCGAGAAAGGCGAGCCACATCGTCCAGCTCATGGGAGTCTCCAGCAGATTCGTCCGGCGCGTTGTCTCATCGGGTTCGTTCAGGCGAAGATGCTGTGCAGCATCTTGGCACACAGCAGGACCAGCATCCCGGCGAACACCTTCTTCAGCGTCGGCACCGGCAGGCGGTGGGCGAGCCGGGCGCCGAGCGGTGCAAAGAAGGTACTGACCACGGAGACCAGCACCAGCGCCGGCAGGTAGACGTAGCCGAAGGTCAGCGCGGGCATGTCGGATGCGCCCCAGCCGTTGACCAGGTAGCCGACGGTGCCGGCGATCGCGATCGGCAGGCCGATCGCCGCCGAGGTGCCGATCGCGTTCTGCATCTTGACGTTGCACCAGGTCATGAAGGGCACCGACAAGGAACCGCCGCCGATCGCGACCAGCGCCGAAACGCCGCCGATCCCCAGGCCGGCCGCGCTCATGCCGAGCGTGCCAGGCAGCTCGCGCGAAGGCTTGGGCTTGATGTTGAGCAGCATCTGCACCGACACGTAGGCCATGAAGACGGCGAAGAAGATCGCCAGCGGCACGGTGGACACGCGCGACGCGACGAAGGTGGCGGCGAAGGTCCCGACGAGGATGCCGGGCGTGATCGCCCGCACCACGTCCCAGCGCACCGCGCCCCGGGCATGGTGCGCGCGCAGGCTGGAAACCGAGGTCAGCACGATGGCCGCCATCGAGGTGCCGAGCGCCATGTGCACCACCTGGGACTGCGGGAAGCCCTGTGCGAGGAAGAAGGTCGTCAGCATCGGCACCATGATGCCGCCACCGCCCACGCCGAGCAGGCCGGCGAAAAAGCCCACCGCCGCGCCGAGCACCGGGTAGGCGAGCCACCAGAGGTCGAAGTTCATTGCGTTTCCGTTCGGATTCGAGGTGCGCTGCGTGTTGCGGTGCGCAAAGAGCGGAACTATCGGTCAAAGCGGAGGGGCTGTGCAAGCGAGCCGTGGGTTTGCCTGCAGCTGGGCCGCGGGTGCGGGCGTGGCGGGACGAGCGCGCTGGTACCATCGCGACATGGCCCTGCCGACCCCACGCGCGCGCCTCGTCGTCCGCAACCCGCTGCTCAACTACCTGCTCGCCGCGCTGGCGGCCGGGGCGGTTGCGCTGCTCGGGGCACCGCTGCTCGGGCAGTTCGACCTCGCCAACATCGCGATGCTGTTCCCGCTCGCGGTGCTGTTCGCAGCGATCCGCCTCGGGCGCGGGCCGGCCGTGTTCGCCGCCTTCCTGTCGGTGGCGCTGTTCGACTTCTTCTTCGTGCATCCGCACTTCACGCTGGCAGTATCGGACCTGCAGTACCTGCTGACCTTCGCCGTTCTGCTCGCCGTGGCACTGACCACCGCCGAGCTCGCCGCACGCCTGCGCCGCGAGCGCGACACTGCCGAGGCCCGCGCCGAAGAGGCTGCACAGGCGCGCCTCGCGGCAGAGTCCGAGCGCCTGCGCAATACCCTGCTCGCCTCGCTTTCGCATGACCTGCGCACACCACTCACCGCGCTCGCCGGGCTGGCCGAATCGCTGCCGCTCGCCGGCCCGCCGCTGCCGCCCGCGCAGGCCGAGCTGGCCGAGGCGATCCGGACCGAAGCCTTGCGAACCCACACACTCGCACGCGACCTGCTCGACCTCGCCCGCCTGCAGTCCGAGACGCCGCGCCTCGCGCTCGACTGGCTCGCGGTTGATGAGCTGGTCGGCAGCGCCCTGCAGGCGCGCGCCCATGCCCTGCGCGAACGTGCGCTCACGTTCGACCTGCCCGAGGACCTGCCGCTGCTGCGCGCCGACGCAGTGCTGATGGAGCGCGTGGTGTGCAACCTCATCGACAACGCGATCGCGCACACCACGGCGCGAGGGCAGATCGTGCTGTCGGCGCAATCCGGCGCCGGCTGGCTCTGCGTCAGCGTGTGCGACGACGGCTGCGGTCTGCCTCCAGGGCGCGAACAGGCGATCTTCGAGCGCTTCGTGCGCGCGCCACATCCGCCCGGCGCGGCCGCCGCACCGACGGCGACCGGCGACGCCGGCACCGGGCTCGGCCTGGCGATCGTGCAGGCGATCATGGCGGCTCACGGGGGCCATGTGAGCGCACGCAACCGCGCCGGCGGCGGCGCCTGCTTCGTGCTGCACCTGCCGCTGCCCCCCCAGCCCGAACGCCCGCCGCCAGAGGACAATGGCGGAGAGCCGTCATGATGAAGAACCCGCACCCCCCTTCCCCCGTCGTGCTGCTGGTCGAGGACGATGCCGGCATCCGCCGCTTCGTGCGCACCGCGCTGGAATCCGCAGGCTGCACGGTTCACGAGACCGCCGCGCTGGAGCGCGGCCGCATCGAGCTCGCCAGCCGTCGTCCGGACCTGCTGGTGCTCGACCTCGGCCTGCCCGACGGCGATGGCATGACCCTGCTGGCCGAGTTGCGCGGCTGGAGCGGCATGCCGGTGCTGGTGCTGTCGGCACGCAGCGACGAGGCCGACAAGGTGGCCGCGCTCGATGCCGGTGCCGACGACTACCTCGCCAAGCCCTTCGGCGTCGCCGAGCTGCTCGCCCGCGTACGCGCGCTGCTGCGCCGGGCGCTGCGGCCGGCACAGGCCACGGCGCGCATCGGCTTCGGCGACGTGGAGCTCGACCTCGAGCAGCGCCGGGTGAGCCGTGCGGGCGAGCCGGTGCATCTGACCCCGATCGAGTTCCGCCTGCTCGGCCTGCTCGCCGCCGCAGGGGGCCGCGTGGTGACGCAGCGCCAGCTGCTCGCCGGCGCCTGGGGACCGAACCACGTCGAGCATGCGCACTACCTGCGCGTCTACATGGCCGGGCTGCGCCGCAAGCTCGAGCCCGATCCGCGCCTGCCGACCCATATCCTCACCGAACCGGGCGTGGGCTACCGGCTGGCGCTCGAGCCGCTCAGCGCCGCCAGAACGCCGGCGTCAGCACCACCAGCAGGGTGAAGATTTCCAGCCGGCCGAGGATCATGGCGAAGCTCATCACCCAGGTCTGGAAGTCGCCAAGGCCCTGGTAGTTACCCGCCGGCCCCAGCGAGGACAGTCCGGGTCCGGCATTGTTGATGCAGGCGACCACGCCGGAAAACGCGGTGACCAAGTCCAGTCCGGATGCTGCCAGCACCAGGGTCAGGGAGACGATGCTGACCATGTACATGAAGCTGAACGCAAGCACGGCGTGGAGCACGTTGTCGGAAACCCGCTGGCTGCCCAGGCGCAGCGGCACCACCGCGCTCGGATGGAGCGAGCGCACGATCTCGCGATGCACCTGCTTGTACAGGATGATCGCACGCATCATCTTGATGCCGCCGCCAGTCGAACCCGAGCAGGCGGCGAAACTGCTGAGGAACAGGATCCAGACCTGCGCGAACATCGGCCACAGGGTGTAGTCGTAGGTCGCCAGCCCGAGCGAGGTGGCGAGCGAGACGGCGTGGAAGGAGACGTGGCGGAACGCGAGCGCGCCGTCCTGGTAGGCGCCACCCTCGAGCAGATACACGGTCAGGAACACCACGGTGACCGCGAGCACGCCGAAGAACCAGCGCAGTTCAGGGTCCTGGCCGTAGGGGCGCGGCGTGCGATGCACCAGGGCGAGGTAGTGGGTAGCGTAGTTGATCCCCGAGAGCAGCGCGAAGACGATGGTGACGGTCTCGATCGGCAGGCTCTCGAAGGCACCGAGGCTGGCGTCGCGGCTGGAGAAGCCGCCCAGGCCCATGATCGAGAAGGCATGGATCACCGAGTCCCAGGGCGCCATGCCGGCCTGCCATAGCGCGAGGCCGCAGCCCGCGGTGAGCACGACATAGACGCCCCACAGGCCCTTGGCGGTTTCGGCGATGCGCGGGGTGAGGCTGGATTCCTTCATCGGCCCGGGCGTCTCGGCGCGGAAGATCTGGCGCCCGCCGATGCCCAGCAGCGGCAGCACCGCAACCATCAGCACGATGACGCCCATGCCGCCCACCCAGTGCATGAAGCAGCGCCACAGGTTGATCGAAACCGGCATCGTGTCGAGCCCGGTGAGGACCGTCGCACCGGTGGTGGTGAGCCCGGAGGCAGCCTCGAAGTAGGCATCGGTGAACGACAGCTCGGGCAGGTAGAACATCAGCGGCAACGCGCCGAACACCGGCGTGATCAGCCAGGTCGCGGCCACGAGCAGGAAGCCGTCGGAGACGCGCAGGTCGCGCCGCACACGCCGGCCACCCGCCCACATCGCCAACCCGGTGGCGAAAGTGGCAAGGATGGCGAGATCGTAGGCCGCGGTGGCGCCGTCATCGAGCGCGAAGGACACTGCGAGCGGAAAGCCCATCACCAGCCCGAACAGCATCAGCATGATGCCGAGGACACCGAGGACAGGGAAATAGGCCTGCATCGCAACAAGGGCGGGGAAGACCGCCGAGCGGTTTAGATGCCGCGGATGCTAGGACTGCAGGCGTAAAGATGGCGTTAAGATTTTGCAGTGCACCACGAACGCCAGGAACGAGGCCTCGGGAGTGTGGACGTGAAGAAGGCGCGGTGATCGCTCACCGCGCCTTCTCTTGCAAGGTCCCCCGCCTGTGCCGTCTCCGCCGGGCATCCTGAACCTTGGGTTCAGGGAGGTCGCGTTCCTTCCGCTTCAGGATCACCCGGCGAGGGGCGTTCACACCAGCGGCATCGATGGTCGGCGACCGAGTCTCTCGACTATTGGTTCAAGGAATCTACGACTTCGACGAACACTGCAGGGGATTGACTGGTACTGCTCAAACCGACTTCAGAAAAGCTTTTCCTGTTGTCCGAGGACTCCGTCCAGGCGCGCTTTCATGAGACCGATTCTACGCTTCATGCCCGGCATGTCAAACCCGTTGCCACGCTGGTGCTGGAGGAACTCGTGGGCGATGTTGAGCGCAGTCATGACGGCCAGTTTCTCGCCCGAGGAACCGGTGCGGGCAGCGATCTCGCGCAACCGGTCATCGAGGAAAGCCACGGTCGCGAGCAGTTCATCGCGCGATTCGGCTGTGCAGGAGATGCGGTACTCCTTGCCCAGCAGCGTCATGTCGAGGTGATCGGCGGACATCGCTTCAAGCCTCCGGCAGTTTGTCGAGCAGGCCCTCGAGGCGGTCCGCTGCGGTGCGGACCTTGTCGGAGAGCCGGCGATTCTCGCCCTCGAGCTGCACGACTCGACCACGCAGGGCCGCGTTGTCGGCTTTGAGGCGCTCATAATGGCTGATCATTTGCTCTAGCTGGGCTTCGAGCTGTGCAAGTTCGGTATCCATGGCGTCGATGGTAGTGAACGGCCGATGACGGGTCAATCGGCCGAGGTCGATCAGCGCTGGACCTGGGTGACGTCGCGCACCGCGCCGGTGTCGGCCGAGGTGGTGAGCGCCGCATAGGCCTGCAGCGCGGCCGAGACCACGCGTTCCCGCTTGGCCGGTTTCCACGCTGCGGCGCCCTTCGCGTCCATCGCCACGCGCCGGCGCTCGAGTTCCTCGCCGGAAATCGCGAGGTGAATGCGGCGGTTCGGGATGTCGATCTCGATCGTGTCGCCGTCCTCGACCAGCGCGATCGCGCCGCCCATCGCCGCTTCTGGCGACGCATGGCCGATCGACAGCCCGGACGTGCCACCGGAGAAGCGACCATCGGTGAGCAGCGCGCACTGTGCGCCGAGGCCGCGGCTCTTGAGGTAGGAGGTCGGGTACAGCATCTCCTGCATGCCGGGGCCGCCCTTGGGGCCTTCGTAGCGGATCACCACCACATCGCCCGCCTGCACCTGCTCACCGAGGATGCCGTCAACCGCGTCTTCCTGGCTCTCGAACACGCGCGCCTTGCCGGTGAACTTCCAGATGGACTCGTCCACGCCCGCGGTCTTCACGATGCAGCCCTTCTCGGCGATGTTGCCGTAGAGCACGGCGAGACCGCCGTCGGCGGTGAAGGCGTGCTCCTTGTTGCGGATGATGCCGTGCTCGCGGTCGGCATCAAGCGCCTTCCAGCGCCGGTCCTGGCTGAAGGCGACCTGGGTGGGCACGCCGCCGGGCGCGGCGCGGTAGAAGGTATGCACCGCCTCGTCGGAAGTACGCTTGATGTCCCACTTGTCGAGGGCCTCGGCCATCGAGGCGCTGTGCACGGTGGGCACGTCGGTGTGCAGCAGGCCGGCGCGGTCGAGCTCGCCGAGGATGCTCATGATGCCGCCGGCACGATGCACGTCCTCGATATGCACATCGGCGACCGCAGGCGCAACCTTGCACAGGCAGGGCACGCGGCAGCTGATGCGGTCGATGTCCCTCATCGTGAAGTCCACGCCGGCCTCTTTCGCCGCGGCGAGCAGGTGCAGCACGGTGTTGGTCGACCCACCCATGGCCACGTCCAGGCTCATCGCGTTCTCAAAGGCCTGGAAGCTGGCGATCGAACGCGGGAGCACAGAGGCGTCGTCCTTTTCGTAGTAGCGGCGGGCGAGGTCGACGATGCGGCGGCCGGCCTCCTTGAACAGGCGCTCGCGGTCCGCGTGGGTCGCGAGCGTGGTGCCGTTGCCGGGCAGCGACAGGCCGAGCGCCTCGGTGAGGCAGTTCATCGAGTTGGCGGTGAACATGCCCGAGCACGAGCCGCAGGTCGGACAGGCCGAGCGCTCGATGGCGTCGACCTCCTCGTCCGAGCACGACTTGTCGGCGGCCTTCACCATCGCGTCGACGAGGTCGAGCGAGATCACCTTGGCTTCCCACTTCACCTTGCCGGCCTCCATCGGGCCGCCGGAGACGAAGATCGCCGGAATGTTGAGGCGCAGCGCGGCCATCAGCATGCCCGGGGTGATCTTGTCGCAGTTCGAGATGCACACCAGGGCGTCAGCCGTATGGGCATTGCACATGTATTCCACGCTGTCGGCGATGAGCTCGCGCGAGGGCAGCGAATAGAGCATGCCGCCGTGGCCCATGGCGATGCCGTCATCGACCGCGATGGTGTTGAATTCCTTGGCGACGCCGCCCGCGGCCTCGATCTCGCGCGCGACGAGCTGGCCGAGGTCCTTCAGGTGCACGTGCCCGGGGACGAACTGGGTGAAGCTGTTGGCGATCGCGATGATCGGCTTTTCGAAGTCGCCGTCCTTCATGCCTGTGGCGCGCCACAGAGCGCGGGCGCCCGCCATGTTGCGGCCGGCGGTGGACGTGCGGGAACGGTACTGGGGCATGGGGCGCTCCGGAAAATCAGCGGTAAAGGGCTCGATTCTAACGCGCGCGGGGCGGGCTTGTGACAAGCACCGGCGGATCCGGGGAGCTCGCGATGGGGCGGACGATCCGGCTGGCGTATCATCCGGGGTTCGACACCGCAGGAGGCTCCATGCAGGAAACGACCCCCACGACCGAGGCCGGCTTCGACCTCGACCCGGCCGAGATCCGCGTGCTCGGCGTGCTGATCGAGAAATCCTTCATCACCCCCGACGCCTATCCGCTGTCGGTCAACGCCATCACCACCGGCTGCAACCAGCTCACCGCGCGTGAGCCCGTGATGAGCCTCTCCGAGACCGAAGTGCAGGACGCGGTCGACCGCCTGATCGCTCGCCGCCTGGTGTCGAAGCGCGACCAGCAAAGTGCGCGTGTGGCCAAGTACGAACATCTGATCCGCCTGCGCCATTCGCTGCCGCCCGCCGAACAGGCGGTGCTGGCGATCCTGCTGCTGCGCGGCGCGCAGACTGCCGGCGAGCTGCGCCAGCGCTGCGAGCGCCTGCACCGCTTCGACGACGTCGCCGCGGTGGATGCCGTGCTCGAGCACCTGGCCGAGAAATACCCGCCCCTGGTCGCCACGCTTCCACGCGCGCCCGGCACCAAGGAGACCCGCCACGTACACCTGCTCGGCGGCGACGCCGCGGTGCAGGAAATGGCCGAGGCCCAGTCCGTCGGCGCCGGGGGCAGCGCGCGCGGGCGCATCGGGGAACTCGAGGACGAGGTCCTCCATCTGCGCGAGGAACTCGACGCGCTGCGCAGCGAGTTCGCGGAGTTCCGCAAGCAGTTCGACTGAAGAACGGACCGCCCTCCTCAGCGGCTCCCGCAGGAGCGCCGGGCGGCTCGGACGCGGCGGCGGTCTGCATCACCCGCGTCGATCGCCGCGCGGCCATACTCGCGGCGGCGGCGGCTCCAAAATCCCGGGTTCGCGTCGGTTTGCGCGCGAACGCGAAATCATCCTCGTCGCCATGCTCGTTCATCCGCAATTCGATCCGATCGCCCTCTCCATTGGCCCGCTCGCGGTGCGCTGGTACGGGCTGATGTACTTGGTCGCCTTCGTGCTCTTCGTCGTTCTCGGCCGCCTGCACGCGCGGCGTCGTCCCGAACTGGCCTGGGACGCGCAGGGCATCGACGACCTGCTGCTCTACGGGGTGATCGGGGTGATCCTGGGCGGCCGCCTCGGCGAGGTCCTGTTCTTCCAACCCGGCTACTACCTGCAGCATCCCGGGGAAATCCTCGCGGTGTGGAAGGGCGGAATGAGCTTCCACGGCGGCTTCCTCGGCGTGCTCGTGGCGATGTGGCTGTACGGTCGCCGCCACGGCAAGGGCTTCTGGGCGGTCACGGATTTCATCGCCCCCCTGGTTCCGACCGGATTGGCGGCCGGGCGGATCGGCAATTTCATCAACGGCGAGCTGTGGGGCCGACCGGTGGAGGCCGAGCTGCCTTGGGCGATGGTCTTCCCCTGGGTGGATGCGACGCCGCGCCACCCCTCTCAGCTCTACCAGGCGGCAGGCGAAGGCCTGCTGCTGTTCCTGCTGCTGTGGTTCTATTCCGCGAGCCCACGCCCGCTGCGCGCGGTCTCGGCGCTGTTCCTCGTCGGCTACGGCACCCTCCGTTTCGCGGCGGAGTTCTTCCGCACACCGGACCCGGGCATCTTCGGCACGCTGTCGCTCGGGCTGTCCACCGCACAATGGCTGTGCGTGCCGATGGTGCTCGCCGGCTCGCTGCTGCTCGCCCTCGCGCACCGGCGCGAAGCGGGCCGGTAATCCGGGCGCAAGACAGGGCCGTGAATATCGCACACGAGACTGCAGGGGGCAGCACGAGCGCGTCCCCAAAGCGGGCTATCATGTAAGCACGATATCCGAACTGAATCGGGCAGGAGGACGACATGGGCGGTGCAGGACTGGTCTCCCGCGGACTGACCCGCGTACGCGAGTTCGTCGCGAGCGCCACCCACCTCGGCAAGGCGCCCGACGAGAACGATCTCGAGCGCCTGCGCATCCAGCTCCAGGAGTGCGCCGAGGGCCGCGGCGGCGAGGTGTCGACCCGCCAGCGCGCAGCCCGCCTCGCCGAGACCTACCTTCGCCTGGACGATGCCGGCCGCCATGCCTTCCTGCGCCTGATCGCCCACGAGTTCGGCCCCGACCCCGCCCGCGTGGCGCAAGCCCATGCCGCCTACCAGGCCTCGATCGGCAGCCCGCAGCAATGGGATGCGGAGGCGAACTTGCGCGCCGCGCTGCGCTCGCGCCGGCTGCGCATCCTCACCCAGTTCAACGCGATCCCGCAGGGCGTCAAGTTCCTGGTCGACCTGCGCGCCGACCTGTTGCGCTTCATCGCCGACGACCCGCTGCTGAAGCCACTGGACCGCGAGCTCGAGACCCGGCTGTCGGCCTGGTTCGACGTCGGCTTCCTCGAACTGCAGCGCATCACCTGGAGCTCGCCCGCAGCCCTGCTCGAGAAGCTGGTCGAGTACGAGGCGGTGCACGAGATCCGCTCGTGGAAGGACCTCAAGAACCGGCTCGACTCCGACCGCCGCTGCTACGCCTTCTTCCACCCGCGCATGCCGCTCGAGCCGCTGATCTTCGTGCAGGTCGCGCTGCTCGAGGAGATCGCCGGCGACGTCCAGCGCCTGCTCGACATCGAGGCGCCGCTCGCCGATGCGAGCCGCGCGACGACCGCGATCTTCTACTCGATCAGCGCCACGCAGAAGGGCTTGCGCGGGGTGAGCTTCGGCAACTTTCTCCTCAAGCGGGTGATCGACGACCTCAAGCGCGACTTCCCGCGCCTGAAGACATTCGCCACGCTGTCGCCCATGCCGGGCCTCGTGCGCTGGGCGCAGCGCGACCCGGAGGTCTTCGCAGAGGCCTTCACCCCCTCCGACTGGAAGCGGCTGGGCACGCTCGGCATCGAAGGCGGCGACGCGCCCCGCCTCGTCGCTCTGCTTGCCGGCGACCCGGCGTGGGCCGACGACGAAGCGCTCGGCCAGGCCTTGCGCGAACCCTTGATGCGATTGGGTGCGCGCTACCTGAGCGAGGCACGCCGTGGCGATCGCCCGGTCGATTCGGTGGCGCGCTTCCACCTCGGCAACGGCGCCCGCATCGAGCGCCTGAACTGGCTCGCCGACCGCTCGGACAAGGGGCTGCGACAGTCCTGGGGGTTGATGGTCAACTACCTGTACGACCCGGACAGCCTGGAAGCCAACCTCGAGAGCTTCGCAGCCACCGGCAGCATCGCGGCATCATCGGCGGTGCGCAAGCTCGCCCGCCGCTGAGGTCCGCGTGCCGCCCGAAACATCGACCAGCTCGTTCTCCCTGCACCCCTCGTCGATCCGCATCCGCCTGCTGCTCGCGAGCACCGTGGTGCAGGTCGTACTTCTCAGTCTGCTGCTGGCCAACAGCGTACGACTGATGAACAACGCGATGTCGGCCAGCCTGGAGACCACGATCGGCCAGACCGCGAGCATGCTGCACTCGATGGCGACCGCCTACGGCGAGCAGGGCCGGCTGGATGCGCTCGAGGACGTGCTCGGCGAACTGCTCGCCGATGCCGAGGAGGGCCTGCTCTACGTGCGCATCCGCGACGCCCGCGATCAACTGCTGGTGAGTGCCGGGATGCCCGGACTGGAGCAGCTTCCCGAACCCGACGAACATCGTCGCCGCTTCTTCGAGAACCTGCTCGCCGACGACCTCGTGCATGTGCGTCGCCAGTTGCTGTTGCCGCGCAACGAGGTCGGCGCGCTGCAGTTCGGGGTTTCGGTGTCCGGACTCGCCGCGGCGCGCGAGGCGATCATGGAGCAGGGCTTCGCGATCGCGATCGCGGAGATCCTCCTCACCTTCGTGCTGCTTTCCTCGCTCGGCTATTTCCTCACCCGCAACCTGCGCCTGTTGCTCGACGGCAGCCGGGCGATCGCCAGCGGCTACCTGGAGCACCGCGTGGTATCGCGCGGCAAGGACGAGCTGGCGGTGATCGCCGATCATTTCAACGTGATGGCGGAAACCCTGCAGAACCGCATCGCCGAGCTGCAGGACACGGCCGTGCGCCTGCAGGCGAGCGAAGAGCGCTACGCCCTGGCGCTGCGCGGCTCGAACGACGGCCTCTGGGACTGGGATATCGACGCCGACGACATCTATTACTCCGAACGCTTCTGCCAGATCCTCGGCGTCGAGCCCGGGAGCCTCTCGGCCAAGCCGGAGGACATCCTCGCCTACCTGCACCCGCACGAGGCCGATGCCTATCGGCAGCGCCTGATCGAGCACCTGAAGGGCAACAGCAACCACTTCATCATGGAGCTGCGCGCCCGCCTGCCCGACGGCGCCTACCGCTGGGTCCTGATGCGCGGGGTGGCCGACCGCGACGAGAACTTCCGCGCCTACCGGATGGCGGGATCGCTCGGCGACATCGACCTGCGCAAGCGCGCCGAACAGCAACTGGTACATGACGCGCTGCACGACGGCCTCACCGGCCTGCCCAACCGCGCGATGTTCATCGAGCACGCCAACCGCGCACTCGCCCAGCGGCGACGCGGCGACCTCGCCCAGATCGCGATCCTGGCGATCAACCTGGAGCGCTTCAGCCTCGTCAATGACAGCTACGGCCACGTCGTCGGCGACGAATTGCTGCGCCGGATCGGCGATCACATCGCCGCACTGATGCGCGAGGGCGATGTGTGCGCGCGGGTCGGCGGAGACCAGTTCGCCGTGCTGCTCAACGGCGTGGAAAGCTCGATCGACGCCCTGCGCATCTGCGAGCAGCTGGTCGCACTCCCCGCCTTCGCACCGGGAGGCAACGGCCAACAGCTGCACCCACGCTGCAGGGTGGGCGTGGCGATCAGCGACAACGAGCGCGAAGATGCGGAATCGCTGCTGCGCGACGCCGACAATGCACTGCACAAGGCACGTCGCAGCGAGAGCGGTCCGATCGAGTTCTTCCAAACCGAGATGCACGCCGCCGCCGTGCGTGCGCTGCAGGTCGAGGCCGAACTGCGCAAGGCGCTCACCCAGGGCGGGCTGCAGGCGTGGTACCAGCCGATCGTCGATCTCGCCGACCTGCAGCCGAAGGGTTTCGAGGCCCTGGTCCGCTGGCCCCACCCGACGCTCGGCCTGCTGTCGCCGGCCGAGTTCATTCCGCTCGCCGAAGCACTCGACCTGATCCACGACGTCGGCATGGTGGTGCTCGACCAGGCCTGTTCCGACCTGCACGGATGGTCGGCGCGACTGGGCCCCGAGGCGCCGCTCCGGATCAGCGTGAACCTCTCCGCGCGCCAGCTCGGGCGCCCCGACCTCGCCGCCGAATTGCTCGCCGCGATCGACCGCTCCGGAGTTGCACGCGAGCGGATCCGCTTCGAGGTCACCGAGAGCGTTCTCGCCCATCCTGACGGACCGGCGATCGACCATCTCCACGCCCTGCGCGCCGCGGGACTGGACATCCTGATCGACGACTTCGGCACCGGCTACTCGACGCTGAGCTACCTGCACACGATGCCGTGCAACCAGGTCAAGCTCGACGGCTCCTTCGTGCGCTCGCTCCCCCACGACCAGCGCCTGCGCGCGATCGTCCGGCACAGCATCGAACTCGCCCACGACCTCGGCATGACCGTGGTGGCCGAATGCATCGAGGACGAGGCCCAACTCGAGATCCTGCGTGCGATGGGCTGCGACTTCGGCCAAGGCTACCTGTTTTCGCGGCCGCTCGACCGTGACGCCACCTTCACCAGCTTGCAGGATCTCGCGCGGGAGCAGAGCCAATGAACCTTCGCCGCACATTGCCGCTGCTCGCCAGCATCGGCGCGCTCGCCTTCGGCCTCGACGCGACCGCTGCACCCGATGTCCAGGTTTCGGGTTTTGCCACGGCCGGGGCGGCCTACACCCGCTCCGACGATTTGGAGTTCGCCCGCGTGGGCATCGATGCGCCAGGCGGAAACCGGGTCGACACCGGTCCTGATTCGGTGCTCGGCGTGCAGCTTGGCTGGCAGTTCGGCCACGGCAGCGGCGCGGTGCTGCAGGTGGTGACGCGCGAAACCCAGCGCGGGGACTACACGCCCCGCCCGGCGCTGGCCTTCCTGAGCCACGCCCTGACCCCCGCGCTGACCGTGCGCGCAGGCCGCCTGCGCAGCCCGTTCTTCATGCTCTCCGAGACGGCGGACATCAACTACAGCCAGCCCTGGGTGAGGCCTCCGGTCGAGGTCTATGGACTGAACCCGTTCGCCGACATGGACGGCATCGACCTGCTGCATCGCAGCCGGATCGGTGAGTCCTTCATCGAACTGCATCCCTATTTCGGCAGCAGCCGCATCCCGGTGATCGGCGGCGGACGCGCGCACCTGCGGCAGCTGCGCGGTCTCACGATGACGGCGGAGCACGACGAGTTCAGCTTCAGCGCGAGCCATGCGGAGGCGGAACTGTCGGTGATCCGGACCTCGCAGTCCTACAAGGACCTCATCGACACATGGCAGATCTCGCCCGAGCTGCAAGGCCGATTGAGCGGAAAGGGCGCACAGGCGAGCTTCAGCTCAATCGGCATGCAGTGGGACAACGGCCACTGGCGGGTGATCGCCGAGCTCGCCCGCCTGCGGGCGGACGCATTCGTCAATAGTGCAACGGGCGCCTATGTGATGGTCGGGCGGCGCTTCGGCACGCTGATGCCCTATGTCGGCGCCGCACGCCAGCGTCAGGACGCACCGCTGGCCGACCCGGCGCTGGCGGACTCGCGCGGAAGCGCCGCCGCGCTGGCGGTGTTCAACCGCTCGCGCAACCAGGCCCAGCGCAGCATCACCCTAGGCGCGCGCTGGGACCTGACACCGCAGGCGGCGATCAAGGCCGAACTCAGCCACATCGATACCGAGAGCGGCGCACACGGCACCTTCATCGCACGGGGCAACCCCTTCGTGCCCGGGCTCGACGATCGCGACATCAATCTGCTGAGCGTGTCGGTCGATGTGGTGTTCTGACCCCTCCTCCTCGTACCGACGGATCAGCCCCGCGCTGGTCCTGCTGCTCGTACTCGCCCTCTGGCAGGGCGCGGCGCAAGCGCAGGCGATCGTGCTGGTCAGTGCGCGCGCCGGCGGCATAGTCGAACTCAACCGCGAGACGGCAGCCCAGCTCTACCTCGGCCGCCGCACCGCGCTGCCCGATGGACGCAATGCCCGCCTTCTCGACCTCCCCGCAGGCCCCCTCCGCGATCAGTTCTACGAACGGCTGACCGGCAAGAATCCGAGCCAGATCCGCGCCTACTGGTCGCGCATGGTGTTCACCGGGCGGGCCCATCCGCCCCACGAAGCGACCGACGTCGATGACGCTCTCCGCCTCGTGCTCACCGATCCGAACGCACTCGCCTACGTTCCGGCAGCGGTCGCAACCGACCACGCCCTGCAGGTACTGATGGCCTTCGACTGAAGCACCGCGGGTACGGTGCGATGTTCCCGATTCGCCCCGCCCTCGCTGTACGCCGCCGAAGGCGCGGTGATTCACACGGAGAACGGCTCCGGCCGCGAACGCAGCGGGCCCGATGAGCTGGCACGCCGCTCGCGACACCAATTCTGCAATTCCCTGCCACGGGCATTGCATGCCCCCCCGGCTCATGATCTAATGCGAATCATTCGTATTTTTAACGCGATCCGATCATGCAAACCTCCGAATCCGCCGTTTCCGCCCCCCTGCCGGACAGGCACGACGGCGGAGATTCCGCTGAGCAGCCGCGCGTCCCGCTCACCAGCAGGGAACTCCTCGGCAACCAGCGCGAGGTGCGGATCGAGCACGAGGGCAGCCAGTACGTACTGCGCGCGACGCGCAACGGCAAGCTGATCCTCACCAAATGATCTTCCAGGCGATGCCATATCGGGGCAAAACCCCGTCAGGAGGCTAGACTATGTACGTGTGCGTCTGCAACGCGGTCACCGAGCGTGAGATCCACCATGCCGCTGCACAGGGCGCGAGGACCTTGCGCGACCTGCGACAGTCGCTCGGCGTCACTGCCGAGTGCGGTCGCTGCGCTCGCTGCGCGCACGACTGCCTGCGTTCGGCCGTCACCCCCGCCCCCCATGCGGGGATGGCGGGGCTGCTCGCAGGCATCGCTCCTGCATTTCCCGTATCCCTGGAGGCAACATGAAAGGCGACAAGAAAGTCATCCAGTACCTCAACAAGCAGCTCACCATCGAACTCACCGCCATCAACCAGTACTTCCTGCATGCACGCATGTACAAGAACTGGGGCTTCGCGCGCCTCGGCAAGCACGAGTACGACGAGTCGATCGAGGAGATGAAGCACGCCGACCTGCTGATCGAGCGCGTACTCTTCCTCGAAGGCCTGCCCAACCTGCAGAACCTCAACAAGCTGCTGATCGGCGAGAACGTGCCCGAATGCATGCAGGGCGACCTCAAGCTCGAGCTCGGCGGGCGCGAGAACCTGATCGAGGCGATCGCGTATTGCGAGTCCTGTAAGGACTACGTTTCCCGCGAGCTCTTCGAGCACATCCTCGAAGACACCGAGGAACACATCGACTACCTCGAAACCCAGCTCGGCCTGGTCGATAGCGTCGGCCTGCAGAACTACCTCCAATCGCAGATGGAGCCGGGCGCCTCCTGAGCCCCTTTGGCCCCGACCAACCCAACGCTGCCTCCGCGGAGGCGGCTCGCCGCCTCCGCCCCGATGCACCAAGCTGCCCAGGCATTGTCGCTCCTGCCTCCCTCCTCCCCGTCGCTGTCCGTCGACCAAGAGTTCGCTCATGAAGCGACGGCAATCCATCCCCGCGCGACCGGGTCCGACGGCGTTTTCCGCCCGACGGATGCTGCACGTGGACTCGCAAGCTCGCCGCTGCGACGCGGCGCCCTCCTCGGCCTGATCGTCGCCGCCCACGTCGGCGGTCTCGCGCTGCTCGCCCGCCTCGCTGACGAGCCACCGGCGCCCGCCGAGCTGGTGCCGATCCAGGTCGCGCTGATCGAAGCCCCTGCGCTCGTCGAGCCCGCACCCGCGCCGCCGCCGGAACCCGTCGTCGAGCCGCCGCGCCCGCCCGAACCCGAGCCGCCGCCGGTGGTGCGGCCGCCCGAACCCACGCCGCCGCCCAAGCCCGTGGTGAAGAAGGCGACACCCAAGCCGGTGGTGAAGAAGCCCGCCCCGGTCATCGAGTCGCCGACCGCGCTGAGCGCGGCCGAAGAACCCGCGCCGCTGCCACCGCCCGCGCCCGCACCGCCCGCCGCCCCCCCCGCTGCGACGGCCGCGCCCGCTGCGGTCACGGCCGCGCGCTTCGACGCTGCCTACCTGAACAACCCACGCCCCGGCTACCCGGCGCTGTCGCGCCGCCTGCGCGAGGAGGGCCAGGTGACGCTGCGCGTGCTGGTGTCGCCCGACGGCCAGCCCGCGCAGGTCGAGCTGCGCACCAGCTCCGGCTCCGACCGTCTCGACCGCGCCGCGCGCGAGGCGGTGGCGCGCTGGCGCTTCGTTCCCGCGCGCCGCGGCGACATCGCGATCGAATCCTGGGTCCTGGTACCCATCGTCTTCAAACTCCAAGGAAACTGAGCATGGACAGTTCGCAGGCCTTCGGCCTCGCCCACCTGTGGGCGCAATCCGACAACATCATCCGCGCGGTCGCGCTCATCCTGCTGGTGATGTCGATCACCAGCTGGTACCTGATCCTCAGCCGCGCCCTCCGCCAGCTCCGTGCGCGCGGTCACGGCGGCGCGGTCGATGCCTTCTGGGCCGCCCCCGACCTCGATGCCGGCCTGCGTGTGCTCGCCGAGCGCGCCCCGGAGTCGCCTGTCGAGGCGCTCGCCCAGCAGGGCGCCGCTGCTGCCCAGCACATTCGCCGGCATACCCACGGCAACACGCTCGGCGGCAAGCTCGACACCGACGAGGTCATCACCCGCGCGCTGCGCAAGTCGATCGCGCTGTCGACCGCGGCGCTCGAGTCCGGCCTCACCGTGCTCGCCTCGATCGGCTCGACCGCGCCCTTCGTCGGCCTCTTCGGCACGGTGTGGGGCATCTACCACGCGCTGGTGAACATCAGCGTCTCGGGCATGGCGACGCTGGACAAGGTGGCCGGCCCGGTCGGCGAGGCCCTGATCATGACCGCGTTCGGCCTCTTCGTCGCCATCCCGGCGGTGCTGGCCTACAACGCCATCACGCGCGCCAACCGCGTCGAGCTCTCGGAACTGGACGCCTTCGCGCATGACCTGCACGCCTGGTTCGCCACCGGCTCGCGCATAGCCGCGGTGACCGGCTCCGCACCGCGCGCGGCCGAGGTCGCCGCGGGCACGCCGGCCGGCGCGCACGGAGCGGCGTGATGGCCTTCGGCGGATTCAGCCAGGGCGAGACGCGCGCCCCGCAGAGCGACATCAACATGGTGCCGCTGATCGACGTCATGCTGGTGCTGCTGATCGTGTTCATGATCACCGCGCCGCTGCTGACCCACTCGGTCAAGATCGACCTGCCGCAGGCCTCCAGCGCGCCCACCGAGCAGAAGCCGGAGACGGTCGCGCTGTCGATCGACGGTGACGGCCGGGTGTTCTGGAACAACGAGGCGGTCGACGAGGTGGCCCTGCCCGCCCGCCTGGCCGCCGCCGCGGCGCAGAAACCCCAGCCCGAGTTGCACCTGCGCGCCGACCGCAACACGCGCTACGAGGTGATCGCAGAAGTGATGGCCGAAGCGCGCAGCGCCGGCATCGAGAAGATGGGCTTCGTGACCGTGCCGGAACGCTGAGCGTCGGGGCCTGAACGGAAAAAGGCGCTAGGGCGCGGAACCACTCCGCGCCCTCGCGCCTTTTTCGATTGCCGACTCCGCGGTCCCGGCACCCGGGACGCGGCGCGATCAGCCGGCGCGGTTGCGCACGCGGACGATGACGTCGATCTCGTCGAGAACCACACCCTCGGGCAGACGCGGCTCGCCGATCACGCGCAGTTCGTCGTCGGCGATGTCGCGCACCTCCCCGGTGTCCATGTTGTAGAGGTGGTGATGCGGCGTGGTCGTGGAGTCGTACACCACACGCTGGGGATCGACGAACAGTTCGCGGATCATCTTCTTCTCGCTGAACAGCCGAAGGGTGTTGTACACCGTGGCGCGCGACACGTCGGGCGAGGCATCGAGCACCTTGGCCCAGATCTGATCTGCCGAAAGATGAACCGGCGCGGAGAACAGGGCACGCGCAATCTCGATGCGCTGATGGGTGACGGGGATGCCGGCCTGGCGAAGGCAGGCGATGGCGTCGGAGGAAGCGTAAGCGTAGGCGTTCATCATGGCAATCGACCCTTTGGTTGCGCAGCCGCAATACTCGCGGATATGCATTAGTCCATGTCTCAATGCTGGACTCGGTCGCAGGCAGTGTCAATAATCCATGAGAACTAGTACCGGGGCACGAACTCGCGTCCGTGCCCCGGCATTCCTGCGGCAAGCTCGATGACTCGCCGGATTACTTGAACGGATCCGGACGCGGCGTCTCGTTGCTCGACGGCGGCAGGATCGGCATCGCGATCTGCGGCAGCTCGCCGGTCAGGGTCTTCAGGAAGGCGACGATCTGACCGATCTCGTCCTTGCTGTAGGTGCGGCCGAGCTGCAGGCGCCCCATGGTATCCACCGCCTGCTCCAGCGTCGCGGCCTCGCCGTCATGGAAGTACGGATAGGTCAGCTCGACGTTGCGCAGGGTCGGCACCTTGAAGTTGAAGCGGTCGGCGTCGGCGCCGGTGACCGCGGAGCGGCCTTCGGCGGGCGAGCTGCTCTTGTACGGCTCGACCACGCCCATGCGCTGGAAGGAGGTGCCGCCGGCCGCCGGGCCGTTATGGCAGGCCACGCAGCCGCTCTCCTTGAACAGGGTGTAGCCGGCGAGCTCCTTCTCCGAGAGCGCCTTGTCGTCGCCCTTGAGCCACTTGTCGAAGCGCGAGTTGGGCGTGACCAGGGTCTTCTCGAACTCGGCGATCGAGTCGGTGATCATGTCGATGTCGATCTTGTCCTTGCCGTACACCGACTTGAACTCGGCGACGTAGCCCGGGATCGACTGCAGGATGTCGATCGCCAGGGTGTGCGGCATGTTCATCTCGACGTCGGCCTGGATCGGGCCGCCCGCCTGCTCCTTGAGGTCGGCCGCGCGGCCGTCCCAGAACTGGGCGATCGCCAGGCTGGAGTTGTAGACCGTTGGCGAGTTGACCGGGCCGGCCTTCCAGCCGTGGCCGATCGAGGTCTTCAGGTTGTCGGTGCCGCCCATCGACAGGTTGTGGCAGGTGTTGCAGGAGATGATGCCCGACATCGACAGGCGCGGCTCGAACCACAGCTTCTTGCCGAGCTCGACCTTGGCAGCGTTCTCCACCTTCGCCGGCTCGATCGGCTTGATCAGCTCGTCCCGGACGCTCGACGCGGCCCACGCGCTGCCCGCCACCACCAAAGCCACTGCCACGCTCGTTGCCTTCAACTTCATCATCATGATGCTTCTCCTTGCCAGCTCGGCGAATTACCGCTTCTTGGATGCCCACCCCGCTTTGGGCAGGGCGTTTGGACTGCCTCATTAGACCTTGTCTAAACATACCGCTTCTTGATCATGGTCAACGTTTTGACGTTACAAGACGGAACGCGGCGCGTTCCCGAGGGTCTTTCCACCGATCGCAGCGCTGCATTCCGATACAAGCAGATCTGCGCCCGCCCGCTATGCTCTCCCTCGTGACTCGACGAAACCCCCGGCCCCTCGCCCGGGAACGCGGAACGCCATGAACGACGACAAGCCCTCCAACCGCCCCATCCGCCCGCGCTGGGGACGCCGCGCCGTGCTGATCCTGGTTCCGCTGCTGCTCGCGGGCGGCTGGTACGCCCGCAGCACCTTCCTCGGCGAGCGCGACCCCGCCACCAACTACCAGTTCTCCGCAGTCCAGCGCGGCGACATCGAGGACGTGGTCACCGCCACCGGCACCCTGCAGCCGCGCGACTATGTGGACGTCGGCGCCCAGGTCTCCGGCCAGCTGCGCAAGATCCACGTCGAAGTCGGCAACACGGTCGAGGCCGGCCAGCTGCTCGCGGAGATCGACCCGACGGTGTATCGCGCCCGCGTCGACGCCTCGCGCGCCCAGCTCAAGAACCTGCGCGCGCAGCTCAAGGACCGCGAGGCCCAGCTTGCACTCGCGCAGATCCAGCTCCGCCGCCAGCGCGCGCTGATGGCCGAGGACGCCACCACCAAGGAGAGCCTGCAGACCGCCGAGGCCTCGGCCAAGTCCGCGCAGGCGCAGCTCGAGGCGCTGCGCGCGCAGATCGAGCAGATCGAGTCCACCCTGCGCGCCGACGAGGCCAACCTGCAGTACGCCCGCATCCTTTCGCCGATGGCCGGCACCGTGGTGTCGATCAGCGCGCGCCAGGGCCAGACGCTCAACACCAACCAGCAGGCGCCGGTGGTGATGCGCATCGCCGACCTGTCCACGATGACCGTGCAGACCCAGGTGTCGGAAGCCGACATCAGCCGCCTGAAGCTGGGCATGGCGGCCTACTTCACCACGCTGGGCGGCAGCGGCAAGCGCTGGCACGGCACGCTCGAGAAGATCGAGCCCACCCCCACGGTGACGAATAACGTCGTGCTCTACAACGCGCTCTTCGACGTGCCCAACCCCGACGGCCGGCTGATGACGCAGATGACCGCGCAGGTCTTCTTCGTGGTCGCGCAGGCCAGGGATGCGCTGCTGATCCCGATGGCCGCGCTCGGCCAGGCCCAGCCGCGCGCGCCCCAGGCTGGCGGCGCGGCCGCCCCTGCCGTCCCGCCCTCGCCCGGCAGCGCGCTGCCCGCCGGCAACGGTGCTGCGGGCCGCGGAGGCGGCATGGGTATGGGCCAGGGCCGCGGCCTCACGCCGGGCGCGACCGGCGCGGCGCCGCGCCAGGGCACGGTGCGGGTGGCGGACGCGCGCGGCGCGCTGGAAGAGCGTCAGGTCGAGCTCGGCGTCTCCAACCGCGTGCAGGCGCAGGTGCTGTCCGGGCTGGCCGAGGGCGAGCGCGTGGTCTCCGGCCTGGTGGTCGGCAACGGCGCGGGCCGCCCGCAGATGACCCCGCGGCTATGAAGATCGAACGCCTTCCGGGCAAGGACGCGCCCGCTTCCTCCGATCCGCCGGCGGGGGCCGCCGCGACGCAGGCGGGCGCCCACGTGGCACCCGCGACTGCGCCGTCGACTGCAACCCCGCTCATCGAACTCCGGGGCATCACGCGCAGCTTCGTCAATGGCGAGATCGAGACCCGTGTGCTGCACGGCATCGACCTCACCATCCACGCCGGCGAGTTCGTCGCCATCATGGGTGCCTCGGGTTCGGGCAAGTCCACGCTGATGAACCTCCTCGGCTGCCTCGACCGCCCCACCGGCGGCACCTACCGATTCATGGGCGAGGACGTCGCCGCGCTCGACCGCGACGCGCTCGCGCGCCTGCGGCGCGAGGCCTTCGGCTTCGTGTTCCAGAGCTACAACCTGCTCGGCGGCGCCTCGGCGCGCGACAACGTCGAGGTGCCGGCGGTGTATTCCGGCATGCCGCGCGAGGAGCGCCACGCCCGCGCCGAAGAGCTGCTCGCCCGCCTCGGCCTCGGCGAACGCATCCACCACCGCCCCGGCCAGCTCTCCGGCGGCCAGCAGCAGCGCGTGTCGATCGCGCGCGCGCTGATGAACGGCGGTCGCATCATCTTCGCCGACGAGCCCACCGGCGCGCTCGACAGCCGGAGCGGCGCCGAGGTCATGAAGCTGCTCGCCGAGCTCTCCGCCGCCGGCCACACCATCGTGCTCATCACCCACGAGCGCGAGGTCGCCGAACAGGCGCAGCGCATCATCGAGATCCGCGACGGCCGCATCGTCGCCGACCCCGGGCCGCGCCCGCCGCAGGCGCCGGAGCCCGACTTCGCCCCCCACGTCGATCGCACCTCGCCGCTGTCCGACGTGGTGGAGGCCACCCGCACCGCGCTGCGTGCGCTGCGCGCCAACCTCTTCCGCACCATCCTCACGCTGCTCGGCATCGTCATCGGCGTCGCCTCGGTGATCGCCATGCTGGCGATCGGCGACGGCGCCAAGCAAAAGGTGATCGACCAGGTGAGCGCGATGGGCACCAACCTGCTCACCGTGCGCCCGGGCGCACCCAACACGCGCGGGCGCGACGCCCCCGCCACGCTGGTGATCGAGGACGTGCAGGCGATCGCCGAGCTGCCCAACGTGCTCGCCTCGGTGCCCGAGCAGGGCGCAACGATCACCCTGCGCGCCGGCAACCTCGACCACCGCAGCAGCGTCAACGGCACCTCGGCCGACTACGTCGTCGCGCGCAACTGGGCGCCGGCCGCCGGCACCTTCTTCAGCGCCGAGGACGAGGCGCGCTACGCCACCGTCGCCGTGCTCGGGCAGACCGTGGCGCGCGCGCTGTTCCCGGGGCGCGACGCGGTGGGCGAGTTCATCCTGGTGAACAACATCCCCTTCCAGGTCATGGGGGTGATGACACCCAAGGGCGCCACGCCCTGGGGGCAGGACCAGGACGACATCGTCTTCATGCCCTACACCACCGCCAGCCTGCGCATCACCGGCCAGCGCTTCCTGCGCAACGTGACCATCGCGGTCGAGGACGTCGGGCGGATCGACGACACCCAGGCCGCGGTGCACGGCCTGCTGCTCGCCCGCCACGGGGTGGAAGACTTCCAGATCCGCAACATGGCCTCGGTGATCGACACCGTGTCGGAGACGCAGAATACGCTCACCGTGCTGCTCGGCACGGTGGCGGCGATCTCGCTGCTGGTCGGCGGCATCGGGGTCATGAACATCATGCTGGTGTCGGTCACCGAGCGCACCCGCGAAATCGGCATCCGCATGGCCACCGGCGCGCGCACCCGCAACATCCTGCAGCAGTTCCTCATCGAGGCCCTGGTGGTGTCGGCGGTGGGCGGCCTGATCGGGGTCGCGGTGGGCCTGGCCGCCGCCGCCATCATCGAGGCCTTCGGCACCGCGGTGCAGTATTCGCTGACGCCGGTGGTGCTGGCCTTCAGCTGCGCCTTCCTCACCGGCCTGGTGTTCGGCTACCTGCCCGCGCGCAAGGCTGCCCGGCTCGACCCGGTGGTCGCGCTCGCCTCCGAATGAGACCCGAATGATCCCGCGCATGCACAGCCCAGGACAGCCGGCTCGCAAGACGCCTCACGTCCATCTCCTTGCCGTCCTCCTCGTCGCGGCCCTTGCAGGGTGCGCCATCAAGGAGCCGATCGTCCGTCCCGACCAGACCCTGCCCGCAACCTGGGCGGAGACCCCCGCCATGGCCGGCGCCCCATTGCCTGACACCTGGTGGCAGGCGTTCGGCTCGCCGCAGCTCGATGCGCTCATCGCCGAAGCGATGGCCGCCGCGCCCGACTTGCGCATTCAGGGCGAGCGCGTGGTGCAGGCCGAGCTCGCCCTGCGCCAGGCCGGCGCCTCGCTGTTCCCGGGGCTGAACCTCAGCAGCGGCAGCGGTACGCGCAATGTCGATGGCAACGAATCCGGCAGCACCGACCTGAGCCTCGGTGCCAGCTACGAGCTCGACCTCTGGGGCCGCATCGCCGCCGAGGTCGATGCCGGCCGCGCCAACCTGGCTGCCACCCGCTTCGATCGCGACGCGGCACGCCTGTCGATCAGCGCCAGCGTGGCCACCACCTGGTTCCAGACCCTCGCCCTGCAGGAGCGCGAGGACATCGCGCGCGAGAACCTCACGATCGCCGAACGCGTGCTGCGCGTCGTGCAGGCACGCTACGACAACGGCGCCGCCTCGGCGCTCGAGCTGAGCCAGCAGCGCAGCACGGTGCTCAATCAGCGCAAGGCAATCGAGCCGCTGGAAGTGCAGTTGCGCCAGACACGCAGCGCGCTCGCCATCCTGCTCGGCCGCAACCCGCAGGCCGCCCCGGCCAGCGACGGACGACTGGCCAGTCTGCAGGTGCCTGCGATCGATGCCGGCCTGCCTGCCGAGCTGCTGCTGCGCCGTCCCGACCTCGCGGCCAGCGAGGCCGCGCTGGCCGCCGCCGCCGCCAATGTCGCCGCAGCGCGCGCCGCCCTGCTGCCCGGCATCGGCCTCACGGCCGGCGCCAACCTGGGCAGCGCAGGCCTGCTGTCTCTCGCAGACAGCACGCGCACGCTGTCGATCTCCGCGAACCTGTTGCAGAGGATCTTCGACGGCGGCCGCCTGCGTGCCGACGTCGACATCCAGCGCTCGCGCCAGCGCGAACTGGTCGAAACCCACCGCCGCGCCATCCTGGTCGCCCTCAAGGAGGTCGAGGACGCCCTCGCCGACAGCGCGCGCGACGCCCGCCAGGAAGACGCCCAGCGCGAGATCCTCGCCGAGGCCCGACGTAGCCTTCGCCTTGCAGAGCTGCGCTACCGCGAAGGCGCCGACAGCCTGCTCGCGGTGCTCGACGCCCAGCGCACCCTGTTCTCGGCGCAGGACCAGCTCGCCCTGCTACGCCTTGCCCGCCTGACGGATGCGGTGGCACTTTACAAGGCGCTGGGTGGGGGGTGGTCGGCCGAGGTTCCGGCCGACTGACATTGCCCTTGCGGACGCCGAAGGCTTGCGGACGGAGATGCCTGCCACTCGGACGCGTTGTAATAATGCGAACAATTCGTACTTGCGTTGACATTGTCAGGCACCTTGCCGAGAATGCGCGCCATCTGCAACCGCAGGTAACAAGCGCGGACGGGCCCGCCCCACCGGACCATCCGCACACAGGGAAGTAGCGAGCCACTCCGCAACGACGGATCAGCCAGCCAAGCAGCCCAACACGCTTGCTCCGGAGATCCGTCACATGCCGACGCGTGGCCCGCAGCCTTCGTCCTCACTGGACGTGGCAAGGCCGCATGCGCCGTCGGTGCGCGTTAGACAGGGCTCTGCAAGCACGGGCTGATCACTTCAAGACAACTCGCAATACGTGATCAGGAAGACCGATGTCCTCGAAGAACCCGCACGCCAAGCAGCCTGCATCGCTGCGCAAGCGCCCCGCCGCCGCAGCCATGGCCCTCGGGCTGTCGACCGCCGTCCTGGTGCCGATGGTCGCCGTCGCTCAGGAGCAGAAGCCCGCCGCAGAGTCCACCCTGCAGACGGTCAACGTCATCGACACTGCACTCGAAGCCAACCCGAACGCCGAACCCGGCGTGCCCTACAAGGCGAAATACTCGGGTGACGAGCGCCACAAGCGAGCGCTGGCCGAGACCGCGCAGAACATCCAGGTGCTCACGAAGGCGCAGATCGAGGACTCCGGCTACACCGACCTGCGCGAGATCCTCGACGCGCAGCCCGGGATCACGCTGGGCACCGGCGAGAACGGCAACGCCTTCGGCGATCGTTACGTCATCCGCGGCCAGGAAGCCCGCAGCGACGTCTTCGTCGACGGCCTGCGCGACCCCGGCATGACCATCCGCGAGAGCTTCGCCACCGAACAGATCGAGATCTCCAAGGGCCCGAACTCCAGCTTCGCCGGCCGCGGCACCTCCGGCGGCGCGGTCAACTCGGTGACCAAGCAGGCCACCACCGCCTACGACTACACCCGCCTTTCCACCGGCTTCGGCACCGACAAGCACACCCGCCTGACGGTCGACACGAACCAGGTCATCAATGAAGACCTCGCCGTACGCGCCAACCTGCTCTATGGCTATGAGGAAGTCCCCGACCGCGGCCCGACCGACCGCGAGCGCAAGGGCCTCGCGCTCTCGACCTTCTGGGCGCCGACTGACAAGCTCGACCTCACGCTCGACTACTACGGATTGCGCGCAGAAGACAACCCGGACATGGGTGGCTTCCTTGTCGGAACCGTACCCAACCGCAAGCCGGCAAAGAACGTCCCTGTTTACGCTCAGAAGCAGGACTTCCTGAGCTCGGACGTCGACACCTTCACCGCCCGTCTGCGCTACCAGTTCGACCAGGACACCCGCATCACGAACCTCACCCGATTCGGCATGGCCGACAACGGCTACGTCGTCACCGGCGCACGCGCCGCAACCTTTGGTCGCAACGACCCGAGAGCCGGCGCGTCGACGATCACCCTGAGCACGCACCAAGGCTGGCAAGAGGTCGATTATTTCGTCAACCAGACGAACCTGCACCTGGACCGCGAGCTTGGCGGTCTGAAGCACGAGATCATCTTCGGCCTCGAATACTCGGACCACAAGGTCCTCAACGGCGTCTACAACCTGACCAGCTCCGGCCAGAACTGCCGCACCGGCAACTCGACCAGCAACAACGCCTGGTGCGTGACCAACCCGGACGGGAGCGCGATCAACGGCATCAACACGGTGATGAACCGCGGCGTCAACCGCGGCTCGTGGGACCAGGACTGGAATGTCAAGACCGTCTCGCTCTCGGTGATGGATACGGTCGACCTGACCGATAAATGGACCGCTTTCGCCGGCCTGCGCTGGGATCGATTCGACTACAACCTGACCCTTCAGAACACCAACACCCTGGTGCGCACCCCGTACGACACGTCCGACTCCCTTTGGAACGGCCATGTCGGCCTGACCTACAAGTTCCGTCCCGACGCCAACGTCTACGCCAGCTACTCAACGGCGAGCGACATCAATGGTGGCGAGTCGGACGTCGGCACCAACGCCGGCTATGGCGGCTTCATTCCGGGCTCGGCAAAGCCGGAGAAGACCGAGCTCATCGAAGTCGGTACGAAGTGGAACCTGATGGGCGAGAAGATGCTCGCAACGGCGGCGGTGTTCCAGATCACAAAGTCCGATGTGATGGAAGGCAACGGCTACGAAGCGACCGGCTCCTTCAACTCAAGCGAGAACCGTGTCCGCGGCATCGAGCTCGGGCTGACCGGCATGATCACAGACAAGCTGACCGCTCAGGCCGGCGTGGCGATCATGCAGGCCGAGGTGCTCGAATCCGCCACGCCGTCGCGCGTAGGCAAGACGCTGAGCAACTTCGCCGACGAGAGCGCGTACGTGCAGCTCAAGTACCAGGCAACCGACAAGTTCTCGTTCGGCGGAGCGGTGAAGTACGAAAGCGAGAAATATGCCGGTCAGCCCGATACCGCGGCAGGCTTCAATGCTACGACCGGGGAGTACAGCAACCCGATCCCCGCATATGCGATGCTCGACCTGTTCGCCAACTACCGCATCAACAAGAACATGGACGTGCGCCTGAACGTGGGCAACGTGACCGACAAGGACTACTACACGGCCGCCTACCAGTCGGGTTCCTTCCTCTACAAGGGTGACGGGCGCAACGCACGCGTGACCCTGAACTATGACTTCTGAGCATCCCATCCGCGCGTCCCGCACGCCCGGCGTTCCGGAAGAAACGA
>ENA-UOUJ01000228-UOUJ01000228.1-activated-sludge-metagenome-genome-assembly--contig:-NODE-228-length-45294-cov-12.201596_pt1 | contig 45294 bp, 43 predicted proteins | sample MGYA00249839_ERZ747224 | MGnify/ENA primary metagenome ERZ747224 (study PRJEB28782, sample SAMN03220277) | activated sludge metagenome | biome: wastewater; feature: sewage sludge; material... | reverse complement strand
ATGGTGGATGCGACAGGGATTGAACCTGTGACCCCCTCGGTGTGAACGAGGTGCTCTCCCGCTGAGCTACGCATCCATCAGATCGGGGAGGCGCGGACATAGCCCGGCCCTTCGCCCCGCGCAAGCGTTAGATGCCGGCGGCGCGAACCGTCTCGGGCGTCTCGGCGTCGGGGTCGCCGGGCAGCCAGGCGACCCGCCCGTCATAGACGTCGCGGTTCAGGATGTTTTCCTCGCGCGCGACCAGGACGGGCACCAGCATCTGGCCGGTGACATTGGTCGCGGTGCGCATCATGTCGATGATCCGGTCGATGGCGATGATGTAGCCGATGCCTTCCAGCGGCAGGCCCGCCGTCGACAGGGTCAGGGTCAGCATGACGATGCTGGTTCCCGGCACCCCGGCGGTGCCCAGCGAACCCAGCACGGCGGTCAGGCCGATCAGCACATACTGGGTCAGGCTCAGCTCGATGCCGAAGTACTGGGCGATGAAGATGGCGGCGATGGCCGGATAGATGGCGCCGCAGCCATCCATCTTCACATTGGCGCCCAGCGGCACGGCGAAGGCGGCATAGGCCTGGGGCACGCCCAGTCGCTCGACCGTCTGGCGCAGGGTGATCGGCAGGGTTCCCAGAGACGAAGAGGTGGCGAAGGCCGTCTGCTGGGCCGCGAAGGCGCCGCGGAAGAAGTTGACCACCCCCAGGCCATGCAGCTTCAGCAGGCCGGAATAGACGATCAGGATATGGAACAGGCAGGCCGCATAGATGGCGAAGATGAATTTGCCCAGCGGCAGCAGCGCCTCCCAGCCATAGCCCCCGACGACCGAGCCGATCAGGCCGAACACGCCGATGGGGGTCAGCTGAATGATCCAGCGCGTGATGCGGAAGATGACGGCGGCGCCTTCATCGACCAGTCGCCGCACCCCCTGGGCGCGATCCCCCAAGGCCACTAGCGCCGCCCCGACCAGGGCCGAGAAGAAGATGATCTGCAGCACCTTGCCTTCGGCCAGGGCGGCGAAGGGATTGCGCGGCACGATGCCGATCAGCACGTCTAGCGGCGTGGGGATCTCGCGCGGCTTCACCTCGCCCAGGGGCAGGTTCGACAGGCCCAGGCCGGGATTGATCAGATGGCCGAAGGCGAAGCCCACCAGCACGGCCAGCAGCGAAGTGATCGCGAACCACATCAGGGTGCGCATGCCCAGACGAACGGCGCCGACGCCTTCGCCCAGCCGGGCGATCGAACTGGCGATGGTGAACAGCACCAGCGGCGCCACCACCATGCGGATCAGGTTCAGATAGACATCGCCGATCGGCTGAAGCCAGACCGTCGCCTGTTCACGCAGGATCAGCCCCGCCACGATGCCCAGCACGAACCCCGCCGCCGTGCGCTGCCACAGGGGAATGGCGAAGAACCGTTTCAGCATCAGCGACGTCCATGAGTGGCGCAGAGACGTCCATGTGTGGTGCGGTGCAGCAAACTGCAACCGCGCAGGCGTCAGTTGGCGCTCAACAGCCGGTCGATCAGGGCGTCGATCTGATCGTAATGGTCCAGGGTCGCATCGCCGCCCATCGCGGCGGGCGCCGCGTCATTATAGCCGAAGCCCGCGACGATGCAGGGCATGGCGGCGTCGCGGGCCGCGCCGGTGTCGATGGTGCTGTCGCCGACCATGACCGCGCGGGCGGGGTCGCCTCCGGCGGATACGACGGCCTCATGCAGATGGGCTCCGGAGGGCTTGCGCGCCGACACCCGGTCAGGCCCGACCACGGCGGCGAAATGGCGGGTCAGGTCCAGGGCGTCCAGCAAGGCCAGCGACAGATCGGTACGCTTGTTGGTGGCGACCGCCAGGATGGCCCCGCGCGCCGCCAGCCGCTCCAGCGCCGCCACCGCCCCTTCGAACGGGCGGCTGTGGTCGGCGATGTGGGCGACATAGTCGGCTAGAAAGGCGTCGAACAGGGCCGGGTCGGTCGCCTCATGCTGGGCGGCGCCCGCCTCGGCGAAGCCATGCTCCAGCAAGGCCCGCGCCCCGTGTCCGACCAGATGTTTCGATTCGGCGACCGCCACCGGCCGATAGCCGCGCTGGACCAGCAGGCGGTTCAGCGTGCCGATCAGGTCCGGCGCCGTGTCGACCAGTGTGCCGTCCAGGTCGAACAGAACGGTCACGCCGGTCAGGTCTTTCACGGTCATGGCCCATTCTCCGACTGACGAAGAGGCGGGCTTTGGGCTAGATCGACCCGGACCACAAGCCGCCGGACCCATCATGACCGCACGCGCCGCCATCATCCTCGCCGCCGGACAGGGCACGCGCATGAAGTCGCCCCTGCCCAAGGTGCTTCACCCCGTGGGCGGCCGCGCCATGCTGGATCACGCCATCGACGCGGCTGAAGGGCTGGGCTGCGAGCGGATCGTGGTGGTGGTGGGCGACCATTCGCCCCAGGTGCGCGCCCATGTCGAGGCGCGGCTGGGCGCCGATGCGGTGGCGGTTCAGGACCCACCCCTGGGCACCGGCCACGCCGTATTGGCGGCCAAAGACGCCCTGGCGGGCTTCGACGGCCGGGTGGTCGTGACCTATGGCGACGTGCCCCTGCTGAAGGCGGGCGACATCGAGGCGGCGTTCGGCGGCGACGGCGTGACCGTGGTCGGCTTCGAAGCGCGCGATCCGACCGGCTATGGCCGCCTGCTGACCGACGCCGACGGGGGACTGGAAGCCATCGTCGAGCACAAGGAGGCGACGGCGGATCAGCTGTCCATCACCCTGTGCAACTCGGGCGTCATGGCCGCGCCGGCGGGCCTGCTGTTCGACCTGCTGGCCCAGGTACGAAACGACAACGCCAAGGGCGAATACTATCTGACGGACGTGGTCGCCCTGGCCCGAGCGGCGGGCGCTTCCACGCGGGTGACGCCTGCGGCCGAGGATGCGGTCATGGGCGTCAACGCCCAGGCCGAGCTGGCCCAGGCCGAGGCCCTGTTCCAGAAGGTCCAGCGCGAGACGGCCCTGGCCGCCGGGGTCATGATGCCGGCGCCCGACACCGTCCATTTCGCCTGGGACACCCGTATCGAGGGCGGGGCGACGGTCGAGCCCTATGTGGTGTTCGCCCCCGGCGTGACGGTGGCCGCCGGCGCCCGCATCCGCGCCTTCAGCCATCTGGAGGGCGCCGCGGTCGGACCGGGCGCCGAGGTCGGCCCCTATGCCCGCCTGCGCCCCGGCGCGGACCTGGGCGCCCGGGTCAAGATCGGCAATTTCGTCGAGGTGAAGAACGTCCGCATGGACGACGGCGCCAAGGCCAATCACCTGGCCTATCTGGGCGACGCCGCCGTGGGCGCGGGCGCCAACATCGGCGCCGGGACGATCTTCTGCAACTATGACGGGGTATTCAAACACCGCACCACGGTGGGCGAAGGTGCCTTCGTCGGCTCGAACAGTTCGTTGGTGGCGCCGGTGAGCATCGGTGCGGGAGCCATGGTCGGCTCCGGCTCGGTGGTGACCCAGGATGTGCCCGACGGCGCCCTGGCCCTGGCCCGCGCGCGCCAGGAGGTGAAGCCCGGCTGGGCCGCGCGCTTCCTGGCGATGATGAAGGCGAAGAAGGCGGCCGGAAAATGAGCGCGGACGATCAGAAGCGCCGCGCCGGCGAGGCGGCGGCCCAGCGGGTCGAGGCGGGCATGGTGGTTGGCCTGGGCACCGGCTCGACCGCGGCCTGGTTCGTCAAGGCGCTGGCGGCGCGGGGCCTGCCGGACCTGCGCTGTGTGCCGACGTCCGAGGCGACGGCCGAACTGGCCCGCGAACTGGGCCTGCCGCTGACCACCCTGGAAGACACGCCGCGCCTGGACCTGACGGTCGACGGCGCCGACGAGGTCGGGCCGGGCCTGGCCCTGATCAAGGGCGGGGGGGCGGCCCTGCTGCGCGAGAAGCTGGTGTGGGAAGCCTCGGCGAAATGCATCGTCATCGCCGACGCGGCCAAGGTCGTGCCGGTGTTGGGCGCCTTTCCCCTGCCGATCGAAGTCGTCGCCTTCGGGCACAAGACCACCGCCAACCGCATCGCCGATGTCCTGGCCGACCATGACATCGCCATGCCCGCGCGGGTGCGTCAGGCCGAGCGCGGACTGGTGCGGACCGATGGCGGCAATCTGATCTATGACGCCCGATGCGGCGCCATCCACGACCCCGCGCGTCTGGCTGATGATCTGAAGCTGGTCACCGGCGTGGTCGAGCACGGCCTGTTCCTGGACCTGGCCGATGAGGCGATCATCGGTGGCGATGACGGGGTTCAGATCCTATTTCCGTGACCCCTCCCATGATCGAGCGTTCCTATGGCTGACTACGACTACGACCTCTTCGTCATCGGCGCGGGTTCGGGCGGGGTGCGGGCGGCGCGTCTTACGGCGCTGGGCGGCAAGCGGGTGGCCATCGCCGAAGAGTTCAAGGTCGGCGGCACCTGCGTGGTGCGCGGCTGCGTGCCCAAGAAATTCATGGTCATGGCCTCCGAGGTCAGCCACGCGCTGGAGATCGCCGAGGGCTATGGCTGGACCATCCCCGACGCCACCTTCGACTGGCCGACTTTCATCCACGCCAAGGATGTCGAGATCGGGCGGCTGTCGGGCATCTACGCCGCCAACCTGGGCAAGGCGGGGGTCGATCTGGTGCATGGCCGGGCGGTGCTGAAGGACGCCCATACGGTCGAGATCATCGGCAAGGGCCGCACCATCACGGCCGAGAAGATCCTGATCGCCACCGGCGGCCGGCCCTGGGTTCCGGCCGACATGCCGGGCATCGAACACGCCATCACCTCCGAAGAGGCCTTCCATCTGCCGGAACTGCCCAAGCGCATCCTGATCGCGGGCGGCGGCTATATCGCGGTGGAGTTCGCGGGCATCTTCGCGGGCCTGGGGGTCGAGACGACGCTGATCTATCGCGGGCCGAACATCCTGCGCGGCTTCGACGACGACGTGCGCGCGCATCTGGCGGGCGAGATCGAGAAGCGCGGGATCAAGGTCATCCTGGGGTGCCAGCACACGGCGATCGAGAAGACCGAGACGGGCCTGGTCAACCGGCTGGAAAACGGCATGGAGATCGAGACCGACATCATCATGTTCGCCACCGGCCGAGTTCCCTACGTCAAGGATCTGGGGCTGGAGACGGCGGGGGTCGAACTGACCGAGGCCGGGGCGATCAAGGTCGATGAATTCTCGAAAACCACGGCCGACAACATCTGGGCTATCGGCGATGTGACCGACCGGATGAACCTGACGCCCGTCGCCATCCGCGAGGCCGTGGCCTTCCACGAGACCGTCTATCGCGACAACCCCATGGCCTTCGACTACGAGGCCGTGGCCACGGCCGTGTTCAGCCAGCCGCCGGTCGGCACCGTGGGCCTGACCGAGAGCGAGGCGCGCCATTCCTGTCCGGGCGAGGTGGATGTCTATGTCACCCGGTTCCGGCCGATGAAATACGCCTTCACCGGCTCGGACGAGCGGGTGCTGATGAAGCTGGTGGTCGATGCCACCAGCCAGAAGGTCGTCGGTGTGCACATCGTGGGGCCAGAGGCACCCGAGATGATCCAGCTGGCGGCTATCGCGGTGAAGGCCGGCCTGACCAAGGCGCAATGGGACGCTGCGTGCGCCGTCCACCCGACCATGGCCGAGGAACTGGTGACGCTGAAGGAAAAACAGACCCCGGCGAACGTCTCGGCCGGTTAGGTTTCGCCCCCCGAGGCTTGAACGGGGTCAGGGCGTCAGCGCCACGGCCTCAGATCTCCAGCGCCAGCCCCATGGTGTCGGCCAGGGCCCGGGCGCGCCGCCGCGTCTGTTCGCCCAGCAGCAGATCGGCATACCCCGGCGCCGCCGTCAGCCGCAGGGCGCCGCCGGTGATCTGAACCCCGGCGTTGGCCAGCAGGTGCGGCGACCGCCCGGACAGGTCGCAGCCCAGACGCATGGCCAGGCCCAGGGCGCGGGCGCGGGTGGCGGCGACGGGCGGCAGAAGGCGGGTCATGGCCTCCGGTTCCGGCGTGGCGGGCGCGCCGCCATAGCGGGCGTTCAGGGCGCTGGCCAGAAAGGCGCGCTCGGCATGGGTCTGGCCCGGAACCGGCGCCCGCAGCACCTGATCGAACACCAGCTCGACCCGGTGATCGGGATGCAGCCGGGCGCCCAGGTCGGCGACGTTGCAGGCGGCGCGGGCCAGCACCGCGTCGCGCTCCGGCCCGAAGGCCGTCGGCAGGGCGGTCAATATGGGCGCGATCCAGGCGTCCAGGGCGGCGGGCAGGGTGGGCGACACCCCCTGGCGGGCGCCCAGGGCCGCGCTGCCGGCCAACAGCGGGTCGATGGCCAGGGTCTCGGGGTCCAGCGATTCGAACAGCAGGCCCTCGCGCACGCCCCAGGCCGAGAATTCGATCCGCGACAGGTCCAGATGATCGATCAGCCGGTCCAGAATGACGGCGGCGTGGGGCAGGGTCTCGGCCCGCTTCTTCGACAGGCCCGGAACCTTGTCCAGCGATCCGGGCGAGGCGCGGCCGATCAGGCGGGCCAGGTCGCGCGCCTCCTCGGCGCTCATGGCGAACTGATGCACGATGCGCAGGGGGTGACCGCTGAAGGCCATCCGCACCTGAGCCAGGCTGCGCCAGGCGCCGCCCACGGCGTAAAGGGTCTGGGCGCGATAGTCGGCCGCGACGTCCTTCAGGGCCTTGTCGGCCGCCGCCTGAACCCGCTGGGGATCAAAGCCTTTCTTGCCGGTCAGGGAAAACGGACCCAGGGGCAGGGTGACCCCGCGCCCGACCGCGCCGTCTGCGATACGCACAAGCTCCAGACTGGCGCCGCCCATGTCGGCCACCACTCCGCCGGCCGACGGCGCGCCGGCCAGCACGCCCAGGGCGGCATAGCGGGCCTCGTCCTCGCCGGACAGGACGCGGACCTGAAGCCCGGTCTCGGCGGTGATGCGGTTGCGGAAATCCTCGCCGTCGCTGGCCTCGCGCACGGCGGCGGTGGCGGCGACGAACAGGGCCTGGGGCTGCACGCCCTCCAGCAGGGCGGCGAAGCGGCGCAGCGCCGTCAGGCTCATGGCGCAACCCTCGGGCGACAGCCGCCCGGTCGAGGCCAGGTCGCGGCCCAGCCCGGCCAGCACCTTTTCGTTCAGCACGGTCCACACCGCCCGGCCTTCCAGCCGATACAGCACCATCCGCACCGAGTTGGAGCCGATGTCGATGACCGCGACCTCACGCGGGGGCTGGGAAAGGGGCGTCACGGCCGCTCGTACCGCAGGCGGGCGGGCCGGGTCTTCACCTTGCGCCCGCGCCCCGACAGGCTGGGGTTGGTCATGAAATAGCGGTGGGCCGAGAAGGGCCGTTCCGGGTCCACCGGCGCGATGCGGCGATAGCTTCCGTCCGGCGACAGGGCCCAGGACTGGGCGTCATCCTTCAGGTTGGCGACCATGATCTGATCCAGCACCTGATCGTGTACCGTGGCGTTCAGCACCGGGGTCATCAGTTCGACGCGGCGATCCAGGTTGCGGGGCATCCAGTCGGCCGAGGAAATATAGACCTTGGCCTTGTCGTGCGGCAGGTCGTGGCCGTTGGCGAAACAGACGATGCGGCTGTGCTCCAGGAAGCGGCCGACGATCGACTTGACGCGGATGTTCTCGGACAGGCCCGTCACCCCCGGTCGCAGGCAGCAGACGCCGCGGATCACCAGATCGATCCGCACGCCCCACTGGCTGGCGCGATAAAGGGCGTCGATGATCTCCGGGTCGACCAGACTGTTCATCTTGGCCCAGATGGCGGCGGGCTTGCCCTGGGTCGCCGCGCTCATCTCCTTGCCGATCAGGTCCAGCAGCGTCCGCTTCATGTTCAGCGGCGAGACGACCAGGGCTTCCAGATCGTCGGGCGGCGCATAGCCGGTGATGTAGTTGAACACCCGCGTCGCATCGCGCGACAGGGCCGTATCGGTCGAGAACAGGCTGAGGTCCGTGTAGATGCGCGCCGTCACCGGGTGATAGTTGCCGGTGCCGAAGTGACAATAGGTGCGCAGGCCCTCGCCCTCGCGCCGCACCACCACCGAGACCTTGGCGTGGGTCTTGTAGGCCACGAAGCCGAACACGACGTGGACGCCCGCCCGCTCCATCGCCCGCGCCCAGCGCAGATTGGCCTCTTCGTCGAACCGGGCCTTGATCTCGACCAGGGCGGTGACGTTCTTGCCGTTCTCGGCCGCCTCGATCAGGGCGGCGACGATGGGGCTGTCTTTCGACGTGCGATACAGCGTCTGCTTGATGGCGATGACGTTGGGGTCGCGCGCGGCCTGGCGCAGGAACTGGACCACCACGTCGAAACTCTCGAACGGATGGTGGATCAGCATGTCCTTTTCGCGGATGGCGGCGAAGACGTCGCCCGACTGGTCGCGCACCCGCTCGGGGAAGCGTGGCTCGAAGGCCGGGAATTTCAGGTCGGGATGGCCGTCGCGGATCAGCTCGTCCAGCTGGGCCAGACCCAGCATGCCGTTGACCAGCACCACATCCTGGGGCGCCGCCTCCAACTGGTCGATGATGAAGGCGCGCAGATCGTCGGGCATGGACGCCTCGATCTTGATGCGCACGACCGAACCCAGGCGCCGCTGCTTCAGCGCCTCTTCGAACTCCAGAACCAGATCCTCGGCTTCTTCCTCGACCTCGATATCGCTGTCGCGGATCAGGCGGAACACGCCCTTGTCCATGACCTCGAAGCCGGGAAACAGATGGTCGATGAACAGCAGCAGCAGGGTTTCCAGCGTGACATAACGCTTGCGCCCCGGCCGCGACCGGCCATCCCCCGTCAGCCGCCAGAAGCGCCGCACCTGGGTCGGCACGGGCACCAGGGCGTATTGCACCCGCCCGTCCTTGATCCGCCGCAGTCGCAACGCCAGCGAGAAGCTGAGGTTCGGCAGGAAGGGGAAGGGGTGGGCCGGATCGACCGCCAGCGGCGTCAGAACCGCGAACAGCTGCGTCAGGAATTCCGGCTCCAGCCGCTCGCGCTCGGTGCGTGTGACCTTGGCGATGTCGACCACCTCCATGCCCGCCGTCGTCGCCAGTTCGCGGCGCAGCCTGCCCCAGCGGCCCTGCTGTTCGGCCATCAGGGCGCCGGCGGCGGCGTTGACCTTCTCCAGCGCCTCGGCCGGGGTTAGGCCGTCGGGCGAGACGACCCGCACCCGTTCGCGCACCTGACCCTTCAGGCCGGCGACGCGGGTCATGTAGAATTCGTCCAGATTGTTGGCCGAGATCGACAGGAACCGCAGCCGCTCCAGCAGCGGATGGTTCGGATTGCCCGCTTCCTCCAGCACCCGCGCATTGAAGGCCAGCCACGACAGCTCGCGATTGAAGAAGCGCGAGGGCGATTCCATCAGCGCCGGATCGGGCGTCGCCTGGGTCGCCCGCGACGACGGCATTTCCTCGCCGGTGGAGGCGTCCTTGATGGGGGTGTCGCTCATGCGTCGGTTCTGCCGCCTTGATGCGACACGGGCAAGACGGATGCGGCGAACCGCGCGCGTCAGCCGGGATCGTTCAGCAGCAGACGCGCCGTCGCGCGCGTCGCCGGCCGCGGGTCGGCATGCAGCCGGTCCACGATATCCGCCGCCGCCTGGGCCGAACGGTCGATCCGCCGCAGCAGATAGGCGATCAGATCGTCGGACGGGGTGATGGCGCGCTGGGCGAACCGGCCGCGCAGCATGGCCTCCAGAACCGCATCGTCCGGCGTCTCGATGGCCAGGGCCGGCGTGGCGTCCAGCCGGGATCGCAGATCGGGCAGGGCGGCACGCCAGTTCGCCGGCGGCGTCTGCGCAACCAGCAGCAAGGCTCCGCCCGGCGCCCGCGCCAGGTTGAACAGGTGAAACAGGGTCTCGTCGTCGGCGTCCTGGGCGTCGTCCAGCAGGACGGGGCGGCCCTCCAGCTCCAGCGGATCGATCAGGGCCGCCTCGGCGCCGTGCAGGGGAACCGCCCCGGTGCGCTCGGCCCAGCGGGCGGCCAGGCGGCTCTTGCCACAGCCGGGGGGGCCATACAGGGCCAGAACCGGAACCAGGCCGTCGGGCCAGCCGTCCAGCCGTTCGGCGGCGGCGCGGTTGCTGTCGCCGATCACCAGATCCTGGGCGCGCACGCCGTCTTCGGCCTGCAAAGGCAGGCGCATCTGGGGTGGCGGGGGACGACGCACGGTCATGCAAGGGGCCATAGCAGCAGCAGACTGTCCGAAAACGAAACATCCATCCAATCCGGTGGACAAGCCCACGTAGGTGTTCAAAACCTGACCGAACCGCGCGTCAGGACCAGGACGAGGCCCGCCAGCCTTGACTTTCCGGGGCGATGATGCGCCCTTCCGCCCCTCCCAATTCCCGCCGTTCCGCACGGCCGTTTGCAGACGATTTCCGACCATGCACGCCTATCGCACCCACACCTGCGGCGCCCTTCGTTCGACCGATGCTGGGGCCAATGTCCGGCTTTCGGGCTGGGTGCACCGCAAACGCGACCACGGCGGCCTGCTGTTCATCGACCTGCGCGACCACTACGGCCTGACGCAGTTGGTCTTTCACCCCGAGACGCCAGGCTTTGACGTGGTCGAGCGCCTGCGCGCCGAAAGCGTGATCAAGATCGACGGCGAGGTGGTCCTGCGCGAAGGGTCGACCGTCAACGCCAACCTGCCGACCGGCGAAGTCGAGGTGCGGGTCCAGTCGGTCGAGGTGCTGTCCGAGGCCGCCGAACTGCCGCTGCCGGTGTTCGGAGAGCCGGAATACCCCGAGGACATCCGCCTGAAGCACCGCTATCTGGACCTGCGTCGCGAGACGCTGCACCGGAACATCGTGCTGCGCTCGCGCGTGATCGATTCGATCCGCAAGCGGATGGTGGCCCAGGGCTTCCTGGAATATCAGACGCCAATCCTGACGGCCTCCAGCCCCGAGGGCGCGCGCGACTTCCTGGTGCCGTCACGCATGCATCCGGGCAAATTCTATGCGCTGCCCCAGGCGCCGCAGCAGTTCAAGCAGCTGCTGATGGTCTCGGGCTTCGACCGCTATTTCCAGATCGCGCCGTGCTTCCGCGACGAAGACCTGCGCGCCGACCGTTCGCTGGAGTTCTATCAGCTGGACGTGGAGATGAGCTTCGTCACGCAGGAAGACGTCTTCGCCGCCATCGAACCGGTCATGCATGGCGTGTTCGAGGAGTTCGCGGACGGCAAGCCGGTCTCGCCCATCGACGGGACGCACACCTTCATCAACGACTTTGGCGACCGCTTCGAGCACAAGGGCTTCGAGCGCCTGACCTACGCCCAGTCGATGGCCTGGTATGGCACCGACAAGCCGGACCTGCGCAACCCGATCAAGATGCAGGTGGTGTCGGACCATTTCCGCGACGGCGGTTTCGGCCTGTTCGCCAAGATTCTGGGCGCCGACGACAAGAACGCCGTCTGGGCGATCCCGGCCCCGACCGGCGGGTCGCGCGCCTTCTGCGACCGCATGAACAGCTGGGCCCAGGGCGAGGGCCAGCCGGGCCTGGGCTATATCTTCTGGTCCGACGACCAGGGCGCCTGGGGCGGCCCCATCGCCAAGAACCTGGGTCAGGAGCCGACCGAGGCCCTGATGACGTCGCTGGGCCTGGGCCAGGGCGATGCGGCCTTCTTCGTCGCCGGCCTGCCGTCGGCGTTCGCCAAATTCGCCGGCCTGGCCCGCACCCGCGTGGCCACCGAGCTGAAGCTGGTGGATGAAGACCAGTTCCGCTTCTGCTGGATCGTCGACTTCCCGATGTTCGAGTGGTCAGAGGAAGAGAAGAAGGTCGATTTCAGCCACAACCCCTTCTCGATGCCGCAAGGCGGGCTGGAGGCCCTGGAGACCCAGGACCCGCTGACCATCCGCGCCTATCAGTATGACATCGTCTGCAACGGCTATGAGCTGTGCTCGGGCGCCATTCGGAACCACAAGGCCGAGATCATGCTGAAGGCCTTCGATATCGCCGGATACGACGCCTCGGTGGTCGAGGAGCAGTTCGGCGGCATGCTGAACGCCTTCCGCTATGGCGCGCCGCCGCACGGCGGCCTGGCGCCCGGCATCGACCGCATCGTCATGCTGCTGGCCAACCAGACCGCGATCCGCGAGGTCATCGCCTTCCCGCTGAACCAGCAGGGCCAGGATCTGCTGATGAACGCCCCGGCCGAGGCCGAGGAGCGTCAGCTGAAGGAATTGTCGATCCGTCAGGCTCTGCCGCTGAAGGGCTGAGCCAGCGCCTTATCGGTCGCGCGTGGCGATCGCATAGGGCGGGGCGGGCGGAACCGGCGGGGTCGGCGGCGCCGCGATGATCCGCAGCCGGGTGGTGGTGCACGACCGCACGGTCATGCGGCCCGGCAAGCGGGTCGCGCCGTCGCCGCAGGCGCGGCTGACCTGATTCTGGGTCAGGCCGCGGACTCGCGACAGGTTCACGCCGCGGATGTCGGCCCGGTCCAGGTCGGCGCCCGAAAAGTTCGCCAGGTCGAAACGGGCGCCGGTCAGTCGCGCGCCGGTCAGATCGGCCTCGCGGAAATCGGCGTTGGTGAAGTCGCCCGAGGCCAGGTTGGCGCCGCTCAGGTCCGCATCGCGGAATTTCGCGCCGGTGGCCCGCACATTGGCCAGGGTGGCGCCAAACAGCTCGCTGTCGTTGAAATCAGCGCGCACCAGATTGGCGCCGTTGAAATTGACCCCGCCGAACTCGGCGTCCGACAGGTCGGCCTCCTGCATGTTGGCGCGCACGAAGACGGCGCCCTGGGCCTCGGCGCCCGACAGGTCGGCGCGCTGGAACACGGTGGAGGAGAAGTTGGCGCCCACCAGACTGACGCCGCGCAGATCCGCGCGGGTGAAGTCGCTGCCGGTGAAGTTCGAGGCCACCAGTTCGGCGCCGCGCAGATTGGCGCCCACCAGGGTGGCGTTGATGAAGGTGGCCCCGGTGAAGGTGGCACCGTTCAGGTTTCGACCCGACAGCTCGCAGCGATTGCACGACCCGCCCAGCGAGACCATGCGCGCGACGTCGCGTTCCTGAATCTGAATGTCGGGCAGGAAGGGCGCCAGGATGATGCTGTCGGCTGCGGCCGGGGTCGCGGCGGCGCCGGCCATCAGGGCCAGGGCCGGCGCGGCGGCGCGAAACAGACGGGTCGTGGTGCGGGCGAGCGTCTTCACATACTGAAGATGACCCTGTCGGTTCGTAAAGACCACTTAAATCGCCGTAAGGATCGCGGTCGTCAGCAGGCCGGAATGCGCAGGCCGGCGGGCAGAGCCGTGGCCTCGTCGCCGCAGGCCCGGTTCAGTCGCGCCTGGGTCAGGCCGGTCGCGCGCATCAGCTGCGCCCCCGACAGATTGACGCCGTCCAGGGTCGCGCCCCCGAACGCCGCCCCTTCCAGATAGGCCCCCACGAAACTGGCGTTGGTCAGGTTGGCGCCGCTGAAGTCTGCACCGGAAAAGACGCCGCCGTAGGCTTCGACATCGCGCAGGTCGGCGTTGCGGAAGCGGGCGCGGTTCATCACCGCCAGGCTGAGATCCGACTGGCGCAGACGCGCGCCGGTCAGGTTCAGGCCGCGTGCCTCCAGGCCCGAAAAATCCCCCTGAAACAGATTGCAGCCGGGGCAGGACGCGCCGCCGCGCACGCGGGCGATCTGGCCCGCATTCTGGGCCAGGGCCGGGCCGGCCGTCACGGTCGCCAGGGCGGCGACGGCCAGGATTCGGGACAGGGTGCGCATCAGGCGGGGCTCCGACCGGAACGGACAGGCGATCACCCTAATCGCAAAGCCGTTAACCGAGCCCTGCAAAGGGTCAGCCGTTGGCGCCTTCCGGCATCGACGGCGCCGCGCCGCAGGTGTCGCAGATCCAGTCTCCCCCGCGCTGTTGCAGGGCGAAGTCGCCGCAGGCCGGGCAGGCGACGGCTTCGGTGGCCTCGACCTGCGCTGTGGGGTTCGCGTCCGCGCGTTTTCCGAACGGCAGCACCACCAGATTGTCGGGCGCCGCGCCGCGGGCGAACCCCTTGGAGATGAAGCGGGCGGCGGGCACGGCCTCGGCCTGATCCGGTTCGCCTTCCAGCGCCCCCATCCCCTTGGCGGCCAGGGGGTCGGCGTCGGCGTTGGCCAGTTCGTGCCGGTCCAGATAGCTGACGCCCAGTTCGCGGAAGATATAGTCCAGGATCGAGGTGGCGGACTTGATGGAATCGTTGCCCGTCACCCGCCCGGCCGGTTCGAACCGGGTGAAGACGAAGGCGTCGACGAACTCGTCCAGCGGCACGCCGTATTGCAGGCCGATGCTGATGGCGATGGCGAAATTGTTCATCAGGCTGCGGAAGGCGGCGCCTTCCTTGTGCATGTCGATGAAGATCTCGCCCAGCTCGCCGTCGTCGTATTCGCCGGTGTGGATATAGACCTTGTGCCCGCCCACGGCCGCCTTCTGGATATAGCCCTTGCGGCGGTCGGGCAATTTGCGGCGCGTGCGGTCGCGTTCGACCACGCGCTCGACCACGGCGGGCGCTTCGGTGGGCTGCACCGTCTCGGTGCGGCGCGTCGGCAGGTCGTCGATCTCGGGGATATGCAGCAGCGGCCCCGGCGGCGGCGCGGCGCGTTTCATCGCCACGGCTCTGCATCCGTCGCGCGCGGACTGGCCCAGCCGCCGCGCGGCCTGCGCCGCCGTTTCGCGCCACGGCAGGGCGACCGGCGTCAGGTCGGGCAGATCGCTGAACGGCGCGATGGCGGCGCGCAGGGCGGCCTCGAACCCCGCAGGATCGCCCAGGGGGCCGCGCAGGGCCGCAGGGGCGTCGGGCCAGTCGGCCAGGTCGCCATGACCGAACACATACGCCTCGGCCTGCATCACGGCGTCCGGCGCCAGACCCAGCCGCCCCAACAGCGACCCATCGGCCTCCGGATCGACGCCCAGGACGTCGCGAATGAAGCCGGCGTCCAGAACCGGCGCGGCGAAGGCCTGATCCAGCCGGTCGACATGCCGCAGTGCACGCTCGACCGCTTCCAGCTCCACATCGGTGAAGCCCAGGCCGCGCAGGATTGCATGATCCAGGCCCGGCGCCTCGACCAGAGTCCCGTGCCCCAACAGCCACCGCTCGGCCGAGGCGGGATCGCCGCCCTGCATCGCCACGGCGCGCGCCACGACCGGGTTCAGCCGGCGAACCGCCTCGCCATCCGCGGTCTGCCAGAGGTCCAGCACCCGAAGATCGCCGCGCCCCAGGCGCAGGGCCGTCTCGGCGTCATCGACGAACAGGCCGATGGCGGCGTGGCGCAAGGCCGCCGCCTTTTGCGACAGCAGGGCGCGCGCCCGCTCGGCGGCGGCGTGCGGTGACCGGCCCGCCAGATCGGCGCGCTGGCCCGCGCGTTCGGCGTTCAGGGCCGCATCGGCCTCAAGCGCCGGTTTCAGGGTCTGGGCCAGTTCGGCCGAGGCGGCGCGGGCGGAGGCGGCGGTCAGGGCGGCGAGGGCGGCGACGTGGGCGGGCGCCGCTTCGCCATCGGCCAGGCACAGATCGCCCAGACCCGCCAGGCCCAGGCTGATCGGCCGCACGGCCCAGCGACGGCGGGCGGCGGGCGCATCGACGGCCGGATCGCAGGCCAGGCTGATGTCCAGCGCCGTGGTCCACAGCCGGACCAGGGCTTCCAGCGCATCGTCGAATTCCGCCCCGGCCAAGGCGCTCAGGCGCGGCAGATCGATCAGGGCGTGGGCCGCAATGGCGGCGTCGGCGGCGGCCTCGGCGTCCACGGGGTCGAAGGCCACGATGGCGCAGCCGTCCAGCAGGCCGGCGGCGGCCAGCAGGGCCTGGCGCGCGCCCGAGGCCGCCAGATCGCGCGACGCCAGCAGAACCAGCGGCGGCGGATTGGGGGCGGACGCCGGTTCCACGGCCGGAACCTCGCCGTCCAGCGCCCTCAGGATGTCGGCGTCGCCGGCCCCGCACCGGCGGGCCTGGGCGGCGGCGCGGGCCAGGGCGGGGTTGCGCGCCGGATCGCCGCAATCGGCGGCCGGCCCCTCGCACCGGTCAACGGCGACGACCACGGCGTTCAGCGCCTGGGCGCGGGCGTCCAGCGCGGCCTGGGCGTCACGCAGGGCGCGGCGCCGGTTGATCAGGGCGTTCAGCCGGACCTCGGCGCCCGGCTCGTTCAGGTCCAGCACCGGCGCCAGTGGCGTCGCCTGGGCCGGATCGTCGGCGACAGGATGAATGCGTGGCCCGTCTGTCGGACCCGAAACGGGCGCGGCCAGACCCAAGATCACGCTGGCCTCCAGTTCGGCGCGGAAGGTCTCGGCGTTGCGGGCGTCGAACACGCCCACGGCCCGGCCCCAGGCCGCCAGTCGCGCGGCCCAGCCGGCGACGCCGCCGTTCAACGCCGCGGCCGGGTCATGGCGTGTCGCGGTTTCCAGCCGGGGCGGATCGCCGGGCAGGGCGTCGGCCCAGTCCAGCCACGCCTCGACCTGGGCGTCTGTCCATCCGGCGGGCGCCAGGGTCGTCACGACCTGCGTCGGCCGCTCGATGCGGCGCCGTTCCAGCGCGGGGGCGGGCAAGCGGGCGAAGCGGGGCGAAAAACGCATGGGCCTGTCTGATCTGTCGCCCAGGGGGCGGCTTGCCGTCAGGCTAGGCCGTTCATCCGGCGCGCGCCAATAGATGTTGCGGTTTGAGCTTGGGTTACCCCCAAGATATTGCCCGAAGGAAAGCGTGGGCGGCGCTGGACGGCGAGGCTTGCGGTTTCTATGATCGCGCTTGCGTCGCGCACCCTCGCGCGGCGGGATTTCGCGTGGGTGTGCCGGACGTGCTGAGCAAGATCTTCTCCTGGTGGAACGGCGCCACGATCGGCACCTTGTTCACCATCGCCAAGCGCGGCGCCTTGGTCGGGACCGACGCCTTCGGCAACCGCTATTACCAGTCGCGCGACAACGTCAGCTATGACGGGCGCAAGCGCCGCTGGGTGATCTACAATGGCTATGCCGAGGCCTCGAAGGTGCCGCCGGAATGGCACGGCTGGCTGCACTACACCCTGGACGAGCCGCCGACCGAGGTTCAGCTGCCGCGCAAGGCGTGGGAGACGGACTATACGCCCAATCTGACCGGCACCCCGATGGCCTGGCGTCCGCAAGGCTCGCTGGCCGCCGAGGCGCGCCGCCCCGCCGCCACCGGCGACTATCAGGCTTGGACCCCCGAATGAGGACGCGCCGCGCCCTGACGGCGGTTGCAGTCGGCGCCCTGCTGCTGACGGCCGGGGCCGTGGGCGCGGGCGCGCTGATGGATCTGCCGCAGGACGCGACGCCGGCCACGCCCGATCCCATTGGCGACATCCTGCGCGCCAATCCGACCCCGTCGCCGCAGCCGCCGGCCCAGGCGCCGGTCGAAACCGCGCCGGCGGGCGATCCGGCTCCGAACCGGCCCATCGTCATCACCCCGACCGATCCGGTGGCGGTGGCCCAGGTCGATGAAAAGGCCGCGGCCCTGGACGAGGACGAACCGGCGGCCGATGACGCCAAGGCGGACGAAAAGGCCGAAACGCCCGCTGCGCCGGGCCGTCGCCAGCGCCGCCCGGTCGCCGTCATCCAGGCCATCGACAAGATCACCGCCGAGACCATGCAGTTCGAAGTCCAGGTCGGCGGCCGCCCGGTGCGGTTCAACAAGTCGCTGATCTTCAGCGTCCGCGCCTGCGAAGTCTCGGCCGGGGACGAACAGACCGAAGACGCCATCGCCTATGTCGATGTGTCGCTGCAACCGCGCGGCGCGGCGCCGGGCACGGACCCGCGCCAGATCTTCCGCGGCTGGATGTTCGCCTCGTCGCCCAGCGTGAACGGGCTGCAGCACCCGATCTATGACGCCTGGGTGGTCGGCTGTAAGGGCTGAATCGCCGCCGTAACGGCCTGATCTCCGCTCAAGGACGCCCGCAGCCTCGCCTTGTCCGGCGTGAGCCGCATCGCCGCCTTCAGCAGGCGCAGATAGATCGACTGCGGCGTCTCCACCGCCCCGAACCCGGCCAGATGATCGGTCATGAACTGGGCGTCCAGCAGGGTCCAGCCGCACAGGCGCAGGCGGGCGACCAGATGCACCAGGGCGACCTTGGACGCATCCCGTTCGCGGCTGAACATGCTCTCACCGAAGAAGGCGCCGCCCAGCGTCACGCCATACAGGCCCCCGACCAGCCGTTCGTCCCGCCAGCATTCGATGGAATGGGCGAAACCGCGCGCGTGAAGCTGGGCGTACAGGCGCCGGATGGGATCGTTGATCCAGGTATCCTCGCGCCCCTGGGCCGCCTGGGCGCAGCCGGCCACCACGGCGTCGAAGGCGGTATCCACGCGGATGTCGAACGGTTCGGCCCGCACCGTGCGGCGCAGGCGGGCGGGGATGTGAAAGCGGTCCAGCGGGATGATCCCGCGCTGGTCCGGCTGGATGATGAAGACGCGCGGATCGTCGCGCGCCTCGCCCATCGGAAAGACGCCCGAGGCGTAGCAGGCCAGAAGATCGTCGGCGGTGAAGCCGTCAGCAGAGGCGGCGCTGAAGTCCGGCTCCGTCACTCGCCCTTCTGGCGCTTGGACCATTTCTCCAGCCAGTGGATGTCGTAATCGCCCGACAGGATGTCCGGCTCCTGCAACAGCTTCTGGAACAGCGGAATGGTCGTATCGACGCCGCCCACGACCATTTCGTTCAGGCTGCGGCGCAGGCGGGCGACGCATTCCTCGCGGTCGCGGCCATGCACGATCAGCTTGCCGATCAGGCTGTCGTAGAAGGGCGGGATCGAATAGCCGGCGTAGATGGCGCTATCCAGCCGCACGCCCAGGCCGCCGGGGGCGTGGAAGTCGGTGACCGTGCCGGGCGAGGGTGTGAAGGTCTCGGAATTCTCGGCGTTGACGCGCACCTCGATGGCGTGGCCCTCGAAATGGATGTCGGCCTGGGTGAACGACAGCGGCAGGCCCGCCGCGACCCGGATTTGTTCGCGCACCAGATCGACGCCGGTGATCATTTCGGTGACCGGGTGTTCGACCTGCAGGCGGGTGTTCATCTCGATGAAGAAGAACTCGCCGTCCTCCCACAGGAACTCGATTGTGCCGACGCCCAGATAGCCGATGGCGGCGATCGCCTTGTTGACCGTCTCGCCGATCTTCTTGCGGCCTTCGGCGGACAGGGCGGGCGAGGGGGCCTCTTCCAGCACCTTCTGGTGGCGGCGTTGCAGCGAGCAGTCGCGCTCGCCCAGGTGCACCACATTGCCGTGGCTGTCGGCGATGACCTGGATCTCGATATGGCGCGGCTTCTGCAGATAGCGCTCCATATAGACGGCGCCGTTGCCGAAGGCGGCCTTGGCCTCGGACTGGGCGGTCTGGACGGCCTCGACCAGATCGTCGCGCGTCATGGCCACCTTCATGCCGCGCCCGCCGCCGCCGGCCGCCGCCTTGACGATCAGGGGGAAGCCGATGGATTTGGACGCTTCGATGGCCGCCTCGACCGTCTCGACCTCGCCGTCAGAGCCGGGGACCACGGGAATGCCCGCCTCCATCACCGTCTTCTTGGCGGTGATCTTGTCGCCCATGACGCGGATATGTTCGGCCGTCGGGCCGATGAAGGTCATGCCGTGGGCAGCGATGATCTCGGCGAAGCGGGCGTTTTCCGACAGGAAGCCATAGCCGGGGTGGATCGCCTGGGCGCCGGTGATCTCGGCCGCCGCGATGATCGAGGGGATGTTCAGATAGGACTTGGCCGCCGGCGCCGGGCCGATGCAGACGCTTTCGTCCGCCAGGCGCACCCACATGGCGCCGCGATCCGCCTCGGAATGCACGGCGACGGTCGAAATGCCCATCTCCTTGCAGGCGCGATGGACCCGCAGGGCGATCTCGCCGCGGTTGGCGATCAGGACCTTGGTGAACATGGCGATCAGGCTTCCAGCACGACCAGGGCCTCGCCGAACTCGACGGGCTGGGCGTCGCCGACCAGGATTTCCGCCACCACGCCGTCACGCGGCGACTGGATGGGGTTCATGGTCTTCATGGCTTCGACGATCAGCAGGGTCTGGCCCTTCTTGACCTTGTCGCCACGCTTGATGAAGGCCGGCGCCTCGGGCGAGGCCTGCAGATAGGCGGTGCCGACCATGGGCGATTTCACCTCTTCGCCATTGCGGGCGACGATGGTGGCCGGATCAGACGGCATCGACAGCGGCGCGGCGGCCGGAGCGGGCGCAGCCGCCGGGGCCGGCGCGGCGGCGTACTGGACCGGCGCGGGGGCGGCGAACAGTTCGCGCGCCACGCGGATGCGCAGTTCGTCGCGTTCGACCTCGATCTCGGTCAGGTCGGTTTCCTTCAGGATCTCGGCCAGCTGGCGCACCAGGGCGGTGTCGATTTCCTGCGACGGTTCGTTCTTGATCTTCTTGTCGTCGGCCATGGGACTTCGGAGCCTCGTCTTCTAATCTATGGGATCGAACGGCGTCAGGCCGCCGCCCGTTCCTGTGCCAGTTTCAGAGCAGACCGGACGGCGGCTGCATAGCCCTGTGCGCCCTGGCCCGTGATGATGTCGTCGGCCGCCAGCGACACATAGGAGTGGTGGCGGAAGGCCTCGCGGGTCGACGGATCGGACAGATGGCATTCCACGACGGGAATGTTCAGCGTCTTCAGCGCGTCCAGCAGGGCGATGGAGGTGTGGCCATAGGCGGCCGGATTGATCACCAGCGCCTGGGCCTGGGTGCGGGCCTCCTGCACCCAGTCGATCAGCACGCCTTCGTGATTGGTCTGGCGGAACACCACCTGGGCGGCTCCGGCGGCGTCTTCGCACAGGGCCCGCACGTCATCCAGGGTCTGCGCCCCATAGATTTCAGGCTCGCGCACCCCAAGCAGGTTGAGGTTGGGGCCGTTCAGGACGTACAGGACGGGGGCTTCGGGCATTCGCTCGAGATGATGGCGCCGACCGGGCGGATTCGGATCGGCCTTTTAGCTGAGGTGACACGGTAATCAAACCGCGCGCCGGAAAGAGTGACGTAGCGTCATGCGCATCCAGGTCAACGGTGAACGGCACGAGACACAGGCGCAGACCGTGTCGGCCCTGGTCGCCGAACTGGGCCTGGACATCCGCAAGGTGGCGGTCGAGCGCAATCTGGAGATCGTGCCCAAGAGCCTGCACAACGCCACGCCGGTGGCAGAGGGCGACCGGTTCGAGGTGGTGCAATTCGTCGGTGGCGGGTGACGCCGGAGGTTAGACCGCCGGAGTTTCGGGCATGGGGGTCGGTCGCCCCTCGACGCAGACCTGACCGATGCGGCGCGAGACGTCGCGGTCGCCTTCTTGTCTGGCGATACGGCGAGCTTCATTGCATTGCCCCTGAGCCACCAGCGGCGCCAGGCGTTCGATCAGATCGGCGCGTTCAGAGGACTGGCCGCCGTTGCGTTCCCGCTCCATGAGCTCATTGGTCAGCTTGTCCTGCATGTTGCTGCCTTGACCCAGGCGCGCGTTGTATTCGGGCATGCGGGGCGGACTGGGGTTCCCGGGAACCTGGGCTGCGGCGACGCTGGAGACCAGCAGGGCGGAAACCGAGCAAAGGGCGATCAGGCGCATGGGGCAGCTCCTAAGATAACTATGAAACGCTACTCCAAAATTGCAGATTGGCAAGCGCCACGCGATGGCTTGCAGACTCACGCACAGGGGTTTCCTCCGCGTCCGTCACAGCCTAAATCCCGAGCATGACCCGCACCACCGACACCTGGACCGTCGCCGGTCGCACCTTCACCTCGCGCCTGATCGTGGGCACCGGCAAATACGCCGACTACGCCCAGAACGCCGCGGCGGCCGAGGCGGCGGGGGCCGAGATCGTGACCGTGGCCCTGCGCCGGGTGAATCTGAGCGACCCCAGCCAGCCGATGCTGGTGGACCATGTGCGGCCCGACCGGTTCACCTTCCTGCCCAACACCGCGGGCTGCTTCACGGGCGAGGATGCCGTGCGGACCCTGCGTCTGGCGCGCGAGGCGGGGGGATGGGGTCTGGTCAAGCTGGAGGTGCTGTCGGACACGGCGCACCTGTATCCCGACATGGTCGAGACGCTGCGGGCGCTGGACCTGCTGGTCAAGGACGGCTTCGACGTCATGGTCTATTGCACCGACGATGTGGTCATGGCCAAGCGACTGGAAGACGCTGGCGCGGCCGCCATCATGCCGGCCGCGAGCCCGATCGGCTCGGGCCTGGGCATCCAGAACCGCGTCAACATCCGTCTGATCGTCGAACAGGCCAGGGTGCCGGTGCTGGTCGACGCCGGGGTCGGCACGGCCTCGGACGCGGCCATCGCCATGGAACTGGGCTGTGACGCGGTGATCGCCAACACCGCCATCGCGGCGGCGAAAGACCCCATCGGCATGGCGCGGGCCATGAAGCACGCCGTCATCGCGGGGCGCGAGGCCTATCTGGCGGGCCGGATGCCGAAACGCATGTACGCCAGCGCGTCTTCACCGCTGAACGGCCTGATCTAACGCTTTGATTTCAGCGCTGGTCAGGCGAAGGTGGGGCCGGGAGGCTTCATCATGCGCAAGACCCTGCTGGCGTTCAGCGCCCTGGCCCTGAGTGTCGCGGCGCCGGCCGCCGTGGCTGACGCCACCGCCGATGCGGCCTTGCTGGAGATGATCCAGAACCCGCCCATCTGCGGCGAAGGCGGCTCGGCCGACAGCCGCGACCCGGCGGCGGACATGGTCATGGTCGACGGCTTCGGGACCGGCGGCTTCCTGATCGACACGGAAAACCCCCAAACCCAGGCCTGGTTCGATCATGGGGTCAAGCTGCGCTGGGCGTTCGAGCATTCGGAATCGGTGCGCGCCTTCCGCAAGGCGCAACTGCTGGACCCCAACTGCGCCATGTGCGTCTGGGGCGAGGCCTGGGCCATCGGGCCGAACCTGAACGGCGGCGACAATGACGACCGCTCCCTGACCATCGCGCGGGACCAGGCCAAGAAGGCCCGCCGTATGGCCCGCAACGCCACGCCGATGCAGCGCCAGCTGATCGACGCCCTGATCCAGCGCTATTCGGGCAAGACCAGCAGCCGGTCCTTGCGCTTCGCCCGCGCCATGGACCGGATCGCCACGGCCAACCCCGACGATGTGACGGTGGCGGCCATCACCTCGGACGCCTGGATGCTGAAGGCCGACAACTGGTGGACGCCTGAGGGCGAGGCTGCCGACCCCGGCATCATCCGCGCCATGGGTCTGCTGGAGCACGCCTTGGGCGTGAACCCCGACGATCCGGGGGCCATCCACCTGTATATCCATCTGACCGAATGGTCGGACGACCCGCACAAGGCCATTCCGTATGGCGAACGGCTGGCGGCCCTGGCGCCGGGGGCCAGCCATCTGGTGCACATGCCGTCGCACACCTTCTATCGCGTGGGCCGCTACAAGGACGCCATGCGGTCCAACGTCAACGCCGTGGCGCTGGATCGTCGCTATGACCAGCTGGCGCGGCCGCCGGGCGGGGTGCCGGGCATGCCGCTGCATGGGCATAACATCCATTTCGGCATGGGCGGCGCCCTGATGGCCGGCGGCGCCCAGGACGGCGAAGCCCTGGCCGACTGGTTCCTGAGCACCTTCCCGGACATCCCGGCCCAGAACGTCTGGCGCCAGGCCATGGCCCACAACGCCTATGCGATTTACGGCCGCTATGCCGACGACGCCAAGGTGGAGGGCCTGGCCGAACCAGAGGCGGCGCGGCCCATGCTGCGTATCTCGTGGCGTTATGCGCGGGGCGAGGCGGCGGCGCGGCGGGGCGATGCGGCCGCCGTGCGGGCCGAGGCCGAGGCGATCAAAGCCCTGCGTGGAGCCATGACGCCGCTGCAGGGGCGGATGAACACCATGCGCGGCGACTTCACCGAAATCTCGCAGCGCATCCTGGAAGGCCGCGCCGCCATGCTGGAAGGCAATGGAGACGCCGCAATCGCCGCCTTCACCCGCGCCGCCCAGATCCAGGCGGGGGAACGGGGGCAGGAGGGCGGCGACCCGCCGATGATCTGGTATCCGACGCGGCGCAGCCTGGCGGCGGCCATGCTGATGAACGGCGACGCCGCCGGCGCGCGGGCCAAGGTGCTGGAGCTGCTGGAAGACTGGCCCAGCGACCCCTACAGCCTGTTCGTGCTGGCCGAGGCGGAGACCGCCCTTGGCAATGCAGACGCCGCCGCCGACGCGCGTCGCCGCGCGGGCGTCGAATGGATCGGCGGGGCGATGGACCTGAAGCTGGCCTGAGTTACCGGCTGGCGGGCGGCGGCGCCGTCTTCGCCGCCTCGATCATGCGGTTGATCTCGGCCGGGTCGATGCTGGCCGAGGTCTTGCCGTTGACGAAGAAGGTGGGGGTGCCGGTCAGGCGCAGGGCGCTGGCGGTCGTGTGGATGTCGGTCAGGTGGCGCGACGTCGTGGGCGCATTGATCGTCGCCTGGGCCTGGGCCAGATCGACGCCATTGGCGGCCAGGATGCGCTGGATCGCCGCCTCGTCCACCGCCGGTTCGCGCATCAGGGCCTCATAGACGGCCAGATATTTGCCCTGCTGGTGCGCGGCCAGGGCGGCGCGGGCGGCCAGTTGCGACATCGGCTCGCTGCCTGGACGATCCAGGATGGGCCAGTCCTTGAACACGAACCGCACCTCGGGGTGCGACCGCATCATCTGCAGGAACTGGGGCGTCACCGCCTTGCAGCCCGGGCAACGGAAGTCGAAAAATTCGATGACCGTCACCTTGGCGTCGGCGGGGCCGAAGGCGGGGTCGCGCGCATCGACGGCCAGCAGAGACGGATTGGCGGCGGCGGCGGTGTTGATCGCCTCGACCCGCTGGCGGTCCTCATTGGCCTGGCGCGCCTGGACCATCTGATCCAGGATTTCGGGGTGGTTCAGCAGATAGGCCCGCACCCGACCGTCCATCCCGCCCAGCCACAGGCCCGCCGACAGAGCCAGGGCCGCCGCCGAAACCCCCAGCGACACGACGCCCAGGCGGGGGTCCGTCAGCCAGTGGCGCGAACGGGCAGGCGAGGGCGGCAGGCCGGAATCGTCGGTCATCGATGTCTCTAGGGTACGGGCTTTAAGGTACGGGGCGGAATTCGGGGGTGTTGTTGTTGCGGCGCTGCTGGCGGCGTTCCAGGTCGTCCAGATCGTCCTGGGTAGCGCCCGAGGCGAAGACGATATCCAGGGCGCGCCGGTATTCGGCCGAATTCTGGGGCAACAGATCACGGGCGCGCAGGGCGAACTGGGTCGCCTGCTGGCTGTTGCGGGCCGCGAAATACATTTCGGCCGAGGCCAGGCGGGCCTCGCCCTCCTTGCCCTGACGGTCATAGGCCTGGCCCAGCAGGCGCCAGGCCATGGTGTTGTCGTTCTCCATGGCGGCGGCGCGCTTCAACTGATCGACAGCGGCGTCCAGATTGTCGGCGTCGCCGCTTTCCAGCAGGGCGTGGGCCAGATTGACCCGCAGCAGCGGGGCGTCGGGCTTCAGTTCGACGGCGCGCTGATGGGCGCCGATGGCCTCGGTCGGCCGCCCTTCCTCGAACAGGATCTGCCCGCGCAGTTCCCACAGATAGGGGTTCTGCGGATCGCCCTCCATCAGGGCGTCGACGGCGGTCAGCGCCCGGTCGGTCTGGCCGTCGCGATACCAGGCGATGGCCCGCGCATAACGGGCGGGCAGGCTGTCGTCGGTTTCGGGATACTCGCGGAACACCGCATTGGGGTGGTCCATGAAGCCGTGGATCTTGGCCAGAACCAGGGCGTGCTGGGCCATGCGTTCGGGGCTGTCGGCGCTGCTATAGTGGGCCGAGGCTTCGGCCGGGCGGCGCAGGGCCTCGATCCGTTGCGACGACAGCGGGTGGCTGCGGAAATAGGGATAGCGCCGCGCCTCGGAGAAGACCTCCTGAGAGCGGAAATTCTCGAAGAACTCCACCAGCCCCCGGCCGGATTCCCCGGCCCGATCCAGCGCGCGCAAGGCCGAGACATCGGCCTCGCCTTCCTGGGCCTGCATGTATTTCAAGGCGCCGATGGTGCCGAAGAACTGGCTGGAGCTGATCAAGGCCGCGCCCGCATCCGGCGCGCCGGCGGCGATGGCCAGGGCGCCCAGGGCCATCGACATCCAGAAGGGCTGGGCGCCGGCCGCCTGGGCCCCGTCGCGCAGGGTGTGCCGGTTCTTGATGTGCCCCGCTTCGTGGGCGATCACGCCCAGCAGCTGATTGGGCGACTGTGTGCGCAGGATCAGTCCGGTGTTGACGCCCATGATCCGCCCGCGCGTGGCGAAGGCGTTCAGGCTGGCGTCATTGACCAGCAGCAGTTCGACATCCTCGGGATTCAGCCCCATGGCCACGAAGACTGGGTCGGACCATTCGCGGATGATGCCTTCGATCTCGGTGTCGCGAATGATGCTCTGGGCCGAAGCCGGGGCGGGCAGGGCCAGCGTCAGAGCCAACGCCGCCGACGCCAGAACCGGCGCGATCCAGCGGGTGCGGATGGCGGACAGCCAGGACATGGCGAACTCCTCTGCGACGGCCCCCGCCCCCTGCGAACCCTGAACCTGGGGCGTCAATAAGGCTTTCGCCAGATCGACGCCCCGGGCAAGGCGTTTAGCGGCGTCCCCACCAGCCGCGCTTGGGCTTGGCGGGCGGTGCGGCGATCTGGGCCGGATCGTCGGCGATGATCGACGCCAGATCGGCCTCGGGCGTCGGCGGCGGCGTGGGTTCGGCCAGGACGGCGGGTGTGGGTTCCGGCTCGGCCTCGGGTTCCGGCGCCGGCTCAGGCGCCGGTTCAGGTTCTGGCGCGACGTCCAGCACCGCCGGCTCGCCCTCGGTCTCGACCTCGTTCGGCTCGACCGTGGCGGGGAAGTCGGACTCGTTGGTGGCCGACGACGACGCCTTGCGGCGCACGCGGCGGCGCTTGGGTTCGGCCGGAGCGGCGGCCTCTTCGGCGGCGATCTCGGCGTCGGGGATCATGACCGCCGGGGGCGTGTCGGGCGATCCGTCCGGCGGCATGCCTTCGCTGGTGGCGCGGGCCTCGACCTTGACCTCGTGGGTCAGACCGCCGCGACCGCGGCCACGACGCCGCCGGCGACGGCCGCGGCCTTCGCCCTCGCCGCCGATCTCGCCATCGGGACGTTCGCCCACCGGCTCCTCGACATCGCGCGCGGGCGCGGCGGCGTCGGAGGTCGTGCGTTCGGGACGTTCCGAGTTCAGCGGGTCGAACCAGACATAGGGGTCATCCAGCGACGGCGTGCGGGCGCGAACCCAGCCGTAGACGTCGCGGTCGCCGTCTTCGCGCACGCGGCGACCGCCCCGGCGGCCCCGGCGGCGACGGCGGCCGGCCTCGGAATCGTCATCGTCCTCGGCGGCGACGGGCGGCGCCTCGTCGCGGTCTTCGCGATCATCACCGCGTCCGCCGCGGCGGCGACGGCGGCGGCCGCGACCTTCGCCCTCGGCGCGCTCCAGACGTTCGCGCGGTTCGTCGTCGTCGCCGTCTTCACGGTCCAGATCGTCGTCGTCGTCGATGATCTCGTCGTCGTCGGCGTCGTCTTCCTCGGACCAGGCGGAATCGTCATAGCCGTCGTCGATCTCGGCCAGGTCGGCGCCGGTCTCGGGCGGGGTGAAGTCCTCGTTGGTTTCGGTGCGGTCCAGGTTGTGCTCGCCCTGGGCCAGGCTGTCGTCGATCTGGATGACGACATTCAGGCCGCGCCGTTCCAGCAGGCGCTGCAGATAATCGCGCTTGTGGTTCAGGATATACAGGGCCACCGCCGTGCACAGGCGCAGGGTGACCGAACCGGCCCCGTTCTTGCCCGCCTCGATATCGACGGCGCGCAGGGTCATCAGGGCCGCGCTCTCGGCCGAGCGGATGCGGCCGGCGCCCTGGCAGTGCGGACAGACCTCGGTGGCGCCCTCGATCACGCCCAGGCGGCGGCGCTGGCGGCTGATCTCCATCAGGCCGAAGCCCGAGATGCGGCCCATCTGGATGCGCGCGCGGTCGCGGGCCAGGGCGTCCTTCAGCACCTTTTCGACGGCGCGGTTGTTCTTCGACTCCTCCATGTCGATGAAGTCGATGACGATCAGGCCGGCCAGGTCGCGCAGGCGCAGCTGGCGCGCCGCCTCGACGGCGGCCTCCATGTTCGTCTTGAAGGCCGTCTGCTCGACGTTCCGTTCCTTGGTGGCGCGGCCCGAGTTGACGTCGATGGCCACCAGGGCCTCGGTCTGGTTGATGACCAGATAGCCGCCGGATTTCAGCGACACGACCGGCTGGTGAATCTGGCCCAGCATCTCCTCGATGCCGTTGGCCGCGAACAGCGGGCGCGAGCTCTGGTACAGGTGGATCTTCTTGGCCTGGGACGGCATCAGCACGCGCATGAAATCGCGTGCCTGTTTGAAGCCTTCGACGCCTTCCACCTGGATGCCGTCGAACTCCTTGTCATACATGTCGCGCACGGCGCGGCGGACCAGGTTTTCTTCCTCGTAGATCACCGAGGGGGCGTGTGACCGCAGCGTCGTCTCGCGGATCGTCTCCCACAGGCGCAGCAGATATTCATAGTCGCGCTTGATCTCGGCCTTGGTGCGCTTGGCGCCGGCCGTGCGGATGATCAGGCCCATGCCCTTGGGCACGTTCAGGGCCGAGGCGGCGGCCTTCAGGCGCTTGCGGTCGGTGGCGCTGGTGATCTTGCGCGAAATGCCGCCGCCCTTGCCGGTGTTGGGCATCAGGACGCAGTAGCGGCCGGCCAGCGAAAGCCAGGTGGTCAGGGCCGCGCCCTTTCCGCCGCGCTCGTCCTTGACGACCTGAACCAGCAGGATCTGACGGCGCTTGATGACGTCCTGGATCTTGTAGCGCCGCATCAGGCGCCGCTTCAGGCGCTCCTCGTCGGCCAGCTTGGCTTCGGGATCGGCCTCGTCGTCGGTCGATTCACGGCCCAGATCGTCTTCGTGATCCTCGTCGCTGTCCGCCTCGGCCATGATGGCTTCGCGGTCGGCGACCGGGATCTGGTAATAATCCGGGTGGATTTCGTTGAAGGCCAGGAAGCCGTGGCGGTTGCCGCCGTATTCCACGAAGGCGGCCTGAAGGCTGGGCTCTACGCGGGTGACCTTGGCCAGATAGATGTTGCCGCGAAGCTGGCGCTTGGTTTTCGACTCGAAGTCGAATTCCTCAAGCTGGCGGCCGTCCACGATGGCGACGCGGGTTTCTTCCGCGTGCGCCGCATCGATAAGCATGGTCTTTGACATCAGAAGTCTCTCTCTGGCGCGCCAGGCCGGGCGGCCGAAGAGGATGTCTCCGGTCGTGGGCGGCTCGCCGAATGGGATGGGGGGCCGGCACGCGCGTCATCCCGCCGCCGATGGCGGCTGTGGCTCCAAGGAGCGCGATGGGAGCGCAGGCGATCAGGCCCATGGGTTTCAGTCTGGTTCTGGCCCCGTCCACGCGCGGTCGCGCCGTTTCGGAGGGCCGGTCGTCGAACCGTCGGGCGGGCCCGGTCGATTCTCGGATGGGTGAAAACGTCTTTGTCGCGAGGAGGGCGCGCCCAGAAATCCGCAGGCGGACAGGCGCGATCGGTTCGCGATCAGACAAATCATAGGGATTGCGCGTGTGAATTGAAAGCCGCCTCGCTCTTAACCCTATGCAAGGACTGATCTGGCAGACTGGGCGATCAGAACAGTTTGTGGGCGCCGTAAGAATGTACGGTCAAAGCGTTTTCAACCTGCGCCGCTGGCGCGCACGCGAATGGACGATGACGGCGGTGGCCTTCGTCGTGATCTGCGTCGTGCTGTTGACGGCCGGCCGGGGCCTGGCTTCGGCGGCGGCGGGCGAGGTGCTGGGCGTCCGCTTCGGCGGCGATGGTGAACGCACCCGCGTGGTCGTGGACCTGGAACGCACCGCCCGCGGATCGGTGATCGAGGACGGAACCACGGGCCGCGTCACCCTGGCGCTGGCGGGGGTCGCCTCGGGCCGTGGCCTGAACGGCGCGGGGTCCGGCCTGGTCAGCGGCTATCGCATCGCAGGGGCCACGGGCGCCTCGCGCGTGCATCTGGACCTGGCCAAGACCGCCGAGATCGAGCGCCGCTTCCTGCTGCCGCCCGGCGACGGTGTGCGGCACTATCGTTATGTCATCGACCTGAAGGCCAAGTCGGGCGCCGCACCGGCCGTGGCGGCGCCTGCGCCCCGCAACGCCCCAGCGCCCGCGCCGCGCCGCGCCGCGCCGCGCAACGAGCGGCCCCTGATTGTCATTGACGCCGGCCACGGCGGCCATGATCCCGGCACGCGCGGCGCCAATGCGACCGAACGCCAGGTGACCCTGCCGGCGGCCCAGGCCCTGAAGGCCGAGCTGGAGCGGCTGGGCCGCTATCGCGTCGTGCTGACGCGCAACACCGATGTCTATGTCACCCGTCCGCGCCGCGTGCAGATCGCGCGCGAGGCGGGGGCCGACCTGTTCATTTCGCTGCACGCCGATTCCAGCCCCGATCCGGCCACGCGCGGCGCCAGCGTCTATACCCTGTCCGAACAGGGGGCGACGCGGGCCGTGCGCCAGGTGCTGCGCGAAGGCGACTGGGCCCGCGACATGCGCCTGCCGGGGCGTGATCCGTCTGTGGACCGCATCCTGCTGGACATGACCCAGCGGGCGACCCAGAACCGTTCGGCTCAGTTCGCGCGGGTGCTGCTCAGCCATCTGGAAGCGGACGACCGCGCCCTGCTGCGTCGCAGCCATCGCGATGCGGGGTTCGAGGTTCTGCTGGCGCCCGACGTTCCGGCGGTGCTGCTGGAAATGGGCTTCATGACCAATGCCGACGACGAACGCGCCCTGACCGACGAACGGTCGCGCCGGCGCATGATGCGGGCGGTGGCCCAGTCGATCGACCGCTATTTCACCCAGCCCGAGACGCCGACGATGGTGGCGGACGCCCGCACCACGGCGCGCGGCCGGCCCTGAGCCTTCGCCGCTGAGTCGACGCCCCTAGACCATCCCGGCCTTTTTCAGCGTCTTCCAGGCCTTGATGACGCGCTGCAGCTTGGCCTCGGCGCCCCGGTCGCCGCCGTTGGTGTCGGGGTGACAGCGTTTCAGCAGGTCGTGATAGCGCGCCTTGATGTCCGCCTTGCCGGCCCCCGGCTCCAGATCCAGGTCGGCCAGCGCATTGCGTTCCAGCTTGCCCAGCCGCGGCCCGGCGTCGGCCGCCTTGGCCTGGGGTTCACCGCGTCGCCCGAACAGGCCGAAACTGTCGCGCCATGAGCCGGCGCCGGCGGTATTGCTGGTGCCGACCTTGGCCGCGAAGGCCGCCGCCTCGCGCGTGAATTTCCCGGCCTTCATCTCCCAGGTCGGGCGGCCGCCGGTCATGGCCTCATTCTCCTGCATGGCGCGGACCTCGCCCTCGCTCATGCCGGCGTAGAAATTCCAGCCCTTGTTGTATTCGGCGGCATGACCCTGACAGAAGTCATAGAATTCATTCAGCTGCTCGCGCGATCGGGGCGCGCGCGCCGTCGCCGGGCGGGTGCAGTCGGGCCACTGGCACGGCTTTTCGCCGGGTTTCAGGCGCAGGACGTCCTCGGCCGCCGCCGCCTCATCGTCCTGGGGCGGGCGCACGCGCATGTCGCGAAAGCGGGGTTTGTACTGGAATGACGCCGACATCGCCCCAATTGTAAGGCTGAATTGGACGCCATCAAGGAAATCACCGTGTCAGAAGGCCCCGTCGCGCAGGAAATCCGTCGCAAGTTGTCGCAATCCCTCACTCCGACCCGGCTGGAGATCCAGGACGACAGCGCGCGCCATGCGGGCCACCACCACGAAGGCGGCATGGATGGCCGTGACGGCGGTGAAAGCCATTTCAACCTGCTGGTCGTGTCGGACGCCTTCGAGGGGATGACCCGCGTGGCGCGCCAGCGGGCGGTGAATGCGGCGCTGAAAGACGAGCTGGCCGGGCCGGTCCACGCCCTTTCCATCCGCGCCCTGACGCCCGGCGAAGACGCCACCCGTTAAAATTTGAGGGAAATCAGCGTTCACTTCGTCTTAGAAGGTTCATCCTAGCGTCTGGCCCCGAGGGAAACCGATACGGGGCGGGGGCATGGTCGGATCAGAAGGCGTCGCGACGGGATTGACGGCCGAACAACGGCCGGGCGAAGCGGCGCAGGCCCTGACCGCCATCCTGCAGACCCAGTATCTGCGCTATCTGATCATCGCCAGCTGGGCGGTGGGCCTGCTCAGCGTCGTCGGCTGGCAGATCGCGCTGTTGTGGTTCGTGGCCACCATCGGCGCGGGCGCCCTGCGCGGCGCCTTTGAACGTCATCTGAGCGAGCGCGTCGGCTCGGGCTGGGGCCTGATGTTCCCGGCCGTGGCGACCGCGACCACGGCGGTGTGGGCCACGGCCCCGGTGATCGCCTGGTTCTCGGGCAAGCCGTTCGGGCACGAGCTGGCCGTGACCCTGCTGGTCGCCGGCTATGTTCTGGTGTTCGCCCAGCTGCGCAGTTCGCCGCGTCAGGCCATGGTGATCTCGTCGCCCTATGGCGTCGGCGCGCTGGCCATTGTGGCCAGCCTGTGGGGCGGGCCGCTGTTCTGGCCGTTCCTGGCCTCGGTGCCGCTGACGGCGGCCGGCCTGTTCGTGCTGGTGACCATGACCATGCTGCGCGAAGAGCGCATCCGCACCTTCCAGGAGCATCAGGCCCATCTGATCGAGGAGCTGGAAAGCGCCCGCGACAAGGCCAATGCCGCATCCGAGGCCAAGTCCAACTTCCTGGGCGTCATTTCGCACGAACTGCGCACGCCGATGAACGGCGTCCTGGGCGCGGCCCAGCTGTTGAGCGCCACCCGGCTGGAGGCGACCCAGCGGGAATATCTGTCGATCATCCGCAACTCGGGCGACAATCTGCTGAGCCTGCTGAACGACATCCTGGACATGACCAAGATCGAGGCGGGCAAGATGACCTTCGAGGTCGTGGACGTCAGCATCGCCGACCTGAACCGCCGGGTCACCGGCCCGTTCGAGGCCCAGGCCGAGGCCAAGGGGCTGGTTTTCGTGTCCGAGTTCGAAGGCGAAGTGCCCGCCGTGGTGCGTGGCGACCCCCTGCGCGTGTGCCAAGTGGTGCAGAATCTGCTGTCCAATGCCGTCAAATTCACCGACCGGGGCGAAATCCGTTATCGCATTCGCGGCGAACGCCTGTCGGACACCCGCGTCCGCTTCGACTTCATCGTGACCGACAGCGGCGCCGGCATCGCCCCGCATGATCTGGAGCGCCTGTTCCAGCCATTCACCCAGGTGGACGCCTCTTCGACCCGGCGGTTCGGGGGCACGGGCCTGGGCCTGACCATCGCACGGCGCATGGCCAACATCATGGGCGGCGACATCACGGTTCAGTCCGTGCTGGGCAAGGGATCGACCTTCGTTCTGTCGCTGGAAGCCGAAGTCGTGGAATGGGCCGAGGCCCAGCCCGACGAGGTGATCGACGCCGAGGTCGAGGGCGGCGAGCGTCTGAACGTGCTGGTGGTCGAAGATCACCCCGTCAACCGCATGATCCTGGAAGCCTGGATGAGTTCGGCCGGCCACATCATCTCGGCCGCCGAAAACGGCCAGATCGCGGTCGATGCGGCGGCGACCCAGCCGTTCGACCTGATCATCATGGACGTGAACATGCCGGTGATGGATGGCCTGACCGCGACGCGCCTGATCCGCGACGGCGAAGGCCCCAACCGCGACACGCCGGTGGTGGTGCTGTCCGCCTCGGCCCGCAACGAAGACCATGAAGCGGGGCTGGAGGCCGGCGCCGACGCCTATCTGAACAAGCCGATCGACTTCGCCGCCCTGGCCGCCCTGATGGGCCAGGTGTCGGGCGGGCGCACGGCCCTGCGCGCCCTGGGCGAGACGACCCGCAACGCCATGGCGGCCTGACGGCGTTCTTTCGTCGCCGTGGGCTTCCAATCCGTCGCCAAGGCGTTAGATGCGGCGCATGACCGATCTGCCGTCCTCTCTGAGCAACGCCCTGGAAGCGGGTGAGCGCGCCGTGGCCGTGGATGCGGCCGTGATCGCCAAACTGACCGAGATGGCCGGCGATTTCGCCATCAACCTGTCCATCGCGGCGCTGATCTTCGTCGCCACCCTGTTCGTGTCGCGCTGGGCGTCCGGCGCGGCGCGGCGCATGCTGGGGCGGGTGCGCGGCTTCCGCCATGACCCGACGGTGCTCAGTTTCGCCGTGCAGGTGGTTCGGGTCGTGGTGCTGATCATGGGCCTGATCGCCGTGCTGCAGCGGCTGGGGGTCCAGACCACCTCGATCATCGCCGTTCTGGGCGCGGCGTCCCTGGCCGTGGGCCTGGCCCTGCAGGGCACGCTGTCGAACGTGGCGGCGGGGGTGATGCTGCTGGTGCTGCGTCCCTATCGCGTGGGCGAGGTGATCGACCTGAACGGCGTCGCCGGCACGGTGAAGCGGCTGGACCTGTTCACCACCACACTGTCGAACGCCGACAACCACAGGATCACCGTGCCCAACGCCAAGGTTCTGAGCGACGTCGTCATCAACCTGACGGGCCAGAAGACCCGCCGGATCGAGATCAACTATACCGTTGGCTATTCCAGCGACCTGGCCCAGGCGCGGGCGGTTCTGGCCGCGGTGGCGTCGCTGCATGACAAGGTGCTGGAGGATCCCGCGCCCTGGACCGGGGTGACGGCCCTGCTGGACAGCGCGGTGCAGATCACCCTTCACGCCTGGGTCAAGGTCGAGGACTGGTGGCAGACCAAGGCCGATCTGATGCAGGCCGGCAAGGAGGCGCTGGACGAGGCGGGGATCGAGATTCCCTTCCCGCACCAGGTCGCGGTTCCCTATGGCGACGCCGAGCCGGAACCCGAGCCTGCGCCGCGCCCGCGAAAGGCGAGGGGCTGACGTGCGCTACGATTTCGGGTCCGACAACACCGCCGGCCTGGCGCCCCCCGCCCTGGAGGCGCTGATCGCCGCCAATACCGGGCCGGCGCCCGCCTATGGACGCGACGACATCACCGCCCGCGCCGCCGACGTGATCCGCCAACGCCTGGATGCGGACGCCGAGGTGCGGTTCGTCTTTTCCGGCACGGCGGGCAACGCCATCGCCCTGTCGATGCTGGCCTGGCCCTATGAGGCGGTGCTGGCGCATCATGCGGCTCATGTCTGCACCGACGAGACCGGCGCGCCGGGGTTCTTTGGCCAGGGCATGGGCCTGATCGGCCTGCCAGGTTTCTCGGGCAAGATCGAAGAGGCGGCCCTGCTGGCGGCGCTGGAAGAGCCCGAGGTCGGCCATCGCCAGCCGGCAGCGGCGCTGAGCCTGAGCCAGTCCACCGAATACGGCACGGTCTATACGGTGGACGAGATGCGCCGCCTGATCGAACCGGCCAAGGCGCGCGGCATGGGGGTGCATCTGGACGGGGCGCGGCTGGCCAATGCGGCGGCGGCGGGGTTCGACCTGACGCAGATCGCGCGTCTGGGCGTGGATCTGCTGGTGTTCGGCGGGGCCAAGGCGGGCGCCAGTTGCGTCGAGGCGGTGGTGATGTTCGACCGCAGCCTGGCGCGGCGCATCGACAACCGGTTGAAACAGGCGGGCCAGACCGCGTCCAAGGGCCGGTTCCTGGTCGCGCCGCTGCTGGGTCTGCTGGAAAGCGGCGCCTGGGAGACGGGGGCCGCCCACGCCAATCTGATGGCGGCGCGTCTGGCGGAAGGCATTGTCGCGGGAACGCCCTTCGTGCTGGCGCACCCGGTCGAGGCCAATACGGTCTTCGTGCGGATGTCCGAGGCCGCCCATGCGCGTCTGACGGCCGCCGGCTGGGCCTGCTATCGCTTTGACGACGGCTCGGTGCGGTTCGTCTGTTCCTGGGCCACGGCGGAACAGGCGGTGGACGAGCTTCTGGCTGCTATGCGCACCGTCTGAGCGCCTTCGGGCGTCAATCGGCCGCGTTCGGCCCCAGCTTGTGCTGCAACACCTTGGCCAGATGCTCCAGCACCGCCGAGCGCTGTGGCTCGGCGGCGTCGGGCAGGGAGGTCAGCAGCCGCATTGAATGGGCGTGAACCGTCACCACGCGCCAGTCCATGCGCCCCTGGCCGTCATGGGCGTCCAGATAGTCGCACAGCCCCCGGGCCGCCTGACACAGCGATCCCATGTCGAACATCCCCGCCGCGTCGATGATCTCGCTGGACAGGCGATAGGCTTCGGCCCGGGCCGGCAGGACGTCTTGCGGCGTGGCGGGCTCGACCAGGGCGGCCAGGGCGGTCAACCGCTCGCTGATCAACGCCTGGCTGCGCTCCTTCATGGCCTCCAGGTTGGCGTTGGCCTGACGGCGCGCCACGCCGACGCTGACGCCGCCGGACGTGTCGATCAGGCTGGACAGCCGGGACTTGCGCGGAATGGTTCTGACGACAGTCATGCTTCGTCTCCGGCGGCGGCCTTTTCGGCGGCGCGGGCGGCTTCCAGTTCGGCCTTGCGGATCAGGTCGGCGCGGCGTTCGACGCCGCCCGGCCCCGATCCGCTGCGGAACCGGCGGTCCGGCCCGAAATAATCGCCCACCTCGAGGAAGGGGCGGGTGTCCCGCGCCGTCCACACGATGCGCTCCAGAAGGGTCGTGGCGCTGAACGGCTTGGTCAGCAGGAAGTTGGCGCCGCAGTCGCGCACTCGGTTCAGCTTGTCCTTGCGCACATGGCCGCCGGTCATGATGACGGGGGCGAAGGCGTTGGGGTCCAAGCCCGACCGCCGCAGCCAGCTGACCAGCTCCAACCCGTCCATGCCGGGCATCTCGACGTCGACGAACAGCAGGTCGACGGTGTGATCCTTCAGGATCTCCATCGCCTCGGGCGCGCTGTGGCAGACATAGCGGACCGGCATGCCGAAACCCATCAGCGCCTGGGTCGTCAGTTCCAGCGAGAACGGCGAATCGTCCACGACCAGGGTCACCGCGCCGCCCAGATTGACGACCGCGCTGTCGCGAAGACCTTCCAGCAGAGGCGTCAGCACCGGCGAACCCGCGTCAGATGTGGTGACGGCCAGCTTGCGGCGTGGCGAGTGGACGCGACGTTAACGCGCCGGGTCGCGATGGGCGTCAGCCGCCCTTTTCCAGCCGGCCGATGGCGTAGAAGCGGTCGGCCCGCGCCTGGCGCACCTGAGCCGGCGTCAGACCCGACAGGGCCTCCAGCTCTTCGGCCAGAACATCGCCCACGCGGGTGATGGCGGCCTCGCGGTCGGCGTGGGCGCCGCCGACGGGTTCTTCGATCAGGCGGTCGACGATCTTCAGGCCGATCAGGTCCGGCCCGGTGATCTTCATGGCCATGGCGGCGTCCTTGGCCCGCGCGCCGTCGCGCCACAGGATGCCGGCGGCCCCTTCGGGCGAGATGACCGAATAGATGGAATGTTCCAGCATCAGCACACGGCTGGCGGCAGCGATGGCGATGGCGCCGCCCGATCCGCCTTCGCCGGTGATGGTGGCGATCGACGGCGTGCCCAGGGTCAGGCCGCGTTCGGTCGAGCGGGCGATGGCCTCGGCCTGGCCGCGTTCCTCCGCCCCCAGGCCCGGATAGGCGCCGGCGGTGTCCACGAAGGTCAGCACCGGCAGGGCGTATTGTTCGGCCAGGTCCATCAGGCGCACCGCCTTGCGATACCCCTCGGGCCGGGCCATGCCGAAATTGTGGGTCAGGCGGGTGGCGGTGTCGTGGCCCTTTTCGTGGCCCATGATGACCACGGGGCGGCCGCGGAACCGCGCCAGACCGCCGATGATCGCCTGATCGTCGCCGAACTGACGGTCGCCGTGCAGTTCGGTGAAGTCGGTGAACAGGCCGTCGACATAATCGACGAAATGCGGCCGCTGGGGGTGGCGCGCCACCTGGGTCTTCATCCAGGGGTCCAACTGGCCATAGGTCTTCTTGCGCAGCTGTTCGGCCTTCTTGCGCAGGCCCTCGATTTCCGAATCGAACGAACCGGCGGTCGAGGACAGCAGGCTCAGCTCCTCGATCTTGGCTTCCAGATCGGCGATCGGCTTTTCGAAATCGAGATAGTGCGTGGCCATGAAGGCGTCCGGGAACAGCGGGCGCGAACGCCCAGTCGGAAGGCGGCGGAACCTAGTGTCCTGAACGCCGGGGGGCAAGCGCGGGTTCAGAACGCCTTGGGCAGTCCGGCCTGTTTGAGGACTTCATTGGCGGTATGTCGGCTTTTTGATCGCGGCACGATCACCGAGTGAGAATGATCGGGGTGGCGCCATTTCTCATGACTGCCTTTTGCGTTCGTCACACGACGCCAACCAGCGGCGTGCAGCAAGGCGGTCAGCTCGAGATAAAAATCCTTGGGCATTTCGCTTCGCCTTTCGATCAGCGAAGCCTGCCGTCACGAGGCCAAACGCCACAATCCAACGACTGTTGTTTAACGCCCGGAAACAACAGCCGCCTCATGCCGCGATGACGTCAAAGCCGCCAACGGCCTCAAAGCGGATCGGTACCTGACCGTGAATGCCGAGGTTCTCGGCCAGCAATTCAGAAGCAAAATGACGGGCCAGGGACTCGAACTCCGTCAACGTCGCGGTCTCGATCACCAGCCCTGGAATATTGGACTCGCTGCACCAGACGCTCGCCTCGGCGTCCCAGATGGCCTTGACGTAGAAAGACTGGGTCATGGCCTGACTATGCGCTCTCAGTCGTCACGCGCCAAGGGATGGTTGGACCGCACCACTTCGCTCAGACGGTCGGTGGCGACGTGGGTGTAGATCTGGGTGGTGGCGATGTCGGCGTGGCCCAGCAGGGTCTGGACCACGCGCAGGTCGGCGCCCCCTTCCAGCAGATGGGTGGCGAAGGCGTGGCGCAGGACGTGCGGGCTGACGCGGGAAGGCTCAATCCCGGCCTGGATCGCCGCCTGGTCCAGCAACTGGGCGAACCGGCGCGGCGTCAGATGGCCGGATGCGCCGCTGGAGGGGAACAGCCACGGACTGTCGGGCGCCTCGGGCTTTTTTCCGGCGTCGCGCACGGCCAGCCAGGCCTGGACGGCGGTGCGGGCGGCGGTGTTCAGGGGGGCCAGACGCTCCTTGCCGCCCTTGCCGCGCACGATCAGGAAGGCCGGATCGCGCCGCACCGCCTCGACCTTCAGCGCCAGCAGCTCGGACACCCGCAGGCCCGAGGCGTAGGACAGCTCCATCAGGGCCAGCAGGCGCGGCCCGGCGGCCCCTTCATGGGTGGCGGCGGCGGCCAGCAGGCGGTCGATCTCGTCGCGGCTCAGCACCTTGGGCAGGGGGCGGCCCTGTTTCGGCGCATCCAGCCGCCGCGTGGGGTCGTCGGCGCGCCAGCCCTCGGACAGGGCGAACCGATAGAACTGCCGCACGGCCGAGCGCCGCCGCGCCGCCGTCGCCGCCGACAGGCCGCGCCGCGACAGGTCGGCGAACCAGGCCTCTACTCCCTCGGCGTCCGCCGTCATCAGGCCACCGGTTCCGGCCTCAGCATCGGCCAGATCGCGCCCATAGGCGGCCAGGGTGTGGGGCGAGGCGTCGCGTTCGACGGCCATCATCTCTAGAAAGGCCTCGATCTGGGGCGTGGTCACCGCTGGCCTGCCGCCGGGCTTGGTGTAGAGGGTAGGGCGATCATGTCCGCCTTGGCCGTCCGTCCTGTTTCCATCGCCTTGCGAGCAAGGCCATGAGCGCCGTCGATTCGGCCGCGGCCCCCGCGCGACGCACCATAGCCCTGGTCGGGCTGATGGGGGTGGGGAAATCGACCGTGGGCCGACGCCTGGCCCAGCGCCTGACCATGCCCTTCGTCGACGCCGACCACGAGATCGAGGAGGCCGCCGGCATGACGGTAGCCGACATCTTCTCCAGCCTGGGCGAGGCCGAGTTTCGCGCGGGCGAGGCGCGGGTGATGCGGCGGCTGCTGGAAGGCCCGCCTATCGTCCTGGCCACCGGCGGCGGGGCCATGCTGAACCCCGATACCCGCGCCCTGATGAAACAGGCCGCCACCAGCGTCTGGATGCGCGCCGACCTGGCCGTGGTGGCCGAACGGGTGCAGAGGCGCGACACCCGGCCCCTGCTGCGCGGCCGCGATCCGCTTCAGACGCTGACGACCCTGGCCGAGGCGCGCTATCCGCTCTACGCCGAGGCGGATCTGACGGTCGATGTCGGCGCCGGCGCCCATGCCCAGGCGGTCGAGGCCATCCTGCGCCAGTTGCGCCGTCACTGGCGCCAGACAGAACGGCAGGCCGCATCATGACAATGATCGAGGTCCGGGGGGCGGGGTTCAGCCCGTATCAGGTTGTGGTCGGCCGCGGCCTGCTGGCCCAGGCGGGCGCGCTCTGTGCGCCGTTCGCGCGCGGGCGGGTGGCGGTGGTCACGGACGAGACGGTGGCCGCCCTGCATGGGACGACGGTGCTGGAGGCGCTGGAGGCCGCCGGGCTGAAGCCGCGTCTGGTCGCCGTTCCGGCGGGCGAGGCGTCCAAGTCGTTCGCCGAGCTGGAGCGGGTGCTGGATCGGATGCTGGCGGCCGGGCTGGACCGGTCGGATCTGGTCGTGGCCCTGGGCGGCGGCGTGGTGGGTGACCTGGCCGGTCTGGCGGCGGCCCTGTTCATGCGCGGCGTCGACTTCGTGCAGGTTCCGACCACACTGCTGGCCCAGGTCGACAGTTCTGTGGGCGGCAAGACGGCCATCGACACGCCGCGCGGCAAGAATCTGGTCGGCGCCTTCCACCAGCCGCGCCGGGTCATCGCCGACATCGACGCCCTGGCCACCCTGCCGCCGCGCCAGCTGCGATCCGGCTGGGCCGAGGTGCTGAAGCATGGGCTGATCTGCGACGCCGACCTGTTCGAATGGCTGGGCGGGGCGGGCGCGGCCGGGGCGGCGGGCGATGCGGCGGCGCTGGAGCGGGCCGTGGTCCGCTCGGTCCAGATCAAGGCCGAGGTGGTGGGTCAGGACGAACGCGAATCCGGCCGCCGCGCCCTGCTGAACCTGGGCCACACCTTCGGCCATGCGCTGGAGGCCGAGCTGGGCTTTGGCGACGCCCTGACCCATGGCGAGGCGGTGGCTATCGGCTGCGCCATGGCCTTCCGCTTTTCAGCGGCCCAGGGGCTGTGCGACGCGGCCGAGGCCGAGCGGGCGCAGGCGGGCATCGCCGCATCCGGCCTGCCGACGCGGTTGGATCAGGCCGGGGCGTTCAACGCCGACGCCCTGCTGAAGCGGATGGCAGGCGACAAGAAGGCCGAGGGCGGGCGGCTGACGCTGATCCTGGCCCACGGGATCGGCCGCGCCTTTGTGGCCCGGGATGTCGATCCGGCGGCGTTGCGCGCGTTTCTGTTGACCGAAGGGGCCGGGGCCTAATCCACCGCGCGGCAGTCGGTTGGCGCGCGGCCGTCGGCGGACCAGCTGGCCATCGCCCCGCGTCCGCGCAGTTCATAGCCCGAGGCGCGATACCAGATGCCGTCGGCGGCGCGGGCCTGGAACAGGTCCACCGCCTCGCCGGTGGAGTTTCGCACCGTGGCCATCTGGCGCGGATTGTCGAAATCGACCGACAGCCGTTCCCCGTCGTTGCACAGATAGACGGCGCGGATGGTGCGGTTCATGGCCCGGTCCTGAAGCTCGGCGCCCGTGCGGCGCTTGGCGGTCTGAGCCTCGATGGCCCGCTGCTTGACCGCTTCGCCATCGGTGGGGGCCGCGCGCGGCTCGGCGCTGCAGGCCGACAGCCCGACCATCAGGGCCAACAGGCCCAGACCGACATAGACGATGACCTGGGGATCGACGTTCAGGGACGACTTCATGCCGCCTTAACGCGACGCCGGCGCCGCCGTTCCGCCCCGCTTGAGGCGAAAGAAAGACCGCAGCAGTTCCGCCGCCGCCTGGGCCTCTATCCCGCCCTGGATCGCGGGTTTCCAGTGGCAGGTCGGCTGGTCGAACACGCGGGGGCCATGGATCACCGCCCCACCCTTGGGATCGTCGGCGCCCCAGACCACGCGGCCGATGCGGGCGTGGCTGATGGCCCCGGCGCACATGGCGCAGGGTTCCAGCGTGACGTACAGTGTCAGGTCCATCAGCCGATAGTTGCCGCGCGCCTGGGCCGCGGCGCGGATGGCCTGAATCTCCGCATGGGCGGTGGGGTCGTGCCCGGAAATCGGGGCGTTGAAGCCGGTGGCGACCACCTGACCCGTGGCCGGATCGACCACGACGGCGCCCACGGGCACCTCTCCGGCGTCCGCCGCCGCTTGCGCTAGGTCCAGCGCCATGCGCATGAACCGCAGATCATGGTCCGTCATACCTCCGACAACGACAAGAAGCCCCGCCCGCGTCAAGCCGATGGCGAGCGCGGCCCGCGCAAATCCGACGCCGGCGGCATCCGCGGCAAGCGCTATTCCGCCGACAAGCCCGGCGGGAAGGGCGGCAAGGACGCCAAGGCGCCGGCTGAACCCAAGCGCACCGAACGCATCGCCAAGGCCATGGCCCGCGCCGGCATCGCCTCGCGCCGCGAGGTCGAGCGGCTGATCGGCCTGGGCAAGGTGGCGGTGAACGGCCGCATCCTGGACACGCCCGCCACTCTGGTCACCCGCGACGACGTCATCACCGTGGACGGCAAGCCGATCGGCGCGGCCCAGGCCACGCGGGTGTGGCGCTATCACAAGCCGGCGGGTCTGTTGACCAGCCACAACGACCCGGCGGGCCGTCCGACGGTGTTCGACGCCCTGCCGGCGGGCCTGCCGCGCGTGATCTCGGTCGGGCGGCTGGACCTGGCGACCGAGGGGCTGCTGCTGCTGACCAATGACGGCGAGCTGAGCCGCGCGCTTGAGCTGCCGACCACCGCCCTGGTGCGCCAGTATCGAGCGCGCGCCCATGGCCGGGTGACCCAGGAGAAGCTGGATACGCTGAAAGACGGCGTGACGGTGGACGGCGTCAGCTATGGCCCCATCGAGGCCAAGCTGGACAAGGCCAAGGAGACATCCGACGACGGCAAGGCCCCGGCCAACCTGTGGATCAGCGTCTCGATCACCGAGGGCAAGAACCGCGAGGTCCGCAAGGTGCTGGAGCATCTGGGCCTTCGGGTGAACCGCCTGATCCGCCTGGCCTATGGCCCGTTCCAGTTGGGCACGCTGGACGTCAACACGGTGGAAGAGGTCGGCCCCCGCGTGATCCGCGAACTGCTGGCCGACCACATCCGGCCCGAGAACCTGCCCACCGGCAACACGGTCGAAACCCCTGCGCCCATTCCCGGGCGTCGGCCCAGCGGCCCGGTCGTGCGCGGCAAGTCCGGCTCGGCCATGTCGGACCCCTCGCGCAAGCCCAGCCGGGTCCGCGCCGCCGAGGCCGCCCAGGAAGACGCCGTGGCCAAGCGCGAACGCCCGGCGAAAAAACCCGACGGCTGGGCCAAGGCCAAGCCGAAGTTCGAGCATCCCAAACGCGACTTCAAACCCCGCGCCCGCCCTGATGGCGCGGAAACCGAAGGCGAGCGTCCGAAACGCGCCTTCAAGCCGCGCGAGGACAAGATCATCGGGCCGAAATCCGACACCTGGGCCCGTGACGGCAAGCCTGCCGGCCGCAGCGGACCCAAGCGCGAGTTCAAGCCCCGCGACGGCGCGCCTCGTGGCGCGGGCGGGCCTCGCAAAGATCCGGGCGGCGGCTTCGCCAAGGGGCGTCCCGGTGGCGGCAAGCCGGGCGGCGCCAAACCTGGCGGCGGCCGGCCCGGCGGCCCGCGCGGACCGCGTTCGGGCGGCTGATCCATGCGGATCGTCGCCGGATCTCTGAAGGGCCGGGCCATCGTGGCGCCGGACGGGCAGGGCACGCGCCCCACGTCCGACCGCGCGCGCCAGGCCATCTTCAACGTGCTGGAACACGCCGCCTGGGCCGAACCGATCGCTGATGCGCGGGTCATCGACCTGTACGCCGGCTCCGGCGCCCTGGGCTTCGAGGCGATCAGCCGGGGCGCGGCCTTCGCCCTGTTCGTGGAAACCGACGACGAGGCGCGCGGCGCCATCCGCGAGAACGCCGACGCCTATGGCTTGATGGGCCGCACCCGCGTGCATCGCCGCAGCGCCACCGACCTGGGCGCCCGGCCCGGTTCGGCGGGCGAAGCCTTCACCCTGGCCTTCCTGGACCCGCCCTATGGCAAGGGGCTGGGGGAACAGACGCTGGCGAAACTGCTGGAAGGCGACTGGCTGGTCCCCGGCGCCCTCGTGGTGTTCGAGCGGGGATCGGACGAGCCTGAGATCGACACACCCGGCTATCAGCGGCTGGACGCGCGCGACTATGGCGCCGCGCGGGTGCTGTTCCTGCGGGTCGCGGCGGGATAGCGCGACAGGCAGTCCCGGCCTAGGCTGGCGCCATGACCCTGATTGATCGTCGCACCCTGCTGGCCGCCGCGATGGCCGCCGGTCCGTCCCTGGCCTGGGCGAAGGCGGAACTGGGTCGGTCCTGGGCGCCGCGCGCCGCTCTGCCGTGGCCGGTTCAGGAAATCTACGCCGCCGTCGATGGCCGGGGCCGGATCGTCCTGACCGGCGGGCTGGTGCGCCAGGGGCGGGGCCTGCGGATCGAGGATCGTACGGGGCTGTACGATCCCGCCGCCGACGCCTGGGCCGAGGGGCCGCGCCTGCCGTCGCCGCGGCATCATCCGATGATCGTGGCCGATGTGGCCGGACGCATCCACGCCTTCGGCGGCTATGGCGCGGGCGAAGGCGGCGACTGGACGGCCATGAGCGAGGTCTGGCGACTGGATGATGACGGCTGGACCCCGGTCTCGGCCATGCCGCAGCTCCTAAGCGAAACCGTGGGCGCCGTGCTGGGCGACCGCATCCACCTGGTCACCGGTCGTTCGCCCAAGGGGGCGGCCAATGGCGGCTGGAACGATCAGGGCGACGTGGCGACCCATCTGGTCTTCCATCCGGCCGACGGCGTCTGGGATCAGGCGCGCCCTTGCCCGATGGCCCGCAACAGCGCGGCCGGGGCGGTGCTGGACGGCGCCCTTTATGTCGCGGGCGGCCGCACCGTCGAAGGCGGCGGCACGGGCCGACTGGATCGCTATGATCCCGCAGGCGACCGCTGGGACACCCTGGCGCCCATTCCAGTGTCGGCGGGCGGCCAACAGGTGGGCGGCGGTCTGGCCATGGCGGCGGTCGGGGGGCGATTGGTCGCTTTTGGCGGGGAATGGTTCGGCCCACGCGGAGGCTCGGGCGGCGGCGTCTTCGCCGAAACCTGGATCTATGAGCCGCAGCGGGACGCCTGGCGATCCGGGCCGCCGATGCGAACGCCCCGGCATGGGCTGGCGGGCGTGGCGGCAGGCGGCGTGGTCTATGCGTTGGCGGGCGGCGAAGTCGTGTCCGGCGGCCTGGCTGGCGGCGTGGTCGAGGCGCTGAGTCTCTAAAACGGACGCTGAAGCCGGTCCGTCAGCCCCTGCGCGGCCGCCGTCACCTCGGCCCAGGTGACGTCAAAGCCGGCCTCGTCGCCGAACCAGGGATCGACCACGCCCTGACCCTGGCG
>ENA-UOUJ01000227-UOUJ01000227.1-activated-sludge-metagenome-genome-assembly--contig:-NODE-227-length-45332-cov-10.634008_pt1 | contig 45332 bp, 26 predicted proteins | sample MGYA00249839_ERZ747224 | MGnify/ENA primary metagenome ERZ747224 (study PRJEB28782, sample SAMN03220277) | activated sludge metagenome | biome: wastewater; feature: sewage sludge; material... | reverse complement strand
CGCCGAACGACCAGCAATTCAGCCAGCAGTGGTGGCACCAGAACATCCAGAGCGAGCTGGCGTGGGACATCACCACCGGCGGTGTAACGGCCACTGGCGACACCATTGTAGTGGCGATCATTGAAAAAGCGGACCTCCTGCACCCGGACCTGGCCGCCAACCGGTGGATCAATCGCAGTGAGGTGCCGATGAACGGCATGGATGACGATGGCAACGGCTATGTGGATGATGTGCGCGGCTGGAACCCCCAGTCGATGAGCGATGATGTCTATGGCGGCGGGCACGGCACGCAGATCGCAGGCATGATCGGTGCCGTGGGCAACAACGGCAGCCAGGTGGCCGGTGCCAATTGGCACGTGAAGATGATGCCGGTGCACTACAGCAGCACCGCGGAAGCCAATGTGCTGGCCTCCTACACCTACCCCTTGGTGATGCGCCGGTTATACAACAGCACCGGTGGCAGCAAAGGCGCGTTTGTGGTGGCCACCAACGCCAGCTGGGGCGTGGACGGCGGCCAACCATCGAGCGCCCCGCTGTGGTGCGCGATGTATGACACCCTCGGTGCCGCAGGCGTGTTGAACTGCGGTTCCACCACCAACAACAACGTAAACGTGGACCAAGTGGGGGACCTGCCCACGGCCTGCCCGAGCGATTTCATGATCAGCGTTACGGCCACCAACAACAACGACATGCGCACCTTCTCCGGCTGGGGCGCCACCACGGTGGATGTGGGCGCACCTGGGCAGAACGTACTGACCACCACCATCGGGGGAGGTACGGGCACCACCAGCGGCACCTCCTTTGCCAGCCCGCTCACGGCCGGGGTGATCGCGCTGATGTACAGCGTGCCCTGTGCCAGCTTGGCGGTGTTGGCCCACAACGACCCCCAGGAAGCCGCACTGCGCGTGCGGCAGGCCCTGTTCAACGGCGTTGACCAAGCGGGCAATCTGCCCGGCAACACCGTTACCGGTGGCCGCATCAACGCATACAACAGCGTGCAGTTGCTGATGGATAGCTGTGAAACCTGTCCCGCGCCGTACAACATGGCGGCGGCGGGCAATGCCATCGGCTCGGCCACCATTTCCTGGAGCGCCATGCCTGGTACTTACACCCTGCGCTACCGCCTGCAGGGTGATCCCGCCTGGACCACCGTTCCGGGCCTCACCACCACCAGTTATTCGCTTTCCGGCCTGGGGACCTGCCAGCCGTACGAATTCCAGTTGGCCGCGGATTGCGGCGAGGGCACCGGAGGATTCAGCAGCACCTTCACGTGGACGAGTGAAGGCTGTTGCACGGCACCGCTTTCCGTATCCGCCACGGCGATCGATACGGTCAGTGCCTCCATTGCGTGGGCCAGCGTGCTTGCCTCGGAGTCGTACAGCCTGCGTTGGCGCGAAGCCGGAGCAACCGAATGGACCTACCTGCAGCAGGAGCTCACCGGAACCAGTGTGGTGCTCACCGGGCTTGTGCCATGTTCCGACATCGAGGTGCAGATGGGAAGCATCTGCGAGCTAACCGACTCGGAATGGTCGGCCAGCACCCTGCTGCACATCCCAGGTTGCGGGCAGTGCGTGGAAGATGAATTCTGCACCGCAAGGGGGGATAACACTAGCTATGAATGGATCGCATTGGTGAAGGTCAACGACATCAACCGGGCATCGGGCAGCGACGGTGGCTATGCGGGTACGGCGATCACGGAGCAGTCCACGGAACTCACCATCGGCGCAGAATACCCCATCCAATTGGCCCCCGGTTATTCCATGTTCGCCTACCAGGAATACTTCACGATGTGGTTGGACCTGGACCGCGACGGGCAATTCACACCAGGGGAAAAGCTGTATCAAGGTACCACCAATAGCGCCGCACCGCTTCTCGGCAGCATCACCATACCGGCGGGCACAGATGCAGGGTCGGCCCGCTTGCGAGTGGTGATGAAGGATGCCAGCTACCCGGCAAATGGATGCCTGACCTATACGTATGGCGAAACGGAGGACTACTGCGTGAACTTAGTGACCCATTGGACGGGCATGGCCGAGCCTTTGCCTTATACGGCGGCGCAGCTCTACCCCCAACCGGCTGACCAACTGCTCCACATTGCCATGGAAGCGCAGGGGGGCCAAAACCTGGTGATCACCGACATGACCGGGCGCACGGTGCTGGAGCAAGCCGTGCAGAACGGGCAGGCCGAGGTGGTCACTGCGGAGATGGGCGCGGGCATGTACCTGTACCGCGTGCAGCGCGATGGCGCCTTGGTGGCCCGTGGCAGCTTTGTGGTGGTGCATTGAGAGGTGGATAGGGCCATCGGGTCTAACGCGCCCTGCGGGCGCGGCTTCCAATGGTATACAAACCACGGATTGACACGGATGCACACGGATTGCGGACCCACCTACCAAGTATAACAACCTTCCTTGACCCGTGTCCATCCGTGTGGACCCGCCTGCCGGCCGGCAGGTCCGTGGTTCAAAAGTCAGAGTGTGAATGCGCCGCCAGGCGCAGGTATAAGACCCGATGGCCCTGGAGGGGTGGCCCGGCGAAGGATCGGACCTTCTACCTTCGGCACCGTGGAAATTTCGGCAGTCATCATCACCTTCAACGAGGAGCGCAACATCGCGCGCTGCATCAATTCGTTGAAGGGCGTGGCGGACGAGGTGGTGGTGGTGGATTCCTTCAGCACGGACGGAACGGAGCGGATCGCACGCGGGCTGGGTGCGCGCTTTGTGCAGCACAAGTTCGAGGGGCACATCGAGCAGAAGAACTGGGCCATCACCCAGGCAACGCATGCTTGGGTGCTTTCGGTGGATGCCGACGAAGCCTTGGACGAAGCACTCCTATCCTCCATTCTGGCCGTGAAGCAAGGCAGCCCGCAAGCGGACGGTTACACCATGAACCGCCTGACCAACTATTGCGGCACGTGGGTACGGCACGGTGGCTGGTACCCGGACACCAAGCTGCGCCTGTGGGACAGCCGCAAGGGCCAATGGGCCGGCACCAACCCGCACGACCGCTACGAGCTGGAGGCCGGAACGCGCACCGCCCACCTGCGTGGCGACCTGCTCCACTTCAGCTACCATTCCATCTCCGACCACGTGCGGCAGGCGGACTACTTCACCACCATTGCGGCAAAAGCCCTGCATGCGCGCGGCAAACATGGCGGCATGCTGAAGCTCCTGTTCTCGCCGGTGGCGAAATTCCTCGGCGGCTACGTGCTGCGCGGCGGTTGGCGCGATGGCTTCCACGGCTTCGTGATCGCCCGCATCAGCGCGCACGCCACGTTCTTGAAATATGCCAAGCTGCGGCAGTTGTGGCGTGAGCAGCAATGAACGTCCCCGGCACCCTGATCCTCAGCCGCCCGGACAACCTGGGCGACGCAGTGGTCACCCTGCCCATGGCGGGCTGGATCAAGCAGCATGCCCCCGGCACGCGCATCATCGCCTTGGCCAGGCGCTACACGGAACCCGTGTGGCGCGCCTGCGACCACATCGATGACGTGCTCATCCTGGAGGACCTGCGCGAGGCTGGCGAAGCAACAGCCGTGCAGCAGCTCCGGGACAAGCGCGCCGATGCCATCGTGCATGTGTTCCCCCAGCGGGAAGTGGCGCGCTGGGCCAAGACCGCCGGCATTCCCCGGCGCATCGGTACCAGCCACCGCTGGTGGCATTGGGCCACCTGCAACGAGCGCGTCTCCTTCAGCCGCAGGCGCAGCAACCTGCATGAGGCCGCGCTGAACATCAAACTGCTCGCGCCCTTCGGCGTGCCGATGCCGGACAGCACGAACGACCTTGTTCCGTTCATTGGGCTTCGCGTACCGCAGCCATCGGCAGTGGTGGCAGCGTTTCTTCGCAAGGACCGCCTGAACATCATCCTGCATCCGCTGAAGGCCAGCGGCGTGGATTGGGGCTTGGGGAACTTTGCCAAGCTGATCACCCTGCTGGACCCCGCACGCTACCACTGCATCCTTACCGGCACCGCTGCGGAAGCAGGGCAATACCGCAAGGTTCTTCCCGTGGGCCTGCCGCACGTTACCGATACGGGCGGGAAGCTCCCGCTTGCCGACCTGATGGCATTGATCGGCGCGAGCGATGCCCTGGTGGCGGCCAGCACGGGCCCGTTGCACATTGCGGCGGCGCTGGGCATCCGCACCATTGGCCTGTTCAGCCTGCAACGGCCCATTCATCCCGGTCGCTGGGCACCGCTGGGCCGCGACGCGCACGTGCTGGTGAACGATGGCCACTGCGCAAAATGCGCAAAGGGCCTGGCGTGCGACGGCATCAAGCAGATCGCTCCGGAGCGGGTGCTGGCGTTGCTACCCCGCTGAGCGGCGCGGCAAAGACGAATAGCGCGTAGTACAGTGCGAAGAAGGTGGCGCCCGGTTGCGTTTCAATGGTATCCTCGCTGAAGCAGGACAGCAGGAAGACGATGCCCCAAGCGATGAAGAGCGGATGGTTGAACGCCTTGTTCCGCCAAGCCGGCCACCACCAGCTGAACAGGCTCCACAGCAAGCCGAACACACCGAAGCTGATCGCCAGCGTGAGGTATTCATTGTGGGCCCGCAGCCGCCATGGCGGAGCGAGCGGACTTTGCACCTCCGCATATGCGGCATCAAACGCACGCTGTGTATCACCGGTGCCCACGCCAACGAGCCAGTGCGCCCGGGCAATGCCAAGGCCGGTGCGTTGGAACTCCAGGCGCATGGTGATGGAATGGCCGTTGGGGTCGCCGGTGGCACGGTACACGTCCAGTTCGTAGAGCACCTGTTCCAAGCGTGCGCGCATGGCACCCTGCCGCCCTGCCACCACACTGGTCATGCCTTGCTCAATGCGGATCACGTCCTCCGGGGAGAGCGCCTGCACACCGGTGGAGTCCTTGCGCAGGTTCAGGCTGGCCAAGTAGCGGATGAGGGTGGAGCGGAGCGGCTGGCCCAGGTCGTCGGTGCCTTCGAAACCGACCTTGCTGCGGCGTTCCCATGTGCGCTTGAGCTCCTTGTCGGCCACATTGATCCACACGAAGTGGCCGTTCTCCACCTGCGGGTCCGTGCGGTTGTGGTAATAGACCTCGCCCCCGGCACTGGCGTGGTCCAATTGCCCCAGCATGGCGGGATCTACCGACGAATAGCCGATCCAAACGGAAGCCGCGTAAAGCAGGCCGAACATCATGGCTGCGGCAATGGCCAGGATGCCGGAAATGCGCCAGCCCGTGCGAGGGCGGTTCAGTAGGTTCCACAGGGCGAACAGCCCAAGGGCGGCAAGCACCGGCCATGCGGTCAAGCTGCTGAGCCGGTCCAGGAACCAAAGGCAAAGGGCCACTGCAGCCAAGTGTGCGAGGCGCCATGCCCAGGAGCGCGGCCAGTGGAAGAGGAACACGGCGATGCTGAAACAAAGCATCAGCGACAGGCGGATGTGGCTGATGAAGGGGGAAAGCTCCCGGTATTGGCCCGTGGCCAGCGCGTCGTGGCGCAGCACCAAGCAACCGATGATGCTGGCCGTCGCGCTCCAGGCGCCGATGAGCAGCAAGCGCCGCAATTCCACGGCGGTGAACCGGGGCACCGTGCCGAGCACCACGCCGAACACCAGCACCGGCAACAGGATGCGGCAGAGGTCCAGCCCCCATTTCAGGTCGCTGGTCCAAGCCAAGCCTAGGACATGCAGGCCGAAAAAGCTGAGGAAGACTGCACTTTCCCTGCCGGTAAATGCACGTTTGAAGCGCCCTGCGGCGCTACGCGTGGCCGCTCCTTCCCACAGCCAGTTGCCGATAAGGATGAACTGCGAGAGGCTGAGCAGAAATTCAGACCAGGGGAGGGCGGCCAATGCCAAGGCGACCGCACCGAAGTGAACCTGCCGGTGGACCGGACTGCCCGCCATGGTCCAGCCCTGCACGGGCCTACTTGTCGTTCTTATTGGACGTGCCGGCCAGCACCTCCTTGTAGGCCGGTCCGTTCAGCGTTTTCAGCGCTTGCAGCACCACGGGGTCACTGCCTAGCATGGCTTGGGCCCGTCCGGTTTGGAAGTAGTACCGCCCCACGATCTCGCTTTTGAGCACTTCCTCGATCTCCGGCCGGAAACGGTTGAGCACTTCCAACTGGTCGGGGTTGAGCTCGGTGCGCAACGCCTCGATGGCGGACTTCGCCTGCTCGTAGTAGCGCTCCTTCTTGGCGTCGGCCACCAAGGCGTCCAGGTCGTCCAGGCTGGAGGTACGGTACTTGAAGCCGTTGTCTTTCACATATTGGAGGAATTGCTGGAAGATGTCGGCGGTGATGGTGAACTCGGCTGCCGGGGCGATGGAGGGATGGCTCCACTGGTACTGGTTGGCGAAGTCGAAGAAGAGGTCTTCCGTGTACAGCCCGCGCACGATCTTGGGCACCTCGGGAAGTTCCACGTCGATGTCCGGGGCGATGCCGCGTCCATCGTACACAATGCGCCCATTGGCGGTTTTGAAGGCGCGCAGGGTGGAGTCGGCCTTGATCACGGCCTTTCCGGTGCTGTCGTGGTGGGCGTAGTCCACCTTTTGGATGCATCGCCCACTGGGGATGTAGTACTTGGCCACGGTCACCTTCAGCTTGCTGTTGTAGAAGAGGTCCCGTGTTTGCTGCACCAGCCCCTTCCCGAACGTGCGGTGCCCCACCACCACGGCGCGGTCCAGGTCCTGCAGCGAGCCTGCCACGATCTCACTGGCGGATGCCGATCCGGTGTCCACCAGTACCACTAAGGGCATCTCCGTGTCCATGGACTCGCTCAGGGTTTTGTAGGTCTTGTCCCACTCGGCGATCTTGCCGCGGGTTTCCACCACGGTCTGGCCCTTGGGCACCCATAGGTTGACGATGTTGATGGCTTCGCGCAGCAATCCCCCGCCATTGCCGCGCAGGTCGAGCACCAATTTTTCGGCACCTTGGTCCTTGAGGTCCTTGAAGGCCTTGCGCACTTCCTGGCCGGCGGTTTGGGTAAAGCTGTTGAGCTTGATGTAACCCACCTTCTGCACGCTGTCGATCATGGCTTTGTATGGCACGTCGGGGATCTTGATCTCCTCGCGCGTGAGCGTGTGGCCCTGGGGAGCTTGTTCGTTGCGGACGGTGGTCACCTTCACGGGGGTGCCAGCCTGTCCCTTGAGCATCTTGCTCACCTCGTCGGTGTCCAGGCCCTTGGCACTGCGGCCGTCCACTTCCACGATGCGGTCGCCGGTGCGCAGTCCTCCCTTCATGGCGGGGTAGCCTTCGTACGGCTCGCTCACCACCACCCAGTCGCCCTTCTTGCGGATCATGGCGCCGATGCCGCCGTACTGCCCGGTGGTCATGATGCGGTAGTTCTCCATGTCGCTTTCCGGGATGTACTGGGTATACGGGTCCAGGCTTTCCAGCATGGCATCGATGCCCGTACCGATCAGTTCGCCGGGGCTCACCTCATCCACGTAGTAGATGTTGATGTCCTTGTACAGCTCGTTGAAGATCTCCAGGTTCTTGCCGATCTCGAAGTAATTGTCGCCTGCGGCGATCGTGAACGCGCCTACGGCGGCGATGGCCAGGCCTGCGGCGGCTTTTTTCCAGTGGCCGAACGGATTTTTCATGCGGTTGTCGTATTCAGGGAACGGGGTCGTGGCCATGGCCTCCCCACGGATGGCAAGATAGGAAGCGCTTCAAGGTGAGCCACCCCCCGCGCCAGGGCCCGTGTTTGCGCAGGGCCTGCACGCCATATTCGGAGCAGGTGGGGGTATAGCGGCAGGCGCCCGGTAGCAGGGGGGAGATCATGGCCTGGTACGTGCGGATGATCAGGATGAGCAGTTTACCGATCAGCGCCGACATGCTGTTGGGTCCAACGGTCGAACAGGCCGATCAGTATTTTCGATGAATGGGCCCATGGCAAGGGTGCGTGGCCTTGGAACACCACTAACCAGGCACATTGTGCACCGGCCTCCTGCAGGCAGGCATGCCAGCGGTGCTTGTTCAGTCGGTAGGCTTCCCGCATGTGCCGACGGATGCGGTTGCGCTGCACGGCCGAACGGACGAGGCGCTTGGGCACGGAAAAAGCGACCTGGGCCGGTGATGCGGTGTCCAAGGGCATCAGCAGGCCTTGTAACCGGAACGGGTGTGACTTCAGCGACTTGCCGGTAGTGGCCACCTGCTTGAGGACTACGCGCCCGGTAAGGCGCTCGTGCTTGCGGAAGGTGTGGCGCATGGCGGGTGGCCGGCAACCGGACGGACCATGGGTCACTTTTTAGGGCCTTTGGCGGCCGGCTTTTTCGAGGCTTTCCCGGTGGCCTTTCCCACGGTCTTTTTTACGGCCGCCTTGGCTAGGGAAGCAGCTTTCCTGGCCGGGGAGGCACGCTTTGCCGGGGGAGCTTTCGCGGCCGCCGCAGCTGCCTTGTCGCCCTGCTTGAGGAAGAGCTCGATGGCGCCGGTCATGGAGGGTGCTTCCGGCAAAGGCGCCTTGATGTCCAGCCGGAAACCGGCATCCTGCACGGCCTTCACGGTGGTGGGGCCGAAGGCGGCGATCACCGTGTCCTTTTGCTCATAATCGGGGAAGTTCTTCCGAAGGCTTTCGATGTCGCCCGGGCTGAAGAACACCAGCATGTCGTACTTGATGTTCTTGAGGTCGCTGAGGTCGCTGGCCACGGTGCGGTAGAACACGGCATTGGTATAGTTCACCCCTGCCTTGTTGAGCAGGTGGGGGATCTCCGGCTTTTGGATATCCGAGCACGGGACGAGGAATTTTTCGCCCTTGTGCTTTTTGATCACGTCCATCAGGTCGCCGAAGGTGAGCTTGCCGATGAAGACCTTCCGCTTGCGGTAGGTGATGTGCTTCTGGAGGTAGTAGGCCACGCTCTCGCTCACGCAGAAGTACTTCATGCCCTCGGGCACGGTGATGCGCAGCTCCTTGCACATGCGGAAGAAGTGGTCCACGGCGTTGCGGCTGGTGAGCACGATGGCGCTGTAGTCCAGCACCGCGATGCGTTCCTGCCGGAACTCCTGCCCCGGCACGGGCTCAATGCGGATGAAGGGCCGGAAGTCGATCCTCAGGCTGAACTTCTTGGCCAACGCCCAATAAGGGGACTTTTCGTCCGTGGGGGCCGGCTGCGTGACGAGTATATTCTTGATCTTCAAGTTCCGCGAGGCTTAGGGTTATTGCACTGGGGGAACGATCCGCGACACATGTTCCAGGGCGAGTGCGGCGGGTAGCATTTCGAGCGTGCAAAGGTAGATGAAAATATATCGCAACGGGGTGCCGTTGCCCACGCCCACCACCACGGCGCGCGCCCACCGGAACAACACGGTGGCCGCCACAATGGCCGCGCCGGCCAACCAGGCCCATTCGCGCCAGGCTACGTTCGGGGGGAAGGACATCAGGACCGTAACGGGCAGCAGCAGCAGCCCAAGCACCACATGGAACACGATCAAGGTGAAGAGGTATTCCTTCATGCCCCCGTCACGGGAGGGCAGCAGGCGCAAGGCCAGCAGCACCAGCACCTGGGCCAGCACCACGCCTGCCACCACCAGCAGCACCCGTAGGAAGGCAGCGCTGCCGGGCGCCACCCAGCCGTGGTAGAGCAACACCTGGTAGGCGAACAGCGCGACCACCGCAGTGGACATCAGCGCCAGGCCGCTCAAGGTGCGGTCGCGCATGTTCAGTTCTTCCCGCAGCCGGTGGCGCCCCAAGCGAAAGGAGGCGAACGACCGGGAGAGTACCACCCACTGGCGCGGCGAGGCCAAGTTCACCCAGGCCAGCACGCCTGTGCACACCAGCAGTATCCCGGCAAGCCACCCGTCGGCAAGTGCATCCACCGCCCGAAGTTGATCCATCGCACCGCAAAAGTACCTGCATGGCAGGCCAATGCGGCCATGCCTAATTTCGCGGCCCCATCCCGCAAGAATGAGCACTACCGCCAAAACCGCCCCCCGCACGGCCACCGACCTCTTCCAAGCACACGACCATTACTTAGTGGACGAACTGCTCACCGAAGAGCACAAACTGATCCGCAGCACCGTGCGCGAGCATGTCAGCAAGCACCTGAAGCCGATCATTGAGGAACGGTTCGAGACGGCCTCCTTCAGCAAGGACATCATTCCTGGCCTGGCCGAGGTGGGTGCTTTCGGGCCTTTCCTGCCTGCGGAATACGGTGGGCCCGGCCTGGACCAGATCAGCTACGGCCTGATCATGCAGGAGATCGAGCGCTGCGACAGCGGCCTGCGCAGCCTGTGCAGTGTGCAAGGCTCGCTGGCCATGTACCCCATCTACAAGTACGGCACCGAGGAGCAGAAGAAGAAGTGGCTGCCCGACATGGTGCAGGGCAAGAAGATCGGCTGCTTCGGCCTCACCGAACCCGACTTCGGCAGCAACCCCGGCGGCATGGTCACCACCTTCCAGGACAAGGGCGACCACTACCTGCTGAACGGCGCCAAGATGTGGATCAGCAACGCACCCTTCGCCGACCTGGCCGTGGTATGGGCCAAGGCCGAGAACACCGAGGGCCGCATCCACGGCTTGATCGTGGAGCGCGGCATGGAAGGCTTCACCACGCCCACCACCCACGGCAAGTTGAGCCTGCGCGCCAGCCCCACCGGCGAGCTGGTGTTCGACAACGTGAAGGTGCCCAAGGCCAACCTGCTGCCCAACAAGACCGGCTTAGGCGCGCCCATGGGCTGCTTAGACAGTGCCCGCTACGGCATTGCCTGGGGCACGCTGGGCGTGGCCATGGAGTGCTATGACACCGCGCTGCGATACAGCAAGGAACGCATCCAGTTCGGCAAGCCCATCGGCGGTTTCCAGCTCACGCAGAAGAAGCTCGCGGAGATGATCACCGAGATCACCAAGGCCCAGCTGCTCACTTGGCGCTTAGGCGTGCTGCGCAACGAGGGCCGCGCCACCACCGCGCAGATCAGCATGGCCAAGCGCAATAACGTGCACCTGGCCCTCACTGTGGCCCGCGAGGCGCGGCAGATGCTCGGCGGCATGGGCATCACCAACGAGTACCCCATCATGCGCCACATGATGAACCTGGAAAGCGTGGTGACCTACGAAGGCACCCACGACATCCACCTGCTGATCACCGGGCATGATGTGACCGGGATCGCGGCGTTCAAGTGATACCAATGTGACATTCGGGATCAGTCCAAAGGACGATCCGAATGCCTACAGTGGTAAATGCCGTGCGTACAAGAAAATGGTCGGGTAAGGCGAAGATGAGATCGGACCATATTGCTTGTCACAACGGTATCACTGGCGTCCGGGACAACATCCCAACACCGGCTGCGACACCCTCCGGGGTCGGCGCACACACGGGCCTGTTAGTCGATAAGCTTTGACCCCTCCGGGGTCAGGCCCCTTTGTTGACGCTGGGTTCTTGACCCCGGAGGGGTCGCAGCTTGTAGCATTTGCCCACCACATGGTATTCGACCCCGGAGGGTGTCGCAGCCGGTGTTCCTGACACGGGGAGCTTCGTTGCACGCCCCATCCATTTCCATACAGGCCAGGGCGTTCCGACCTATGCCGATGCTTATCCCGGACACCAATGACAACGGTATGAGCGTGTGGTTGACGGTCGTGCGTTGTCCGTGGCGCATCATTGCCAGGCAACTGCCACCTGCCACCTACCAACTGTGGTCCATCCCGCCACACTGCTGTTATTCCGAAGGTGCTTCACCACCCTTTCCGGCGCCCGCGCCCAAGGGGATCAACCAGCCCAGCGAAACGCTGATGCTGCGGTCATAGGCCTGAAGCACTCCGACCGGTGAGCCGTTGATGTCCGCCACCGGCACATTGTTCCAGATGTTGGTGAGGCCATACTGGTACCGGCCTTCCACAAACACCTGCGATCGCCCCGCAGTGAACATAAAGCCCAGCCCGGCGCAGAGGTCCACGTTCCAGCGGTTCATGTGCCCACTGCTCCACGGACTTGTGTGTACATCGCCCGGGTTGAGCACGGTGCCTTTGTAGTTGTTCGTCCACGGGTCAAGTTCGAACAGCCGCGCCCCCACGAGGTAACCCACGGTGGCACCGGCCAGCACATACGGGCGGGTCGGAGGCCCCTCGGCCACATGCGCCCGCACCATCAAACCCAGGTCTGCATAATCCAGCGCCAGCTTCTGTCCCCCGTAAAACATGAAGGGAAGGGCCTCTGCGCTGTGGCCCCGCTGGGTGAACCCTATTTCCGGCACCAAGGTGAGTGACTTGGCCACCGGGATACTGAACACCACGGCACCAGTGGGACCCAACCGGGTTGGTGGTGTGCCCACCAGCCCCTCCTTACTGTTCACCTTGGCCCAATTCACCCCGCCGCGAAAGCCAACAGAGGCTTGCCCCTGCACTGCCATTGCGATGCACGCCGCAACCAAGGCGGAAAAGAAATTCCGGAGGATCCGGCCCGTTCCATGGTCCATGGGTTCAAACTTACAGAGGAAGATCAAGCCCTAGAAACGGTAGCCGAACAGGTTGCTCCAGGTGTAGACCAGTTGTTCCACGCCCGGTGGCGGGGCGCTGTCCTTGAGCAGGTTCAACCGGTTCTCCAAGGTAAGCCGCTTGGTGACGTTCACCACCAAGCCTCCTTCAATGGCGATGCGGTGGTCGCTGGCGTCGAAGACCTTGGGCTGGTAGTACACCACCGTGGTGAGGCTGGCCAGGGCGCTGAACTTCAGGGTGACCGATGCGTAACTGCTGCTGCGGCCTTGCAGCAGGGGCGGTCCCTGGGCGTTGTGTTCGTTTTCCAGCATCAGCGCGGTACCGAGGTTCACGCGCCACTTTTCAGCGTTCAATGCCGTTAGGCGCGGTCCGGCACCAAGGGTCAACCGCAGGTCCAACTGCAGGGGCTTGTTGTACTGGGCCTGGGCAAAGGCCTCGCCGGTCCACAGGGAATCTGCGCGGTAGTTGTAGCGCAGGTGCTGGAAGCCGGTGTTGAGGAACTCGTTGGCCTCCACCTGGCTGAAGGCAAGGTCGTTCACAAAGAACCAGCGGTCGCGGTCATCGATGAACTGCACGGCTCCGTTGAGGCCCAAGTTCAAGGAACGCTGCCCGCTTTCGGAGACATTGAAGCGGAAAGACACATAACCCTGCCATGGCACGGTGTCGTTCACAAAGCGGCGGCCTTCGATGTTCACCACCTGGGCGTGGAGGCCAACCGCCAAAGGCAGCAGGGGCAGCGAGAAGAGTAAGCGTGAACCGCCGAACATGGAGCCGGCAAAATTGGCCATGACCGCCGAATGTGCTTCTTTGCACCATGCGCATCGCTATCATCGGCGCGGGCCCTGCGGGGCTGATGGCCGCCGACACCTTGGCACCCCACGCCGAAGTGGACCTGTACGAGCACGGCAAACACCCCGGCCGCAAGTTTCTTGTGGCGGGCCAGGGCGGCTTCAACCTGACGAACGCTGCGGAAGGGAAGGCGCTGTTACAACACTACACCCCGGCCGGTTTCCTCGATGAAGCACTCACTGCGTTCGGGCCCATGGACCTGCGCGAATGGCTGGCCTTACTGGGCATCGATACCTTCATCGGTACCAGCGGCCGCGTGTTCCCGGTGAAGGGCGTCAAGCCGATCGACGTGCTGGAACGGATCCGCCAACGGCTGTTGCAGCACGGCGTACGCCTGCACACCGAGCATGTGTTCACCGGCTTTGATGCACAGGGCGGTGTATGCATGGAGAACCGCAATGGGCCCTTCACCCTGGAAGCGGACCACGTGCTTTTTGCGCTGGGCGGTGCCTCTTGGCCCGTTACGGGATCCACCGGCATCTGGCCTGCCTTGTTCAAGCCCATCGGCATCGAGGCACGGCCGTTCCAGGCATCCAATTGCGGGGTGGAGGTGCCGTGGCCCGAAGCTTTCATCCAGGCACACGAGGGCAAACCGTTGAAGAACGTGCGCTTCGCGGCAGGCAAGCAGGGCGCATGGGGCGAGGCCACCATCACCAAGCACGGGCTGGAAGGCAACGCGATCTACCCCGTGGTTCCCGCGCTGCGCGATGGAGAAACCGTGTTGCACGCGGACCTGAAACCGGACAGCAGCGTTGATCGCTTGGTGGAACGCATCGGCAACAAGGCTACCAGGCACTTCGGCGAAGCCGTGGGCATGAACCGCGTGCAGCTCGCGCTGGTGAAGGCTTTTACGCCGAAGGAAGTGGTTGCTTCACCGCAACGGTTCGCCGAAGCGGTCAAGGACCTGCGCATACCCGTCACCGGCCTGCGCCCCCTGGGCGAGGCCATCTCCACCGTGGGGGGTATTCCCGTGGGGGAATTGAACGCGGACTTCTCGCTGAAACGGCATCCGCACTTGTACGCCATCGGCGAAATGGTGGACTGGGACGCGCCCACCGGCGGCTTCCTGCTGCAGGGCTGCTTTGCCATGGGCAGGTGGGCGGGGCGGAGCATCCTCGCGCAAACCTCCTAACCCGAGGTCCTTACATTTGGAGACTTCATCAAGACAGGAACTTCATGGCCTTGGACAAGAACCAGATGGCGAAGCGCGTGGCGCGCGAGCTGCAGGACGGATATTACGTAAACCTCGGTATCGGCATCCCCACGCTGGTGGCCAACCACATCCCGCCGGGCATCAACGTGACGCTGCAAAGCGAGAACGGCATCCTGGGCATGGGTGAGTTCCCGTACGAAGGAGAGGAGGATGCCGACCTGATCAACGCGGGCAAGCAAACCGTTACACTATTGCCCGGCTCGGCCATCTTCGACAGCGCCACCAGCTTTGCCATGATCCGCGGCCAGAAGGTGAACCTCACCGTGCTGGGTGCCATGGAGGTGGCCGAGAACGGCGACATCGCCAGCTGGAAGATCCCCGGCAAGATGGTGAAGGGCATGGGCGGCGCCATGGACTTGGTGGCCAGCGCGCAGAACATCATCGTGTGCATGATGCACACCAACAAGCACGGGGAGAGCAAGCTGCTGAAGCGCTGCAGCCTGCCGCTCACCGGCGTGGGCTGCGTGAAGCGGGTGCTCACGGACCTGGGCCTGTTCGACGTGGGGCCGGAGGGCTTCATCCTCAAGGAACGGGCGCCCGGGGTAAGCGTGGAGGAGATCAAGGCGAAGACGGAGGGGCGGTTGGTAGCCTCTGCCGACGTGCCGGAAATGGTGCTCTGAGGCAAGCCCCTGCGGCCATGCATCGTGCGGATCAGGCCTGGGGCGGCGGGAATCGGGCCCCGAGATGGTTGGCGCCAGCGGTGATCCTGGTTATTGCGGTGGCCCTGTTGGCCTACACGGTGCTGCGCGCGGCAAAGGTCTCTTTCACATGGGATGAAAGCTGGACCTACGTGCGCCACGTGGTGCCGGGCATGTTCTTCCAGCGTGAGCATGATGGCATGGGCGGCAACCATCACCTGTTGAACGTGTGGGGGATGATCTTGGCCGACCGCCTTTTCGGCAACAGTGAGCTAGCCTTGCGCCTGCCCAACTTGGCGGGCCATGCCCTCTATCTCTATGCCACTGCACGCATCGCGCTGCAGGCCCGGAGCAGCGTGTTGGCCATTGCGGCCTTCCTGCTACTGAACGTGCATCCCTACCTGCTGGATTTTTTCTCCCTGGCACGGGGTTATGGACTGGCCAACGCTTGGATGATGCTCAGCCTTTGGCATGCCACGCGCTATTTCAACGGGGGAAGGCATCTGCGGAACATTGCTTTCGGCACGATCTGCGCCGTGTTGGCCGCCATGTCCCACGTGATCATGGTCACTTATCTGCTGGCCTACGCTGTGGCCTTTGCGGCAGTTTGGGCCATGGGGAAGGGCCGCAGCGGGCGTTTCCCATGGGGGCAGGCGGCCGTATTGGGCGGAGTGACGGTCGCCGGGCTCGCCTTGGTGCTGCCCAATGCCCTGTTGCTCGCGCAGGGCGGCTCGCTCAACTTCGGCTGTGATTCGCTTTGGCATTGCATGATGGGCACCTTCGGGATGAAGTTCCTGTATCATCAACCCTATCGCTGGCCGGTATTGGGGATCACGGGCGCGGTGATCGGCGGAGTTGCCGCCTGCAGCTTGGCTACCTGGGTAGCCGCCCTGCGCGGGCGATGGACGGGCCATCTGCGGCCCATGGGCTTCGGAATGATCATTTTGGCAGCCGTCTTGGCCGGCTTCACCCTCCAGTACATCCTCTTCGGTGTGCCCTTCCCCCAAACACGCACGGCACTGTTCCTGCTGCCTCTTGCAGCCTACATCCTGGTATCCGGGTTGGTGGCTTGGCCGCAACGCACACCGGTGGTCATGGCCGTGCTTTGGTGCATCCCATTACTGTACCATCAAGGCAGAAGCCTCAACACCACCTACGCCGTGGAATGGAAGCCCTCGGGTGAAGCATCCCGGATGCTGGAGATCATTGAAAAAGACCACGCCCCGATCGATGCCCTCCGCGGAACCATCACCGTGGCCACCGGTTTTGAGACATACGGCAGCTTGCGCTATTACCGCGAACGCGACAGCCTGCAATGGATCACGGCCTATCCGCGCATCGCTCCTGGCCGGTACGTTCCGGCGAACTACTACATCGTGGAATACGACGGGATGGACCAGGTGGACACCGCGCACTGGACCCTGCTGTACCGCTCTGAAGCGGTGAACACCAACCTGTACCGTGATGAGCGCTGGCGCACGCCGCCTACCGTGCTGTACCGGTTCCACCAAGGATTTGAGGCCCCGGGAACACCTGGGCGCACGGCGGAATACCACGCGGGCGGGCAGTACAGCGTTTGTTTCGACAGCACCATACACCGCACCACGGACATCAACTGGGTGGTGCCCGATACCATTGGCAGCCCCGGCCTTCAGCTCATGGCGACGATGATGGTGGCCCAGCAGGAAGGCACCAACTGGGTATCGCCGTTGCTGCAGGTGTTCAGGGGCGGGAAGGAGATCGTGCGCGCAGCGGTCAACTCCTCCGACCAAATGCGGCAGTGGGGAAGGTGGCAACGCGTGGTGGCGCCTGTGGGCATGGAAGGCCCGCTGCTTCCGGGGGACTCGGTCCACTTGGAGATCAGGCAGCTGAAGCACGAGCCGGCGATCTACGTGGACGACCTGGAACTATGGGTGCTGCAATGAAAGGGGCCTGCACATCTCCGATATGGCGAAAACACCGACTTTCGCAGGCAGCATGATCCTGCTCTCCATCATCATTCCCGCCTACAACGAGGAACGCACCATCCACCTGATCTTGGACAAGGTGCGTGATGTGGTGCTGGTCAATGGCATTGGAAAGGAGGTGATCATCGTGAACGACGGCAGCACGGAGAGGTGAAGGGAATGGGGGGTGAGGATGTCTCATTGTCCCGCAAGGCCGGTGACATAAAAGTTGAAGCTTGACATGGCTCTCTTGAAAAGGCTCAGCAACAGCGGGGTGACCCTGTTCGTTCTCGCCTTGTTATTTGCCTTGCCGGTACTGATACCGCCCCGGTTCATCACCATGGACAGCGGGGCGCACGCCTATAACGTACACATCATCCGATCCCTTCTCCTGGACCCGGACGGAACGATCGCGCATTATTTCAGGTTCAATCCGGTGCCGGTGCCCAACTGGAGCGGGCATGTGCTGGCTGCCCTGCTGACCTCTTTCGTGAATGCTGCAGTGGCCGAGAAGCTGGCCTGGCTGGTCTACCTGGTCTTCACGCCGTTCGGCATCCGGGCCCTGCTGGTACGCCACGGGGCCCCCGCCTACCTGGCATTGCTGTTCCTGCCCTTCCTGCAGCAACTCCTGATGTACCTGGGCTTCATGAACTACTGCATCGGCATCGCCTTGTTCCCTTGGGCTTTGATCGCCATCGGGCAAGTGATCGAACAACCCTCGGGCCGAAGGGCCATCCTCTTGGGATTTCTCTTTCTGGCCCTGTTCTTCTCCCATCTGTTCCCGTTCCTTGTGGCGGTCATCACGTTGGGGGTTGCCTTAGCCTTGGACCTTCTTCGTTCCATCCGCAAGCACGACGGGAGCTTGCCCAGGAAGTTCCGTGGCACCGTGCTTCCCGTAGCACTGGCAATGGTTCCTTCATCGGTCCTGCTGGTGAACTACTGGAGCCACCCTGTTGAAGCGGCAGCACCTGTCCGGCTATCCGGGGCGGAGCAAGTCGCTTATATCCTGAAATGGCCGGTATTGCACGCCTATGGTGGAGGGCCAGAGTCGTGGTTGGCTCCACTCCTCGGATTGGGGGGGGTGTTGTTTGTCGCTGTTGGAGTCTGGCAAGCTATTCGGAAAGGATTGCCTGAGGGAGTTGGGGCGGTCCCGGGTGCATTGCTCTTCACGGCGATCATTCTGTTGGTCGCCTTTGTCGTGCTGCCCAATGACGATGGTGCTGCAGGTTATATCTCACCACGGCTGTTCTGGTTCGCCCTGTTCCTGTTGCTGTTGTGGGCTGCCATTATCCTGGGCCCTGTTGAGGAGCGTGGTGTCCGGCTCACCGCGCATATATTGACCCTTTCCCTCTTGGCCGCCGGCATCGGCTTGTTGGACTACCGGATGAAAGCGGCGAAGGACGCATACGGCAACTATGCCCGGATCATGGAAGCCCGGGATGTAATGCCCCTTACCGGCCACATGGTACCGGCCTTCTTCAATGGACAGCAGAACTGGATGGGAGGACACCTTTCCAACTATTACGCGGAGCAAGGGGAAGTGATCCTGTGGGGCAATTACGAAGCCACCAAAGGCTATTTCCCAATCCGGTGGCGCGAGGAGAACAAGCCGAACATCTACCTTGGGAAAGTGGACATGTACCATTCCTGTTTATGCTGGGAGAGCAACCTGGAGTCCACGGACGTAATTCCGGCCGACCTTGTATTGCTGATCATCGCTGATACTGCTTCCGACTGCCAGGTAGAGACCGTGGCGATCATGAAAGAGCAAGGCTATACGCTATCCTTCGGCAACGACCGGGTGCTACTCTACGCGTATCCGCAGCGACTGAAGGCCTCGGCAACTAAGGCACATCATACCACAAGCTTTGCCAAATCCGCTTTCAAGTAGCGCGCCCTCGGCATGATGGTTTTCAGGGACGCGCTACCACCACCACCGTTTCGATCACCGTGCCAACCCCAAGGAAGTCCGCATTGCTGCGCACTTCTCATTGACCGTATTCCCCCCGAAAGACCGACTTTTGTTCCGCAGAAGGCACTCTCCGGCCTGATCCGCTACGGAAAATTCATAGGGCACTAATAGAATATTTGGGCATCATGGTCAAAATTCCCTCACGGGCATGGGTACGGCGGGTTCCTTTGTGGGCATGGTGGGCCTTCGGGTTTGTTTTGTTGTGTTTCCTTTATGAATATGGCAGGATCCTGCACTTGCGCCCCTTGGCACATCACCTGTGGCGGCAAACCAACTGCCTTTCGCTGACCCGCGAGTACTACGTTGGCGAATGGAACCTGTTCAAACCGGGCGTTCAAAGCCTTATCGCCGATGGCCTGACCACCGGTAAGAGCGCCGGTGAATTCCCGCTGCTGTACTACGTGATGGGGATGCTGTGGAAACTCATCGGGCCCAGTGAGTTTGCATACCGCGTGTTGATGCTCGCCATCCATGCATGGGGGTCATGGGCTCTTTGCCGTCTAGTGGAGCGGCTGACCAACGATCGTTTTTGGGGAGTCATGGTCAGCCTCTTCTTTTTCACGGTTCCGGCAGTCGTCTACTTCGCTATCGGCTTTTTAACTGACGTGCCCGCACTGGACCTCGTGCTGGTGGGCTGCTTGGCTTACCTCCGCTATATGAAAGGCGGTGGGAAGAGCCAGCTGGCGTTGGGAACTGCGGCATTTGCCTTGGGCATGCTGTTGAAGCTTACGGCAGCGATGCTTCCGTTGGCACTTGCCGGGATCGGCCTGCTGGCGCTTGCTTTCCCGGACCGGTTCGCAATACCGGGCATGAACAAGGAGCGCCTGCGGCGAATGTTGGCTTCCATCGCCGTGGGATTGATGGCAACGGCGGCCTGGGTGGCGTACAGTTACCAATACAATCGGGTGCATGGTGCGGAATATTCATATCAGGGCACTTGGGCACTTTGGGATCTTTCACATGAAGATGCGGCGAAGGCGTGGGATTTCGCACGTACCATCATGGTTCACCAATTTTTTACTCTCCCTGGTTATGCCTTGTTGGTGTTTTTCGGCCTGTACCTCGTCCGATATGTTCGATCATTGCCAAAGGCGGTCTTGCTCTTCCTCGCCGTGCTTGTTGGCGGAGTGATCCTCTATACCCTCCTCTGGTTCATTGCGTTGGACAACCACGACTATTACTTCATTGCGCCGTTAGTCTTGCCAATTGCCGTGGTCATCATTGCGCTATGGCACATGCGGAACCGTGGCCACTTGCTGTACCGTTCTTTCTGGTTCAAGGGTGTTTTCCTGCTGGTCACGGTCTACCAAGTGGTATTTGCCATGAACAATATCCGCATGAGGCAGCAGGATTATACCATGGCCGGATGGATGCGCACCAATGCGGTTGAACGGGAACATTGGCGCCTCACACAATATTGGGACATGACCGGATTGCTTGACATTGAGCCCATTGCACGGCTACACGGAATACGGCCGGATGACATCATTGTTGCAGCGCCGGACATCTCGGTTTGTCAGACGCTCTACTTAAGCAATCAGGTGGGATTCAATGAATTTGGCAGGCCGGAGCTGCACTGTCCCGACCTGGTGAACTTCGTCGAGCATGGAGCGAAGTATTTCTACCTGATCGGAGATGGGGAGGAACTTCGTGGACGGTTTGCAGGCTGCTTGGGCAACCCGCTATTTGAACACGGAGCCATAAAGGTCTATGATATCCGCCACCTTGCCGATCGATGACGTTGTCCGTTCTCTCCATCATCATTCCGGCGTACAACGAAGAGCGCACCATCCACCTGATCTTGGACAAAGTGCGGGATGTGGTGCTGGTCAATGGCATTGGAAAGGAGGTGATCATCGTGAACGACGGCAGCACGGACGGCACCGTACAGGCAGTTGAACGCTACATGGCCGCCAATCCCGCACTCGGCATCCGCTTCATCCAGCAGCCGTACAACATGGGCAAGGGAGCGGCGATCCACCGCGGAATCAAGGAGGCGACCGGGGAATACCTGATCATCCAGGATGCCGACCTGGAGTACGACCCGCGCGAATACAATGATTTGCTACGCCCCGTGGTGGAAGGCTTCGCCGACGTGGTGTACGGTTCGCGCTTCATGGGGCACCACCCTCACCGCATCCTCTTCTTCTGGCACAGCATCGGCAACAAGTTCCTCACCCAGCTCTCCAATGCGTTCAACAATTTGAACCTTACCGACATGGAGACGTGCTACAAACTGATCCGCAGCGATATTGCCAAAAGCCTTGACCTGAAGGAAAAGCGCTTCGGCTTCGAGCCGGAGGTGACGGCGAAGCTGGCGCGCGTAAAGGATGCACGCATCTACGAGGTGGGCATCAGCTACTACGGCCGCACGTACGCCGAGGGGAAGAAGATCGGCTGGCAGGATGGCTTCCGGGCGATCTGGTGCATTTTGAAATACGGGTTTTAGCGCCCTCCTCACATCATGGAATTCTTGCTTCCCGGGCATCGTGGGACTCGCTCGATGCTATTGGTACCAGATTCTTCCGGCCGAAATATCATACTTCACGCACCAAACGAAGCTGAGATGGTTTCGTAGACCGCCACCTTCCAAGCGGTGCATGAATTGGTCGGGGGTGCGAAGCACCGCCATGCAGTAAAGGGGCATCAGTCCTGTGGTGTCGGCCGGCGTAGGCCAAAGGCCCCGATCCCATGGCGCGCTCATTCGATCAACACGTCCTGGATCACCCCTTTGTAGTCCTTTGCGGCGAACGGAATGTACCCTTGCTGGTACGGCGAGCCCGGCCACCACTTGGTATTGTGGAACTCCTGGGTCACTATAAGCAGCATCTGCACGTCGCTGATGGAGGTGACGGTACTGTCCATGTAGCCCACTTCGCGCAGCTCGTCCAGTTCGGGGCCGATGCGCCAGATCACCTGGTCGGGACGCCAGTCGATCTGGAACCAGTAGTGGTCGCCGCGGAACAGTTCAGCGTCCGGCTCGAACCGTTTTTGCGTAAGCGCCCTGTAATTGTCGTCCCAGCGATGGCTGGAGAAGACCTGCCCGTTGTGGGCGATGTCGTTGCAGCCTGCGGCGAAGTTCACCGGTTGGTGGCAAGCCATGTCCCAGTTGGTGCAGGCGACGGTGATCATGCCTTTTGGGATGCCCCGGTCGGCAGGTTGCTGCCAGTTGGCCCTGCGGCCCGGCACGGCAACCTGCTGCGGCGCAAGCGGAGGGAAGGTGGCATCCGGGCAGTAGAGCGGCGTTTTCAGGATCTCGAAGTCGATCTCCGCATAGGCCACCTGCGGTACCCGCTTGTCCTGCGCACCGCCCCAGTAGTTCTCCATGTACCCGTCTTTGGTGCAGATGCGGCGGTGGTTACCGGGTGCTCCTTGGTAGATCAGCCAGATGGCGTTGGTGAGGCCGTTCCACATGTCCGAGTCGTTCAGCAGCGGGGTGAGCTTGCACTTCACGGAGTACTTGCCGTAGAGCAGGCCGTGGCGCGAGCGTACGCCCACGTTTTCCTTGCGCAGGCGATCGGGCGTGGAGGCCGGGTTGTGGATCTCGATGGTGTTGTTCTCCGGGTTGGACCGCACCGTTTCGCACGGCAGCTTGGTGGTCATGGGCCTCAAGGACACCATCCTCCCTTCTGGGAAGAAGGCTCGGTTGAAGTCGTGGTCGTCCGGTGTGTATGCGTTGCCGAGCATGTCGGCGATCAGCGGTATGTTGGAGAACTGCGTGGAGGGGTCCACATAGTGGATGAACTGCTGGAACGGAGCTGTTGTGCGCAATTCTTCGGAGCTCCCGCAGCTGCCATTGAACGCCTCGGTGGACAAGCCCTCCTGCTCTTCCACGTAAATGCCGGCGCCAAGCGGTGGGCGGGCGGTCACTTTCAACCGGTCCTCAGCCCGCAGCACTTGTACGTTCGGCATATGCGAGCCCGGCCCATGGAGGAAGTACCAGAATGGATCGATGAAGTGCCCGTCCTGTTGCTCATTGATCCTGATCACGGCATTCGGCAAACCTGCCAGGGCTTCTTCGGGCAGGACCACCAAAAGGAATTCGTACATGCCCACGCGCGGGTTCCGCGCCCAGCGCTTGCGGTGCCCATCCACCACGAACCTGTCCTCGTCCCGCGGATCACCATGGATGCGGAACCGGTCCTCCACCCGCAGCGCATCGCGGCCTTGGGTGGGCCCGGTGCTGCGGAAGCCTTCCGGTGCATGGTCCCAACTGCCGTAAAAATTCTCTTCCGCCAACGGATGCATGCGGCCATCCGGGAGCGAGTCGTTCATCCGGTATGTCTCGTTGCGGTAGTACAATTTGTACCGGAAGGCACGCCCGCTGCCGGTGGTGTCCCTTACGGTGAAGGAGAAGGTGAATCGCCCGCCTTCCACTTGTCGCGCCGAGGGGATGGTGAACCCGCTGTCGATCGCATCGCCATAGTCGAGGTCGATCGTTTTTGCTCCTTGTTCGTCCGTTTGGTGCCAATTGCCCAGGACCTCGAAATCTTCGGCGTTGCGCGAAGAACCGGGGCCTGCACAACCCGACACGAGCAGCAGGAGCATTGGACAGAGCAAGCCTTTCATGGGGCCTTGGCAAGCTGGAGGGTGACGGCCATGGGTGCGGGCGAAGCGGCCATGCGTTCCTCGCCATCCTTCGCGACCACATCGAAGCCGGTAAGACGGATGCCTTCCGCCGTAGGCTCCGCCACTACCCGGTCGAAATGGGTGATGTCCCTGCCGGAAGTAGCGGACCATGGGCGGAGCATTGCGGCAGGTTGGCCTACTGGGTCCAACAAATAGGCCACGCCCTCGTCCGGCTTGAATTGCCACCGCTGCCCGGTGCCGCCGATGGGGATGGCATCCACGGTGGTGTTCACGGCAGGGGCCCCGGCGCTGAACCGTGCCGGATCGGGCACCACCTCCTGCAACACCACGTCGGCATAGCCGAGCGCGGCCTTTCCTGTACTATCCAAAGGGAATGCTTGGCCGAGCTTTCTGCCGGGCACCTCGCCGCTGTGGAAGAAGAGGTCCAGGTCGTCGATGAAGGCTTCTTTGCCTCCCCTTTTCCACAGATAGACGGACACCACGTCCGTTGGTTCCAACGCCAGGTCGCGCAACAGGAAACTGCCGTTGAGCCGGGCACCGGACCGTAGAGTGTCCTCCGGAATGGCCATGTCCTTTCCGAACCAAGCGACCTGCTTGCCGTCGCGATCAATGGACACCACGGCGGTGACGAGAACGCCGGGTGTTGGCGACCAAGCCCACAAACCCACCTCCACTGCGGAAAATCCGAGAGCGATATCCTGGACGCGCCGGCGGATGGCCGGGGAGTACTCGTCGCCGGCAGCCATCCGGTAGGAACGCGCTCCGCTATGCGACCACTGGCGGGAAAGCAGGGTGGTATCGGACCCCGGGGGCACCTCGAAGCTGAATTGAAGATCGGGGCGTACGGTATGCCCATCCGCCTCGAAAGCCACTGTTGACCAGGGGCCCGTGGCAAAGCCGAAGGGTGCCGGGTCGCCGGTGAGCAGCCCTGTTTCCCCGGCCTGCATATCGGCTGCCACAGGCGGGGTTCCATTGGTCATGCGCGGGCTTTTACCGATGACGCGCTTCACCTGCTCCTTAATGGTTTGTTGCTGCCCCGAGGTCATCCACTGCCATGCCAACAGGCCGGCGATCACCACGAAGGCAGGCACGGCGATGATGCGCAGGAAATTCTTCACGCGGCGAAGCTAACGGGAAACCTAACGGCCCTTGCGCACCAATAAGCCTACACCATTGTCACATCCTCCTCATGCACCATCACCTCCCCCTTCAGCCGCAAATAAAGCTGCGCAGTAGCCACCACATCCTTCTTGCAGTAGGTGGCGATGCGCTCAACGTCTTTGTCCTTATAGTACACCCGCGCCACGTCGGCCCCGCTGATGTCGTCCTTGGGCGTGGGGATGCCTAAGAGGTGGGTGAGCAAGGCCAGTGAGGTGAAATTCTTGTGGTCGCCGAAGCTCCACATTTTCATGGTGTCCAGGAAGCCCACCTCCCAGGGTTTCAGGCCGCCCACGTCCAGCAGCTTGGGGAGTTTGATGCCGTGCACGATGCAGCGGCGTGCGATCCAGGGGAAATCGAACTCCCTGCCGTTGTGGCCGCAGAGCCAATGGCCGTCCGTGTGGTAGCTCTTGTTCAGCAATGCGGTGAAGCGCTCCAGGATGTCGCGCTCATCATCGCCGTGGAAGGAAGTGGCCCGAAGCGACCAGCCGCTGTTTTCGCGCCGCAGTGCGCCCACGCCGATGCACACGATCTTGCCGAATTCCGCGAAGATCCCGCCCTTGTCCGCATACACCTCCTCGGCAGCCTTGCCGCTGCGCTCCTGCTCAAAGCGCGTCTTGTCCGCAAAGAGCTTGGCCGTGCGCTCATCCAGCGCGTTGAATTCCGGCACCGCCGGCACGGTCTCAATGTCCAGGAAAAGGACCTTGGCAGGGTCGATGGTGTGTTCGTTCCGCATGGGGGTTTGTGATTTGCGGCTGGTGAATGGTGATGGGCATGTGGTGATCAGCGGCTGATGAATGGAGACCTGCGAACTACGCCCTAACTACTACCAACCGGTCGTTACAGGTTATGAATTAAGGGATGGCCGAAGGCACCGGTTTCCTTGCCAATTCCCTCGCCACCCCAATGTAGGCCAGCACATCTTCGGGCACCAAGTCCGGGGTGCGGTCCTCATGTATCATGCCGGTGCGCACCATCACTAAGTGCTCTTGCGGCAGCACCACGGTGTATTCGCCCCGGAAGCCCCGGCAATAGTAGAATGGCATGCTGTCCACGGAACCGAGCCACCAGTAGAAGCCGTAGCGTTGGTTGGGCTTTCTGTCGTCCATGAGCGTTGCCGGGGTGATGGATTCCTTCCAGTAGTCCAGCGGCACGATGCGTGTGCCCTTCCATTCGCCGCTGTCCAGCCAAAGCTGGCCGATGCGGGCGAAATCGCGCGCGGTGGCGTACAGGCAACAGAAGGCCTTGAAGTCGCCGTCCTTGCGGTCCTTGCCCCAGTACGCCGTGTGTTCCGCCCCGAGCGGCTTCCAGAGTTTCTCTTCCACCAGTTTGTTCAGTGGCGCGCCGTAGAGCTTCTGCAACACATCGGCCATGATCTGGGTACTGCCGCTGATGTAGTCAAACTCCTTGCCCGGCGCTTCGCGGCACGGCTGGTCCATGGCCAGCTTGCGCACGTGCTTGCCGTAGTAGCCCTTGGCGTTGTCGCTGAAGGGGTTGGCTCCGCTCTCGCTCCAGTCCAGGCCGGTGCTCATGGTGAGCAGGTTCCACAGGGTGATGTCCTTGTGGCAGGGATCGATGGCGTCAAATTCCGGCAAGTATTGCCCCACCGGCGTGTGCAGGTTGTTGATCTTGCCCTCCTTCAGGGCAATGCCGGTGAGCACGCTGACCCAGCTCTTGGCCATGCTGAAGGAGTTGCTCACGGAATCATCGCGCCAGCCATTGAAGTATTCCTCGAACAGCAGGCTGTCGTCCTTGATCACCACGAAGCCCACGGTGTGCCATTGGGCCAAGGTGCGCACTTGTTCATCGCTCAATGCCAACTGTCCGTACTGCTTGCTCGTTGGCCACGGTTGCGGCGTGCCGGTGGCGATGGTGTCGAAGGGAAAAAAATTGCGGTCGTCGATCTCCGGCCCGCTGCGGCCGATCAGGTAGGTGAAGCGCAGGCCGCTGACGATGTGGCCGTTGCCGGTGACTTCCAGCAGGGCAATGAGCACAATGAGGATGGCAATGATCCAGAGGATGAACTTCAGCAGGATGCGCATGGGCGTGGATGCGGTCCGAAAGTAGCGGATGACGGGGAAACAGGTTTAAGGGAGGGGGAGATTGGCCATTCCGAAACACCCTTTCCCCGGTTCGCGCAGGGGAGCCCGTAGAGGGGCACCACGGCGTTTGCGTGGTTGGGCAGGCCAAATGGTAGCGGATTCGATGAATTGACGGATTTGGCCGACGAATGAAACACGGAACCACCCCTCCCCGTAAACCGGCCGCGATCAACCCCCTGCGGGTTGGAGCAAGACGACCATGAAACAGCTACTTGCCGCACTGTTGTTGCTTTTGGGCTTCACCGGATTGCATGCCCAAACCGGTATGGAGTTCTGGATGGCACCACCCGACGTGACCCGTCTTCACAACACGCCCGGTGATGAGCCGATCTTTTTTAACGTGACCGCGGGTAGCACAGCGGCGGTGGTGACCATCGCGCAACCGGCGCGCCCCGCATTCAATGGAGGGTCTCCCATCGTGATCAACGTACCGGCCAACAGCTCGGTGCGGTACAACATGACTTCCCTGAAGGCCCAGTTGGAAACGCGCCCGACGAACACGGTGTGCAATACGGGCCTGTACGTTACTTCCACGGCCAACATCACCTGCTACTACGAAAGCAGCAACACCAACAACCCCGACATCATCGCCCTGAAGGGCGGCAACGGATTGGGCACCGAGTTTTACATCCCGCTGCACAAGCACGCCCCCTTTTACAACAACAACTTCGGCAACAATGCCGACAAGGCTTTTGCCAGCTTCGATATCGTGGCCACCGAGGATAACACCTCGGTGTTGATCTATTCGCCGGTGGCTGTGGACGGCCATCCGGCGTTGGTGCCCTTCGTGGTGAACCTGAACAAGGGCCAGACCTATTCCTGCGCCAACACCAACTACGCCAACTACACCGACCCCACCACGCACCCCTCGGGTGCGGCCGTGCTTTCGGACAAGCCCATCGCCATCACCATCAAGGACGACAGCAACCACAACCCCAGCGGCGGTTGCTACGACCTGATGCTGGACCAGATCGTGCCGGTGAACATCCTTGGCACTGATTACATCGCCGTGAAAGGATCGCTGTACAACAACGGCGATGAATCCACCTTCCTGATGGCGGTGGAGAACAACACCCAGGTGTTCATCGACGGCAACCCCACGCCCGTTGCCACCCTGTTCGCCGGGCAGTACTACCGCCAAGACATGGACTACCTGAGCGGTGCCACGGACAACGCCACGTACATGCACACGTCCAAGCCGGTGTATGCCATCCACGTCACGGGTTTCGGTTGTGAAATGGGCATGGCCATCCTGCCGCCGCTGAACTGCGCAGGCAGCCAGCAGGTGGGCTTCACGCGTTCCACCAACGAGGGCTTCTTCCTGAACCTGCTTGTGCGCACAGGGGCCGAGAACAGCTTTACCGTTACGGGCCCAGGAACGGCAACGATCCCGGGCACGGCCTTCAAAACCGTGCCGGGCACCAACGGTGAATGGAAGGCCGCGCACATCCAGTACAACACCACCCAGATCCCCGTAACCCAAGGCATTGTGGTCAGCAATTCCGCTGACGTATTTTCCTTGGGCGTGATCAATGGCGGGGCCGGCAGCGGTTGCCGCTATGGCTTCTTCTCGGAGTTCTCCGGCAAGATCGAAGTGAACGCCGGTGCGGACCAGAACCTGTGCGCGGGAGAAACCGCCAGCCTGACGGGCACGGTTACCGGTGGCAGCACCACCGGCGTATGGACCACCACGGGCAGCGGCACGTTCCAGCCCAACGCGAACGCGCTCAACGCCACCTATGAGCCCAGCATCGGTGATATCGCCTTGGGGAGCGTCACGTTGACGCTTACCTCAACGGGCCCATGTGAACCCGAGGACGATGCGCTCACGCTCACCTTCCAGCCCAAACCCGTGCCCAATGCCGGCACGGACCAGTTCGTTTGCACCAACAACCCCGTGGTGGCGCTTAGCGGCAGCATCCAGGATGCCGTGGGCGGCGTATGGACCACCGGCGGAACCGGATCATTCACACCTTCCAATTCCAACCTCAACGCCAACTACACGCCCAGTGCTGCGGACATCACGGCCGGGTCGGTGTGGATCTACTTGACCACCACGGGCAACGGCGTGTGCCAAGCCGTAAAGGACAGCATGCTGGTGACCTTCACGCCGGCGATCACCGTGAATGCCGGAGCAGACAAGGTGCTCTGCTCCAACAATGCGCCCACCGCGCTCAATGGCAGCTTCACCGTGGCCACCGGCGCGGTGTGGAGCGGCGGCGCGGGCAGCTTCGACCCCAGCACCACCAACGTGAACGCCACCTACACGCCCACGGCCGGGGAGATCAACAGTGGCTCGCTGATCCTTACGCTCACCAGCACCGGCAACGGCAACTGCCTGGCGGTGAACGACCAGGTGCAATTGACCTTCACTCCGTCGCCCACGGCCAATGCCGGGGCCAACAGCTCGGTGTGCGCCAACAATGCGGCCATTGCCTTGAACGGCAGCGTGACCGTGGCCACCGGCGGTACCTGGAGCGGCGGCACGGGCTCCTTCAGCCCGGACAATGCCACCTTGAACGCCACCTACACGCCTACGGCGGCCGAGATCGCCAATGGTTCAGTAACCCTGGTGCTCACCACCACCGGCAACGGCAACTGCCTCCCCGCCATCAGCAGCCGCACCATCACATTCACCCCGGCCCCAGTGGTGAACGCAGGGGCTGACGGAACCGTGTGCGCCAACAATGCCGCCATCACCCTGAGTGGCAGCGTGACCGGCGCCCTGGGCGGCACCTGGAGCGGCGGCACTGGATCGTACAGCCCCAACGCCAACTCCCTGACCGCCACCTACACCCCGAGCGCCGCGGAGCGCACGGCCGGAACCGTAACCCTCACCTTGTCCAGCACGGGTAACGGCACTTGCAATCCGGTAACGGACCAGGTAACCTTCAACATTACCCCCGCGCCCACGGCCAATGCCGGCGCGGACCAATCGCTTTGCGCCAACAACGCCGTGGCTTCGCTCAATGGCAGCTTCACCGTGGCCACTGGCGCGGTATGGAGCGGCGGCGCTGGCAGCTTCGACCCCAGCACCACCAACATGGTGGCCACCTACACGCCTACGGCGACTGAGATAGCCAACGGTTCGGTGACCCTCACGCTCACCACCACCGGCAACGGAGGCTGCAATGCCGTAGCGGACCAGATCAACTTGGCCTTTACGGCGGCACCCTCGGTGAACGCCGGGGCCAACAGCTCGGCTTGCGCCAACAATGCCACCATCGCGCTGAACGGCAGCGTGGCCGGTGCCACTGGGGGTGTGTGGAGCGGCGGGCTGGGTTCATTCAACCCGAACAACACCACCCTCAACGCCACCTACACGCCCACGGCGGGCGAGATCGCTGGGGGCACGCTCACGCTCACACTCACCAGCACGGGCAACGGCAATTGCGTTGCTGTTTCCGACGGCCGCACCATCACCTTCACCCCGGCACCGGTGGTGAATGCGGGCGCTGATGGCAGCGTATGTGCCAACAACGCGGCCATCACACTGGCCGGCAGCGTGACCGGTGCCACCGGCGGCATCTGGAGCGGCGGTGCGGGCACGTACAACCCCAACAACACCACGCTGGACGCAACCTACACGCCCACTGCGGCAGAGCGCACGGCCGGCACCGTAACCCTCACCCTGACCAGCGCGGGCAACGGCACCTGCAACGCGGTGAGCGACCAGGTGACCTGGACGATCACGCCGACACCCACGGTGAATGCAGGCACCGACCGCACCGTGTGCGGCAACAACGCCGCAGTTACCCTCAACGGCAGCTTCACCGTGGCCACCGGCGGCGTTTGGAGTGGCGGTGCGGGCAGCTTCGACCCCAGCACCACCAACATGAACGCCACCTATACGCCTACTGCGACGGAGGTGGCCAATGGTTCCGTAACCCTCACGCTCACCACCACCGGCAACGGCTTGTGCACTGCGGTTGCCGACCAGATGCAGATCACCTTCACCCCGGCCCCCACGGCTAATGCGGGCGCTGATGCCACCGTGTGCGCGAACAACGCGGCCGTGTCCCTCAATGGCAGCGTGACCGTGGCCACCGGCGGCGCGTGGAGCGGCGGCACCGGCGTGTTCACCCCCAACAACACCAGCCTCACCACGAGCTATGCGCCCACGGCTGCAGAAATTGCCGCAGGCACGCTTACGCTCACCCTCGCCACCACGGGCAATGGCAGCTGCAACAGTGCCAGCGACACCAAGGTGATCACCTTCTCGCCCGCGCCCGTGGTGAATGCCGGCGCCAATGGGTCGGTATGCGCCAACAACGCGGCCATCACACTGGCCGGCAGCGTGACCGGTGCCACCGGCGGCACGTGGAGCGGTGGCGGCGGCACGTACAACCCCAATGCGGCCACGCTGAACGCTGTTTATACACCTACCGCTGCCGAGCGCACCGCCGGCACGGTGACCCTTACCCTCACCAGCACGGGCAACGGCTTGTGCAATCCGGTGAGCGACCAGGTGACCTTCGCCATTACGCCTGCACCCACGGTGAATGCTGGGCCCGACCAGAACATTTGCTCCAACAATGCCACGGCCACCTTGGCCGGTACCTACACCGTAGCCACCGGCGCCACCTGGAGCGGCGGAGCGGGCACCTTCAGCCCGAACGCCAACAATGTGAACGCCACCTACACGCCCACGGCCACCGAGATCGCCAACGGCAGCCTGACGCTCACGCTGACCACCACCGGCAACAACAACTGCACGGCGGTTTCCGACAATGTGGTGCTCAACTTCACACCGGCGCCCACGGCCAATGCCGGCGCGGATGTGACGCGCTGCGCGAACAACGCCAACGTGGTGCTGAACGGCAGCGTGACGGTGGCCATTGGCGGCGTGTGGAGCGGCGGTGCGGGATCCTACACCCCGAACAATGCCACACTGAACGCCACTTATACGCCGGCACCTGCGGAGATCACCGCAGGCATCGTCACGCTCACGCTCACCACCACCGGCAACAACAACTGCAATGCGGTCACCGACACCAAGGTGATCAACATCACTCCGGCGCCCACGGTGAACGCGGGCACCAATGGCAGCGTGTGCGCCAACAACGCGGCCATCACCCTGAACGGCAGCGTGACCGTGGCCACCGGCGCCACGTGGAGCGGCGGCACGGGCACGTACAACCCCAACGCCAACACGCTCGATGCCGTGTACACCCCGAGCGCTGCGGAACGCACCGCAGGCACGGTAACGCTTACGTTGACCAGCACCGGGAACGGCCTCTGCACGGCCGTTTCCGATCAAGTGACCTATGCGATCACTCCGGCCCCCACGGTGAACGCGGGCGCCAACCAAAGCCTATGCGGCAACAACGCAGTGGCCACCCTGGCCGGCAGCTACACCGTAGCCACCGGGGCCACCTGGAGCGGCGGTGCGGGCACCTTCAGCCCCAGTCCCAACAACGTGAACGCCACCTACACGCCCACGGCTACCGAGATCGCCAACGGCAGCGTGACCTTGACGCTGACCACCACCGGCAACAACAACTGCACGGCGGTGAGCGACAACATGGTGCTCACCTTCACGCCTGCGCCCACGGCCAACGCCGGTGCGGACGTGACGCGCTGCGCGAACAACGCCAGCGTGGTGCTCGGCGGCAGTGTGACCTTGGCCACAGGCGGTGTCTGGAGCGGCGGTGCCGGCAGCTTCGCGCCGAACAACACCGCGCTCAATGCCACCTACACGCCCACGGCTGCGGAGATCGCGGCGGGCACGCTGACCCTCACGCTGACCACCACCGGCAACGGTGGCTGCAACCCGGCCACGGACACCAAGGTGATCGACTTCACCCCGGCACCCGTGGTGGACGCGGGCATCAACGGCACCGTGTGCGCCAACAATGCGGCTATTACGCTGGCCGGGACAATAGCAGGCGCCTCGGGCGGCGTATGGAGCGGTGGCACGGGCACCTACAGCCCCAACGCCACCACGCTGAGCGCGGTGTACACGCCCAGCGCGGCCGAACGCACGGCTGGCACGGTGACCCTTACGCTCACCAGCACGGGCAACGGTCTCTGCACCGCGGTGAACGATCAGGTGACCTTCACCATCACGCCCGCTCCGACAGTGAATGCAGGTGCGGACCAAACGCTCTGTGCGAACAATCCGGTGGCCACTCTTAACGGCAGCTATACCGTGGCCACGGGCGTGACCTGGAGCGGCGGTGCGGGCATCTACAACCCCAGCGCCAACTACGCCGGGGCCACCTACACGCCCACGGCCACCGAGATCGCCAACGGCAGTGTGACCTTGACGCTGACCACCACCGGCAACAACAACTGCAATTCCGTAGCGGACAACGTGATGCTGAGCTTCACGCCATCGCCCACGGTGAATGCCGGTGCAGACGCCACCGTGTGTGCCAACAATGCAGCCGTGGCCCTGAACGGCAGCGTTTCCGTGGCCACGGGCGGCGTGTGGAGCGGCGGCGCGGGATCCTTCACCCCGAACAACACCACCCTCAACGCCACCTACACGCCCACCCCGGCAGAACTGGCCGGCGGCACCTTGACACTTACGCTCACCAGCACCGGCAACGGCAACTGCGCCGTGGTGAGCGACAGCAAACTGGTCACCTTTACGCCCGCGCCGATCGTGAACGCGGGAGCAGACGGAACCGTGTGCGCCAACAACGCCGCGATCACCCTGGCGGGCAGTGTCACCGGCGCCACCGGCGGAATCTGGAGCGGCGGTGCGGGCACTTACAGCCCCAACAACACCACGCTCACTGCCGTGTACACGCCCACGGCCGCCGAGCGCACCGCAGGCACCGTGACCCTCACGCTCACCAGTGCCGGCAACGGCCTGTGCAATGCCGTGAGCGACGCGGTGATCTTCACCATCACCCCGGCGCCCACCGTGAACGCCGGTGCTGACCAAAGCCTCTGCGCCAACAACGCGGTAGCCAACCTTTCGGGCGGATTCACCGTGGCCACCGGCGTGGTGTGGAGCGGTGGCGCGGGCACCTTCAGCCCCAGCGCGAACAACCTCAATGCCAGCTACACGCCAACGGCCACCGAGATCGCCAATGGATCGGTGACACTGACGCTGACCACCACCGGCAACAACAACTGCACGGCGGTAAGCGACAACGTGGTGCTGGCCTTCACCCCTGTACCCACGGCCAATGCCGGCGCGGATGCCAGCGTGTGCGTGAACAACGCCAACGTGGCCCTGAACGGTAGTATCACGGTGGCCACCGGCGGCATCTGGAGCGGCGGCCTGGGATCCTTCACCCCCAACAACACGGCGCTCAACGCCACCTACACGCCCACCCCGGCGGAACTGGCCGCAGGCACCCTGACGCTCACCCTCACCACCACCGGAAACGGCAACTGCGGGCAGGTTACGGACAGCAAATTGATCACCTTCACCCCGGCGCCCACCGTGGATGCCGGCCTGAACGGCACGGTATGCGCCAACAACGCGGCCATCACCTTGGCGGGCGTGGTGGGCGGCGCTTCAGGCGGCATCTGGAGCGGAGGCACGGGCACATACAGCCCCAACAGCAGCACGCTCAATGCCACCTATACGCCCAGCGCCGCCGAGCGCACGGCGGGCAGCGTGACCCTCACGCTCACCACGGTGGGCAACGGCAATTGCAGCGCCGTTACCGACCAAGTGACCTACAGCATCACCCCGGCCCCCACGGCCAACGCCGGTGCGGACCGCACACTTTGCGCCAACAACCCCGTGACCACCCTGGCCGGTGCCTTCACCGTGGCCACCGGCGGTGTGTGGAGCGGCGGCAACGGCACGTTCGACCCCAGCACCACCAACATGAGCGCGATCTACACCCCCACGGGCACGGAGATCACCAACGGCACATTGACGCTCACCCTCACCACCACCGGAAACGGGCTCTGCAACGCGGTGACCGACCAAGTGGTGCTCACCTTCACGGACGCGCCCACGGCCAACGCCGGGGCTGACGTGACCGTATGCGCCAACAACGGGGCCGTGGCCCTGGGCGGCAGCGTGGTGATCGCCACGGGCGGCACGTGGAGCGGCGGCTCGGGCGTCTTCACCCCGAACGCCAACACGCTCAACGCCACCTATTCGCCCAGCGCGGCCGACATCGCTGCTGGCCAAGTGACGCTCACGCTCACCACCACCGGCAACGGCAATTGCACGCCCGCCGTGGACAGCAAGACCATCTTCTACACCCCCGCGCCCATCGTCAATGCCGGTGCGGACGGCAGTGTGTGCGCCAATGCGGCCACCATCTCCCTGAACGGCACGGTGACCGGCGCAACCGGCGGCGTGTGGAGCGGCGGCAACGGCACGTACAGCCCGAACAGCATCTCCCTCAATGCCACCTACCAGCCCACGGCAGCGGAGATCGCCAATGGCAGCGTAACGCTCACCCTCACCAGTGCCGGCAACGGCCTGTGCAATCCGGTGACCGACCAAGTGCAGTACACCTTCACCCCTGCGCCCACGGTGAACGCCGGTGCGGACCAGACCCTCTGCGGCAACAACGGCACGGCCACCCTGAATGCGGCCATCACCGTGGCCACCGGCGTGCAATGGAGCGGCGGCACCGGCCTGTATGCGCCGGGCAGCACCGCACAGAACATCACCTATTCCCCTTCGCCCATTGAAGTAGCCAACGGATCGGTGACCCTGATCGCCACCACCACCGGCAACGGCAACTGCGCCGCCGTGAGCGACCAGGTGGAGATCAACTACACCGTGGCGCCCACGGCCAACGCAGGCCCCGACCAGAGCGTGAGCGAGAACAACCCCGCCACCACCCTGGCCGGCAGTTGGAGCATTGCCACGGGCATTACATGGAGCGGCGGTGCGGGCACATACAGCCCAAACAACACCACGGCCAACGCCGTGTACACGCCCACCGCAGGCGAGATCGCAGCCGGCTTCGTGACGCTGACGATGACCACCACCGGCAACGGCAGCTGCGCGGCCGCCACGGACCAGATGACCATCACCTTCACGGATGCGCCCACGGCCAACGCGGGCCCCGACCAGAGCATCTGCGCCAACAACACCAGCGCCGTGCTAAGCGGCAGCGTGACCATCGCCAGCGGCGGCATTTGGAGCGGCGGCACCGGCTCGTACAACCCGAACAACACCTCGCTGAACACCACCTACACGCCCTCTGCGGCCGAGATCGCCAACGGCTCGGTGACCCTGACGCTCACCACCGTGGGCAATGGCAACAGCAACCCGGTGAGCGACCAGGTGGTGATCACCATCACCCCGGCGCCCGTAGTGAACGCCGGAACCAACCTCACCACCTGCGCCAACCAGCCCACGGCCCAATTGGCCGGGGTGGTGAACAATGCCACGGGCGGCGTGTGGAGCGGCGGTTCGGGCACCTTCAACCCGAGCAACAACAACCTGAACGCCACGTACACGCCCACCTTGGGCGAGATCGCCTCGGGCACCTTGACGCTGACCTTGACCAGCACCGGAAACGGCAACTGCTTGGCGGTGGCCGACCAAGTGCTGCTGACCATCGCCCCGGCCCCCGTGGTGAATGCGGGCGCCGACCAGACCGTGTGCTCCAACAACGCCAACGTGCAACTGGCCGCCACCGTGGCCAATGCCACCGGTGGCATCTGGAGCGGCGGCACCGGCGGATTCTCACCGACCATCAACGCGCTCAACGCCGTGTACACACCCAGCGCAACCGAACTGGCGAACGGCTCGGTAACGCTGACCTTGACCAGCACCGGCAACGGCAGCTGCTTGGCCGTGAGCGATGCCATGACCATCTACTTCTCGCAGAGCCCCACGGTGAACGCCGGCGCGGACCGCACGGTGTGCGCCAACGACCCCACGGTGGTGCTGAACGGCGCAATGACCATTGCCGGTGGAGCGGTATGGAGCGGCGGCGGCGGAAGCTTCTCGCCAAACACGAACACCCTAAACGCCACCTACCTCCCCAGCCCTGCTGAAGTGGCCTTGGGCACGGCAACCTTGACGCTGACCACCACGCAGAACGGCCTGTGCAATGCCGTGAGCGACCAGATGACCATCACCATCATCGCTTCGCCCGTGGCGGATGCAGGCAACGACCTGTTCGTTTGTTCCAACAATTCTCAAGTGCAATTGGGCGGTGCCGTGAACGGCGCCGGTGGCGGACAATGGAGCGGCGGTGCAGGCACGTACAGCCCATCCATCGCCTCGCTGAACGCCATCTACACGCCCACACCAGCTGAAGTGGCAGCAGGCACATTGACCCTGACCCTGACCACCATTGGCAACGGCAACTGCGTGGCGGTGAGCGACCAAGTGTTGATCACCTTCACGGCATCGCCCACGGCCAATGCCGGCAACGACGGCGTGTACTGTTCCAACAACGCCGCGATCCAGCTGAACGGCAGCGTGACCATCGCCAACGGTGGCACGTGGAGCGGCGGCGGTGGCACCTTCACCCCGAACGCCAACACGCTCAACGCGGGTTACACGCCTTCGCTGGGCGAGATCGCCGCAGGCAGCGCCACGCTCACCCTCACCACCACGGGCAACAACGGCTGCACCCCGGTGAGCGACAACGTGAGCTTCACCTTCACCCCGGCGCCCACGGCCAACGCCGGTGCCGATGCGAGCATCTGCGCCAACAACGCCACCTTCCAACTGAATGGCAGCGTGACCGTGGCCACGGGCGGCTTATGGAGCGGCGGTGCCGGCTCATACAACCCCAACAGCGGCGTGCTTAATGCCGTGTACACGCCCACGACCGCGGAGATCGCCGCAGGCACCGTGACCCTCACGCTTACCACCGTAGGCAACGGCCAATGCAACCCGGTGAGCGACCAGATGGTGCTCACCATCACACCGGCGCCCGTTGTGGATGCCGGGCTCCCGGTGACCTCCTGCGCCAACAACCCCGCCGTGCAGCTCACCGGCTCGGTGCAGTATGCCGCTGGCGGCGTATGGAGCGGTGCAGGCACCTTCTCCAATCCGAACAGCCTCAGCCCCATCTACACGCCTTCCGCGGCGGAGGTGCTTGCGGGCACGGCCACGGTAACGCTTACCAGCACCGGTAACGGCCTGTGCAACGCGGTAAGCGACCAGGTGACCATCACCATCACTGCTGCGCCCATCGTGGAAGCCGGCCCGGCGCAAACACTCTGCGCCAACAACGTGGCCGCACAACTGGCCGGCGTGGTGACCAACGCCACCGGCGGTGCCTGGACCGGTGGAGCCGGCAGCTACAGCCCCAATGCCAACACCCTCAATGCGGTGTACACCGCCAGCGCCGCCGAAGTGGCCGCCGGCAGTGTGTGGCTCTACTTGACCAGCACCGGCAACGGCGGCTGCCTCTCCTCACGTGATTCGGTGTTGCTGAGCTTCAGCCCGGCACCCACGGTGAACGCAGGGCTGGATGCCCACGTGTGCGCCAATAATGCGGACGTTCAACTGGCTGGCACCATTACGGTGGCCACCGGCGGCACCTGGAGCGGCGGCGCGGGCAGCTTTGCGCCCAACGCCCAGGCCCTGAACGGCATCTACACGCCCACCGCACTCGAATTGGCGGCAGGCCAGATCAACTTAGTGCTCACCAGCACCGGCAACGGCAATTGCACGGCGGTGAAAGACAGCTTGGTGATCATTGTGGACCCTGTGCCCGTGGTGAACGCAGGCCCGGACCAGAGCATCTGCGCCAACAACCCCAACTTCCAACTGAACGGCTTCGTGGGCAACGCCCCGGGCGGCCAGTGGACCGGCGGCGCGGGCAACTACTTCCCGAGCAACACCTCGTTGGCGGTGCAATACACGCCCACCGCGGCTGAGATCGCTTCCGGATCAGTGACCTTCACCCTCACCTCCACGGGCACGCTGTACTGCGCCGCAGTCACGGACCAGGTGACCATCAACTTCACGGATGCACCGGTGGTGAACGCGGGAGTTGACCTGCAGATCTGCGCCAACAATCCGGCGGTGCAGCTCACCGGCAACGTGGACAATGCCAGTGGCGGCACCTGGACCGGCGGCAGCGGCAGCTTTGCCCCCTCGGCCAACGTGCTCAGCCCGGTGTACACGCCCACGGCCACCGAGATCGCCTCGGGCGGCATGGACCTCTACCTCACCAGCACCGGCAACGGCAACTGCATTGCTGTGCGCGACACGGTGCACGTCACCTTCACGCCTGCACCCACGGTGAACGCGGGTAGCGATCTGAGCGTGTGCTACAACAACCCGGTGGTATCGCTGAACGGCGCCAGTACCGTGGCCGGCGGTGTGCAATGGAGCGGTGGCTTGGGCAGCTATGCGCCCAACGCCCAAAGCGCCACGGCACAGTACACACTGACCCCATTTGAACTGCAGACCGGCACGGTAACGCTCACGCTCACCACCACCGGCAACGGTAACTGTGTGGCCGTGGCCGATCAGATGACGATCAACGTAACGCCTTCACCGGTGGTAAATGCCGGTGCGGACATCACCACCTGTTCCAGCGACCTGGACGTGCCGATGACCGGCGCGGTGCAGGGCGGTGCAACCACCGGCGTATGGAGCACTTCGGGCACCGGTGCCTTCTTCCCGAGCGCCACCGACCTGAACGCCACCTACATGGCCAGTGCGCTGGATTCGCTCAATGGCACCGTGAACCTCACGCTTACCGCCACCAATTACGGCCTGTGCAACGTGGTGAGTGACATGATGACCTTGACCATCCTGCCCAACGCGGTGGCCAACGCGGGTGCTGACCAGAACATCTGCGCCAGCACGCCCACCGTGCAACTGGCGGGCACCATCGTGGGCAATGCCACCCAAGGCACCTGGACCACCACCGGTGCGGGCAGCTTCACCCCGAACGCCAACGATCCCAATGCCGTGTACCAATTAGCCCCCGTCGATGCGGTACTGGGCAACCTCACCTTCACCTGGAGCGTGAACAGTTGCGACAACGCCATGGACCAAATGAACGTGGCCATCGTGCCGGTCTCCATCGCGAATGCCGGTGCTGACCAGGTGGTGTGCTTCGGCAACCTCAATGTGGTGATCAATGGCAGCGTGGGCGGCGCCTCCAGCACGGGTGTATGGAGCACCTTGGGTACGGGCAGCTTCGCCAACGCGACCAACGCACTTTCCAACATCTACCAAGCCAGTGCACAGGATTCCCTCGCACAAGGCGTGGACCTGGTGCTCACCGCCACAAACACCGGCGCCTGCGTGGCCGATGTGGATACCGTCCACATCACCATCCAGCCTTCCGGAACGGTGAACGCAGGGGCGGACCTGAGCTTCTGTGCCAACAACGCCTCGGTGCAGCTCACCGGCACCCTGAGCGGCGATGCCACCCAGGTGCAGTGGACCACCAGCGGCACGGGGTCCTTCTATCCCAGCAATGCGGTGCTCACGCCCACCTACGTGCCCAGCGCCATCGACACGGCCATCGGCACGCTGACCTTGACCCTGAGCGCGGTAAACACCTGCAACAACGCCAGCGACGCCATGACCCTGACGTTGACCCCGGCGCCTTACGTGAACGCCGGTGCGGATCAAACCTACTGCGACCAAGTGACCGTCTTCGGCCTCAGCGGTGTGGTCTCCGGCATCACCACCGTGGGCCAGTGGAGCACCACCGGCACCGGCACCATCGCCAATGCCGGTTCGCTGAACACTACATACACGGCGAGCGCGGCGGACGTGGCTGCGGGGCAGATCACCTTCACCCTCAGCTCGCTCAACAACGGCAATTGCAACGCCGTGAGCGACAACATGACGATCTACCTCACCGCTGGTATCATTGTGAGCGCCGGCCCCGACCAGAGCGTCTGTGTGGCTTCCGACCATGCCAACCTGCAAGGCAGCATCCAGAACGGTTCGCCTTCCGGCACCTGGTCGGCCACCGGCACGGGCACCTTCCAGCCGAGCGCCGACGTGCTGAACGCCCAGTACTACTTCTCGCCGGCCGATGTGGCCAACGGTGCGGTGGTACTCACCTTCACGGCTACCAATACCGGAACCTGCCCGAGCGGCAGCGACCAGATGACCTTGACCTTCGGCAACGCCAGCTATGCGTATGCCGGTGAGGACCAAGCACTGTGCGCCAATGCACCGATCGCCCAGCTCGCTGGCAACTACAGCGGTGGGGCAACCGGTATCATCTGGACCACCAGCGGTACGGGCAGCTTCAGCAACACCACCAACCCCAACGCCACCTATTCGCTGAGCGCGGCGGACATTGCGGCGGGCACGGTACAGCTGACGATGACCACGATCACCGACGGTGCATGCGTAGCCGCCTCTGACGGTGTAACGCTCACCGTGAATGCACTGCCGAACATCACTGCCGGCAATGACGTGATCGCCTGCACCTCGGCCCCGGTACAACTGGCCGCCAACGTGGCCAACGCCAGCGGCGGTACCTGGACCACCAGCGGCACCGGCACCTTCTTCGATGCCAATGCCTTGGCCACCTTGTACTATCCGAGCGCAGCAGACAGCATTGCCGGCACGGTGACCCTCACCGTGACCAGCACCGGCATGGCCCCGTGCAGCGCTGTGGCTGATGCGCTCACCATCACCTTCGGCGGCGGGCTCAGTGCCCAAGCCGGCCAGGATGTGACCACGTGCAGCACCAGCCCGAACGTGGGCCTGGCGGGCACCGTGGCCGGCACCACCACCGGCGTATGGACCACCAGCGGCACCGGCTCCTTCAGCCCCAGTGCTTCGGACCTCAACGCCACCTACATCCCCGGTGCGGCGGACTTCGTGATCGGCAACATCAACCTGGTGCTGAGCACCACCAACAATGCGGGCTGCCCGGCGGGGCGCGACACCTTGGTGGTGAGCTACCACGTGCCTCCCACGGTGAACGCCGGAGCCGACCAACTGATCTGCAACGGCATCGAGCCCATCCAGCTCAACGCCATCGCACAGAACGATAGTGCGGTGCATTGGGTAAGCGCGGGCACGGGCACTTTCAGCCCGGATGCGAACTCCGCCAATGCCACGTACCTGCCCACGGCGCAGGACAGCATCAACGGCGGCGTGTACTTGATCATCACGGCTTACGGCACCGGCACCTGTGCCAATGCAGCGGATTCGCTGTGGATCGGTGTGGGCCCCACGCGCATTGCCAACGCGGGCAATGATATGGACCTCTGCGCCGACGGCAGCCCCATCGCCTTGGCGGGCAACATCACCGGTGTGACCGGCGGTACGTGGACCACCAACGGAAGTGGCAGCTTCCTCCCGGATGCCACCGCGCTCAATGCCACATACGTGCCCAGTGCCCCAGACCTCTTGTTCCCGCAGTTGAGCTTCGTGCTCACCACCACGGGCAACATGGGCTGCCCGGCGCACAGCGACACGGTGCAAGTGAACCTGCACCAGCCTTCCACCGTGAACGCGGGGCAGGACATCACCACCTGCGATGCCAGCGCCGATGTGCAACTGGCCGGTAGCGCAAACGGTGGAACGGGCGTGCAATGGAGCACCTTGGGCAGCGGCACCTTCGTGCCAGACAACACTACGGCAAACGCGGTATACCAGCCCAGCGCAGCGGACAGCGCCATGCAGCACGTGGACCTGGTGCTCACCACCACCGGCGAGCTTTACTGTGCAGCCCCGACGGATACCGTGCGCATCTCCTTCGTGAACCCGCTGAGCGCGGCCTTCACCACCAACGGCTTCTGTGCGGGCCTGTCCACGGTCTTCACCGACGTCAGCACCACTACCGGCGCGCCGATCATCGGATGGAGCTGGGACTTTGGCAACGGCACCACCGGCGGTGGGCAGCAGGGCAGTGCAGTATATGCTGACGCAGGGCAATACACCGTCACGCTCACCGTGTTCGCCCAGAACGGCTGCAGCGCCACCACCAGCCATACCGTGGAGGTGATGAGCTCGCCCATTGCCGGGTTCAACATCAGCGGGGATGCCTACACGGACGAGCCGGTTGTCATCACCGACAATTCCCTTGACGGCAGTGCCTGGCAGTATGATTTCGGCGATGGCACGGGATCGCTGCTGCAGCAGCCGAACCACACCTACACGGAGGCTGGGCAGTATATCATCGTTCAAACAGTGAGCAACGCGGCTGGGTGCACCGCACAGGATTCCGTGCTGATCTCCATCAAGGCGAACAAGGTCGTACCCCCGAAGCTGCCCGATGCCTTCAGCCCGAACGGCGACGGCGTGAACGACATCTTCTATGTGCGCGGCGGGCCGTTCGAAACCATCCACTTGCGCATCTACAACGGCTGGGGTGAAATGGTTTTCGAAACTGAAGATCCCGAATTCGGTTGGGACGGAACCTACAAAGGCAAGCCGGAGATCAACGGGGTGTATGTGTACTCCGTGGTGGCCACCTCGGTGGACGGCCAGGAACACGACCGCGCCGGCAAAGTGACCTTGATCCGCTAAAAGAGAACAGACCAAAATGCAAACGAGAACCACACTTCTGTTGGCGGTCACCCTCTTCGGGGCCGGCGCCATGCGCGCCCAGGATGCCCAACTCTCGCAGTACGAAGCGGCGGCCGTCATGCTCAACCCCGGCCTCACCGGAATGTTTGAGAACAGCGACTTCCGCGTGAGCAGCAACCTGCGCAGCCAGTGGAGCAGCTTGGGCAACAACTTCCTCACCACCGCTTTCGCGGTGGATATGTCCATGGACCGGCAATACGGCTTCGGGGCCTACCTGAACAACTACAACATGGCCGGCACCATGAACAATTTCTCCGCGGGCATAACCGGCGCGTACAACGTTTCCTCCAGCAAGAACTACACGCTCTCGGCCGGGGTGAACCTGGGCTTGATCTACAAGAAGGTGAACGATGACAAGCTGGTGTGGGACGCGCAGTATGACCGTGATCATTTCGACAGCGACCTGCCCAGCGGCGAACTGTTCCAGAAGATGGGGAGGTTGATGCCCGACCTGGGCGTGGGCGTTGCCTACCGGTCCACCAACCACACCAAATCGGTCAATCCGTTCGGCAACTTTGCGCTGTTCCACGTCACCACGCCCGATGAATCCATCTTCCGCACGGAAAAGAGCGACCTGCCCATTCGGTACATGGTCAATGCAGGAGCGCGCATTACGGTGGGCGATGGCATCGACATCATCCCCCAAGGGCTGTACATGCGGCAAGGCGCGGACCAACAGGTGCAAGCGGGGATAATGGGCCAGGTGGCCTTGATGAACAACGTGTATGCGGTGGTTGGTGGGGCGTCTTGGCGATTGAATGACGCAGTGATCGCCCAGCTCGGCATCAAGCACGGCAACAACTACTACCGCGTGAGCTATGATGTGAACACCTCGCCGCTGCGCTCCTATACGCATAACAACGGGGCGTTTGAGTTCTCGATCGTATACATGGGCACCATTTCCGGCCGGGCCAGGCGGATGACGAGCAGTGCGTTTTGAGCCGTCGTACACCACCCCTCAACGGATCAGGGAACCAAGCACTACGAGTTGATGGGTTGCGGGTCAAGTGGCTGTGGATTGCACCTCTCGCACCCTCTCCCTCTCGCACCTTTGCGCCGCTTCACTTGAGGTCGTCCCAGGTTACGGGTTGATCAGTTACGGGTTCACCACCCTTCCCACCTCGCGAGCGACGCGAACCATCCCTTACCGCCTTCACCTCTTCACTTCCTCACTTCTTTCCCTCGTTACGGGTTGCGCTTCCACCAGCTCCACCTCGAACAGGTCGGCCAGCTCCAGCTTCAGCCGTTCCTTCACTTCAGCCATGTCCAGCAGGCCGCCAAGCTCCTTCGCCATGCACGTAACGCCTTTGTCGGCGATCCCGCACGGCACGATGCGTTCGAAGTACGACAGATCCGTGTTCACGTTGAAGGCAAAGCCGTGCATGGTGGCCCAGCGGCTGGTGCGCACACCCATGGCGCAGACCTTGCGAGCCTTGGAGGGATCATCCGCGTCGAGCCACACACCGGTCAAGCCGTCGATGCGCCCGGCCTTGATCTTCCACGCTTCCAGCGTGCCGATCACCGCTTCCTCCAATGTGGCCATGAAGCGGTGTACGCTGCTGCCAAAGTGCTCCAGGTCGAAGATGGGGTAACACACCAGTTGCCCCGGACCGTGGTAGGTGATGTCCCCCCCGCGATCGATCGGGAAGAACTGCACGCCGGCATCGCGCAGCTCCTGCTCATTCATCAGCAAGTGCGATTTCTGCCCGTTGCGCCCCAGCGTATACACGTGCGGGTGCTCGCAGAACAGCAGATGGTCCTCTATTGGGACCTGCTCATTCACCGGAAGTTCGCGGTTGGCCACCTTGCGGTCGATGATGGCCTGAAAGAGCTTTTTCTGGTAGTCCCAAGCTTTGGCGTAATCCACCAAGCCCAAGTCTTCAAACTGGATTGTTCCCACGTTGCAAAGGTCGCCTTCGCGCACCAAACTTCCGACTTCACAACGAACGGACCCCAGGACTAACAGACTCCCGACTTCAGGACCAACAGACTCCCGACTTCAGGACTAACAGACTCCCGACTTCAGGACTAACAGACTCCCGACTTCAGGACTAACAG
>ENA-UOUJ01000226-UOUJ01000226.1-activated-sludge-metagenome-genome-assembly--contig:-NODE-226-length-45391-cov-6.781322_pt1 | contig 45391 bp, 39 predicted proteins | sample MGYA00249839_ERZ747224 | MGnify/ENA primary metagenome ERZ747224 (study PRJEB28782, sample SAMN03220277) | activated sludge metagenome | biome: wastewater; feature: sewage sludge; material... | reverse complement strand
CCGTCCGTGCCCCGGGCCCTGGGCAGGGCCCGGCCGGGGCCGTCTCGGGGTGGCTCAGCCCTGGTAGGGCTTCGCGGAGACGATCTCCACGGTGATGTCCCTGCCGTTCGGGGCCGAGTAGGAGAGCGAGTCGCCCACCTTGGCGCCCTGGATGGCCTCACCGAGGGGGGAACGCTCGGAGTAGACGGTGATCGAGTCCTTGTCATCGGCGATCTCGCGGTTGCCGAACAGGAAGGTCTCCACGTCGCCGGCGATCTTCGCCTCGACGACCATGCCGGGCTCCACCACGCCGTTGTCGGCCGGGGCGGCGCCGATCACCGCGGTCTCGAGGAGGTACTTGAGCTCCTGGATGCGGCCCTCGTTCTTGGACTGCTCCTCGCGGGCGGCGTGGTAGCCCCCGTTCTCCTTGAGGTCACCCTCCTCGCGGGCCTGCTCGATGCGGTCGATGATCTCCTGGCGGCCGGGACCGGAGATATGGTCCAGCTCCTGCTTCAGGCGGTCGTAGGCCTCCTGGGTCAGCCAGGGAGCGCTGTCGGTGTTGCTCATGGACGCGTCTTCTCCTTCGGGTCGGTCGACTGGGCGGACGGGCCGGGACGACCGGGACCGCACAGTGCTTCCGGTGCATGGCGCTGTGCTGCGAGTGCAGCCCGGGTGGCATCCATGCAAGAACCCCGCCGGAGGAGCCTTCACGGACCGGAATCCGTACGGGCCCCGTCAGGCGGGGTCGAGAACCAATGCGGTCCACTCTAACGGATCTGCTTCACATCCGTCACGCCCGTCGTGATCAGCGTCTCAGTTCGTCACGGAGTCCGGTCGCTCCGGACGCGCGGCTCAGGGCTCGCCGATCCAGCAGGAGTTGACCCCGCCGTTGACGCCGAGCTCGTCGGTGCGCAGGGTGACGTCGTAGTACCGGGTCCGGTCCGAGGGCAGGCCGCTGCCGGTCTCGTCCTCGGGCCCGATCACCACGGTGCGCCATCCCACCACCGCGTACTGCTCCGACAGGACCTGGACGGCGCACTCCACGGTGTCCTCGGGGTCCTTGGTGAGCTGGAAGGTCACCGAGGCCCGGGTGGGGGAGGAGATCTCGAACCCCACGTCCTTCCAGTCCAGGGTCCGGCTGGTGGCCGAGACGGTGAGCCAGGCCACCACGCCGACCGCGAGGACCAGTGCCGCCGCCGCGACCCAGCGGCCCCAACGGGTCCAGAAGGTCGGGCCGGTGCGCTGGGAGCGCCCATACCGGTTCGCTAGGCTGTCCCTCGGCGCTTGGTCCGCCGAGGCCTGGGGTGAGGGATCCATATCGCTCCATGGTATCCCGGCGACCCGAGGCTCCACCGACGTCCACCGGACCGTGCAGGTCCCCGATCATGCCGCCTCAGCACGCCCGCCGGGTGTGGGACGGGGCGGGAAAGCAGCCGAGGCCACGTGAGCAGTTCTTCCCTGATCGACCCGGACGGTACCGGCGCGCCGGAGTTCGGCGTCCCGGTGGGCCAGGCCGACTACGGAACGGTCGAGGCCGAGGCCTCGCACGCCGGTCCCGAGGCCCGCGGCGTCCCGGCCTCCCACGGCCTGCGCCTGATGGCGGTCCACGCCCACCCGGACGACGAGTCGTCGAAGGGCGCCGCGATGATGGCCGCCTACGAGGAGGCCGGGGCGGAGGTCATGGTGGTGACCTGCACCGGCGGCGAGCGGGGGGACCTGCTGAACCCCGCCTACGGGGACACCGTGCGACTGGACCGCGACATCACCGGGGTGCGCCGTGCCGAGATGGACGAGGCCGGCGCGGCCCTGGGGATCGAGCACCGGTGGCTCGGGTTCATGGACTCCGGGCTGCCCGAGGGTGACCCGCTGCCGCCGTTGCCCTTCGGCTGTTTCGCCACCGTCCCCCTGGACCGGGCCACGGCGCCGCTGGTGCGCGTGATCCGGGAGTTCCGGCCCCACGTGCTGATCAGCTACGACGAGATCGGCGGCTACCCGCACCCGGACCACATCAAGTCCCACGAGATCACGGTGGAGGCCTACCGGGCCGCGGGCGACCCGGAGCGGTTTCCCGGGCTGGGCGAGCCGTGGACCCCGTCCAAGCTCTACTACGACCGCGCGTTCAACCCGGACAAGTACCGGGCCCTGCACGAGGCCTACCTGGCCGCGGGCGAGGAGTCCCCGTTCACGGAGCGGATGGCGTGGTACGAGAAGCTGCTGGCGGAGGAGCGGGACGAGCGTGAGGCGGCCGCTGCCGAGGAGCAGGAGGCGCAGTCCGGTCCGGCCCGGTTCCGCATCACCGACCACCGGGTCACCACGCAGATCGACGTGGCCGACTACCTCGAGCGGCGCGATGCCGCCCTGCGGGCGCACCGGACCCAGGTGGACCCGACCGGTCACTTCTTCGCCGCTCCCAATTCCCTGCTGCGCCGGACCTGGCCGTGGGAGGACTACGTCCTGATCGACTCCCGGGTGGAGACCACCCTGCCGGAGACCGACCTGTTCACCGGCCTGCGCTGAGGCCGGTCCCCGCCGTCGGCCGGGGGCGGGCGGCCACCGGTAGAATGGTCGACCGTGATCGCCTTCCCGCCCCTTCTCCTGTCCGCCTCCGCCGTCCCGGGTGACGGTGATACGGCCGTCGGACAGCCGATGCCGGGCGTGCCCGAACCGACCCTGAAGCCGGGGCTGGACCAGACCGAGGTCACCCCGGGCATCGAGGGCTTCCTGTTCACGGCGCTGATGGTGGCCATGGCCATCGTGGTCATCCGGCTCATGGTCCGCTCCATCCGCCGGGTGCAGTACCGTTCCGGCCAGGCCGAGGACATGCTCGTGAACCGCTACCAGGGCTACCTCCCGGAGGACGTGCGCCACCCGGAGGAGGACCTCGACGTCGACCGGCGCTCCGGCTCCGACATCGACATCCAGCGGGCCCGGTTGCAGAAGAAGTATCCCGGATACCTCGACGGCCCGGCGCCGGAACCGAAGGCACCGGACTCCGGCCGGGACTGAGCGGCCACGGAGCGTCGGGGCAGGCTGGAGGGACGGGGATCGCCCGCCCTACCGTGGGGCCATGGCCAACCAGCTCGCCGATGCGACCAGCCCCTACCTGCTCCAGCACGCCGGCAACCCGGTGGACTGGCGGCCCTGGGGGCCCGCGGCCTTCGCCGAGGCCGCCCGCCGGGACGTCCCGGTCTTCGTCTCGGTCGGCTACGCGGCCTGCCACTGGTGCCACGTCATGGCGCACGAGTCCTTCGAGGACGAGGACACCGCCCGTGAGCTGAACGCCCGCTTCGTGGCGGTCAAGGTGGACCGGGAGGAACACCCGGACGTGGACGAGGCGTACATGACCGCGACCCAGCTGCTGACCGGTCAGGGCGGCTGGCCGATGAGCGTGTTCACCACCCCGGACGGGCGCCCCTTCCACGCGGGCACCTACTATCCGCCCACGCCCCGCCACCACGGCGGGGGAGGGCGTACGCCGTCCTTCCGCCAGGTCCTGGACGCGGTGCACGCCGCCTGGACGCACCGCCGGGGTGAGGTCGAGCAGGCGGCGGCCGCCCTGGCCGCCGGGGTGGGCCGGCAGTCCACGGCGCTGGCCGCCGTCGTGGTCGGGGCGGAGCAGGCCCCGGCGGAGACCGACGCCGGACCGGAACCGTTCTCCGGTGCCGTCAGCGAGGCGATCGCGCAGCTGGCACGCCTGGAGGACGCCGGGCACGGCGGTTTCGGCCCCGGGGCGCCCAAGTTCCCGCCCAGTCCCGCCCTGGGTTTCCTGCTGCAGGCGGCCGCCACGGGACCCCGACCCGCCCGGGCGCAGGCGTGGGCCCTGACCGCACGCACCCTGGCCGTGATGGGCACCTCGTCCCTGGCGGACCCGGTCTCCGGGGGATTCGCCCGCTACGCCACGGACCAGACCTGGGCGCTGCCCCACTTCGAGAAGATGCTCTACGACAACGCCCAACTGCTGCGCTGGTACGCCCGCTGGGCGGTGCTCGGGGACCACCTGGACCACCTGGCGCCGCTGGACCCGCGCCATCCGGCCCTCGCCCGCCGCCTCGCCCTGGGCACGGCGTCCTGGCTCGCGGAGCAGATGACCACCGCCTCCGGGGCGTTCGCCGCCAGCCTGGACGCGGACACCGTGGTGGACGGCCACCCCGTGGAGGGGGCGACCTACACGTGGACGCCCGCAGAGCTGCGTGCGGCCCTGGCCGCGGAGGCTCCCGAGGCCGGTCCCGCCGAGGTGGGGCACCTGGCGGAGGTCCTGGCCGGGGTGCCCGTGGAGCCCGGCACCGCGGCGTTGACCCTGCACGCCGGCCGGTTGCTCACGGAGGCCGAACAGGACCTGTGGGACCGGGCCCTGCCCGGGCTGCGGCGGCGGGTGGCGTCCCGGCCGCAACCGGCACGGGACGGCAAGGAGGTGGCGGCCTGGAACGGGATGACCGTCACCGCCCTGGCCGAGGCGTGGGCGCTGCTCGGAGAGGACCGGCTGCTGGACCAGGCGCTCGCCGCCGGGGAGGCAATCTGGCGGGTGCACTGCCGGCCGCTGGCCGTCGCGGCGGCGGGGGCGGGCGGCGAGGCGCCACGGGGAGCCGACGGCACCGCGCGCGGTCCCGCCCACGTGCTGCGCTCGGCACTCGACGGCCGGCCCGGCCCGGCCGCCGGGACGCTCGCCGACCACGCCCAGGCGGCCGGGGCCTTCATCGCGCTCTACCGCTCCACCGGCCGCCGGCGCTGGAAGGTGCGGGCACGGACGGTAGTGGATGCCGTCGTCGGGACCCTGGTGGTCCGGACCGACCACGGGCCGGCCCTGCTGGCGGCCCCGGCCGGGGACGCCGTCCTGGCCGCGGCGCAGGGCGGCCCCTCCTTCGCCTCCCCGCTGGACGGCGCCGAGCCGTCCGCCCTGGGGGCCTGGGCCGAGGTGCTGCTGCAGTGGCACGTGCTGGCCCCGGTCCACGCCGGGACCCTGCCGGCCGGGGGAGCCCGGGCGTGGGCGGAGCGGCTGCTCGCACACCTGGCCCGGCTGGGGGCGCAGGCCCCGCTGGAGACCGCCACGGTCCTGCGGCTGGCGGCCCGGCACGGTGCGGTCGAGGACCTCCTGGTGGCCACCGGGGGCGCCGCCGAGGACCGGCGACGGGCCCTGGCCTGGGCGATCGTCCGCGGTGTGGTCGGTGTCCAGGCGTCTCCCGAGCCGGCCACCGGTCCCGATGTCGCGGCGGACCCGGACGACGTCACCGCCGGGCGGGGCTCTCGCGACGGCGGAACGGCCCTCTACCTGTGCCACGGGACGTTGTGCCACGCCCCCGTGGACGGTACCGACGCCCTGGACCGGCTGGCCGGCCGGGGGCCGGCCCCGGACGCGTGAGGCCCGGATATGGGCGGCCCGGCGGCGGGCGGCGGGATCAGGCCTGCAGCACCGCGACCATGATGGCGACGTAGTGACAGGCGAAGCCGCCGATGGTGAAGGCGTGGAACAGCTCGTGGAAGCCGAACCACTCGCGGTGGAGGTTCGGCCGCTTGAGGGCGTAGAACACGGCGCCGATGATGTAGCAGGCCCCGCCCGCGCAGACCAGGACGGCGGCCACCGCGTCGGCGGCGAAGAAGTCCGCGATGAACAGCAGGGCCGCCAGCCCGAGCAGGACGTAGACCGGGGTGTAGAGCCAGCGCGGCGCCGCGGTCCAGAACACCCGGAACGCCACGCCCGCCACGGCCCCGACCCAGACACAGCCCAGCAGCAGCGTGGCCTTGCCCGGGGGCAGCAGGGCGATGGACAGGGGCGTGTAGGTGCCGGCGATGACCAGCATGATGTTCGTGTGGTCCAGTCGCTTGAGCACCAGGGCCACCCTCGGCGTCCACTGCACCAGGTGGTAGACCGCCGAGACCGCGAACAGCATCAGCCCGGTGAGGGCGTACACCGCGCTGGCCCACGTCAGGCCGGGGGTGGGCGCCAGGACGACCAGGACGATGCCGGCCGCCAGGACCAGGGGAACCATCGCGGCGTGCAGGTGGCCCCGCATCCGCGGCTTGAAGTCGGGGTGGTCGGGATCCGTCACGCGCTCCATGCGCCAGCGACGGCGCGGTGAGGACTGCTCGGCCAGGCCCGGGGCACCGGCCGAGGGGTCGGCGACGGGGTGCTGCATCATTACCCCAGAGTAGTCCGGCCGTCTGGGGAGGAGCTGGGTCGCGCCCGGGGTTCGCTACCGTAGACCCCAGCAGGAGCGCCGGCACGGGGCGCGCCGCGGCCGGAAGGTGGGGGACCATGGTGGGACCGAACGTGGTCTACAGCATCTATGAGCGGGTCATCGCCTCGAGCCTGGACCCGGAGCGGCTGCCGCGGCACATCGGCGTGGTCCTGGACGGCAACCGCCGCTGGGCCAAGGCCTCGGGGGCCACCACGGCGGACGGCCACCAGGCCGGTGCGGAGAAGATCCACGAGTTCCTGGGCTGGTGCGACGAGCTGGGCATCAAGGTCGTGACGCTGTACATGCTCTCCACGGACAACATGAATCGCCCCCCGGACGAGCTGGAACAGCTGGTCGGCATCATCGGCAACACCCTGGCGCGGCTGGCCGACGGCCTGGAGAACGGCCACCGGGTCCGCGTGCAGGCCGTCGGCGCGCCCGACCTGCTCCCCGAGGGCCTGGCGGAGACGCTGGAGGACCTGCAGGCCCGCACGGCGGACGCCGAGGGGGTGCACGTGAACGTCGCGGTGGGCTACGGCGGCCGCCGGGAGATCGTGGACGCGGTCAAGGAGCTGCTGTTGGAGGCCGACGCCGCCGGCCGCAGTGCCGCGGACGTGGCCGCGGAGCTCACGGACGAGCAGATCTCCGACCGCCTCTACACCCGTGGCCAGCCGGACCCCGACCTGGTGATCCGCACCTCGGGCGAGCAGCGCCTCTCCGGGTTCCTGATGTGGCAGTCCGCCTACTCGGAGTTCTACTTCTGCGAGGCCCTGTGGCCGGACTTCCGCCGGGTGGACTTCATCCGCGCCCTGCGGGACTTCGCCTCCCGGCAGCGCCGCTTCGGGTCCTGACCACGCCGGCCCCGACGCGGGGCCGTGACCCGTTGGCGATACCTTCACCGAAAGTTAATCACGTCACCTGGCGCTTTCTCCTCCCGCACCCCGGCGCGCGGTCCTACGGTGGGGGTATCAGTCGCCGACGGGCACGGATCGAGTCGATCCGCACCCGGCGGATTGATCGGAAAGGCCAGGCCGTATGCCGTCACTCCCGACAGCAAGCAGCGGGGGGCCGTTCCGGCCCCCGGCCGGTCCGCCCCACCCCGCCCCTCGATCATCGGGGCGCGTGCCCCGGTCTGGAGTCCGACGTGGATAACCTGTCTACCGCCCTGGCCGCCACCACCCCGGAGGCCACCCAGCCCGCACCACGGATGAGCGTGGGGGAGCGGTCCTACCTGCTCGACACCTCCGTGCTCCTGTCCGATCCGCGGGCGATCCTGCGCTTCGCCGAGCACGAGGTGATCCTGCCGATCGTGGTGATCTCGGAACTGGAGAAGAAGCGGGACGACCCGGACCTGGGGTACTTCGCGCGCAAGGCGCTGCGGCTGCTGGACGAGCTGCGGATCGAGCACGGATCGCTGAACCGCCCGGTGCCCCTGGGCACGGAGGGCGGGTCACTGCGGGTGGAGCTGAACCACATCTCCGTGGACGTGCTGCCCCACGGGTTCCGGTCCACCGAGAACGACGCCCGCATCCTGGCGGTGGCCAAGAACTTCGCCGACGAGGGGCGCGACGTCACGGTGGTCTCCAAGGACCTGCCGATGCGCGTCAAGGCCTCGGCCATGGGACTCCAGGCCGACGAGTACCGCAACGAGCTCGTCCGCGACTCCGGCTGGACCGGCACGGCCGAGGTCAGGGCCACCGAGGAGGAGGTCAACGCCCTCTACGCGGGCGACCCGGTGGCGGTGGCAGAGGCGGCCGAGCTGCCGGTGAACACCGGACTGGTGATCACCTCGCCGCGCGGCTCCGCCCTGGGCCGGGTGGACCAGCACCGCAACACCCAGGTGGTCCGTGGGGACCGGGACGTGTTCGGCCTGCACGGCCGCTCCGCGGAGCAGCGCCTGGCCATCGACCTGCTCCTCGACCCCACCGTCGGCATCGTGTCCCTGGGCGGCCGGGCCGGTACCGGCAAGTCGGCGCTGGCACTCTGCGCCGGACTGGACGCGGTGATGGAACGCCGCGAGCACCGCAAGGTGGTGGTCTTCCGCCCGCTCTACGCCGTCGGGGGGCAGGAACTGGGGTACCTGCCCGGTTCGGAGTCCGAGAAGATGAACCCCTGGGCCCAGGCCGTGTTCGACACCCTGGGAGCCCTGGTCTCCACCGAGGTCCTGGACGAGGTGGTCGACCGGGGGATGCTGGAGGTCCTGCCGCTCACCCACATCCGCGGCCGGTCCCTGCACGATTCCTGGGTGATCGTGGACGAGGCGCAGTCCCTGGAGAAGAACGTGCTGCTGACGGTGATGAGCCGCATGGGACAGAACTCCAAGATTGTGCTCACCCACGACATCGCACAGCGGGACAACCTGCGGGTGGGCCGGCATGACGGCATCGCGGCCGTCGTCGAGACCCTCAAGGGGCACCCGTTGTTCGGCCACGTCACGCTGAACCGGTCGGAGCGCTCGCCGATCGCCGCCCTCGTGACCGAACTGCTGGAGGACGCCTCCATCTGAGGGAGGGCGCACCAGACGGGCGAAAGAAAGAGGGGCCGCTGCACGAGGTGCAGCGGCCCCCTGGCGGATCGGGCCGGTCCCCGCGGAGGGGGGGATGGGGGAACCGGGGCGAATCCACCGTTGACCATGGCCCCGTGAAACGGGATGAGAGGCCATGGAGCCGGAGGCTTCCGTCGGTGCACTTATCACTGAGTCGGTATCACACGGATGGAAGCGGTTTCAGCATACCTGCCACCGGCGCGAATGACTACCACTTGGGAGAAGTTGACACCAGCGACCTTCGGGCAGGATTTGCCGGGCATGGCCCCGGTCGTCACCACTCCTGCAGGGCGCGCCGCTGCCGCAGGTCCCGGTGGGCCTGGCGGGTGTCCGCGAAGGCCACCACCACGCCCGCCGCCGCGCCGGCCAGGTGGCCCTCCCAGGAGACGCGCGGATTGAGGGGCAGGAAGCCCCACACGAAGCCGCCGTAGAGCAGGACCGTGACCACGGCGCCCAGGATCGCCGAGAACCGCCGGGACAGCACGCCGTAGGTGACCAGGAAGGCCGCGTAACCGTAGACCACGAGCGAGGCGCCGATGTGGTTGGTGCCGGTCCCGCCGATCACCCAGGTGAACAGCCCGCCGAGCAGCCAGACGCCGGCCGTGATCAGCCACCACCGGTGCGTGATCCACGCGATCATGACGCCCAGGACCAGCAGCGGGACGGTGTTCGAGATCAGGTGCCCGAACCCGGAGTGCAACAGGGGGGCGAAGAGGATGCCGCTCATGCCACCGGGTTCCAGCGGCTGGATGCCGAACTGGTTGAGCCGGCCGCCGGCGAACAGGTCGATGAACTCCAGGACCCACATCAGCGCCACCAGGACGGCCACGGGGACCGTCCGCTGGACCCACTCCGGCCAGGAGCGGTAGGTCGTCACGGGGGAGGGGCTGGTGCTGGGGCGGTCCAGGGGGCCGGGCATGGGCCCAGTCTAGGCGGCGGCCACGGCCCACCGTCGCCGTCCACAGCGTCGGTGCGTCCGGCCCGGGGCCGTCGCCGGGGGTCCTAGGCTGGGGTCCATGCCGAATGTACTGGTCGAGGCGGCCCGGGACGGGAACTGGTTGCTGGTGGCCTGTGCGGTGGCGGCGCTGGCACTGTTCGCGGTGTGCGCGGTCGTGCTCACCGTGACGGACCTGCGCGAGCACCGGCTGCCCAACCAGTGGACCGGGGTGCTGGCCGCCGGAGGCGGGGTCATCCTGGGCCTGGGGTGCCTGGCCAGCGACACCGGGTGGACCCGGTTCTGGGGAATGCTCGGGGGCGGCGCCGTCTACCTCGCGCTCATGCTCGTCCTGCACCTGCTCAGCCGGACCGGCATGGGCATGGGCGACGTCAAGCTCGGCGGCGCACTCGGCTTGTACGCCGGGTGGCTGGGCTGGGACCACCTGTTCGGGGCGATCGTCGTCGCCTTCGTCGTGGGGGGACTGGTGGCCCTGGTCCTCGTCGCCGCCCGGCGGGCCACCGGGTCCACCCACCTGCCGTTCGGTCCGGCCATGCTGGCCGGCACCGCCGTCGCGCTGCTGGCGTGACCGGCGCCCGTCCCGCGCCCGGGTTGTAGCGTGGGTCCATGCCCACTCCCGAGTTCATCCTGGCCCTGCGCGAGAAGATCGGCCGCGACTCGCTGTGGCTGCCCGGCTGCAAGGCCGTGGTGCTGCGCCCGGCCGCCCGCGGGGAGGCCCGGGAGGCCGGTCCGACGGGGGACGAGCGCGAGGTGCTCCTGGTCAAGCGCGCGGACAACGGCCGGTGGACGCTGCCGGCCGGGATCATCGAGCCCGGTGAGGAGCCGGCGGCCACCGCCGTGCGGGAGACCCTGGAGGAGACCGGGGTGCGGTGCGCGCCGCGGCGTCTGGCCGGCGTCGGGACCACCACCGAGGTGACGTACCCGAACGGGGACCGCGCCCAGTACCTGGACGTGGTGATGCTGATGGACTACGTCTCCGGCGAGGCACGGGTGGGCGACGAGGAGAACACCGACGTCGGCTGGTTCCGGCTCGGCGCGCTCCCGGACCTGCCCCCGTTGCACGCACGCGCCCTGGGCTGGGCGCTCGAGGAGACGCCGGAGGCCCGGTTCCTGCCCTGACGGGCGGGGAACCGGGCCTCCGGGCGGGCCGGGAGGATCAGGCCGGGTGGGTCATGGACATGGTGTCCAGGGCCGCGTCCAGCTGCTCCTCGGTGACCTCGCCGCGCTCCACGTAGCCCAGGTCGACGACGGCCTCGCGCACGGTCATCTTCTGCGCCACGGAGTGCTTGGCGATCTTGGCGGCGGCCTCGTAGCCGATGACCTTGTTCAGCGGAGTGACGATGGACGGGGAGGCCCCGGCCAGGAAGCTGCAGCGCTCCTCGTTGGCCTCGATGCCGTCGATCATCTTGTCCGCCATCACGCGGGAGGTGTTGGCCAGCAGGCGGATGGACTCGAGCAGGTTGGCGGCCATCACCGGGATGCCGACGTTGAGCTCGAAGGCGCCGTTGGTGGAGGACAGGGACACCGTGGTGTCGTTGCCGATCACCTGGGCGCAGACCATGATGGCGGCCTCGCAGATCACGGGGTTGACCTTGCCCGGCATGATCGAGGAACCCGGCTGCAGGTCCGGGATGGCGATCTCGCCCAGGCCGGTGTTCGGCCCGGAGCCCATCCAGCGCAGGTCGTTGTTGATCTTCATGAACGAGTACGCGATGTTGCGCAGCTGGCCGGAGGCCTCGACCAGGCCGTCGCGGTTCGCCTGGGCCTCGAAGTGGTTGCGCGCCTCGGTGATCGGCAGGCCGGTCTCCTCGGCGAGCAGCTCGATCACGCGGGCGGAGAAGCCCTTCGGGGTGTTGATGCCGGTGCCCACGGCGGTGCCGCCCAGGGGGACCTCGGCCACGCGGGGCAGGGAGGCGTCGATGCGCTCGATGCCATAGCGGACCTGGGCGGCGTAGCCGCCGAACTCCTGGCCAAGGGTCACCGGGGTGGCGTCCATCAGGTGGGTGCGGCCGGCCTTGACGATGCCCTCGAAGGCCTGGGCCTTGCGCTCCAGGGACGCCGCGAGGTGCTCCAGGGCGGGCTTGAGGTCATTGATCAGGGCGCCGGTGACGGCGACGTGCACCGAGGTCGGGAAGACGTCGTTGGAGGACTGGGAGGCGTTGACGTGGTCGTTCGGGTGGACCTCGGTGTCCGAGCCGGCGGACTTCAGCGCCTGCGTGGCCAGGTTGGCCAGCACCTCGTTGGTGTTCATGTTCGAGGAGGTGCCGGAGCCGGTCTGGAAGACGTCGATCGGGTAGTGCGCGTCGTGCTTGCCGGAGATCACCTCGTCCGCGGCGGCCACGATCGCGTCCCGGCGTTCCTCGGAGATCACGCCGAGCTCGGCGTTGGCCTTCGCCGCGGCCTTCTTGACCTGGGCCAGGGCGTGGATGTGCGCCGGCTCGAGGGTCTTGCCGGAGATCGGGAAGTTCTCCACGGCCCGCTGGGTCTGGGCACGGTACAGGGCATTGACGGGGACCTTGACCTCGCCCATGGTGTCGTGCTCGATGCGGAACTGCTGTTCGGAAGAGTGCTGAGAAGACTGATCGGTCATGGTTCCCCACTTTAGACCGTCGCGTGTTCGGCCAGCCGCCCATCACGCAGGGTGACCACCCGGTCCGCCACGGGGACGAACTCCAGGTCGTGGGTCACCACCACGGTGGCCAGGGACCGCTCCCGGGTGAGGTCCCGGAGCAGGTCCATCACCTCGCCGGAGCGCTCGTGGTCCAGGGCCGAGGTCGGTTCGTCCACCAGCAGCACGGACGGGGTGCCCATCAGGGCGCGGGCGATGTTCACCCGTTGACGCTGGCCCCCGGACAACTGGTGGGGGCGGCGGCCGGCGGCCGAGCTCATCCCGACGGCGGCCAGCGCCTCCCGGGCCGCTACCCGCAGGTCCCGAGGCCGGGCCCCGCGCAGCACCCCGACCAGCTGCAGCTGCTCCAGGGCGGTCAGGGACGGCAGGAGCCGGGGCTGCTGGAAGACCACCCCGATGTGCTCCAGCCGCAGCCGGGCCCGCTCGGCCCGGCTGGCCCCGGTGACCTCCGTCCCGCCGACGCGGACGGTGCCCGCCGTCGGGGTGATGAGGGCCCCGGCCACCGCCAGCAGGGATGACTTGCCGGACCCGGACGGGCCGACCAGGGCGAGCATCTGCCCGGCGGGGACGGACAGGTCCACCGCGTCCAGGGCGTCGAGGGTCCCGTCCTCGCCGTCGGGATAGGTCAGGGTGACGCGTGACAGGTGCAGCATGGGGGTTCCTCCTGGGGGGTCGGGGCTTCGGGGCCTGAGGGCTTCGGGACGTGCGGATGGGGCCAGAGGCGCGTTCGCGCGGGTCAGCTGCCGCCGAGCGCGACCAGGGGATCGACCCGGCACGACCGCCAGACCGCCGCCACCGAGGCGGCCAGGCCCAGGCCGAGGGTGAGGGCGACGGGCAGGACGACGGCGCCGGCGTCGAGCTGCACGGGCACGGCCTGTCCGGCCAGCAGGAGGCCGGCGACACCCAGCACGGCCCCGGCGGAGGCGCCGCAGAGCAGGACGACCGACGCCTGGGCGAGGGCGTCGCGGACCACCCATCCCGTGGTGGCGCCGAGGGCCTTGAGCACCGCGATGTCCCGGGTGCGCTGCAAGGTGAACACGGCCATGAAGGCGGCGATCACGAGGGCGGAGATCCCGTAGAGGAAGGCCTGCATCATCACCAGGGACCCGTTCTCCGAGGAGTAGGACGGCAGGGCCGAGAGTGACTCCCTGAGGTCCGTGGCCACCGTGGCGGTCCGCTCGGCCGCCACCGGTGCTTGGCCGGCGTCCGCATCGGTCCCGGCGACCAGGACGGTGGCCGCTCCCTGCCCGGCGTGGGTGAGTGAGGACCAGGTCGTCAGGGGCAGCCAGACGACGGGCGTGTGCGAGTACCACTGGTCCTCGGTGACCTCGGCGACGGGAACCTCCCGGCCGTTGACGGAGATCCCGTCACCGGGGCCGACGCCGAGCTGCCCGGCCGCGCTCGCGCTGATCCGGGCCCCGCCGCCGAGCTCCCCCGGGGCGAGCCGGGAGCCCGGTTCCAGGCCCACCAGAGTCACGGACGTCACGGCGGTTCCGGAGTCGGCCCGGGCCTGGCCGATCCCGACCGGCTCCGCCCACCGCACCCGGTCATCGTCCCGCCACGCGGCCAGCTGGCCCGCGTCCACGGTCGAGGCGGTGAAGCTGGTCTCCACGTCGTCCGCGCTCGCGGCGTGGGCGGCGCCGAAGACCACCGTGACCTCCACCGGCTCCGCACCGGCCGCCGTCGTCCCGGCCTCGTCCCAGGCCAGCACGGCGGAGACGTTCTGGTGGGCCAGGCCGTTGGTCAGCGCGGTGAGGAACACCAGCAGCAGGGTGATCAGGGCGACCACCGCGCCCATCAGGGAGAACCGTCCGGCGCAGAACCGGACATCGCGCAGGGACAGGAACAGCGGGGACGTGACGGACACGGAGGCACTCCTTGACGGGTCGGACGGACCGGGTCCGGCCGCCGACCGGCCGGGACTGGTCCCAGCCTTCCGCGGCACCGGGCCCGGCACATCGACCGTCCGGGCGGTCCGGGGTCAACCCTTCGGTTGAGTCCGGGCACCCGGGACCGCCCGGGCCCGGGCTAGCCTGCTCGGGTGGACACCGACGCTGACGCCCCGCCGGCCGGCACGCGCATTCCCGTGCTGCTGCGCACCATGCGGGTGGTGCTGCACGTGTCCGTGGCCGTGCTGCTGCTGATCGGGCTCATCCGGTCACTCGCACCCGCCCTCCGGACCGGGGACCACGGCGCCGCGTGGCTGACCGTGCTGCTGGCCGCACTGTTCGCGGCGGTCTACCTGGCCGGCACGATCGTGGAGAAACGACGCGCGGCCCGGGCCGACTGGGAGGCGGCGGACGGCGGGATCGCGGGGCGCGGCCGTGCGACGTGGCTGCTCCTGGTCACCGTGGCCTGGTGGGCGCTGCTGGCGGTGCACGTGGACTTCGCCTGGCTGGTGTTCCCGCTGTTCTTCCTGCACCTGCACCTGGTCGGCCGTCGCTCGCGGCCCGGTGCGCTCGTGCTGGTGCTGCTGCTGACGGGGAGCGTGCTGGCGGGGTTCCTGGCCCATCGCGGGACCCTCGACGTCGGGTCGGTCGTGGGGCCGGTCCTCGGTGCCGTGGTGGCCGTGGTGATGTCCGCCGCCTACGCCCTGTTCCTGGAGGAGGCCCGGATCCAGCGCCGCACGAGCGTGGAACTGCGCGCCGCCCAGGACCGGTTGGCCGCCTCCGAGCGCCAGGCCGGGGCGCTCGCCGAACGGGAACGCTGGGCCCGGGACCTGCACGACACCCTGGCCCAGGGACTGGCCTCCGTGGTGCTGCTCTCCCGCGCCGCCCTCGACCGGGACCCCGGTGGACCGCTCTCCGGGCGGTTGCGCCAGATCGAGCGGTCAGCGGCCGAGAACCTCGTCCAGGTCCGCGCCCTGGTGGAGCAGCGCGGGGCCGGCGACGACCTCGCGACGGTGCTCGCGGACGCCTGCCGGGCCGTCCAGGGAACGGCCCGGGCGGCCGGTTCTGGGCTCACCGTGACCTTCCGCGGTCCCGAGGACGGCGCCGCGCTGGGCGGGGACGTCGCCACCACCGTCCTCCGGGTGGCCCAGTCCGCACTGTCCAACGTCCTGCTGCACTCGGGAGCGGCGCACTGCGTGGTCACCCTGGCGGTCCATCCGCGCCTGGTGACCCTGGACGTCCACGACGACGGCCGCGGCCGGGGCGGGAACGCCGAGGGCTTCGGTATCCGGACGATGCGGGAGCGGGCGGAGGGACTTGGCGGGACCCTCACGGTGGAGGACGCCGACGAGGGCCCCGGGGGCGCGGTCGCGGGCCGGGGCACGGTGGTGGCGCTGGCCCTGCCGCTGCCGCCGCGGCCGACGCGGGGTGGCGACCGGGTCCGGGGCGGACGCGATCACGGCGAGGAGGGGGAATGAGCGGGGAGCGGCAGGCGGGCCCGCGGTCCGGGGAGCCGGTGCGGGTGCTGCTCGTGGACGACCACCCCGTGGTGCGGGCGGGCCTGCGCGCGGTCCTGGAGGCGGGCGGGACCCTGCAGGTGGTGGCCGAGGCAGCCACCGCCCGCCAGGCCCGGGACCTGGTGGACCGGCTGCGGGCCCGCGGGGAGGGGCCGGACGTCGTGGTGATGGACATCGAGCTGGGGGAGGGGCCCTCCGGGATCGAGGCGACCCGGCGGCTCGGCGGCGACCACCCGGAGGTGCCGGTGCTGATCGTCTCCACCTACGGTGCGGTGTCCGACGTCCAGGCGGCGCTGGCGGCCGGGGCGGCCGGCTACCTGCTCAAGGACGCCTCCGCGCAGGAGCTGCGGGACGCGGTCGGGAACGCCGCGGCCGGGACCTGGACCCTGCCGGCGGGACTGGCCCGGCGGGCACTGGGCGCGGGACCGGGAGCCGGGCCGTCGTTGAGCCCCCGGGAGATCGACATCCTCGAGCAGCTGGCGCGGGGACGGACGAACCGGGAGATCGCGGCCGGGCTGTTCATCTCCCAGGCCACCGTGAAGACCCATCTGAACCACGTGTTCCAGAAGCTCGGGGTCGGCAACCGCACCGAGGCGGTGACCGTGGCCCGTTCGCTGCACCTCATCCGCGGTTGAGGCCCCCGGGCCGCGGCCCGGGGGGACGGGCTCAGCCGGCGGCGGCGCCCTCGGCGGGCTCGAGGTCGCCGATGACCTTGACCTCGTTGGCGGTGCCCTCGGCCAGGGAGTAGGTCAGGCCCACGATCGCGGTGCGGCCCTGCTCCACGGCCCGGGCCACGGACATCGAGGACTCCACCAGCCGCTGGCAGGTCTGCACGGTGTGCTCGGCCACGGTGCCGTTCACGTCCTCGACCCCCTGGCGGCGGGCGGCGAAGACGGAGGGCATGATGCGCTCCACGAGGGAGCGCTGGAACCCGGCGGGCATCTCGCCGCTGGTGTAGGAGTCGACGGCGGCGGTGACGGCGCCGCAGCTGTCATGGCCCAGGACCACGATCAGGGGGGTGTTGAGCTCGTCGATGCTGAACTCCAGGGAGCCCAGCACGGCGTCGTCGATCACCTGCCCCGCGGTGCGGATGACGAACAGGTCGCCCAGGCCCAGGTCGAAGATGATCTCCGCGGCCAGCCGGGAGTCGGAGCAGCCGAAGAGCACGGCGATCGGGTCCTGCCCGCTCGCCAGGGAGGTTCGGCGGGCCGCGTCCTGGTTCGGGTGCCGGGACGTGCCGGAGACGAAACGCTCGTTGCCCTCGCGCATCAGTTCATAGGCGCGGGTGGGGGTCAGTGTCATGCTGCGTCCTCCTCGAGGTACTGCTGGATGGCTCCGGCCAGCGTATCCATGTCGGACAGCTCACCCGAACCCGTGACGATGATCGTGGTGCCGTCCAGCTCGGTCACCAGGTACGCGTCCCCGTCCGCGGGCTCGTGCAGGTCCCACGAGGTGCCGTCCACGGTGCGCGAGCCGGTCAGCGGTGCGTTGCGGATCTGCTGGGAGACCCAGGTGGGGTTCGCCTGGGCCGTCTGCTTGAACCCGGCGAACTCCTCCTCCGGCGTGAGGTAACCGGCCTCCCAGAACTCCACCCGGTCGGCGCCGGCACCGTTCCAGCGGGCGAAATTGGCCGTCCACCCCTCGGGCAGGCCCGGCGCGGCGGCGGTGAAGCCGGCGGTCGCCGTGGCCTGTTCGGCGGCGGCCCGGACATCGACGTCCCGGTCGTACGTCTGCTCCGTGGACCCGGGATTGAGCAGCACCACCAGCAACGCGATGCCCAGCGTGGCCAGCACGCTGATCACCATGGCACGGGCGGACTGGCCGGCCCGCTTCACCTGCTTCTGGGTCAGGCGGGGCTTGGCGGCGGCGGTCTCTGACTCGGGGGAGGTCACCGGTCCATTCTGCCACCGCGCCGGACACTAGGATGAGTCCGCAAGACGTACCCTGCAGACGGAGACACACGGTGAGCACTGACCAGTCCGCGAACAACGAGGTTCCGGCCCAGAGGGTCACGGCCCAGAAGCCGGCAGAACAGCACGCTGACTACAACATGCTGAACCGCAACCTGGCGGTGTCCGGGACGGAGCCGGACCGCAACCTCGCGCTCGAGCTGGTGCGGGTCACCGAGGCGGCAGCCATCGCCGCCGGCCACTGGGTCGGCTACGGGGACAAGAACACCGCCGACGGCGCCGCCGTGGACGCCATGCGCGCCTTCATGGACACGGTCCGGATGAACGGCGTGGTCGTCATCGGCGAGGGCGAGAAGGACGAGGCGCCCATGCTCTTCAACGGCGAGCATGTCGGTGACGGCACCGGCCCCGAGGTCGACGTCGCCGTGGACCCCATCGACGGCACCCGCCTGACCGCCCTGGGCTACCCGAACGCGCTGTCCGTGTTCGCCGTCGCCGAGCGCGGTGCGATGTTCGACCCGTCCGCGGTGTTCTACATGGACAAGATGGTCGTGGGCCCCGAGGCCGCCGACTTCGTCGACCTGCGCCTGCCCATCAAGCAGAACATCCACCTGGTGTCCAAGGCCCTGAACAAGCCCGTCAGCCAGCTCAACGTGTGCGTGCTGGAGCGCCCGCGCCACGAGAAGCTCGTCGAGGAGATCCGCGCCGCCGGGGCCCGCGTGAAGTTCATCATGGACGGGGACGTGGCCGGCGGCATCGCCGCGGCCCGCCACGGCACCGACGTGGACATGCTGCTGGGCATCGGCGGCACCCCGGAGGGCATCATCACCGCGTGCGCCATCAAGGCCGTCGGCGGGGTCATCCAGGGCCGGCTGGCCCCGAAGGACGACGAGGAGCGCCAGAAGGCCATCGACGCCGGGCACGACCTCGACGCCGTGCTCACCACGGACGACCTGGTGAAGTCGGACAACTGCTACTTCGCCGCGACCGGCATCACCGACGGCGACCTGCTGCGCGGGGTGCGCTACTACAACGACCGCGTGGTGACGCAGTCCATGGTCATGCGCTCGAAGTCCGGCACCGTGCGCATCGTGGAGGCCGAGCACCAGGCCCGCAAGTGGGAGAAGTGGATCGACACGGAGGTCTCCCCGTCCCGGCGCTGACCCTCCCGCTCGACCGGCGGTCGGATTCGCCCCGTCCTGGACGGGCAGCCCCGTGTCCGGGGGACGGATCCGGCCGCCGGTCGTCGTCTCGGGGCCGGTCCGGCCGGCGGGCCGAGGCAGCGGTCGGCGCGCCTAGGGGAGGGTGACCGCGAACAGGGTCCCCGGTGTGGCCGCCGCCCCGTCCGCCGTCCTGGTTCCTGTCCCGGCCCCGGTCCCGTCCCCGGTCCCGTCCTGGGCGGCGTCCCGGTCGCCGGGCCGCACCACGGCCGGGTCCTCGGTCGCGCCGAGGAACACGGACTGCCCGGGAGTGAGCACGGCGCTGTCGTGACCGGAGTCGATGCGTACCGTCCCGGCCGTGCAGACCGCGATGACCGGTCCGTTGGCGGTCAGGGTCGCTCCGGTGGCCGCGGGCAGGTCCAGGCGCTCGAGCCGGAACTCCTCGAAGGGCGGGCGGAAGACCAGGCGGCCGGCGCCGTCGGCGTGCGGGGTGCAGTAGGGCACCGGCAGCGCCTCGAAGCGCACCACCCGGCGCAGTTCGTCCACGTCCACGTGCTTGGGCGTCAGTCCGCCGCGCAGCACGTTGTCCGAGGCCGCCATCACCTCCACGCCGAGCCCGTGCAGGTAGGCGTGCACGTTGCCGGCCGGCAGGTGGATGGCCTGTCCCGGGGCCAGGTCCACCCGGTTCAGCAGCACGGAGACCATCACCCCGGCATCGCCGGGGTAGTGCTCGCAGATCCCGACGGCGGTGGACAGGTTCAGGTCCTCCTCCAGCACGCGCGGGGCCCGGCGCAGGGCGGCGACGACGTCCTGGACCCAGGCGCCGGCGGTCCAGCCGCCCTCGGGGTCCAGCAGGGTGGAGAACGCCGCCTCCAGGTCACCGGCGCGCAGCGTGGCGGCCAGGGCCGCGGCCGCGGTGCCGGGGCCGGCGTCGGCGCCCTCGAAGTGCTCGGCCAGGGCCCCGGCGAGCCGGTCGAAGGACCGCGCGGCGTCCTCGGGGGAGCGGAAGCCGCACAGGGCGGTGAACGGGGTCAGCGCGAGCACCATCTCGGGCTTGTGGTTGTCATCGCGGTAGTTGCGGTGCGCCGCGGTGATCGGGATCCCGGCGGCCTGTTCGGCGGCGAACCCGGCGCGGGCCTGGTCCAGGGTGGGATGGGCCTGGATGGACAGCGGCCGGCCGGCCGCGAGCAGCTTCACCAGGTAGGGCAGCCGGCCGAACCGGGCGGCGTGCCCGAGCAGGGCCTGCGGGTCGCGGGCGATCAACTCGTCCAGGGGGACCGGCGTGGCCGAGGGGTCCGCGGCGGGCACGGCGCCGGAGGGGGCCCCGGGGTGGGCGCCCATCCACAGCTCGGCCTCCGGACGGCCCGAGGGGGTGCGTCCCTGCAGCTCGGCCAACAGGGTCGCGGAGCCCCAGGCATAGTCACGGATGGCATTGCGCAGCAGGAACATGGTGCCAGCCTATCCACCGGACACGCTCCGTTCACCGGGACGCCCCCGGTGGGGGCGCTGGATATCCTTCGTCCATGACCACCTTCGCCGTCATCGGTGCCGGCATCATCGGTGCCGCCGTCGCCCGGGAGCTGACTCGGCGGTTCCCGGACGACTCCGTGACCGTCCTCGACAAGGAGGGCCAGGCGGCCGCGCACCAGACCGGCCACAACTCCGGGGTGGTCCACGCCGGTCTCTACTACCAGCCCGGAAGCCTCAAGGCCCGGTTGTGCCGCCGGGGGACGACCCTGCTCCGTGACTACGCCCGGGAGCGGGGACTGCCGTACGAGGAGTGCGGGAAGCTCGTCGTGGCGTTGCGCGAGGACGAGGGGGAGCGGTTGCGCGCCATCCACGGCAGGGCGGTCGCCAACGGCGTGCCGGGCGTCCAGCTGGTCGGGCCGGACGGGATCCGTGAGATCGAGCCCCACGCCGTCGGGCGCCTGGCCCTGCACTCGCCGCAGACGGCCATCACCGACTACGCGGCCGTGACGCGGGCCCTCCTCGAGGACGTGCGCGCGGCCGGGGGAGCGGTCCGCCTGGGAGCGGAGGTCACCGGGCTGGCCAACCTCGAGGACCGCTGCGTGGTCACCACGCCGGAGGGCAGCAGGTGCTTCGACATCGTCATCGCCTGTGCGGGACTCCAGTCGGACCGGATCGCCGCCCTGGCCGGTGGTTCCGCCTATCCGAGGATCGTCCCGTTCTTCGGCCAGTACTCCCGGCTGGCCGCGGAACACCGCACCGTGCTCAACGGGTTGGTCTACCCCGTGCCTGATCCGGCCTATCCGTTCCTGGGGGTCCACCTGACCAAGCGCGTGGACGGCGAGATGCTCGTCGGGCCCAATGCCTTCCTGTCCCTCGGGCGCGAGAACTACTCCGGACACCGCGTGGGCCTGCGGGACACCCTGGACGTGGCCACCACCCCCGGATTCTGGAGGTTCGCCGGCCGCAACGTCCGGGCGGCCGTCCGGGAACTGGGCGCGGTGGCCTCCCGGACCAGGTTCCTCGCCGGAGCGGTCCGGTACGTGCCGTCCCTGGCGGGTGCAGTGTCCACGCCGGTGCCCCGCGGCATCCGTGCCCAGGCGATGGACCGGGACGGCACCCTGGTCGACGACTTCGTCATCGAGGGCATCGGCCGGACCACCCTCGTGCGCAACGCCCCCTCTCCCGGGGCCACCTCGTCCCTGGCGATCGCCGAGCACATCGTCTCCGACGTGACCCGCAGGCACCGGCTCGCCACCGCCGAGGCCTGACCGGCGCCGCAGTGCACGGGCCGGCTAGCCGCGGCCGGCCACGCAGAGGTGGTTGGTCTTCGCCGCCTCCTCCAGCAGGCCGGTCTGCCCGGTGTCCTCGAGGTACATCAGCCAGTCCTCGGTGATCGGGTCGCCGTCGGGCTGCGGCGGCGGGGCGGGCCAGTCCTCGGGGTTGTCGCTGTCCGCGCCCTGCGAGTCGATGTTGCCCGTGCCGGCCGTCAGGATCCCGGCGGCGGCGTCCACGAACAGGAACGGGGCGGGCACTGCGCCGGCGGCCTGCGGCGTCCCGTCCTCGGAGAGCATCTCCCCCACGCGCTGGTGGATCAGGTCGAAGTCGGGGAAGGTGGTGAACCGGTCGCCCTGGTCCCCGAAGTCCGGGGCGCCGATGGTCAGCCGGCCCGTGGACTGGGACCGGCCGCTCGAGGCGAGGGACACGAAGGTACCCAGCTGCTGGCCCGGCAGGTCGGTCTCCACGATCTGCTCACCGGCCTCCAGGATGCCCTGGAAGCGCGGGATCAGGGTCTGCGGATTGAACTGGGCCAGCATGGCCGACTGGATGCACTGCTGGCGGCGGATCCGGGAGTAGTCGGTGGAGAAGTGCCGGGAGCGGGCGAACGCCAGGGCCTGCTCGCCGTTGAAGGTGTAGGTCCCCGGCCCCCACCAGGCGTTGCCCCACTGCCCGTCCGGACGGTGCCCGCGGTAGGTGGTCCAGCCGCCGGAGGTCACCGTGACCCCGCCCATGGCGTCGATCAGCTGGGCGAAGCCGGCCATGTCCACCATGGCGTAGGCCTGGACCTCGAGCCCCAGGATGCCCCCGGCGGCGTCCTTCATGGCCTCGGCGCCCGGGTCCTGCGCGCCCGGGTACAGGTCCTGGTGGCTCTGCATCACGTCCACGTAGAGAGCGTTGAGGATGCACTCGTCCCCACAGGAGAAGCCCTCCGGGTAGGCGGACCAGAGCGGGGAGTCCTCGGTGAACCGGGCGTTCTGGAAGTTGCGGGGGATGGAGAAGATGATCGTCCGGCCGGTCTCGGCGTTCACGGAGGCGACGTGGATGGAGTCGGGCCGCAGGCCGATCCGTCCCTCACCCGCGTCCCCGCCCATCAGCAGGACGTTGTAGCGCCCGTCCACCGGCTCGATGGCCTGTCCGGGCGGGAAGATCGAGGTGAGGGTGCTGCGCCCGGCGTTCACCGCCCACGCGCCGTAGCCCAGGGCCCCGGAGGTCACCAGCAGCAGCAGGACCGAGGCGAACGCGATGAGCGGCCGCATGCCCGGGGCCACGAGCCGGAGCCGGAGCAGCCGGAACGTGTCCACCCAGAGCACCGCCCAGCCGATGGCCAGACCGGCCAGCGCCACGATGCACCCCAGCAGGACCCAGGTGTTGGCACCGATCCGGATCAGCAGGTCCCGGTTGACGAAGAACAGCACCAGCGCGACGACGGCCAGCGCCCACACCGTCAGGGTCACCCGCAGCGCGGCCCGGCCGAGACGCCGGTCGCCGGCCACCACCTGGGCGCCGCCGGGCACGAACAGCGTCAGGGCCAGCAGGATCCAGGCCCGCTTGGTGCGCTGCGGGACCGTGCCGGTCTCCGGGGCGCGGACGGGATCCCCACCGCCGGCCGCCGCGCGGGTGGTGCCCTGGGGCTGCGTGTGGGAGGTCATGGCCCGGTGACCTTCACTGCCCGGTCCGGGTGTCCCGTGCCTGCCGGCCGGGTCATGAGCGGTCGGCGGGCGAGGCGGGCTGGTGGTAACCCGGCCGGCCGGCCAGCGACTCACGGAGCCGGCCACCCTTGGCGGTGGCGGTCTCCCTGAGCTCGTCCGCGAAACGGATCAACTGCCCGCGCAGCCGGACCGCCTCCTCGTCCGTGCCGGCGGCGAGGATGCGGGCGGCCAGCAGCCCGGCGTTCCGGGCACCGCCGATGGACACGGTGGCCACCGGGACCCCGGCGGGCATCTGCACGATGGACAGCAGCGAGTCCATCCCGTCCAGCGTCTTCAGCGGCACCGGGACGCCGATGACCGGCAGCGGCGTGGTGGAGGCGATCATCCCGGGAAGGTGGGCGGCGCCGCCCGCGCCGGCGATGACCACCCGGATCCCGCGCTCGTGGGCCGCGGTCCCGAAGGCCACCATCTCGTGCGGCATGCGGTGGGCGGAGACGACGTCGGCCTCGTAGGGGATGCCGAATTCCTCCAGGGCCTCGGCGGCGGCCTGCATGACCGGCCAGTCCGAGTCCGATCCCATGACCACGGCCACCCGGGCCGGGGACGGGGTGTGCGGGGTGCCGGTCATGACTGCTCCTGGAGGTCGTCGGCGGCCGCGGTGCGCGGCTCGTTCTGGGCGCGGTGGCCGTCGCGGATGATCGCGGCGGCGCTCTCCGCGGCCTCTCGGGCCGCAGCGAGGTCCTCCGCCAGGGGGGCGACGACGTTCACGTGCCCGATCTTGCGGCCCGGGCGGACGGACTTGCCGTAGGCATGGATCTTCGCCTCCGGGTGGGCGGCCATGGCGGCGGGGAAGGCCGAGTACAGGTCCTCGTTGGCGCCGCCGAGGTAGTTCTTCATCACGGTGTAGGCCCCGAGGGTGTCCGTGGCGCCCAGGGGCAGGTCCAGCACCGCCCGGACGTGCTGTTCGAACTGGCCGGTGACGGCGCCGTCCATGGTCCAGTGGCCGGAGTTGTGCGGGCGCATCGCCAGCTCGTTGACCATGAATCCCGGACCGATCCCCGGGGTCTCGAACAGCTCGACCGCCAGCATGCCGGTCACGCCGAGCCCCTCGGCCAGGGTGACTGCGGCCTCCTCGGCGGCCTGGGCGGTGCGGGGGTCGATCCCCGGTGCCGGTGCGGTGACGACGTCGCAGATCCCGTCGGTCTGGATGGACTCCACGACGGGATAGGACGCCGTGGTCCCCGAGGGCGTGCGGGCGACCTGTGCCGAGAGCTCCCGGGAGAACTCCACCAGGTCCTCGACGAGCAGGGCCTCGAAGCCGAGCCCGAACCAGTCACGGCAGTCCTCGGCGTCCTCGACGGAGGCCACGACGCGCACGCCCTTGCCGTCGTACCCGCCCCGCGGGGTCTTGAGCACCACCGGGAACTCGACACGGCGCGCGAACCCGATGAGCTCGTCGACGGTGGTCACCGCTGCCCAGGCCGGGTTGGGCAGCCCGAGCCGGTCGCAGGCCTGCCGCATCAGCAGCTTGTCCTGGGCGTGCTGCAGGGCGTCCGGACCCGGTTGCAGGTTCACCCCGGCGGCCTCCAGCGCCCTGAGGTGCTCGGCCGGCACGTGCTCGTGGTCGAACGTCACCACGTCCACGGAGGCGGCGAAGTCACGCAACGTCTCCAGGTCGCGGTAGTCGCCCACGACGCACTCCGCGGCGGTCGTGGCCGAGACGTCGCCCCCCTCGGCCAGGACCCTCAGGCGAACGCCCAGGGCCGTGGCGGCAGGAGCCATCATCCGGGCCAGCTGTCCGCCGCCCACAACACCGATCACAGGAAAACTCACGGACCAAGGGTACCCACCGCGGCCCGGGCCTCGTCGACGGAACCGTCCGGTTGCCGGACTTGTCAGGAAACCGGCAGGAAAGCGTTCTACACTCGGCAGGTACATTTCCGGCGGGCCGCGTCCTGCCCCGTCCGGCGGAGCCGCGACCGTCCTGCCCAGGACCCGTCCGGCCTCACCCACCGAAGGAGTCTGCCCACGCCCATGTTCAGCAACCTGTGGCAACGTCTCGTGGCCCTGGTCGCCATGCTGTGGCGGGAGGTCGCCAAGTTCGGGGCCGTCGGAGCCGCTGCCTTCGTGGTGGACTCCGTGGTCTTCCTCTGGCTGATGGCCGGCCCGATGGAGGGCAGCAACGTCAAGTCCAAGGTCGTGGCCAGCGTGGTGGCCACGGTCTTCTCCTACGCGGCGAACCGCTTCTGGACCTTCCGGCACCGCCGGCAGAGCAACGTGATGCGCGAGTTCGTGCTGTTCGCCATCATGAACGTGATCGGCATGGGGATCGCCGCCGCCTGCGTCTTCGTGGCGCAGTACTGGCTGGGCGTCACCTCCACCACCGGGATCTTCATCGCCGGCAGCGTGGTCGGCCTGATCCTCGGGACCATCTTCCGGTTCTTCGCCTACCGGTTCTGGGTCTTCACCGAGGAGCTGGACGCGGACCCGCAGTTCGCCCACGACCGCGAGCGGCTCACGGGGCAGGTGCCCGTCATCCACACCCAGGACACCCCGGCCAGGCACCGCACCGGGCGGGACTCCGAGGACGCCGCGCCGCCGGCCTCGGCACGCACCCCCGCCGAGGCCGGCCCCCCGGCCACCGGGACCGCGGCTCCCGGACGCACCGACGCGGTCGACTGACCGCCCCGCCGTGCGCGCGGGCCGGGCCCACGGGGCCCGCTCCGGCCTCAGCCCGGTGCCTGCCCCTCCGGCCCCTCCACCACGTCCACCACGTCGCCCAGCCGCTCGGCCGCGATGATGCCGGCCGAGGCGTCGTCGCCGGCGTGACCGGTGGGCACCAGCACCACCGGCAGGCCCGCGGCCCAGGCCTGCAGGACGGCGCCCGCCAGGCCACGGTGCAGGCGTCGGCCACTCGCCGCCACCACGAGCCCCCGGTCCCGCCGGAGCCAGCGCACGGAGGGGTCCGCGTCCCGGGCCGGCCGGCCGGTGCCGTCCGTCTCGTCCGTTCCCGTGAGGCCAGGGGCGTCGGCCCAGTCCCGGGCCTGTGCGGCCAGGTCGCCGGACGGCACCGGCAGGGGGCAGCGATCGCCCTGCACGCGCACCTCGGCGGTGAAGTCCAGCGCGTGGTCCGGCAACCCGTCGTCCCCCGGGGCCACCGCCCAGAGCTCGGCCGGGGAGCCGGCCCAGGCCGAGGGGGCGTCGGTGACCACCAGGTCGGCGTCCGTCGCGGAGTCGCCGGCGGTGAACACCACGTCCACGCCGGCCCGCGCCGTACCCAGCAGCAGGGCCAGCGGCTGCCAGCCGACCGGCAGGTCCACGGCGACCGTCGACCCGGTCCCCAGCCCCTCGGCGTCGAGCAGGTTCGCGGTCTTGGCCGCCCAGTTCGCCAGCACCCGCCCGGACAGCTCCACCCGGTCCTCACCCGCGGCGTAGTCCACCACGGCGGGCCGGGGCGAGGCGGCCACCGCCTCGAACCAGTCGGCCGGTCCGCGGCCGGTGCGGTCAGGTGTTCCCAGGTTGACCATGGTGCGATGTCCTCTCACGTCAGGGGCCCGTCTGCGCGTTCCCGCCCCGCCCACCCTAGAGTGGTCCGGACGGCTCGAGACGACACGCCGGTCGGGCCGGTGGCAGCGGCGGCGTGTCGGTACAGCCTGCGCCGTCCGCTCTCTGACATTGTCTCGTCCCGGTTTGACGAACGGCGAGTTACACGGATGTAATTCACTGCAGAACGGTCACGGTGACCCCGGCGCTTCCCACCGCTCACCACTGACCTCCGTTGTGTTCGGGCCACATCCCGCGTGGGATGGGTCGGGCGTGTGCCCCGGTTCCCGCGGAGGAGGTGGTCGGTTGGCGCGCCCCGAGCCCGTGCCCACGCCACCAGCGCCGGAGATCCCGGTTCGGAGGCCAGCAGCGTGAGAACGGGGAGGAATCGCATGGAGAATGCCCAGCAGGTCCAGAGGATCCAGCAGAACGGCAGTGTCAGGGCACTGGAGGGCACGCACCCCGGACGGGCAGTCCCCGCCGACTGGTTCCTGGACCCGGCGGACCCGGACGCCGCACGCCGGCTGCAGGAGGATCAGTCCCTCGAGGACCAGGCCACGGCCTTCCTGGCCGAGCACGACGGGACCGAGGACCCGGACGCCGGGCAGGGGCACGCCACCGTCACGGCCCTGCATCCCGGAGGCCCGGCGCCGGAGCGCGCCGACCGGACCCCGGGCAGCGCGGGGGCGGACCGTCCGGTGGCCTGGCTGGGCCTGCCCGGCTTCGCCGACCCCCGGGACGTCGACGGCGAGCTGGCCTGGCAGGTGGACGCCCTGTGCGCGCAGACCGACCCCGAGGCCTTCTTCCCCGAGAAGGGCGGCTCCACGCGGGACGCCAAGAAGGTCTGCAGCGCCTGCACCGTGCGCAGCGAGTGCCTGGAGTACGCCCTGGGCAACGACGAGCGCTTCGGCATCTGGGGCGGACTCTCGGAGCGGGAGAGGCGACGCCTGCGGAAGCGGTCGGTCTGATCCCCTCTCCTGCCACCCTCCCGGCCCACGTCGCCGGGGGTGAGCGCACCGACCCGTACGTCACCGCCGCGGTGGTCGTCGACCGCCGGCCGGACCTGGCCGCGGACGCCGTCCGCTCCCTGCTGGACCAGGACCGCGCCCCGGACGGCATCGTCGTCGTCCTCGCGCGCGAGGCGGACGACGACCTGAGGGAGGCGCTCTCCCGCATGGCCGACGACGCCGGCCGGGCCGTCCGGTTCATCCAGTCACCCGTCACCCGGCTCGCCGACCGGCTCGCGCTCCCCGGCTCCCCGGGGGACGCCGGGCCCGGCGGCGCCGAGCACTGGCTGTGGTGGCTGCACGACGACGCCCGGGCCGCCCCCGACGCCCTGCGCCGGCTGCTGACGGCCGTGGAGACCTCCCCCTCCGTGGCGATCGCCGGGTGCAAGCAGGTCGAGCCGGGCCGGCCCCGCCACCTGCTCGACGTCGGCCTGGCGGTCACCGGCGCCGGCGAGCCGGTCAGCCTGATCGAGCCCGGCGAGCTGGACCAGGGCCAGTACGACGGGCGCACCGACGTCTTCGCGGTCTCCGCCCCGGGACTGCTGGTCCGCGCGGACGTGTGGACCGCACTGGGCGGGCTGGACCCCGAGGGGCCGGCCCCCGCGGCCGCCGTCGACCTCTGCTGGCGCGCCCGTCTCGCCGGGCACCGGGTCGTGGTCGTTCCCGAGGCCGTGGTCGGCCACGACGGCGCGGGAGAGGGCCTGTCCGCCGGCACGGCCGCCGTGCGGGAGTCCTCGCTCTGGCTGCGCCTCAAGCACGCCCGGCCGCTGGCCCTGCCGTTCCTCTGGGTGGGGGGACTGCTCGCCGGACTCGGCGGATTCCTCGCCGCCCTGCTCGCCAAGGAGCCCGGCCGGGGTGCCGCCCACCTGAACGGGACCGTGCGCACCCTCGTCCGCCCGGGCTCGCTGGCCCGGTCCAGGCGACAGGCCCGGCGTACCCGGCGGGCGCCGCGGTCCGTCGTCGACCCGTTGCGGGCCGACCGACACGAGGTCCGCTCCTACCGGCGCAGCCTCGTCGACCTCGAGGCGCCCGACGAGGTCATCGGGGACGGCACCGGGTCCACCGGCACCGGGACCGAGGCGACCGGCGACCACGACGACTTCACCGCCCTGGCGACCCCCGAACGTGCCTGGGTGGGAACGGGCCTGGTGTTCGCCCTGTTGCTGCTCGGGGGACTGAGCCTCTTCGGCCTGCGCCACCTCCTGGGTGCCGAGGCCCTGTCCGGGGGCTCCCTGCTGCCCCTGTCCGGGGCGCCGGCCGACGTGTGGCACCACGCCACCGCCGACTGGTCCGCTGCCGGGGCCGGGGCCTCCGTGCAGCCCGGCCCCTTCGGCCTGGTCCTGGCCGTGCTCGGGGCGACCGGTCACGGTTCGGCGGTCCTGGTCTGGCTGACGATCCTGGCCATGCCGCTGGCGGCCCTCGGTGCCTGGGCAGCGGCCGGCGCCGTGGACCGTGGCCGGGCCGCCCGCCTGCTGGCCGCCCTGCTGTGGGGACTCTCACCGGCACTGCTGACGGCCTCGGGCCAGGGCAGGCCGGGGGCCCTGCTGGTGCACCTGGCGCTGCCGTGGCTGGCCCTGGCCGTGCTCCGGGCCACCGGCTCCGCCGCCACCCACCGTCCGGACACGGACGGTGTCCCGGCCGACGTCCTGATCCGGCCGGGACACCGCGGCGTGGTCTCCTGGACCGCCTCCGGCTGGACCGCGCTGCTGCTGGCCGTCATCGGTGCGGCGTCCCCCGCGCTGCTGCCGGTCCTCTCCGGGGCCGTACTGGCGCTGGCCGCCGTGCTGCGCCGGCCTGGCCGGACGCTGTGGTGGACCCCGGCTCCGGCGCTGGCCCTGTTCCTGCCCGCCCTGGTGACCCACTGGACGGACCTACGGGCCGTCCTGGGTGATCCCGGCGTCCCCCAGGCGTCAGACCCGGCCCCGGCCTGGCAGCAGCTCCTCGGTTTCCCGGAGGCCTTCGCCCCGGACTCCGGGCTGCGGGCCCTGCCCTGGCTCGACGCCTGGATCCCCGGCTTCCCCTGGGCGCTGACCGCCGCACTCGTGATCGGCCTCCCGGTGCTCGTGCTGGCCGTGGTCGGCGCAGCCCGTCGCGGCCGGGCCGGACAGGTCGCCCGCGCCGCGGCGCTCCTCACCGTGCTCGCCGTCGTGGCCGGTTCGGTGGCCCCCCTGGTCGCCGTCTCCCTGGGAACCGACGGCCGGCTGGTCACCGTGTTCACCGGCCCCTTCACCTCGACCGCCGTGCTCGGGGTCTTGCTCGCGGCGGTCGCGGGCTCCACCGTCCTCGGGGCCCCGGGCGCGGCCCGCCGCACCTGCGCCGCCGTGCTCGCCACCGCCGCGGCCGGTTCCGTCCTGCTCACGGCCGGGCTCTGGGTCATCCCGCGCGCCGTCCCGGCCGAGGCCCTCCAGGCGGCCGGCACCGAGTCACTGGAGCTGCGCTCGGGCGACGGCGAGCCGGATCCGGAGCTGTCCACCCTGGGGACCGGGTCCGCCGTGGTGGCCAGTCCCGTCCGGCTGGTCCCGGCGACCGCCGCGGACCAGGGGACCAGTGCGCTGGCCACCCGCACCGTGGTGCTGGAACGCCGCGCGGAGGAACTGCAGGTCCGCCTCGCCGGGGGCACCGGGCCCACCCTGGACCGGCTCAGCGCCGGGTGGGCGGCCCGGTCGCTGTCCGGCCCGCTCCCGGACCCCCGGGCCGCGACGCCGGACGCCGCGGACGAGGCCCTGCGCAGCCTGGCGGCCGGTCTGGTCTCCGGCACGACGGCGGACCCGCGCCCGGTGCTGGAGTCCTTCGGCGCGGCCTTCGTCGTGCTGAGGGACACCGACGGCGGGGAGCTCGGCACCGCGGCCTCCATCGACGCGGTCCCCGGCCTGGCCCCGGTGGGCCTGACCGACTCCGGCTGGCTGTGGCGGGTGATCCCGTCCCGGGACGGCGGCATCCCGGTGGCCGGTGACCACGGACTGCAGGACCGGATGGGGTTCACCACGGCGCGCGTCCGACTGGAGGACGCCGCGGGGAACACCACCCACCTGGTGGCCCGCGACGGGGACCGGGTGGACACCCGGATCGCCACGGCGACCGCCGCGCGCGAGGGCGAGGAGGCCGAGGGCGGCCGGCGCCTCGTGCTGGCCGAGCGGGCCGACCCTGGCTGGCGGGCGACCCTCGACGGGGCACCCCTGGAACCGGTGGCCGTGACCGGTGGCGACTGGGCCCAGGCCTTCGAGCTGCCCGCCGGCGGCGGACGGCTCCAGGTGTGGCACGAGCCGTCCGGCGGGAGCTGGACCTGGTGGATCGGCGGTGCACTGCTCGTGCTCGCCGTCCTGCTCGCCATCCCGTCCCCGGTGCGCCGCACCGACGCCCGCGCCGATGCCCACGCCGGGACGCGCGAACGGCCCGGCGGGGGACACCGCGGGCCACGCGAGGGGACGGTCCGGCGATGAACGCCTTCCAGCACTCACCCCGGTCGGACGACGAGCCGGTGAGCAGGGGACAGCGCAAGACACAGCAGGCCGCCGCCGCGCGAGACCAGCGGCGCCAGGCCGCCCTGCACGCGCACGAACGCGGACTGGGCCGGCGGGGGCGGGTGTCCGCCGGGGTGGCCGGGGCGGGCGTCGTGCTCCTGGTGGCCGGCGCGGTGGCGCTGGGCAGCCTGGCGGCCCCGGTTGCGCCCGCGGTCGACGGGACGGCAGCGCCCGCCCGGCTCTCCGCGGCCCCCGCGCAGGGCGTGTGCCCGCCGCCTCCGCGACTGGCCCGGGGCGCCGGGGACGGGACGGACACCCAGTTCAGTCCCGTCTCCACCACGGCCGACTCGAGCCTGACCTCCGTCCTGCTGTCCAACCTGGCCGGCCGGTTCCCGGGCAGCACCCTGCGTCCCCTGGTGCCGGGTGCGAGTGCCGGGGACGGCCAGGAGACCCGGCGGCTCACCCCGCGCCAGCCCGAGCGGGTCCAGCAGGGTGAGCCGGCCACGGCCGGGCCGGACGGCGTCCCGGTCCGCGAGGCCAGCGTCGAGGCGCTCGGGGGAGCAGACGGCGAGGCGGCCGCCGTCGCGGTCGAACCGCTGGGCGGGCAGCCCGCCGGGGCGGACACCGTCTCGGCGTACTCCGCCGCGGACGGGGACCTGGCCGGCACGGACGCCACCTCCTGCATCCCCCCGGCCCACGAGCACTGGCTGACGGGGGCGGCGACGACGGTGGGGACCACCGCCGTCCTCGTCCTGTCCAACCCCTCCGCGAGCGCCAGCACGGTCGACCTGAGCCTGTACGGCGCCGAGGGGCCCGTGGAGGCGGCCGGCACGGCGGGCATCGTCCTGGCCCCGGGGCAGACCCGTTCCCTGGTGCTGGGCGGCCTGGCCCCCGGCGAGCAGCACCTAGCCGTGCGGGTCAGTGCCCAGGGCGGGGCCGTGGGCGCCTTCATCCAGCAGAACCGCTTGTTCGGCCTCGTCCCGGGCGGGGTGGACGTGATCCAGCCGACGGCGGCGCCCGCGCCCCGGACAGTCGTGCCCGGTGTCGCGGTGCCGGGTCCCCGGACGGTACGCGGGATCGCCGGCCAGGACGGTTACGAGGGCGTGGGGCCCGCCGTGACGATCGCCGCCCCCAGCCTCGCGGCGACCGCGGAGGTGTCCGTGAGCGGTCCCGACGGGCCGGCGGAGCTGCCCGGCGGCGGGGTGGTGCGGGTCGGGGCCGGGTCCACGGTGCGGGTGCCGCTGACCGGCCTGGACGCGGGCACGTACACCGTGGCGGTCAGTGCGGACGCGCCCGTGACGGCCAGCGCCCAGGGGCAGAGCGGCACGGCCGGGGGGCCGATCGACGTGTCCTCCGTGCCCGCCGTCCGTCCCCTGGGGGTGGAACGGGTCGTCGCGCTGCCGTCCTCCGCCACCTCGACCCTGGCGCTCTACGCGGAGCAGGGCGGTGCGGTGGAACTGACGCCCGTGCTCGCCGACGGGAGCCTCGGTGAGCCGACCGTGCGGCGGATCGGTCCGGCGGCCACGCGGACCGTGTCGGCCGCGGGACTGGCGGACACGGGCGACACCGTGTCCGGTGTCCTGCTGGCCACGGTGCAGGGCGAGGTCCACGCCGGGGTCTCGGTCCGGACCGCCCAGGGGATCTCGGCCTATCCGGTGACGCCGCGCGTCGAGCGGTCCGGCGGGCTGCCGGTGCGGGTCGGGTACTGACCCCCGGCCGGGCCGGCACGGCCTACCAGTGGAAGTCGGGGTCCACGGACTCCGGGGCCACGCCGGTCAGTGCCGCCCACTGCTCCACGACCGCCCCGTAGACGAGGTCGGCCAGCAACGACGGGGCCGGGCACCGGGCCTCGATCGGCCGCCGGTGGATGGTGATCACCACGGTGCCGTCAGGGTCCCGCCGGGTGGTACCGGTGGGGTCCTCGACCAGCTCCGCACCCCAGACCCGGACGAGTTCCAGGCGCTCCTCGAGGCCCTCGGGCACCATGGTGGCGCGGAAGCGCGCCTGCTCCACGGCCGGTCCGCACAGTTCCGCCAGCCGTTCGACGGCCGCGGCCAGGTGGTCGTCGAACCTCTCATTGCGCGTGCGGGACCCGGGCAGCACTCCCGGCAGCAACGGGCCGCGCAGTCCCCGGCCCCGGCGGTCCCGCCGGGCGTGGCGCGCGGGCGGAACACCGGGGACCCCGGTTCCAGCGCCCCCAGTGACCGCAATCGGTTCGAAGGACATCATGACTCGATGCTAGTCCCGCACCGCCCCGGTGTGTACCGGGCACGCCTCCCCACGAGAGCCCGCCGGGGCGGTAGGGTGGTCTGCCGTGGGATCGATACGCCAGTGCTCCAAGACCAGCTGCCGGACGGCGGCCGTGGCGACCCTGACGTACAACTACGCCGACTCCACGGTCGTCCTGGGGCCGATGTCCCGGCTGGCCGAGCCGCACACCTACGACCTGTGCGAGCGTCACGCGCGGACGATGACCGCGCCCAAGGGCTGGGAACTGCTGCGCATCGAGGCGCCGGAGGGCTCCGTCCCGCACCCGCCGCCCGAACCCGACGACCTGCTGGCCCTCGCGCACGCCGTGCGAGAGCCCGCGCCCCGGGAGGACCCCCCGCGGCCCACGGTGCGCCGCGGAACCGGTCCCGACGCCGGCCCCCGGCCGGAACCGCTCAACGGCGAGGCCCCGGCCCGGCCGGGACGGCCCGTGCTGCGCCTGCTGCGTGACTCCGGCGAACGCTAGGCCCGGGCGGGCCCGCTGACTGTTCTAGGCTGGGGAGCATGACTGAGATCCCTGCCGACAGCGCCCCGAGCCCCGCGACCGATCCGGGCTACGCCAACCGCGTCACCGTGCCCGGGGCCACCTTCGACTTCGCCGTCCGCGACCTGTCCCTGGCCGAGGCCGGCCGGCACCAGATCCGCCTGGCCGAGCACGAGATGCCCGGACTGATGGCCCTGCGCGAGGAGTTCGGCGAGGCCCAGCCCCTCAAGGGGGCCCGCATCGCCGGGTCGCTGCACATGACCGTGCAGACCGCCGTGCTGATCGAGACCCTCACCGCCCTCGGCGCCGAGGTCCGCTGGGCGTCCTGCAACATCTTCTCCACCCAGGACGAGGCGGCCGCAGCGGTCGTCGTCGGCAACGGCACCCCCGAGGCCCCGGCCGGGGTGCCCGTCTTCGCCTGGAAGAACGAGACCCTGTCCGACTACTGGTGGACCGCCTCCCAGATCCTCGTCTGGCCCGGCGCGGACCAGGACCCGGAGCTGGGCCCCAACATGATCCTGGACGACGGCGGCGACGCCACCCTGCTGGTGCACAAGGGCGTGGAGTTCGAGGCCGCCGGCGCCGTGCCGAGCCCCACCACGGACGACGCCGAGGAGTACCAGATCATCCTGGAGACCCTGCGCGCCTCCATCCACGAGGACCCGCAGCGCTTCACCAGGATCGCAGCGGGCATCCGCGGCGTCACCGAGGAGACCACCACGGGCGTGCACCGGCTCTACCAGCTGGCCGAGGCCGGCCAGTTGCTGTTCCCGGCCATCAACGTCAACGACGCCGTGACCAAGTCCAAGTTCGACAACAAGTACGGCATCCGTCACTCGCTGCCGGACGGCATCATGCGGGGCACGGACGTGCTGATCGGCGGCAAGACCGCCGTGGTCTGCGGCTACGGGGACGTCGGCAAGGGGGCCGCCGAGGCCTTCCGCGGCCAGGGCGCGCGCGTGGTCGTCACCGAGGTGGACCCGATCAACGCCCTGCAGGCCGCGATGGACGGGTACCAGGTGGTCCGCCTGGACGAGGTCCTGGCCTCCGGTGACATCTTCATCACCACCACCGGTGGCAAGGACATCATCATGGCCCAGGACATGCTGCAGATGAAGGACAAGGCGATCGTCGGCAACGTCGGCCACTTCGACAACGAACTGGACATGGCCGGACTGTCCCGGGTGGACGGCGTGGTCAAGACCGAGATCAAGCCGCAGGTCCACGAGTGGACCTTCGACACCGGCACGGACACCGAGCGCTCGATCATCGTGCTCTCCGAGGGCCGGCTGCTGAACCTGGGCAACGCGACCGGGCACCCGTCCTTCGTCATGAGCGCCTCCTTCACCAACCAGGTGATGGCCCAGATGGAGCTCTTCGCCCGCCACGGCTCGATCACCGGCGAGGAGTACGGCAAGCAGGTCTACGTCCTGCCCAAGGTCCTGGACGAGAAGGTCGCCCGCCTGCACCTGGAGGCCCTCGGCGCGCACCTGACGGAGCTGAGCAAGGACCAGGCCGAGTACCTGGGCGTGGACGTGGCCGGCCCCTACAAGCCGGACCACTACCGCTACTGAGTTCTGTCCTCTCGTTCTGACCCATCACAGGATGGACAAATCCCCCCGGTATGACCGGGGGATGTGTCCATCCTGACGGGTTTTTCCAGGATATGGTCGGCGGTCAGGCGTAGGGCAGCGAGCGCATGCGCCCGGCGGCTGCCTCGGTGGCCCGCTGTTGCCGGGTGAGCCGGGCGTAGTCCCGGTTGCGCCGCTCGGCCATCACGGCCAGCAGGAACTCCTCCATGGTGGCGCCGGCGGGCGGTCCCGGGGCCACGAAGGGCGCCACCCGGGCCGCCAGCCGGACGGCCGTGGCGTTCCGGGTGATCGGGGGGACCCGGTCCGCGGCGCGCAGGAACTGGGCCACGGAGGCGGCCAGGGCATCCGGGATGCGCCCGACGTCGGCCACGGCCGCCCAGCCCGTCATCGTCCCGGGCACCCCGGGCAGGGGTGCCGGCACGCGTGGCCGTCGCTCGGTGACCACCCGGGTACCGGCCACCATGTCCGCCAGCCGCTTGCCCCGCTCGTTGAACAGCGAGGCCAGCACCGCCACCGAACCGAAGGTCATCCACAGTTCGAACACGCCCAGCAGGACGCGGACCAGGACGTGCCGCAACCGGACCGCGCCGCCGTCGTCCCGGACCACCCGCAGGCCGAAGGCGAGCTTGCCGGGGGAGCGGCCCCGGCTGACGGTCTCCCACGCCAGGGGCAGGCCGACCAGGCAGGCCACCACCAGGGTGAGGACCGTGGCCTGGGCGGCCGCGGGGTCGAGCCCCTCGCCGACGGTGGCCGCCAGGGCCCATGCGGACAGCGCGAAGGCCCCGGCGATCACCAGGCCGTCCAGCAGGGCGCCGCCGGCGCGCACCACGAACGAGGCCGGCCGCACCTGCAGGACCACGGCCTCACCGGTCACCACCGTGGTCATCATGCGTCCTCCCTCGTCGGGCCCTGCGGAGCGGGCCTCGGGCCAGCGTAGCCGCCGGTACCCTGAGGACCGTGGACCTGGACGCCTACACCGCCGTGCACCGCTCCCTGTGGGAGCGTCTCGACGCGTTGGCCAGGACCCGCCGGCTCGACGCCGGGCAGGCCGACGAGCTGCTCGAGCTCTACGGCCGGGCCTCGGCCCACCTGGCCGTGGTGCAGGCCCACGACCCGGACGGCCCCCAGGCGGTCGGGCTGTCCATGGTCCTGTCCCGGGCCCGCAACCGCATCACGGGTGCCCCGTCCAACGCGGCGGCCGGGCTCTCCCGCTTCTTCGTGGAGCAGTTGCCCGCGGCGTTCTACCGGATCCGCTGGCTGACCGTGGTCCTCGGGGCCCTGTTCTGCCTGGTGGCGGCCTGGTTCGGCCTCTGGGTGGCGCAGGAGCCGCAGGTGCTGGCCGCGCTGGGCAGCGAGGACCAGGTGCGCGAGTACGCCGAGGAGCGGTTCACCGGGTACTACTCCGAGAACCCGGCCGCGTCCTTCGCCGGCCAGGTCTGGACGAACAACGCCTGGATCGCCGCCCAGGAGGTGGCCTTCGGCATCACCGGCTACTTCGTGCCCTACGTCCTGTTCCTCAACGCCCAGGGCGTGGGGATCTCCGGTGGGGTGATGGCCGCCCACGGCGAACTGGACACCTTCTTCCTGTACATCCTTCCGCACGGGTTCATGGAGCTGACGGCCATCTTCATCGCCGGGGCGGCAGGCCTGCGGATCTTCTGGGCCTGGGTCGCCCCGGGCCAGCGGACCAGGCTGGACTCCCTGGCCGCGGAGGGCCGGTCCCTGATGACCGTGGCCGTCGGCCTGGTGCTCGTGCTGGCCGTCTCCGGGGTGGTCGAGGGATTCGTGACGCCCTCGGCGCTGCCCCACTGGCTGCGCCTGGGGCTGGGGGCCGCGGTGCTCGCCGCGTACTGGACCTACACGCTCGTGCTTGGCCGCCGCGCGGTGCGTGCCGGGGCCACCGGGGACCTCGAGGCCCACGACGCCGGCGCCCGCCGGCTCACCGCCTGAGTGCGGCCCCGCCGACGCCGGGAGGAGAGGGGATCGTGCCCGGTCGCGGTGCGCCCCCGACGGCTGGGGTCCGGACGACACTAGGCTCGGTGCCGAGGTCAGGCGACAGCGCAACGAGCGGGAGGCAACACCATGGCACGCACGAGTCCGGGCGGGGACAGCCGGGAGGACCGGGACACCGTCGACGACTGGGGTGGCACCCGCGGGGAGGACCTGGAGGCGCCGCAGTTCGAGAGCGGCCTGGACTACGCAGCGTACGTCGAGGACGATGCCGCCGACGGGACCGAAGGGACCGAAGGGAGCGGCGGGAGCGGCGAGGCCGCGTCCGGGACCGCGGACGGAGCCGCTCAGGCCACGCCCGGCGCCGGGGCCGTCGGCAGCACCGTCGCGGGCCCGGACGGGGTGCGTCCCCGCGAGGCCGAGCACTCCACGGACGAGATCCCGGCGTCCGCCGCCCGGGATGCCCGGGGGGATGCCGGGCGGGATGCCGGGTGGAGCGCCGACCGGGGCTCCGACACCGAGGTCCTGTCCGGTCTCGACCGGCGCGCGACCGCCCAGGCCGAGGCTGGCACCCAGCCCACCCAGTCGATCGACCGCAGTGAACTGGAGCGCCTGGCCGCCGGCGACGGTGCCGGGATCGGCGCGGCAGGAGCGGTAGGAGCGGTAGGAGCGGCAGGCGCGGCACGGGACACGGACCGGGACCTGCCGGGTGCCCGTGCCCGGGGCGCGGAGGCCGACGTGGTGACCGCCACCGCCCGGCCGGAGCCGGAACCCCAGCCCGCGAGTGCCTGGTCCGGTGGCCCGGGTGGCCTGCCGGCACCGGTGGCGGGGCACCCCCGCGGCCCTGCCGCCGGGCCGGCCACGCGGGATCCAGAGGAGAACCGCCGTGAGCTGCGCGACGCGGAGGCCCGCGCCGCCGCCCGCGACGAGGCGCTGAAGGGGTCCCCGACGGGACCGCGGGTGATGCAGGTGCTGCTGGCGGTCTTCTTCCCGGTGGTGGTGCTCATCGCCGCCGTGAGGCTCGTCGCCTCGCCGGTGTTCCTGTGGATCGAGTACCACCGCCCGGGCTTCCCGGACGACCCGTACGGCTTCACCACCGACGACCGGCTCACCTACGGGTCCGCGGGCATGGACTACCTGTTCAACGCCGCGCCGGAGCGCTACCTCGGGGACCTCCAGCACGACGGGTCGGCGCTGTTCACGGGCACCGAGGTCTCCCACATGACGGACGTCAAGCTCGTCATGCTCATCACGATGGGCGTGGGCCTGCTGCTGGGCCTGCTGTGCCTGCTGTTCATGGTGGCGCTGTCCCGCGCCGCCAAGGGCGGGATCCGCCGTGCCCTGTTCGCCGGGTCCCTGTGGATGCTGGTGGTGCTGATCGCGCTCGGCGTGCTGGCGGTGCTGGGCTGGCAGCAGTTCTTCGCCGCGTTCCACGGCCTGTTCTTCGCCGAGGGCACGTGGACGTTCCTGGCCAGCGACGCGCTGATCCGGCTCTACCCGAACCAGTTCTGGATCGATGCCGGGCTGGCCGTGGGCGTGCTCGTCCTGCTGACCCTGGTCCTCACGCTGGTGTTCACCTGGCCCACCCGGCGGCGCCGGTACGACTCGCGGCTGGCCCAGGAGGACTTGATCCGGCGCCGGAACGACTGGGCGGACGCGGCCTGACCACGCGTCCGCGACGGCGGCCGGGAGCACGGTGCTCCCGGCCGCCGTCGCGTTCCACGGACAGGCCGGGCCCGGGGGATCAGTCCGCCCGGTAGAGGTCCTCGATGGCGGCGGCGTAGTCGTCCATGACGACCTTGCGCTGCAGCTTCAGGGAGGGGGTCAGGTGGCCGGACTCCTCGGTGAGCTCGGTGTCGAGGATGAGGAACCGGCGCACGGACTCGGCGCGGGAGACCTGTTCGTTGGCCGCGTCCACCACCTTCTGCACCTCGTCCCGTACCCGCGGGTCCGTGCAGGCCTCCTGCAGGGTCGGCGCCGGCAGGCCCTGGGCGGTCGCCCACTGGGACAGCCCGTCGGGATCCAGGGTGACCAGCGCGCCCACGTACGGCCGCCCGTCGCCGACCACGACCACCTGGGAGACCACCCCGGAGGACCGGATGGCCTCCTCCAGCGGGGTGGGGTAGACGTTCTTGCCGCCGGCGGTGACGATGATCTCCTTCTTCCGCCCGGTGACGTAGAGGAAGCCGTCCTCGTCCAGCCGCCCGATGTCCCCGGACCGGAAGAACCCGTCGGCGTCGAAGGCGGCGGCGGTCTCCTCCGGCAGCCGGTGGTATCCGTCGAACACGATGGGGCCCTTGATGAGGATCTCCCGGTCGTCGGCGATCCGGATGGTGGTGCCGGGCACCGGCAGCCCCACCGAGCCCACCCGCGTGTGGCCGGGGATGTTGAGGGTGGCCGGGGCCGTGGTCTCGGTCAGGCCGTAGCCCTCCTGCATGCCCAGTCCCGCGCCGCGGAAGAAGTGGGCGAGCTCGGGGTTCAGCGCGCTCGCCCCGGAGACGGTGTACTTCGCCGCCCCGCCCAGGATGGCCCGGATCCTGGGGTACACGAGCCGGTCGAACAGGGCGTGCCGGGCCCTCAGCAGCGCGCCCGGGCCGTTGCCCTCGCCGCGGGCCTGGGAGTCCAGCGCCTCGGAGTACTCGACCGCCGTGCGCCGGGCGGCCGCGAAGACCTTCTCGGTGCCACCCTCGCGGGCCTTGGCGGCGGCGCCGGCGTCGAGCTTCTCGAACACCCGCGGCACGGCCAGCAGCCAGGTGGGGTGGAAGGAGGCCAGGTCGGCGGTGAGCGTCTTCAGGTCCGAGGCGTGGGCGATCTGGATGCCGCCGACGAGGCAGACGTACTGCACGGCGTGGGCGAGCACGTGGGCCAGCGGCAGGAACATCAGGGTGCGCTGCTCACCCCCGCCCACGATCTGCTCTGCGAAGGGCAGCAGGTTCACCGCGCCCACGGCGAAGTTGCCGTGCGTGATCCGGGTGCCCTTCGGCCGCCCGGTGGTCCCGGAGGTGTACACGAGCGAGGCGAGGTCGGCCAGCGTGGCGCTCGAGCGCGCGGCCTCCAGCGCCGCGTCCGTCACGCCCCGCCCGGCCTCGGCCAGTGCGGCGAGCCCGGCGGCGTCCAGGAACTCGATGCCCACCTCGACGCCGGCCAGTGCGGCCGCCCGCCGCACGGCGTCGGCCTGGCGGTCGGCCGCCGTGAACACCAGCCGGGTGCCCGAGTCCGTCAGGATGTGCTGGACCTGGTGCGGGGAGGACGTCTCGTACACCGGCACGGAGGCGGCCCCGGCGAACCAGATGGCCTGGTCGATCACGGCCCACTCGTAGCTCGTGGGGGCCATGATCCCCACCATGGACCCCGGCTCCACGCCCCGGGCGATCAGCCCCTTCGCCACCGCGCGCACCTGCTCCAGGAAGGCCGCGTAGGACACGTCCACCCAGCCGCCGGCACCGTTGCGCACCGCGTACGCGGGGGAGTGGGGGCGGGCGGCCGCCACGGCCAGGACATGGTCGGTGGCATTGGTCTCGGCCGGGAGGTCGGCGACCCGGTCCGTGCTGGCTTCTAGCATGCCCCGATGCTATCGGCTCAGATCCAGCTGCTCATCCACATGCGTGCCCGCCACTGCTCATAGGGGATCATCTCCCCGGTCCAGACGGGCATGAAGAACGCGCTGGTCAGCACGGCCACCAGGACGAACGACAGCACCAGGACGGTGTTCCGGCGGCGGTTCACCGGCCCGCCCAGGCGCAGCAGCGCCCCCAGGCACAGGGTGACGGCCAGCACGAGGAAGGGGGCGTAGGCCACCGTGTAGAAGAAGAACATGGTGCGGTCCGGCCAGAGGAACCAGACCAGCTGGCCTGCGGCGTAGGCGCCCAGGATCGCCCCGGCCCGCCAGTCACGGCGGCCCAGCCAGATGAGCACCAGGGCCAGGACGGCCAGCAGGCCGGCCCACCAGATCACCGGGTTCGCCAGGTCGGTGATCGCCGCGGAACAGGTCTCGACCGGGCAGCCGGCCGCACCGTCGTCGTACCCCTGATAGTAGAAGGAGGTGGGCCGGCCCATGAACGGCCAGGTCCACGGGCTCGAGGCGTAGTCGTGGCCGGACTCCAGGCCGCCGTGGAACTGGGTGGACTGCCGGTGGTAGTCGGCCAGTGAGCGCAGCGCCCCGGGGACCAGGTGCTCCCACCACGCCACCGGCGGATGGCTCAGGTGCCACTGCCGGTTGTACCCGCCGGCCGTGACGAGCCACCCGGTCCAGGTGGCCAGGTAGGTGAGCGCGCCGACGCCGACCACGGCGACGAAGGCGTACAGGCCGTCCCGGACGATCCCGGCGCGCAGCCAGTGCCGGATCCCGGCCACCCGGCGGGCGTTGGCGTCCCACAGCACGCTCATCAGCCCGAACACCGCCACGAAGGCCAGCCCGGAGAGCTTCACCCCGCAGGCGGCGCCGAGCAGCACGCCGGCCACCAGCCGCCACGGGCGCCAGCCCAGCCAGGGTCCGTGGCGCCCCGCCCATGGCGGCGGCACCCCGCCGTGGCGGTCGGCGACGCCGGCCAGCCGGCGGGCGAGCAGGGCCCGGCCGTGCGCCCGGTCCAGCAGCAGCGCGCCGAAGGCGGCCAGCACGAAGAAGGACAGGAAGATGTCCAGCAGGCCGGTGCGGGAGAGCACCAGGTGGTGGCCCTCGACGGCCAGCAGCAGCCCGGCCACTCCGCCCAGGAACACCGAGCGGAAGAGCCGCTGGGCGATCAGGGCGGTCAGCAGCACGGACAGCGTCCCGGCGGCCGCCGCCGAGAACCGCCAGCCGACACCGTGGTCCGTGCCGAACCACAGCATGCCCAGGGCGATCAGCCACTTGCCCAGCGGCGGGTGCACCACGTACTCGGGAGAGTCCTCGGGCCGGGGATTCCCGGCGGCGAACTGCTCGTTGTGCTCCTCCGGCCAGTTCAGCTCGTAACCGGCCTGCAGCAGGGTGAAGGCGTCCTTGACGTAGTAGGTCTCGTCGAAGACCAACTGGTCGGGGTGGTCCAGCCGGGCCAGGCGCAGCACAGCGGCCACCAGTGTCACGGCCAGTGGGACGATCCAGCCCCAGTGGCCGGGGTGGAAGCGCTCCCCGAGCAGCCGCAGCCGCAGGGCGGACTCGGTGTACGCCTCGAGGGGGGTCTCCAGCCAGCGGTCACGCACGGGGGCCGGTTCCCGGCCCTCCGGCCGGGACGACGCCGCGGCGTCGGGCGCGGCCGACGGGGCGGAGTGCGGGGGCGGGAACACCCTGCCATGGTACGTGCAGGTCGGTGGGGGATCGCGGGCGCCTACGATGAGGGCATGGCTGATGCAGAGAACCCCGGTGGACGGATCGTGCTGGCGGCTACGCCCATCGGCAACCTCTCGGACGCCTCCGAGCACCTCAGGCACCTGCTGGCCACCGCGGACGTGGTGGCCGCCGAGGACACCCGCCGCGCCCACCACCTGGCCCAGGGCCTGGGCGTCAGGATCACCGGGAAGGTCGTCAGCCACCACGAGCACAACGAACGCGAGTCCACGCGGGAGCTGTTGGACGCCGCCCGGGACGGCGCCGTGGTGGCGGTCGTCACCGACGCCGGCATGCCGCTGGTCTCCGACCCCGGCTACCGGCTGGTCTCGACCGCGGCCCGGGAAGACGTGCCGGTGACCTGCGCGCCCGGCCCGAGCGCGGTGACCACCGCGCTGGCGCTGTCCGGACTGCCCACCGACCGCTTCGCCTTCGAGGGGTTCCTGCCGCGCAAGGAGGGGGAGCGCTCGCGACTGCTCACCGAGCTGTCCCGGGACGCCCGGACCCTGGTCTTCTTCGAGTCACCGCACCGCCTGGCCGCGACCCTGTCCTCCCTGCGGGAGGCCTTCGGGGCCGACCGCCCCGCCTGCGTGGCCCGGGAACTGACCAAGCTCCACGAGGAGGTGGTCCGGGACAGCCTCGAGGGCCTGCTCGAGTGGGCGGGCTCGAAGGACATCAGGGGCGAGATCGTCATCGTCACCGCCGGGGCCACCAGTGAGCCGGACACGGACACGGCCGGCCAGGTGGCCGACGTGGAGGTCCTCGTGGCCTCCGGCACCCGGCTCAAGGAGGCCGTGGCCACCGTGGCCGCAGCCCGCGGGGTGCCCAAGCGGGAGCTGTACGAGGCGGTCCTGGCCTCCCGGCAGTAGGGCCGAACAACGCCCCGACGGGCCCGCACAGTGCACCGGTGTCGCATTGTGACCTGTGCAGGATGGCCCCACGGGCGGCAGTAGTCTGAGGTGAACGGTCCCCGACGACGGCGACACCCGCCGCCGGCCGACCGAGCCGACCGACCGGAAATGAGGTTCCCCATGACTGTCACCGCCGAACGCGAGCAGGAACTGCTGCAGTCCGTCCCCACCGGCCTGCTGATCAACGGAGAGTGGCGGGACGCCAGCTCCGGCAAGACCCTGGACGTGCACGACCCGGCCACCGGCAAGGTCCTGCTCTCCATCCAGGACGGCAACTCGGACGATGCCCTGGCCGCCCTGGACGCCGCCGCCGCCGTGCAGGCCGAGTGGGCGCTGACCGCCCCGCGCGAACGCGCCGAGATCCTGCGCCGCGCCTTCGACCTGGTCACCGCCCGCGCCGAGGACTTCGCCCTGCTGATGACCCTGGAGATGGGCAAGCCGCTGGCCGAGGCCCGCGGTGAGGTCGCCTACGGCGCCGAGTTCCTGCGCTGGTTCTCCGAGGAGACGGTGCGCCACTACGGCCGCTACTTCACCTCGCCCGAGGGCAAGAACAAGATGATCGTGACGCACAAGCCCGTGGGCCCGTCGCTGCTGATCACCCCGTGGAACTTCCCGCTGGCCATGGCCACCCGCAAGGTCGCCCCGGCGGTGGCCGCCGGCTGCACCATGGTGCTCAAGCCCGCCAAGCTCACCCCGCTGACCTCCATGCTCTTCGCCCAGGTCATGCAGGAGGCGGGCCTGCCGGCCGGCGTGCTCAACGTCGTCGCCGGGTCCTCGGCCTCCGCGATCTCCGGGCCGCTGATGAAGGACTCCCGGCTGCGCAAGGTGTCCTTCACCGGATCCACCCCGGTCGGCGTGCGCCTGATGCAGGATGCCGCCCAGAACGTGCTGCGCACCTCGATGGAGCTCGGCGGCAACGCCCCGTTCCTGGTCTTCGAGGACGCCGACCTGGACGCCGCCGTCGAGGGGGCCATGGCCGCCAAGATGCGCAACATGGGCGAGGCCTGCACCGCCGCGAACCGCTTCATCGTGCACGAGGACGTGGCCGAGGAGTTCACGGCCAAGTTCGCCGCCGCACTGGCCGCATTGAACCCGGCCCGCGGCACCGAGCCGGACTCCACCGTGGGCCCGATCATCGACGGCGGCGCGCGGGACGACATCCACGCCCTGGTCCAGGAGTCCGTCGCGGCCGGCGGCGAGGTCGTCACCGGTGGCACCCCCAAGGAGGGCGAGGGCTTCTTCTACATCCCGACCCTGCTGTCCGTGGGCAAGGACAACCCAATCCTGTCCCAGGAGATCTTCGGCCCGGTGGCCCCCGTGACGACCTTCGCCACCGAGCAGGAGGCCATCGAGCTGGCCAACGCCTCCCAGTACGGCCTGGCGTCCTACATCTACACCAAGGACGTCAACACGATGTTCCGGGTCTCCGAGCAGATCGAGTTCGGCCTGGTCGGCTTCAACGCGGGCGTCATCTCCAACGCCTCCGCCCCGTTCGGCGGCGTGAAGCAGTCGGGCCTGGGGCGCGAGGGCGGCGCCGAGGGCATCGAGGAGTACACCACGGTGCAGTACATCGGCATCGCCGACCCCTACGCCGCGAAGAAGTAGTCCGGCCCCTCCACAGTCCCGCACACGGCACGGGCCCGGCTTCGGCCGGGCCCTTCCGGTCCGAACGGCATTTTATTGCCGAACCAAGCCGGGATCTGGCAAATTCCTGCCAGATCG
>ENA-UOUJ01000225-UOUJ01000225.1-activated-sludge-metagenome-genome-assembly--contig:-NODE-225-length-45543-cov-9.342992_pt1 | contig 45543 bp, 36 predicted proteins | sample MGYA00249839_ERZ747224 | MGnify/ENA primary metagenome ERZ747224 (study PRJEB28782, sample SAMN03220277) | activated sludge metagenome | biome: wastewater; feature: sewage sludge; material... | reverse complement strand
GTCGTTTCTTCCGGAACGCCGGGCGTGCGGGACGCGCGGATGGGATGCTCAGAAACGGTATTCCGCGTTGGCGAACCACATGCGTCCGGGACTCGGGAAGCCGTCGGCGAGCGCGTAGTTCTTGTCCGCGAGGTTGCTGACGCCGGCCTCGACCGAGACATCCTTGCGCAGCGCGTAGGCCGCCTTCAGGCTCAAGGTGGTGAAACCCGACAGGCGCACGGTGTTCGAGGCCCAACGGCTGCTGTCATGCTGGGCGAGCGCGACGAGCTCCCAGGCCTCCGCCGGCCGGAGCACGGCGTGGGCGACGAGCTTGTGCCGCGGCACGTCGGTCAGCCGCGTCGCGGGATCGCTGCGGTTGTCGAGATCCACGAAGGTGTAGCTGCCACCGACCTCGAGCCAGTGGCTCAGGACGGCGTCGAGGCCTAGCTCGACGCCGGCGGCGCGCACCTCGCCGACGTTCTGCATCTGCGAGAGGGTGCCCGTGACGTTGCCGACAGACTGGATCTTGTCGGTGATGTCGCTGAAGAACACCGCCGCTTCGGCGCGAGTCCCGGCCCACGGGAGGCCCTCATAGCCGAGCTCGTAGTTGATCGACTCCTCGGGTCGCAGCGCAGGGTTCTCGACGTACGTGCCGAGGCGCTGCGAGTAGCGATCCTTCAGGGTCGGCAGGCGCGATTTGCGGGCGACCGTGGCGTACAGCCGCGCAGCCGGGGACCAGTCGTGGAACAGGCCCGCCTGGACGTCGGTCGCCGTCTGCTTGTCCGGCAGGCTGTACGGGTTGCCGATGCTGAACACCCGGTCCGGCCGCAACGCGTGACGTGCGACGCCAAGGGAAAGCTGCCATGCCGCCGCAAGCCGGATGTTGTCCTCCATCGCGAAAGAGGCCAGCGAGTCCTCGAAGTTTGTGTTGCGCAGCCCCGTCGCATCCAGTTCGGTGTGTTCGTCGGTCTTGTAGTGGCCGACGAAGCGCAAGACATGGCTGGCGAAGCGGGTCGACTCCAGCTCGACCGAGCCGCCGCTGCTGCGGTCCTCGTAGATGCTGCGCCCGGTGCCGACACTGCCGCGCCCACGGGTGCGCAGCACGGAATAGGTGTCGTCGGTGTACGAGTCGACCTCGTTGTCGAAGCGATCTTGGTAGAGCCGGAACCTGAGCGTCTCGGTGTCCCCGAACTGCGTGCGGGAGACGAAGTACAGGCTCTCCTTGTCCCAGTACGGCCATTTCCAGTAGCGGGCCGCGGCCGGGTCGGTCGACGGCGGCTGCCCCTTCTCTCCATCCTGGCGGTAATAGCTGATGGCATACTCGTCGCCCGCATTCGGCGTCAGGCCGATCTTCAAGGACGCCTTGCTGTCCGTGCGCGCCGCGTTATCGCGCCTACCGCCATCCTCGGTCGGCGTAGGCGTGAAATCCGACGACAGCGGAAAACCGTCGCTCTGCAGCCGGGATGCCCCCGCCTGCAGGTACCACAGTCCCTGGTTGGTGCCGACGTTCGCGGCCAGCTTGCGCTCCTGTCCGGACGCGAAGCCCACCGACACGTCGCCCTCGAACGCCCGCGTCGGCTTGCGCGAGATCAGGTTGATCGCACCACCCAACGTGTTCGCGCCATAGGCCACCGAACTGAAGCCCTTGGCAAGCTGAATGGCGGACAGGTCGGCAGTGGTGAAGCGGTCGAGGTCCACGTAGCCGTCATAGGGCACATAGACGGGGATGCCGTCGATGAACAGCGGCACCTGGCGGGCATCGAAGCCACGCACCGCGATCGCCTTTTCGTTCCGCGAGTTTGTGGACACGATGACCCCGGGCAGCAGTTCGAGCGCATCGCCAAGCGTGTCGCGGTTGAAGCGCCGGATTTCCTCACGCTCGATCACCGAGCCGGTACGAGTGCCACCCACCCCGCTGCCGACCTCGCCGGCCTGCACCGCCTCGCCCACCACGGTGATCGCGCCCAGCGTGAAGCTTCCAGGGGCAAACGTCTCATCCGCCTGCGCCGCCGGCGCAAGCAAGGCCGGGAGCATCGCCACCGTCAGGATGCGCCACCGGAGGCCGCTGCCCGATGCCGGACTCCGCCGTCTCGTCATGATCCGCGTTTTCCTCATTTCGTTATATCTTCTCGTATATTACGGTTGGCAAAAAAACCCGCTTCAGGCACCCGCCAGCTCGTCCGGCACGGCAGACTCGATCGCCTCCAGCCGCCCGTCCTGCAGGTTCAGCACATGATCGCCGAACACCGCGGCGTCCTCCGGGTCGTGGGTGATCAGCACCATCGGTACCTGCAGGCGCTGCTGCAGTTCGTCGAGCTCGTCGCGCATGGCGACGCGCAACATGGGATCGAGCGCCGAGAAGGGCTCGTCGAGCAGCAGCGCTCGCGGCCGCGACACCAGCGCGCGCGCGAGCGCGGTGCGCTGGCGCTGGCCGCCCGAGAGCTCGGCCGGGAATTGGTCCGCCAAGGCACGCAAGCGGAAGGCGTCCAGCCAGTACTCGACCGTGTCGTCGCGGCGGCGCGGACGCGGGTTGAACCAGCCGGGCGCGAGCGAGAAGGCGATGTTCTGGCGCACGGTGAGGTGCGGAAACAGGGCGTAGTCCTGGAACACGTAGGCCACCTCGCGCGCCTGCGGCGGCAGGTGGATGCCCGCCGCAGCATCGAACAGCACCTGGCCGTCGAGGCGGATGTGGCCGGCGTCGGGCCGCAACAGGCCGGCGATGGCCTTGAGCGTCAGGCTCTTGCCCGAGCCGGAAGGCCCGACGATGACGATGCGCTGGCTGTTGGACTGCAGGCGCACGCGCAGCGCGAAACTGCGCCTGCCCGAGTACAGGGTCTTGCGGATGTCGAGATCAAGCTGCATGGCGGCTCAGTCCTGGCGATTGGCGATGCGGCCAGGCGCGAGCCGTCCGGCACCGAGCAGGACTGTGATGCACACCACCGAAGTGATCAGCACGAGGAGGTTGGCGGTGTCGTCCTGCCCGGCCTGCACCGCCTCGTAGACCGCCACCGACAGCGTCTGCGTCTTGCCCGGGATGCTGCCGGCCACCATCAGGGTGGCGCCGAACTCGCCCAGCGCACGCGCGAAGGCGAGCAGCACGCCCGCGAGGATGCTGCGCCAGGCCAGCGGCAGGGTCACGCGGAAGAACACCGCCGCCTCCGGGATGCCGAGCACGCGCGCGGCCTGCTCCAGTTGCCCGTCGACCGCCTCGAAGGCCGCGCGCGCGGGCTTGAAGACGAGCGGGAAGGACACGATGGTGGCGGCGATCACCGCCCCCTGCCAGGTGAAGATCAGGTTGATGCCGAAGGTCTCGTGCAGCCACGCGCCCAGCGTGCCGTGGCGGCCGATGAGCACGAGCAGGTAGTAGCCCAGCACGGTGGGCGGCATCACCATCGGCAGTGTGAGCACGGTATCGAGCAGGTCGCGCCCGGGAAAGCGCCCGCGCGCCAGCAGCAACCCCACCGCCACGCCGACCACGAGGTTGAGCGCGGTCGCCCAGCCGGCGACCTTCAGCGAAAGGGCAAGCGCGGTCCATGCCGGATCCATCCTCGGGGTGCATCCCGCTCAGGGCTTCTGGAAGCCGTGCTTGCTCAACACCGCCTGCCCGGCCGGCGACAGCACATGGGCGACGAAGCTGCCCGCCTCTTCGGCGTTGGCGCCGCCGGCCGTGCGCGCGATCGGATAGAGGATGGGGGTGTCGACCCGCACCTCGAAGGCGACCCGCACCTTTTCCTTCATCACTGCGGCATCGGTGGCGTAGACGAACCCGGCGTCGACCTCGCCGCGAGTGACGTAGTCGAGCGACTGACGGACGTTCTGTGTGCCGACCGCCTTGGCCTCGATCGCGGACCACAGGCCGGCCTTGTCGAGCGCGCCCTTGGCGTAGCGCCCCACCGGCACGCTCGCCGGATTGGCGACGGCGATGCGGGCGACGTCCGGCTGCTGGAGGTCGCTCAGCCCGCCGAGGGCGAGCTTGCTGTCCACCGGCACGATCACCACCAGCGTATTGCGCACGAAGTCCTGACGTTCGCCGGCCGCCAGCAGGCCTTGGCGACCAGCCTCGTCCATGGTCTCCTGGTCCGCGGTGGCGAACACGTCGACCGGCGCGCCCTTGGCCATCTGCTGCAGCAACGCCCCCGAGGCGCCGAAGTTCAGCAACACCTTGGTGCCGGCATGCTGCGCCTCGTAGTCCTGCGCGATTTCCTTAAACGCGTTGGTCAGGCTGGCCGCGGCCGACACGGTCAGTTCGCCGGCCTGCGCAAGACCCGCGGCGAGGCCGATCACAAGCACCGCCAGGCTGTTCCTCTTCATCCACTGCAGTCTCATGGCTTTCCTCCTCGGGGTCGATTTCTGACCGTAATATACACTTTTATATTACGCCATGAAATAGGAAATCGAGCCTATGGATGAACGCACCGGCGCCACCCGGGAGCGGGAGCGTGAACGCAAGAACGGGCGGCCGCCCTTCGACGCGCCGCCCGTTGCGCTTGCAGTGCCCGGCCGCAGCCGGATCAGTTCCCGCTCATTGCCATCATCAGCTGGTTGATGCGCTTGACGAAGGTCGCCGGGTCGTCGAGCGTGCCGCCCTCGGCCAACAGGGCCTGATCGAACAGCACCGCCGCCCAGTCGTCGAAGTGCTGGTCCTCGTACTTCAGGCGCAGCACCGCGGGGTGGCCGGGGTTGATCTCGAGGATGGGCTTCGACACCGGCGTGTTCTGGCCGGCGGCCTTGAGGATGCGCGCCAGGTTCATGCCCAGGTCGTGCTCGTCGGCCACCAGGCAGGCGGGCGAGTCGGTCAGGCGCAGCGTCACCTTCACGTCCTTCACGCGCTCGCCCAGGCTCGCCTTCATCTTGTCGAGCAGTTCCTTGTACTCGTCGGCGGCCTTCTCGGCTTCCTGCTTCTCCGCCTCGTCCTCGAGGGCGCCCAGGTCCAGTCCGCCCTTGGCCACCGACACCAGCGCCTTGCCGTCGAACTCGGTGAGGTTGCCGGTCACCCACTCGTCGACGCGGTCGGACAGCAGCAGCACCTCAATGCCCTTCTTGCGGAAGACCTCGAGATGCGGGCTGTTCTTCGCGGCGTTGAAGGTCTCGGCGGTGACGAAGTAGATCTTGTCCTGGCCTTCCTTCATGCGGCCGATGTAGTCGGCGAGCGAGACGACCTCTTCGGCCGTGTCGAGCTTCGTCGAGGCGAAGCGCAGCAGGCCGGCGATCTTGTCCTTGTTGGCGAAGTCCTCACCCACGCCTTCCTTCAACACCTTGCCGAAGGCCTTCCAGAACTCGGCGTACTTGTCCTTGTCCGCGGCCTCGTCACTGTTGGCGAGGCTCTCGAGCAGCGTCAGCACCTTCTTGGTGCAGCCGGCGCGGATGGTGTCGATGTCCTTGGATTCCTGCAGGATCTCGCGCGACACGTTGAGCGGCAGGTCGGCCGAGTCGACCACGCCGCGCACGAAACGCAGATAGGTCGGCATCAGCTTCTCGGCGTCGTCCATGATGAAGACGCGCTTCACGTACAGCTTGATGCCGTGCTTGGCGTTGCGGTCCCACAGGTCGAAGGGCGCGTTCTTGGGGATATAGAGCAGGTTGGTGTATTCGTGGCGACCCTCGACGCGCGAGTGGGTCCACGCCAGCGGGTCCTCGAAGTCGTGGGCGACGTGCTTGTAGAAGGCGGTGTACTCGTCGTCCGTGATGTCGTTCTTCGAGCGCGTCCACAGCGCGTTGGCCTGGTTGACCGTCTCGTCCTCGTCGGTGAGCACCTGCGCCTTCTGCTCCTCGTTCCACTCCTCCTTCTTCATCACGATCGGCTGCACGATGTGATCGGAGTACTTGCGGATCAGGCTCTTGAGCTTCCACGACGACAGCAGGTCTTCCTGGCCCTCGCGCAGGTGCAGGGTGATCTCGGTGCCGCGACCGGGCTTGTCGACCTGCGCCACGGTGTAGGCGCCGGCCTCGTCGCCGGTCATCGAGCATTCCCACTTCACGCCCTCACCCGCGGCCAGACCGGCGCGACGGGTGAGCACGGTGACGCGGTCGGCGACCAGGAAGGCAGAGTAGAAGCCCACGCCGAACTGGCCGATGAGGTTGGCGTCCTTCTTCTGGTCCCCGGTGAGCTGGCCGAAGAACTCGCGCGTGCCCGACTTGGCGATGGTACCGAGGTGGGCGATCGCCTCGTCACGGCTCATGCCGATGCCGTTGTCGGCGATGGTGATGGTCTTCGCCTCGGCGTCGAAGCCGATGCGGATCTTCAGCTCGCTGTCGTTCTCGTACAGGGCGCCGTTGTCGAGCGCCTCGAAGCGCAGCTTGTCGCACGCGTCGGAGGCGTTGGAGACAAGCTCGCGCAGGAAGATCTCGCGGTTGGAATACAGCGAGTGGATCATCAGGTGAAGCAGTTGCTTCACCTCGGCCTGGAAGGCGAGCGTCTGGGAGGCGGACTGGGAAGGGTTGTGGACTTCGGACATTGGAAGCTGCTCCGTCGGAGGTTGTCGAAACGCAGCAGCAGTTGGGGGCGCGGAGGCGGATTTCAAGCGCCGCCGCACCCCGGGTCAGCAGCGGAAGCGTCCGACCAGGGCGTCGAGCTCGGCGGCCAGGCCCTGCAGTTGCTCGGCCGCCACCACCACGCTGTGCATCGAGCCCGAGGTGCCGTCGGCCATCTCGGTGATGGTCTGCACCTGGCGGGCGATCTCGGTGGAGGCGCTGCTCTGCTCGCCGGTGGCGTAGGCCACCTCGCGGATGCGCTCGAGCGCCTCGCCCGCGGTGCTGCGGATGCGGTGCAGCGAATCGGTCGCGTCGCCCACCAGCGCCACGCCACCATCGACCTGGCTGGACACCTCGGCCATCGCGCCCACGGTGGCGCGGGTCTCGTTCTGGATGCCCTCGATCACCTTCTCGATCTGCACGGTGGCCACCGCGGTGCGCTCGGCCAGCCCGCGCACCTCGTCGGCCACCACCGCGAAGCCGCGCCCCTGCTCGCCGGCACGCGCGGCCTCGATCGCCGCGTTGAGCGCGAGCAGGTTGGTCTGCCCGGCGATCTCCTTGATCACGTTGGCGATCGTGCCGACCTCGTCGGCGCGCGCCACGAGCTGCTGGATCTTTTGCGCCGCGTCGCCCACGCGCGCGGCGATGGCCTGCATCTCGCGCGCGGCACGCTCGGCCTTGCCGGCGCCCTCGTCGGCCAGCCCGGCGGCCGTGCTCGAATGCTGTTCGGCCAGGCGTGCGCTGTCGGAGATCTGCTCGATGCTCACGGTCATCTCCTCGATCGCGGCAGCGATCGAGGCGGTCGCGCCAGTCTGCGAGATCGAGGCCTCGGACACCGAGCGCGACGCATCATGGATCTCGCGCGCACTCGCCCCCAGGCGCGAGGCGCTGCCGCCGATGGCGCCGACCATGGCGCGCAACTGCGAGAGCATGGCCGAGAGGTTGCCCAGCAGGCTGTCGGCCGGGCCGCGCTGCACCACGTCGACCGCCAGATCACCGCTCGCGGCGCGCTTCATGACGGCCCCCGCGTACACCGGCTCGCCGCCGAGTGCGCGGGTCACGCCGCGGATCACCCACAAGCCGATGATGACCAGCGGCGCGATCACCACGGCCACGAGCGCGCCGAAGCGCAGCGCGGCAGCGCTGAACGCGGTGTCGATGTCGTCCACATAGACGCCGGTGCCGATGACCCAGCCCCACGCCGGGAACAGCTTCACGTAGGTGATCTTAGGCTGGGCCGGATCGGTGGCCACGCCCGAGCGCGGCCAAAGGTAGTCGACATAGCCGCCGCCCTTCTCGCGCGCGAGCGCCACCATCTCCCGGACGAAATGCTTGCCGGTGCTGTCCTTGAGGTCGGCCGGCTTGCCCTCGAGCGAGGGGCGCAGCGGGTGCAGGAGCATCGTCAGCTCCAGGTCATTGACGAAGAAGTACTCGTTGCCCTGGTAGCGCAGGCCGCGCAGCGCCTCCTTGGCCGCCGCCTGCGCCGCCGCGCGGTCGAGCGCGCCGGACTGCTCGAGCGCATGGAAATGCTGCACCACCCCGGCCGCCACCTCCACCTGGCTCTGCACGTTGCGCTCGTAGCCACGGCGCAGGTCGTCGCGCTTCTCGAAGAGGGCGGCGGCCGAGAGCACCACCAGTCCCCCGAGGGCGACCAGGAGCATCAGCGCGAGGCGCCTTCCAACGGTGAGGGAATCTAAGCGCATGGTGTCGGGTCGTCCACGAAAGGAATTTGCGGGGCAGCCCGCTCGCGCGGGCGAGGCTGCGGTTCTTAACGTGGACGGCAACCTGGGCGCCGACTTGAACATTTTCGGGAGGGAAGCCCGCCCGCGCTCACCGGTACCGCACCGCGCCGATCTCGATCTCGCGCACGCCGGCCGGGCTGTGGAAGCGCACCACGTCGCCGGCGCGCGCCTTGAGCACCGCGCGTGCCAGCGGCGAAATCCAGCTGATCCGCCCCTGCGAGGCGTCCGCCTCGTCCACCCCGACGATCTGCAGGGTCTGCTCCTCCTCGGTGTCGAGGTCGCTGAAGGTCACGGTCGCGCCGAAGAAGACCTGCTCCAGGCCCTGCTGGCGCTCGGGATCGACGACCTCGGCGCTCTCGATGCGCTTGATCAGGAAACGGATGCGGCGGTCGATCTCGCGCAGGCGCTTCTTGCCGTAGATGTAGTCGCCGTTCTCGGAGCGGTCGCCGTTGCCCGCGGCCCAGGCCACCGTCTCGACCAGCCGCGGACGCTCGACGCGCACGAGCTGGTCGAGCTCGACGCGCAGCGCGTCATAGCCGCGCCGAGTCATGTAGTTCTTGCTGCCCGGCGGCAGGCGCAGGGCAGGAGCCAGCTCCTCGTCCTCGTCGTTGCCCGGATCTTCCTTCACGAATGCCTTGTTCAATTGGTCTTCCCTCCACCACGGCGGGCATATTAACCCGTCGGGACAACGCGGTTCGCCCCCTTGGCCGAACGCTGCGCTCGAAGCGCCGGCCGCTCGATTGCCCATCCCACAGCGAGCCGGAGGCGCCAGCGCGGTGCGCGCCCGGCCGAGCGCACGGCAATCCGCACTATCGCGCAGCACTGCGGTGGCCCATAATGGGTAGCATTCATATCGCGTAAAGCTCGGGGGCTCGCAACCGGCCCGCCGCGATCCGGCTTGCGCCGTCCCCATGTGACGAGAACAGGACGATGGGCGATCCACTTGTGGTTCCAGTTCCGCAGCATCCGGCCTCACCTGCCGCGCGCAGGTGGCGAGAACGGGTTCTTCGTGCCGTGCTCGTCACCCTCGCTGCCCTGCTCCCCCTCGCGCTCGAGGCAGCCCAGACGGTGCGTGTCGGCCTGTACCAGAACAGCCCCAAGATCGCGATCGGGGCCGACGGACGGGGCGAGGGCATCTTCGCGGACATCCTGGAGGCGATCGCGGCACGCGAGGGCTGGCACATCCAGTATGTTCCCGGCTCGTGGAGCGAGGGCCTCGCGCGCCTCGAAGCGGGCGAGATCGACCTGATGCCCGATGTCGCCCGCAGCGCCGAGCGCGAGCTGCGCCTCGCCTTCCACGACGAGCCGGTGCTATCGAGCTGGAACCAGGTGTACACGGCGCCCGGCAGTCCCATCCGGTCGCTGCCCGATCTGGGGAATCGGCGCATTGCGGTGCTCGACGCGTCGGTTCAGATGGACAATCTCCGCCAACTGCTCGTCAACTTCAGCCTCTCTGCGACGCTCCAGGCCTACCCGGACTACGCCGCCGCATTCGCCGCCGTCGCGGCGGGCGAGGCGGACGCGGTCGTCACCAACCGGTTCTTCGGCGTCCGCCACGCAGCGCAATACGGCCTGGCCGACACCGCGATCATCTTCAGCCCCTCGCGGCTCTACTTCGCGATACGCACGGGCGGCGACAAGGCACTGCTCGCCGCCATCGACCGCCACCTCGTCGCGATGAAGAGCGACCCGGACTCGATCTTCTTCCGCTCGATCGCGCGCTGGACGGTACAAGACGAAAGCCCGCGGACCGTGCTTCCCGCCTGGGTCGGCAGCGCCGCCCTGCTGGCGCTCGGCCTGCTGGCGGCAGGCGCGCTATGGGTCTGGATGCTGCGCCGCAAAGTCGCAGCAAAGACTGCGGAGATCACGCAACGGAACGAGGAAATCACCCTCACGAACCGCATCCTGCGCGATGCCACCGCCAGCCCGGACGCACCCCGCCTGCTCGAGGACCTCGTCCGTGCCGCCCTCGCCCTCACCGGTTTCGGTGGCGGCGTCGCATGCCTTCGGGATGCGGACACGGGTCTGCTCGAGGTGAGCGCGCGCGTCGGCGACTGCGCCCCGAGCGCCTGCGCCGCCGACGGCGGCCCGCTGCGCGACACCACGTGCGCGGCGACCCTCGCCACCGTCGCCAGCGGATGCGGACACGCCCTCGCCGCCGCCGGCGCCACGCCGCGACCCTGCGACAACGTATGCCCGGAGGGCGTGCGCCGGCACGCATATTTCCCGCTCGAGGTGCGCGGCCGCACCCTCGGCATGCTCTGCCTCTACACCCGGGAGGACCGCACCCCGCCTCGCCGCGTGCTCGCGCTGGTCGAGGACCTCTGCGGTCCGGTCGCACTCGCCATGGACAACGCGCGCCTCTACGCCGAAGCACAGGCGCTCGCCCAACGCCTGGAACAACGCGTCACCGAACGCACCGCCGAGCTGGCCGACACGAATTGCGCACTGCTCGCCGCCAAGCATGCGGCGGAATCCGCCGACCGACTGAAATCGGCCTTCCTCGCCACCATGAGCCACGAGTTGCGCACGCCGCTCAATTCGATCATCGGCTTCACCGGCATCCTGCTGCAGAGGCTCGCCGGTCCGCTCAACGACGAACAGGCGCGCCAGCTCGGCATGGTCCAGGACAGTGCCCGGCACCTGCTTGCGCTGATCAACGACGTCCTCGACATCTCGAAGATCGAGGCGGGCGAATTGCGCATCGCGCATGAAGCCTTCGACATCGCGGCCTCGATCGACAAGGTCGCAGCCATCGTGCGCCCACTCGCCGAGCGCAAGATGCTCTGCCTCCAAGTGGAGCGAGTGACGGGCCCGCTCGTGATGACCGGCGACATGCGCCGGGTCGAGCAGATCGCACTCAACCTGCTCACCAATGCGATCAAGTTCACCGAACACGGCCGGGTCACGGTGACCCTCGAGCTCGAATCGCAGCACGCCGCCGACACCGGCTCGGTGCGCGAGGGCCGGCCGACGGTCCGCCTCTGTGTCGCCGACACCGGCATGGGGATCCGCCACGAGGATCTCGAGCTGCTCTTCCAGCCCTTCCGCCAGGTCGACAGCACCCTGTCACGCCAGCATGAGGGCACCGGGCTCGGGCTGACCATCTGCAAGCGCCTGGTCGCCTTGATGGGCGGGGAGATCACCGTCGACAGCGAACCGGGGCGGGGCAGCCGCTTCACCGTCACCTTGCCGTACGAGACCGCTGCGGCGAGCGCAGGAACCGGAACATGAACAAGCGCATCCTCCTCATCGAAGACAACGCCCAGAACCGCTACCTCGCGCGTTTCCTGCTCGACGCCCGGGGCTGGCAGGTGATCGAGGCCGAGGACGGGCCGAGCGGCCTGCTCCTTGCCGATCGAACCGAACCGGCGATCATCCTGCTCGACATCCAGCTGCCGGGCATGGACGGCTACGCGGTGGCCCGTGGGTTGCGCGAGAACCCCCGCCTGGCACACGTGCCGATCATCGCCGTCACTTCCTATGCGATGCCGGGCGACCGCGAGCAATGCCTGGCCGCAGGCTGCACCGACTACATCGAGAAACCGATCGATCCCGAACGCTTCGCCGACGATGTCGGGCGCTACCACCCTGGACACCGCTCATGAGGCACGTGCTGATCGTCGACGACCGCAGCGACAACCGGTATCTGCTGCGCGCCCTGCTGCAGGGGCACGGATTCGCGGTCAGCGAGGCGGAGAACGGCAGCACAGCGCTCGCACGGGCCCGGACGCAGCGGCCCGACGTGATCGTCAGCGACCTGCTGATGCCGGTCATGGACGGCTACACCTTGCTGCGCGAATGGAAGGCGGACCCCGGGCTCGCATCGATCCCGTTCATCGTCTATACGGCCACCTACACCGAGCCGCGCGACGAGAAACTCGCCCTCGACCTCGGCGCCGACGCCTTCATCGTCAAGCCCGCCGAGCCGGAGGCCTTCATGGAGGTCGTCGCAAACGCCCTCGCGCGCGCGGACGAAGGCGGCCAGGTCGCCGCCACTCCACGCGCCGACGAGACGGTCGTGCTGCGGGAGTACAACGAGGTGCTTGTCGCCAAGCTCGAACAGCGCAGCGCCGAACTCGAGACCCACGTCGCCGAGCTCCAGCGCGCCGAGAGCCGCCTCGGCCGCCTGAACCGACTCTACGCCGCACTCAGCGAAACCAACCACGCCATCGTCCACGCCACCGCGGCGCCCGCGCTGCTGGCGACCGCGTGCCGCATCGCCATCGAGCGCGGGGGCCTGTCGGCGGCATGGATCGGCCTGCTCGACAGCGCGGGCGACGAGATCCGCACGGCCGCCCATCACGGCAGCCGCCTGCCCTGGGTCGAACGCCTCGCCCCGCCGAGCGCGCACGCAACGGCCCGCACGCCGGTCGAGATCGCATTCGCCCACGGCACGACCTACCTGCAAAACTCGCTGCAGGACGACCCGGCGCTCGCCCCCATCCATGACGAACTGGAAGCGGCCGGCCTGCGTGCGGCGATCGCGATACCACTGGTGCAGAACGGGCGGATGAGCGGCTGCTTCGTGCTGTACGCAGGCGAAAGGGGATTCTTCGACGAGGAGATGACCGGACTCATTACCGAGATGGCCGAAGACGTCGCATTCGCGCTGGCCAATTTCGAGCGTGAGGCACGCCGTCAGCGCGCAGAGGAAGCCGCCCACCTGCTTGGTCGGGCCGTCGAGGCGTCGGCCAACGGCATCATGATCACCGATGCGCGCCAGGCGGGAAACCCGCTCATCCACGTCAACAAGGCTTTCGAGCAGATCACCGGATATAGCGCAGCCGAGGCGCTCGGGCGAAATCCCGGCTTCCTGGTCGGCGCCGACCCCCTGCAGCGCGGCCTCGCGGAGATCCGCGCCGCAGTGAAGGCGCAGCGCGAGGCGGAGGTCGTGCTGCGCAGCCACCGCAAGGACGGCAGCCCGTTCTGGAACGAGCTGAGCCTCGCCCCGGTTCGCGACTCTGCGGGAACGGTCACGCACTTCGTCGGCGTCATCAACGACATCAGCGAGCGCATCGCTTACGAGGAAGCCCTCGAGCGCCAGAACAACGAGGACCCGGTCACCGGCCTGGCGAACCGCAACCTGCTGCGCGACCGCGTCGGCCAGGCCATCGCCTTCGCGCGCCAGGACGGACGAGCGCTCGTCCTGCTGTTGCTCGATCTGGACAATTTCAAGCGCATCAACGACGGCCTCGGCCACGACGCCGGCGATCAGGCCCTGAAGGAGATCGCCGGCCGCATTCGGGACTGCGTGGATGCCTGCGACACCGTGGCACGCATCGGCGGCGACGAATTCGCCGTCCTGCTTACCGACCTCGCCAGCGCACAGGCCGCATCGCTGGTCGCAGGCCGGATCCTGCGCGCGATCGGCCAGCCGATCATCGTGCTCGGGCGGGAAATCAAGATCTCGGCGAGTATCGGGGCGAGCGTGTTTCCCGATGACGACGACGGCTTCGAAGCCCTGCTCCGCAACGCCGACGCAGCGATGTACCGCGCCAAGGACGCCGGCCGCAACGCCTTCCACTTCTACACCGCCGACATGAATGCCGAAGCGGTGCGCAAGCTCGAGATGGAGGGCCGGCTGCGCCGGGCGCTCGCCCAGGACGGGTTCGTGCTCCACTACCAGCCGGTGCATGAGGCCGCCGGCGGTCGCATGGTCGCCGCCGAGGCGCTGGTGCGCATGCGCGACGCGAACGGCACGATCACGCCGCCGGGCGAGTTCATCCCCCTCGCGGAAGAAACCGGGATGATCCTCGCGCTCGGCCGCTGGGTCATGCTCGCGGCCTGCCGCGAGGCACGCCGCTGGCTCGACCTGGGTCACGGGATGCAGGTCGCGGTCAACCTCTCGGCACGCCAGTTCAACGATGAGGGACTCGCCGCGCACATCCGCGATTGCCTGGCCGAAGCGGGCCTGCCCGCGCACCTCCTCAAGCTCGAGATCACCGAGAGCATGGTGATGCGGGATGTCGGCCAAGCAGCCCGGATCCTGTCCACACTCAAGGCGCTCGACGTCAGCGTGTCGGTCGACGATTTCGGGACCGGCCACTCCTCGCTCGCCTGCCTTCGCCGCTTTCCGCTCGACCAGCTCAAGATCGACCGCAGCTTCGTGCAAGACGCGGCCCAGGACGAGGACAGTGCCGCCATCGTACGCGGCATCATCGCGCTCGCCGGCAGCCTGCGTCTGCAGACCGTCGCCGAGGGGGTGGAGACCGCCGAGCAGCTGGATTTCCTGCGGTCCGCCGGCTGCGACCTGTTGCAGGGCTACTACTTCAGCAGCCCGCTCGAAGCAGACGCGCTGGCGCGCCGGATCGCGGGTTGAACGCAGCGGCCTTCCACACCGGCGCAGGTTGTCTTCCCCTGCGCTGCCACATACCATTGGGGACAAAACGATGCTGCCCGGCACTTCGCCCACGGTCGGCACGCAAGCGAGGGGAACGAGCATGACCGGGGAGAGCTTCGACGAGGTGACCAGCCTGCGCCAGCGGCTGGACGAGTTGCGCCTCGAGCACCGCGACCTCGACGACGCGATCGCCCGGCTCGCCGACAACCCGGTCGAGGACGAGCTGATGCTGCGCCGGCTCAAGAAGCGCAAGCTCGCGCTCAAGGACCGCATCGTCGCGATCGAGCACATGCTCGACCCCGACGAATATGCCTGAATGCCCCCGTGCCCGAACACCCCACCGGCTCGACGCTCCACCCGGCCGGCTGAACGCCCGGCTGCCTGAACCCGCACGCGGCCGGCTCGGCGTCGCAGAGCCTCCTCCTGGACGCCTGTGCCCGTCGGCTGCCCCGAACCCTCCAAGAACACGCCCATGACCCAGACCCTCCAGCTCGACGGCCGCCGCGCCGCCTTCGACGAGTCCGGCCCCGCCGCCGCGCCGACCATCCTGCTGATCCACGGCGCCGGACATGACCGCGGCGTCTGGCAAGCGGTCGCCGCGGGGCTGGCCGCCGCCGGCCGCCGGGTGATCGTCCCCGACCTCCCCGGCCACGGCGATTCGGAAGGCGAGGCGGCGGGCGCGGTCGACGCCATGGCAGCATGGGTGCTCGCCTTCGCCGACGCGCTCGGCCTCGAGCGCTTCGAGCTCGCCGGCCACAGCATGGGCTCGCTGGTCGCGCTCGCCGCCGCGGCCGCCGCGCCGGAGCGCATCGTCCGCCTGCATCTGCTCGGCAGCCTCGCGCCGATGCCGGTCGCGCCCTTCCTGCTCGATGCCGCGCGCAGCGACCCGGCGCAGGTGCACGCGCTGATCAACAAGTTCTCCTTCGCCCCCGCCGACGTCCTCGGCGAGGAACGCCGGCGCACGCTCGAGGCCGGCAACCGCGAGCGCATGGAACGCAACGGCAGCGAGGCGCTCGCGCGCGACCTCGCCGCCTGCAACGCGTGGCAGGACGGGCTGGCCGCAGCCACGCGCCGCGACTGTCCCACCCTGTTGCTGTGCGGCGCGCTCGACCGCATGACCCCGGTCAAGGCCATCGGCCCGCTGCACGAAGCCCTGCACGCCGGCGGTGGCGAGGTGAGGCGGGTCGAGCTGGCCGGCTGCGGTCACGCGATGCAGGAGGAAGATCCGGTCGCCGTGGTGCGCGCCCTGCTCTGGAGCGACTGAACCTCGCGGGGCGGCCCCCCCTCACGCCTCACGCCAACTCCAGCACCACCGGCTGGTGATCCGACGCCGCGGTGTCCGCGAGCACCTCGACCGCGCGCACGCGCGCCATCAGGTCGGTGGTCACGAAGAAGAAGTCGCAGCAATAGGCGCGGTCGGGCCACTCCGCGCCGTGCAAGCCCACACTGGGTGCGTGCCTACGCGCGCCGTGCACGACCGGCCAGGCATCCACCCAGTGCGGGCGGTGGGCCTCCGGCGCGTGCTCGGAAGCGGGCAGCGGGCGCTGCAGCGCGAGGTATTCGGCCGAGTCCGGCTCGCAGTTGAAGTCCCCGCACAACACCGCAGTGGCCGGGCGCGGGCGTGCGGCGAAGGCGGGGTTGGACTCCTTGCCCGCCGCCGGCAGCCGCGCCAGGTCCGCCGCCTCGGCCTGGAGCGCGCGCAAGGCCTCGACCTGGGCGCGGCGCTGGCGCGCCGAGTAATACTCCAGGTGGGTGCTCATCACCCGCAGCGGCCCCCACGGCGCCTCCACCACGGCCTCCACGCACACCCGCTGCATCGCCGGAAACGCCGGGTCGGCAGGCGATGGCAGCAGGTGGCGGAACACCTGCCCCACCGGCAGGCGCGACAGCAGCAGGTTGCCGAAGCGCGCTCGCCCGCCCTCACCGTCGGGTACATCCATGCCCGCACCGAACACCGGTTCGAAATCCGCGAAGGCCTCGGCGAGGCAGGCTGGCTCGTCCTCCCGGGCGCCGCCGGCGAGGCCGGGGAAATTGCTCGCCACCTCCTGCAGGCAGATCACGTCCAGCGGGCCCGCGGCCCGGATCGCGTCGCAGGTGCGCACCAGATCCACCCGCCCATCCGCCCCGCGCGCCCACTGGATGTTCCAGCTCAGCAGGCGAACACCCCGTTCATGCTGTGCGATCGTCTTTTTCATACGTGTTTCGACATGATGTAAAGAATGACCCAGGCCTGCCGTTATACCGGATACGCCCCGCGTCCGGCGCCGACACCCTGTCCCGTCACGGTCCCGCCCGGCACGCCGAGCCTCCGGGCAGGCGACCGACGCTCACCCGCCATCGCGACTCCCGACCACGGCCACCCGACCATGTTCAACCGCAAGCTCAAGATCACCCTTCAGGAACAACAGGCCGAACTCGCCGCGCGCCAGGCGGTGATCGACGCGATCGACCGCGCAACCGCACGCATCGAGTTCGCACCCGACGGCACCATCCTGTTCGCCAACGAACTCTTCCTCGCGACGATGAAGTATCGCAGCGAACAGGTGCTCGGAAGGAATCACCGCATGTTCTGCGACGAGGCCTACGCGAACTCGCCGGACTACCTCGCGCACTGGCAGCGCCTGCGCCGCGGCGAGCCGGTGAGCGGGCGCTTCGAGCGCCGCGACGCGAGCGGCGAGCCGGTCTGGCTCGAGGCCACCTATAACCCGGTTTTCGGTCCCGACGGTCGCGTGCTGCGCGTGGTCAAGCTCGCCACGGACATCACCGCACAGATCCGCGAAGGCGCCGAGCACCGCGCAATGCTGGCCGCCATCGAGCGCTCGATGGCGATGATCGAGTTCGACCTCGACGGCAAGGTGCTCGACGCCAACGACAACTTCCTCGCCACCATGGGCTACGCCCGCAACGAGGTGCTCGGCCGCCACCATCGCGTGTTCTGCTCCGCGGAGGATGCCGATACGCCCGAGTACGCCAGGTTCTGGGAGCGCCTGCGCCACGGCGAATACTTTTCCGGGCGCTTCCGGCGCCTCGCCCGCAACGGCCGCACGGTCTGGCTCGAGGCCAGCTACAACCCGGTGTTCGACGAGGTCGGCCGGCCCTACAAGTTCATCAAGCTCGCCTCCGACATCAGTGCCCGCATGGAGGCCCTCGAGGAAGAGATCGCCAACGCCGGCGCCGCGCTCGAGCGCGCACGCGACAACGCCCACCTCGCCGAGCGCGGCACCGCAGTGATCGCGCGCGCAACCACGCAGATGGTGGCGATCTCGGGCAGCGCCGAGGACGCTGCGCACACCTTCGGCCAGCTCGGCGACGAGACCGGACGGATCACCACCATCGTCAACACCATCCGCGAGATCGCCGACCAGACCAACCTGCTCGCCCTCAACGCCGCAATCGAGGCCGCGCGGGCGGGCGAGCACGGTCGCGGCTTCGCCGTGGTCGCCGACGAGGTGCGCAAGCTCGCCGAGCGCACCTCCAAGGCGACCACCGAAATCAGCTCCATGATCTCCACCGTGCAGGACGCCACCCACCAGGCGATCTCGCGGGTGCACGGCATGCACGAGACCGCCACCGCGAGCATCGACCTCGCGCGCGAGGCCGGCGAGGTCATCGACGGCATCCATAACGGAGCCAACGAGGTCGTGAAGGTGGTGGAACGTTTCTCGGGCCTGCTGCAACGCTGATCCGAGGTGCGCAGGATGGGCGACGGCGCGCGAGCGCCCCCCAGCGCGGGCGCTCGGGCTTGCCGGGCCTACCGGTGCCACAGGCATAATCCACCGAAGCCCTTCCGGGAAGCGCTGCCATGCACACCCATCACGGTCACGAGCACCACCACGCCCCTGACGCCCCCGGCCATGCCCGGCGGGGCGGGCATGCGCACGACCACCACCACGCCCACGACCACTCGGCGAGCCGCTTCCTGCCGCTCGCGCTCGTGCTGACGCTCGGCTTCGCCGCGGTCGAGGCCATGGCCGGCTGGTGGTCGGGCTCGCTCGCCCTGCTCGGCGACGCCGGCCACATGCTCACCGACGCGGCCTCGCTCGGGCTGGCCGCGCTCGCGGCGCGCATCGCGCTGCGCCCGACCAGCGCCCGCCACTCCTACGGCCTGCGCCGCGTCGAGGCGCTCGCCGCGCTCGCCAACGGGCTCTTCATGCTGGTGATCGTGGGCGGCCTGGTGTGGCACGCGGTCGAGCGACTGCTCGAGCCGCGCGCGGTGGCCGGCGAGGCGGTGGTCCTGGTCGCGCTCGGCGGTCTGGTGCTGAACCTGGCCGTCGCCTGGCTGCTGACCCGCGGCGAGGGCGACCTCAACACCCGCGGCGCGCTGCTGCACGTGATCGGCGACCTGCTCGGCTCGGTGGCCGCGCTCGCCTCGGGGATCGTGATCCTGTACACCGGCTGGATGCCGATCGATCCCCTGCTCACCATGCTGATCTGCGGTCTGATCCTGTACTCCACGCTGTCGCTGCTGCGCCAGGTGGTGCATACACTGCTGGAGGGCGTCCCCGAGGGCCTGTCGCTGCCCGAGATCGGCCACGCGATGGCGGGCGTGGACGGCGTGCGCTCAGTGCACGACCTCCACATCTGGAGCCTGGATTCACGTCGGAGCGCCCTCTCCGCCCACGTCGTGCTCGCCGACGCGACACGCTGGCCGGCGGTGCTGGAGGCCGAGCGCAGCCTGCTGCGCGCCCGCTTCGGCATCGAGCACGCCACCCTGCAACCCGAGCTGCCGCCCGCGCAGCCACTGGTATTTGCCCCGCGCGTACCGCGCGCGCGGGACATCGGATGAGCCCCATCCCCCGATCCACAGGAAGCCGAAAATGCACTCTGCCCAGGAACTGGTCAGCCAGATCGAGGCGCTGACCTCGCTGCCCGACGTCTACATGCGCGTGCGCGAACAACTCGAATCGCCGGCCGGCTCGGTCGCCACGGTCGCGCGGCTGGTCTCGGCCGATCCCGCGCTCTCGGCCCGCCTGCTGCACCTGGTCAACAGCCCGCTGTTCGGCCAGCGCGGCCGCATCGAGGACATCGTGCGCGCGGTCTCCCTGCTCGGCCTGCAGCAGGTGCACGACCTCGTGCTGGCGATGTCCCTGCAGGGCATCTTCGCCGGCATCCGCCCCGCCCACCTGGACATGCGGCGGTTCTGGCGCAACAGCCTGCTCACCGGACTGGCCGCGCGCGCAGCGGGGGTCGCCGCCGGCCTCACCGCCGGCGAACGCCTGTTCGTGATCGGCGTGCTTGCCGACACCGGGCACCTGGTGATGTACCAGACCGTACCCGAGCTCGCCGCAGCCGCACGCCTCGCAGCGAACACCGCCGAGGAGCCGATCGAGGCCGCCGAGCGTCGGCTCGTCGGCTGCGACTTCGCCGAGCTGGGTGCCGCCCTGCTGGACCGCTGGCAACTGCCTGAACGTTTCATCACCGCTGTGGGTGCGCAGATGCTGCCACGCCTCGGCGGCGCCTACGCCGCCGAGGCAGCGACGCTCAACCTCGCCCGACGCATCGCCGAGGCCGACGAGGCCGACCTGCCGAGCAGCGCCGCCGCAGCCTTGGTCGCCCCCGAAACCTGGAGCCTGCTCGGCCTCGAACCGGAGCGCATGGCGGGCCTGCGCGAGGGCGCCGAGATCGATTTCGCCGCCTACCTGTCGCTCTTCTTCCCGCGCATGTAGGCAGCGGCGAAGTGGCGCAAACCCGCGTGGAGACTGGGTTTCCCGGATAAGAACCCGCCCGCGGAGCTACTATATATAGTGTTCAACAAAATCATGAAATACAAACAACTTTCTCAAGCCATTGTTTTATAAGCGTTTTATTTTTTTGCACGATTACTCGTTCCGCGCTATTCTTCCGTCCGTTCCAAGACCCACCACGGAGGAAGAAAAAGACCATGAGCGAGACCACCAGCGCGTCCACCCAGAACACCGCCAAAGCCTCCGCCGCCAACCTGCCGATGCAGGAGATCTCCGGCGAGGTCCTCGTCGAGAAGTACGCCAAGGGCGACGAACAGACCGTCGCCGAAGTGCGCCGCCGCGTCGCCCGTGCGCTCGCCGCAATCGAAACCGAGGACAAGCGCGCCCACTGGGAGGCGAAGTTCCTCGAGGCGCAGGAAAAAGGCTTCGTGCCCGCCGGCCGCATCAACAGCGCCGCCGGCACCACGCTCGCCGCCACGCTGATCAACTGCTTCGTGCAGCCGGTGGGCGACTCGGTGACCGAGGCGGTCGACGGCCGCCCCGGCATCTACACCGCGCTCGCCCAGGCCGCCGAGACCATGCGCCGCGGTGGCGGCGTCGGCTACGACTTCTCGTCGATCCGTCCCAAGGGCGCGCTGGTCAAGGGCACGGCCTCGAACGCCTCCGGCCCGGTGTCCTACATGCGTGTGTTCGACCGCTCGTGCGAGACGGTGGAATCCGCCGGTGCGCGCCGCGGCGCGCAGATGGGCGTGCTGCGCTGCGACCACCCCGACATCGAGGAATTCATCCACGCCAAGGATGAAGGCGACCTCACCAACTTCAACATCTCGGTGGGCGTCACCGACCCCTTCATGCAGGCCGTCGAGGCCGACGGCTCCGTGGAGCTGGTGCACAAGGCCGAGCCCACCGAAGAGGTGAAGTCCGCCGGCGCCTACCAGCGCGACGACGGGATGTGGGTGTACCGCAAGGTGCGCGCGCGCGAGCTGTGGGACCAGGTCATGCGCTCGACCTACGACCACGCCGAGCCGGGCATCCTGTTCCTCGACCGCATGAACGCGGACAACAACCTGTATTACTGCGAGACCATCGAGGCCACCAACCCCTGCGCCGAACAACCGCTGCCGCCCTACGGCTGCTGCTGCCTGGGCTCGATCAACCTCACGCCCTTCGTCAGGAACCCCTTCGGCGACAAGGCCGAGTTCGATTACGCCGGCTTCGGCAAGGTGGTCGACGTCTCCATCCGCATGCTCGACAACGTGCTCGAGGCCACCCACTGGCCGCTCGCGCAGCAGCACGCCGAGGCGCAGTCCAAGCGCCGCGTGGGCCTGGGCTTCACCGGCCTGGGCGACGCGCTGATCATGCTCGGCCTGCGCTACGACACCCCGGCGGCGCGCGACGAGGCACGCAAGATCTCCGAGTTCATGCGCAACCGTGCCTATCTGGCCTCGTCCGAGCTCGCCCGCGAGCGCGGCGCCTTCCCGCTGTTCAATGCCGACCTGTACCTGTCGGGCGGCAACTTCGCCTCGCGCCTGCCCGCCGACGTCAAGGACAAGATCCGCAAGCACGGCATCCGCAACTCGCACCTGCTGTCGATCGCCCCCACCGGCACCATCAGCCTGGCCTTCGCCGACAACGCCTCCAACGGCATCGAGCCGCCCTTCTCGTATACGTACACCCGGCGCAAGCGCATGGCCGACGGCACCTTCAAGGAGTACGCGGTCGAGGACTACGCCTGGCGCCTGTACAAGCACCTCGGCGGCAACGTCGACGCGCTGCCGCAATCCTTCGTCACCGCGCTGGAGATCTCCGCGCAGGCGCACAAGGACATGGTCGCCGCGGTCGCCCCGTACATCGACACCTCCATCTCCAAGACGGTGAACGTGCCCGAGGACTACCCCTACGCCGAGTTCGAGGACCTCTACCTCACCGCCTGGAAGGCCGGCCTGAAGGGGCTCGCCACCTACCGCCCCAACTCGGTGCTGGGTTCGGTGCTGTCGGTCACCCCGACCGCCGAGCAGAAGCAGCCGCACGACGTCGAGATCTCCGACGCCAACAAGCGCCTGTCGATCAAGAACCTGCCCGCGCCGGTGCTCTCCAGCCTGCGCTGGCCGGGCCGCCCCGACCTGCCGGACGGCAACCTGGCGTGGACCTACATGCTCAACACCCCGACCGGCGGCTTCGCGCTGTTCGTCGGCCAGGTGGGCAACAACGGCGGCAGCTTCCCGTTCGAAGTGTGGGTCAACGGCGCCGACCAGCCGCGCGGCCTGGGCGCCGTGGCCAAGACCCTGTCGATGGACATGCGCGCCAACGACCGCGGCTGGCTCAAGCTCAAGCTCGACACCCTGGCCCGCACCGTGGGCGAGCGCTCGTTCGAGATGCCCTTCCCGCCGCACGGCGAGAAGAAGCTGGTGCCCGGCGTGGTGGCGGCCTTCGCCCAGGTGGTGAACTACCGCTGCGAGAAGCTCGGCGTGTTCGACAAGGAAGACGAGAGCAACGGCGTGCTCGACACCCTGTTCAGCCTGGAAGAGCCCAAGACCGGCACCGACGGCACGCTGTCGTGGACGGTGGACATCTACAACCCGGCCACCGGTGAAGACTTCGTCCTCGGTCTCAAGGAAATCACCCTGCCGGACGGCGTCACCCGCCCCTACTCGGTGTGGCTGTCGGGCAACTACCCGCGCGCCCTGGACGGCCTGACCCGCATCCTGTCGCTCGACATGCGCGTCATGGACCCGGCCTGGATCGGCATGAAGCTGAGGAAGCTGCTCGACTATCCCGAGCCGCTCGGCGACTTCATGGCCTTCGTGCCCGGCACCCGCCGCCAGCAGAACTGGCCGAGCACCGTGGCCTACCTCGCCCAGCTCATCATCCACCGCTACGCGATGCTCGGCGTGCTCGACGAGCGCGGCTACCCGACGCGCGAGATGGGCATCCTCGAGTCGCCGCGCGACGACAACGAGCCCAAGCTGATGCAGGGCGCGCTGTGCACCGAGTGCGGCAACCACACCGTGATCCGCAAGGACGGCTGCGACTTCTGCACCGCCTGCGGCGCGGTAGGGACCTGCGGCTGAGAACGCCACACCACTGTAAAATTCGTCACTTTCGTCAAAAAAGGGCAGCCTCACAGGGCTGCCCTTTTTGTGTCGACCGTGATCTCTGAATCGACGAACACACCCGACCGATCTATATAATCGCGAGAATTCATAGAAACGGTACGCGGTCTCCCTGCGACCACGGCACGCACGAACGATCATCATGCCCACTTGCCCGCGTTGCGACGGAACCGACTGCCGCGAATCCCCATGGAAGTCCGAGGACGAGCGCCTTGCCCACCAGGGCGAACGTGCCTGGCGCTGCATGTCCTGCGTCCATCGCTTCCATGCCCCGGTGCCACGAGGGCGGTGGCGCGAGAACCCGATCGTCACCGCCGTTGGCGGCAGCACCCTGGTGCTGACGATCGCTGTCATCGTGATCCTGTGGATCTGGAAGAGCTGAGCCGGAGCCGCGAATGAGCATCCACCGCCCCCCGACCTGCCCGGCCTGCGATTCCGCCGATTGCCGACGCTCGCGCTGGCGTTCCCACGAGGAACACGCGAGCCATCCCGGACTGCATCCCTGGCGCTGCCTCGCCTGCGACCAGCGCTTCCTCGCCCCCGACACAGCGCTGCGGCCGAAGAGAACATGGCCGCTCGTGGTCGGGACGATGGCGGTCCTGCTGGTGCTGGCGATCGCCGTCGGCAGCGTGCTCATGCTGGAGCGCGACGAGGTCCCCGAGCACACCGGCGAGGTGGCGCCCGCCGCCGCCGCGGCCCCTGCGCCGACCGATGCGCTCGACGCCCAGTTCCGCACCGCGCGTGCCGCGCTGCTCGACACCGCGCGCGGGCGAGAGGTCTCCGCCAGCGCGGTGACCCAGCTGCGCGAGGCCGCGGAAGGCGGTCATGCCGGAGCGATGGTGCTGCTCGGCAAGCTCTATCGCAACGGCATCGGCATGCCGCAGAACTACGAGCTCGCCGCGCGCTGGCTGGCCGAGGCTGCGCACGCAGGCGACCCCGAGGGCATGGTGGAGTACGGTCGCCTGCACCGCAGCGGAATCGGCGTCGAGCGGGATGCGGTACAGGCGTATGTATGGTTCAATCGCGCAGCCGCCCTGCTCAACATGGACGGCGTCCAGGAGCGCGACAACATCGCGGTGAAGCTCGGCGCGGACGAACTCCGTCGCGCGCAGGCCCTCTCGCTCGAAGCGGCCGAAGCAACCGCCCGGCAGGAGCGCGCGGGCAGCCGCTGAGCATCCGGCTTCGAGGACGCCGCCGTCCCGCCCGCCCACCGACGAACCCGCCTCGAACCGACGTGCCCATTCCGCCTTCGCTTTCCACTCAGCAGCCGGACCCCGCCTCGGCCCCCGCTCGCCTGGTCCTGCAAGGCATCGGCAAGGTCTATCCGACGGTCGTCGCCAACGACGACGTCGGCCTCACGGTGCGCGCAGGCGAGATCCGCGCCATCCTCGGCGAGAACGGCGCGGGCAAATCCACGCTGATGAAGATCATCTACGGCGTCACCCGGCCGAGCAGCGGACGCATGTTCTGGGAGGGCCAGGAGATCGAAGTCGAGAGCCCGGCGCACGCGCGTGGCCTGGGCATCGGCATGGTGTTCCAGCACTTCTCGCTGTTCGAGACCCTCACCGTGGTCGAGAACGTGGCGCTGGCCCTGCCCGGCAAGCCCGCGCTCGACGAACTCGCGCAGCGCATCGTCGAGGTGTCGGAGCGCTACGGCCTGCCGGTCGATCCGCGCCGCCACATCCACGCCCTGTCGGTGGGCGAGCGCCAGCGCGTCGAGATCATCCGCTGCCTGCTGCAGGATCCGCGCCTGCTGATCATGGACGAGCCCACCTCGGTCCTCACCCCGCAGGCGGTGCGCAAGCTCTTCGAGACCCTGCGCCGGCTCGCCGACGAGGGCTGCGCCATCCTCTACATCAGCCACAAGCTCGACGAGATCCGCGAACTCTGCCACACCGCCACCGTGCTGCGTGGCGGCAAGGTCACCGGCGAGTGCATCCCGGCGCAGGAGACCACGCAGTCGATGGCGCGCCTGATGATCGGCAAGGAACTGCCGCGCTGCGAGCACGACGCGCCGCAGGCCGGCGGCGAGGTCCGCCTGCGCCTGGCGGGGCTGTCGCACGCCTCGGACGACCCCTTCGGCACCGACCTGCGCGACCTCCATCTCGACGTGCACGCCGGCGAGATCGTCGGCATCGCCGGCGTATCGGGCAACGGCCAGCAGGAGCTGCTGCGCGTGATCTCCGGAGAGGAGCCGCTGGCGGAGAAATTCCCCGTGCAGATCTGCGGCGTCGAGGCCGGCCGCCTGTCGCCGGGGCGGCGGCGCCGGCTCGGCATGGCCTTCGTGCCCGAGGAGCGCCTCGGCCGTGGCGCGGTGCCGACGATGTCGCTCGCCGACAACGCGCTCCTCACCGCGGCGCACAACCAAGGCATGGTGGCCACCGGCTTCCTGCGCTTCGGGCGTGCACGCGCCTTCGCGAGGCGCTGCATCGACGAGTTCAACGTCAAGTGCGGCGGCCCGGCGGCCGCGGCCAAGTCGCTCTCGGGCGGCAACCTGCAGAAGTTCATCGTCGGCCGCGAGATCCTGCAGGCGCCGCGCCTGCTCGTTTGTGCGCAGCCCACCTGGGGGGTCGACGTCGGCGCCGCCGCCTTCATCCGCCAGCAGATCATCGACCTGCGCAAGCGCGGCTGCGCGGTGCTGGTGATCTCGGAGGAGCTCGACGAGCTCTTCGAGATCTGCGACCGCATCGCGGTGATCGCCAAGGGCCGGCTGTCGCCGGTGCGTGCCGCGAGCGACACCAGCATCGAGGACATCGGCGTGTGGATGAGCGGGCTGTGGCCGGGCGCCGAGGGCACGGCCGACGCGCTGCCCGCGACGGAGACCGCGCATGCTTGAGCTCGAAGCCCGCGCCGAACCCTCGCGACTGATGTCCTGGGCCTCGCCGCTGCTCGCGGTGGTGCTGATGCTCGCCGGCGGCATGGCGGTGTTCGCCGCGCTCGGGAAGGACCCGGTCGAAGGCTTCCGCGTCTTCTTCCTCAACCCGGTCAAGGACCTCTACGCCCTCTCCGAACTGCTGCTCAAGGCCACGCCGCTGATGCTGTGCGCGATCGGCCTCGCGATCGGCTTCCGTGCCAACGTGTGGAACATCGGCGCCGAGGGCCAGTTCATGCTCGGCGCGGTGGCCGCCACCGGGGTGGCGCTCTACTTCGGCGACTCGGAGAGCGCGCTGGTGCTGCCGGCGATGGTCCTCGCCGGCGCCGCGGGCGGCGCCGCGTGGGCGGCGATCCCGGCGCTCCTGCGCACGCGCTTCAACGCCAACGAGATCCTGGTGTCGCTGATGCTGGTGTATGTGGCCCAGCTCTTCGTGTCCTGGCTGGTGTTCGGCCCCTGGAAGGACCCCGACGGCTTCAACTTCCCGCAGACGCGTATGTTCGCCGAGGCGGCCACGTTGCCGATGGTGATCGAGGGCACCCGCCTGCACTTCGGCTTCGCGATCGCGCTCGCCGCGCTGGTGGCCGGCTACGCCTTCATGAACCGCAGCCACGCCGGCTTTCGCATGCGGGTCGCCGGCGAAGCCGCCGACGCCGCGCGCTACGCCGGCTTCTCGGCCGCGCGCATGATCTGGCTGGGCCTGCTGCTCGGCGGCGCCGCCGCCGGGCTGGCCGGCATGGGCGAGGTCGCCGGGCCGATGGGCCAGCTCACCGACAAGGTCGCCAGCGGCTACGGCTTCGCCGCGATCATCGTCGCCTTCGTCGGCCGCCTCAACGCCTTCGGCATCCTGCTCGCCAGCCTGCTCATGGCCCTGCTCTACATCGGCGGCGAGCAGGCGCAGCAATACCTCAACCTGCCCAACTCGATCTCGATGGTGTTCCAGGGCATGCTGCTCTTCTTCCTGCTCGGCGCCGACGTCTTCATCCACTACCGCCTGCGCCTGCGCCGGCGTGGCGCCTGAGGAGGCCGCGATGGACGCGAGCCTGTTCACCTCGATGCTGTTCGCCACCGTGGTGGCGGGTACCCCGCTGATCATCGTCGCCCTCGGCCTGCTGGTGAACGAGAAGGCCGGGGTGCTCAACCTCGGCGCCGAGGGCATGATGGCGATGGGCGCGGTCGCCGCCTTCGCGGTCACCCACGAGAGCGGCAACCCCTGGCTGGGCGTGGCCGCCGGCCTGGGTGCGGGCATGGCGATGGCGGCGCTGTTCGGCATCCTCACGCTCACCCTGATGGCCAACCAGGTGGCCTCCGGCCTCGCCCTCGCGATCTTCGGTGTCGGCCTCGCGGCCTTCGTCGGCAAGCCCTACGAGGCGGTGGCGCTGCAGGCCGTGCCGCCGATCCGCATCCCCTTCATCGCCGACCTGCCGCTGATCGGCGAGGCGCTCTACAACCAGCAGGCGCTGGTGTATTTCTCCTGGGCGTTGTTCTGGGGCCTGCTGTGGTTCCTGCACCGCAGCCGCGCCGGCCTGGTGCTGCGCGCGGTGGGCGAGTCGCCGGCCTCGGCGCACGCGATCGGCTACCCGGTGATCCGCATCCGCTACCTGGCGGTGCTCTTCGGCGGCGCCATGGCCGGCATCGGCGGCGCCTTCCTGTCGGTGTTCTACACCCCGATGTGGGCCGAGGGCATGGTCGCCGGGCGCGGCTGGATCGCGCTCGCGCTGGTGGTGTTCGCCACCTGGCGGCCGCTGCGGGTGATGGTCGGCGCCTATCTGTTCGGCGGCGTCATGATCACCCAGCTCTTCATCCAGGGCTCGGGGCTGCAGATCGACTTCCCCTCGCAGCTGCTGTCCTCCCTGCCCTACTGGGCGACTATCGTGGTGCTGGTGGCAATCTCGCGCAACCGCAACACCATCCGGCTCAACTCGCCGGTCTCGCTCGGCAAGCCCTACCGCCCCGACGCCTGAACCCGGGTGGACAGCCCATCACGGGCAGTCCGTGATGGAATCGGCAGCGACTTTGCCGAGCGCGAGCTAGCATTCAGAACTTCCGTTTCCGTGCAGACCTTGTCGTCTGTCCCCCACGCGCCTAACGATGATCCTCGACCTGCTCCAGGCGACGGCCCTGCTGCTCGCCCTCTGCCTGCTGCAGGGCGTGCTGGCACGCCGGTGTCAGCACGGGGGATCCGCGCTGGCCATCGGCTCCGGACTGATCTACGGGTTGGCCTGCGTCGCCGCCATGATGATGCCGATCACGCTGGCGCCCGGTGTGATCGTCGATCCGCGTGCGGTGGTGCTAAGCCTGGGCGCCCTCTTCGGCGGGCCGCTCGCCGGCGTCGTGGCCGGCCTCGCCGCGGCCGCCTACCGGCTGTGGCTGGGCGGCGACGGCGTCGTCATCGGCCTCACGACGATCACCTTGGCGGTGCTGCTCGGGCTCGCGTTCCGCCACGGTGCAGCGCGCGGCTGGCTGCGGCCCGCACCGCTGCAGCTCTTCCTCTTCGGCGTGCTCAACCACGCCATCACCCTGCTGCTGCTGGCCGCCGTTCCCGGGCAGACCCTCGCCAGCGTCGTCTCCACCCTCGGCCTGCCCTACCTGCTGCTGATGGGAGCCGCCACACTGCTGCTCGGCGCCCTGCTCAACGACCTCGAGCAGCGCCGCGCGACCGACGCCGCGCTGGCGGCAAGCGAAGCGCGGCTGCGCGCGATCACCGCAGCCATCCCCGACCTGGTCTTCGTGGTCGATGAGGACGGCCAGGTCCTCGAGATCATCACGCGCCAGGAAGCCTTGCTCGCCGCGCCGCCGGCGCAAGTGATCGGCCGCCACTTCGAGGACGTGCTGCCCGCCGCACCCGCCGCCCTGCTGCGCGAAGCCATGGGTCGCGCACTGGCCAGCCCGGAGCGCGCCTGCGCCCGCTATGCGCTCGACACGCCCGCCGGCCATCGCGAGTTCCAGGCGTGGATCCAGGCCATCGACGTCCCGATCGGCGGCCGGCGCGCGGCAGCCATCCTGGTGCAGGACATCACGGCCAACGTGGAGAGCGAGGAACGCATCCGCAAGCTCGCCTACTACGACCCGCTCACCGAGCTGCCCAACCGCCGCCTCCTCGTCGATCGCCTCGGCCACGCAATCGCAACCAATGCACGCACCGGCAAGCACGGCGCGCTGATGTTCATCGACCTCGACGACTTCAAGAACATCAACGACCTGCTCGGCCACTACAACGGCGACCTCCTGCTGCGCGAGGCCGGTGCGCGCCTGCGCGGCGTGGTACGCGAGTCCGACACGGTGGCACGTTTCGGCGGCGACGAGTTCGTGATCCTGCTCGAGCTGCTCGCCGAATCGGCCGACGAGGCCCTCCTCGCCGCGCGCCAGATCGCCGACAAGCTGCTCCACCAGCTCGGCCGCCCCTATCGCCTGGAAGGACTCGATCGCAAATGCACGGCGAGCCTCGGCATGGTGATCTTCAACGGCCACGGGCACACGGCGGACGAGCTGATGCAGCGCGCCGACCTGTCGATGTACGAGGCCAAGCGCTCGGGCAAGAACACCGTGCGCGAATTCGACCCGCAGATGCGCACCGAGCTCGCCGACCGCCTCGAACTCGAGGCCGAGCTGCGCGCCGCGCTCGGCACCGGCGCCTTCGTGATCCACCTGCAGCCGCAACTCGACGCCGGCGGGCGCCTGGTCGGCGCCGAGGCCCTGCTGCGCTGGAACCGCGCCGGTCATGGCATGACGCCGCCCGGACTGTTCATCCCGATCGCCGAGCAGGCAGGGCTGATGCCCGCACTCGGGCGCGAGGCGATGGCGCTCGCCTGCGAGGAGCTCGCGCGCTGGGTCGAGCTGTCGGGCCACGACAGCCTGGTGATGGCGGTCAACGTCAGCGCCGCCCAGATCTACGAGCCCGGATTCGTCGAGGAGGTCATCGCCCTGCTGGCGCGCACCGGCGCCCCCGCCGAATGCCTCAAGCTCGAGCTCACCGAATCGCTCCTGCTCACCGACATCGAGCGCGCGATCGAGGCCATGACCCGCCTGCGCGAGATGGGCATCCGCTTCTCGATCGACGACTTCGGCACCGGCTATTCCTCGCTCGGCTACCTGCAGCGCCTGCCGCTCGACGAGCTCAAGATCGACCGCGCCTTCGTGCGCGACCTGCCCGCCAACGCCAGCAGCCTGGCGATCGTGCGCACCATCATGGCACTCGCCGACACCCTCGGGATTCGCGTCATCGCCGAGGGCGTGGAGACCGCCGCCCAGCACGCCTGCCTGCTCGACAACGGCTGCGACGCCTTCCAGGGCTTCCTGTTCGCCCGCCCCGAGCCGGTGGAGACCTTCAGGGCGAGACTCTCCAGCATGTCGCGCGGGCTGCCCGCCCGGTGACACCGACGAGCCCATGAGCATGCCCCCGCCATCGCGCCCCGCAGAGCCCGCGCTCGTGTCCGGCCTGTGCGCCGATATCGATCTCTTCATCGACGCCTGCCCGTTCGCGGTCATCGAGTGGAGTCGCGACATGCGCGTGCTGCGCTGGTCCCCCGAGGCCGAGCGGGTTTTCGGCTGGTCCGCCGCCGAGGTGCTCGGCAAACGCCCCGACGAATGGAGCTTCACCCATCCTGACGACTCGGCGACCGTCAAGCGCGCGATCGGCCAGGCCATCACCGGCAGCGCTCCGACGCCGCCGGTGATCGGCCGCAACTTCACCCGCGACGGCCGCCTGCTGCATTGCGAATGGCACAACCGGGCGAACCGCGACCGGCAAGGCCGGCTCGTCTCGCTGCTCTCCTTCGCGAAGGACCTGACCCGACAGCTCGAGGCCGAGCGCGCGCGCGACATCAGCGAGGCTCGCTACGCGCACATCTTCAACAACAGCCACGCGGTGATGCTGATCCTGGACCCGGAGAGCGGTCGCATCCTCGACGCCAACCCGGCCGCCGAGGAGTTCTACGGCTGGTCCAAGGAAACGCTGAAGTCGATGCAGATCGGGGACATCAACACGCTGTCCCCGCAGGCGCTGCTCCTCGAGCTGAAGGCGGCACATGCGGAGGAGCGCAAGCACTTCGAGTTCCGCCATCGTCGCGCCGACGGCTCCATCCGCGACGTCGAGGTCCACAGCGGGCCGACCGAAGACGGCAACCGCTCCGTGGTCTTCTCGATCGTCCACGACATCACCGAGCGCAAGCGGGCCGAAGCGATCTCTCGACGCTGGGAACGCTTCTTCCGCCTGTCGAACCTCGGCCTCGCGATGCACGACGTGTCCGACAACACGATCATCGACGTCAATGCCACCTATGCGAGCAAGCACGGCTACTCGATCGAGGAACTGCGCGGCATGAACATCGCCGACCTCTACGCCGAGGAGGAGCGCGAGCAATTGCGCACCCAGCTCGCCGAAGCCGACCGCGTGGGCAACAGCAGCTTCGAGACGGTGCATCTGCGCAAGGACGGCAGCCGGCTGCCCCTGGTGATCGGCATCACCGGCCTGCAGGACGACAGCGGCAAGACCATCGCGCGTTTCGTCTTCGCGCTCGATATCAGCGCCCGCAAGGCCGCCGAGGAGAATCTGCGCAAGCTCTCGCGCGCCGTCGAGGAGAGTCCGGAGAGCATCGTCATCACCAACACGCGGGCCGAGATCGAGTATGTCAACAAGGCCTTCGTCGACAAGACCGGGTACTCGCGCGCGGAGGCGATCGGCCAGAACCCACGCCTGCTGCAGTCCGGGCGCACCGAACCCGAGGCCTACCGCGAGCTGTGGGACACGATCACCCACGGACGTTCGTGGCGCGGGGAATTCTTCAACCGCTGCAAGGACGGCAGCGAATACCTCGAGAAGGTCACGATCACGCCGATCCACGACGAGAACGGCGTCATCACGCATTACGTCGCGCTGAAGCAGGACATCACCGAACAACGGCGCATGGAAGACGAGCTCGAGCGCTACCGCGAGCATCTCGAGGGCCTGGTGGCCATCCGGACCGCGGAGCTGCAGCAGGCGCTCGATGCAGCGAACATCGCCAGCCGCGCGAAGACCGAGTTCCTCACCACGATGAGCCACGAGATCCGCACGCCGATGAACGGAGTGATCGGCCTGCTCGACGTGCTGAGCCGTTCGCGGCTCTCCGCGGAACAGGTCGAGATGGTCGGCATCATGCGCAAGTCCGCCGAGACCCTGCTGCGACTGATCGACGACATCCTCGATTTCTCCAAGATCGAGTCGGGCAATCTCGAGCTCGACATCGGCCCGACATCGATTCCCGACCTGATCGCGCGCGTCGTCGGCATCACGCAGACGGTGGCGAACCGCAAGGCCGTCACGCTGAGCAGCCGCATCGATTCGGACGTGCCCCCCGTCGTGCATTCGGATGCGCTGCGCCTGCAGCAGGTCCTCGGCAACCTCGTCGGCAACGCGGTGAAGTTCTCCTCCGGCCTGGACCGCCCCGGCCGCGTCGAGATCCGCGTCAAGAGCGCCGGCACGGGACAGATCCTTTTCATGGTGACGGACAACGGCATCGGGATTGCCCCCGAGGCGATCGAGAAGATCTTCCAGCCCTTTTCCCAGGCCGAATCCACCACCACCCGCCGCTTCGGCGGCACCGGACTCGGACTGTCGATCTGCACGCGGCTCGTGCGCATGTTCAAGGGACGGATCGAGGTCAGCAGCCTTCCCGGACGCGGCAGCCGCTTCATGGTCACGCTTCCGCTCGCCGCGACCAACGGCACGGCCTTGCGCGGCGAGCCCGCACAGGCGGGCGAACAGGCCGCACCGCGGCCCCTGCCGCGTGCGCAGGCGGGAACGGCGGACGCCGGTCGCCGCATCCTCGTCGCCGAAGACAACGACATCAACCGCCGCGTCATCGAACGCCAGCTCGCCCTCCTCGGCCTGGAATGCGAGTCGGCGGAGAACGGCCACCAGGCGCTCGAATGCTGGCGCGCCGGAGGCTACGGCCTGCTGCTGACCGACCTGCACATGCCCGGCATGGACGGCTACGAATTGACCGCGAGGATTCGCAGCGAAGAGGTGCCAGGCAAGCGGATGCCGATCGTGGCGGTCACCGCCAACGCCCTGCGCGGCGAGCGGGAGCGCTGCATCGACGCGGGCATGGACGACTTCATCCTCAAGCCGGTACAGGTGGCCATGCTGCAGGACGTGCTCGGACGCTGGCTGCAGCTGGACCTCGCGGGGCAGGCACCCGCCGGCGCTGCGCCGGACGCCCCGGCCGACGGTCCGCCGGTGTTCGACCCTAGAACCCTGCCGGCACTGATCGGGGACGATGCGGCGCTGATCACGGAGTTTCTCGGCGAGTACCGCGAGTCGGCCTCCGACAGCGTGCGCAGCATCCGGCAAGCCTGCGAGGACGGCGACTGGCGCCAGGCCGGCGAACTCGCCCACCGCCTCAAGTCGTCCTCGCGCTCGGTCGGAGCGCTGCAGCTGGGCGAAATCTGTGCCATCCTTGAACAAGCCGGACGCGACAGCGACGGCGACCGCGCGAGACAACTGGCCGGACAGCTCGATACGGCCCTGGAAGTCGCGCTCCGGGCGATGCAGGTCGCCCCGGACGCCGGAAGTCCCGCCTGAGCGTTGCGGCCCCCCGACCCGGGCAGCGGTTGAGATCCCCTGAGCGTTCGACGGAGCCCGTGCCAATGAATCCCGAGTCCCTGCAGGTCCTCGTCGTCACCGACGTGGCGGCCGACGCCGCGCAGATCGCCCGCCTGCTCGCGGATCACTTCGAGCAGGTCGAAACCTCGACGATCGAGAACCGCTTCATTGCGGACTTCGAGCGCGTGAAGCCGGATGTCGTGGTGCTGGCCTTCACCAGCCTCGAGCGCGCCGAGCGTTATTCACTCGGCCTCTATCGTCACAGCGAACTGGTCCACATCCTGCCTCACCGCAACATCGTGCTGTGCGACAAGGACAACGTCCACCGTGCGTTCGAACTGTGCCGCAAGGAATACTTCGACGACTACGTGATGTACTGGCCGATGGTGTTCGACACGCCACGGCTGCCCATGTCGATCCTGATCGCAGGCCGCTCGCTGCGAGCCCAGCGGGACACCACCAGCAAGCGCGAAGTCGCCGCGCATGCGCGCTCGATCAGCCAGCTCGAGACGGTGCTGGACGATCGCATCGAGGTCGGTCGCCAGCACGCCGAGGCTCTCGACCGTGCACTCCAGGCGACGGGGAGCGGACTCTCCGGCCTGCCCACCGGCGCTGCAGCACCGGAGCCGCCCTTCGCGGGCAGCGGGGGCATGACGCCGCCGGCCTCGGCCGCCGCCCGCCCTCCCGCTAGCGCACCGATTCCCGCGATCCCCGACGAAGGCATCGACGCCAGCTCCGCCTTCGCGGACAGCTTCGAGCTGGATGTCGGCAGCGTCCCCTCGGGCATGGATCTGCCGACCCAGCTCGCGGCGACACCCGCCGAGAACCTCATCCGCGAAGCGAAGCTGCGGGTGGACGAGGCACAACAGCGGGTGGTGCCGCTCACCGAGTGGATCGGCGGACTCAAGGCGGACGTCAAGCCGCAAATCGACGCGGCCCGCCAGCTTGGCGAACTTGCCGGCAGGACGCCGCCGCTGATCCTCGTGGTGGACGACGACCCCTTCCAGTGCAAGCTCCTCGAACGCCTGTTGGCCAACGAGGGGCTTCGCGCCATCGTCGCGCACTCGGGCGCCGAGGCGCTCGCGGTGCTCGGCCGTCAGCACCCCGATCTCATCCTGATGGACGTCGCGCTGCCCGATTTCAACGGGGTGGACATCACCCGGCGCCTGAAGGCCACCCCCCGGCTTGCAGCCATCCCGGTGGTGATGATCACCGGCCACAGCGAACGCCCGGTGCTCGAAGCCAGCCTCAAGGCCGGCGCGGTGGACTTCCTGGTGAAACCCTTCGACCGCGATATCCTGCTGCAGAAGCTCGCGCGCCACCTCGCCGCCTGAGCGAGGTCGCCGAAGTAAGGCCTGCAGCGCAGCACCGGGCAGAATTCACATCAATTTGCGCTTAATATAATATAATTACAATATACAGCAAAAACACCATGATGCCCGCTGCAGGGCATCGACGCCCCCCGGCACGGAGCACCGCAGCAATGATCACCGAGATGGAAATCTTTCCGTGGGACAGCAACTTCGCCACAGGCATCGCGGTCATCGACGCCCAGCACCAGCAACTCGTGGGACTGCTGAACCGCCTCGTCAGGCATCTTGCATTCCAGTCCAGCGCACCCACGCTCAATGCCGTTTTCGACCAGCTGCGCGATTATGTCGAGGTCCATTTCAGCACCGAGGAAGGCATCTGGCAGGCGTATCTGGGCGACGGCGCGAGCGTCCGGGGCCACCACGAATCGCACGTCGATTTCATCGACGAGGTCCTGCGCCTGAAGGCGGAGGAGGCTACCAAGCCCTTCGAGACGGTGATCGAGAACATCGTCAATTTCCTGACCCGCTGGCTCGCGCTGCACATCCTCGAGGCCGACCGTCGCATGGCCCTGGTCGTCCAGGGGGTGCAACGCGGCTTGACGCTCGAACAGGCGAGGACGGAAGCCGACAGGATCATGTCGGGCTCGATGCGCATCCTGGTCGAGACCGTGCTGGCGATGTACGACAAGCTCGCCAACCGCACGATGGAGATGACGCGGGAGATCAACCGCCGGCGCCAGGCCGAAGCCGAACTGCAAGAGGCGCACGAGGCCCTCAAGCGCGCCAAGGAGAACGCCGAGAGCGTCAGCGAGGCGAAGTCGTCCTTCCTCGCCAGCATGAGCCACGAGATCCGCACCCCGCTTGCGGCGATCCTCGGCATGTCGCACCTCATGCAGCAGGAAGACCTGCCGACGGCACAGCGGGAACGGCTCGACGTGATCGAGAACGCCGGCCGGCATCTGCTCTCGATCATCAACGGCATCCTCGACCTCTCGAAGATCGAGGCGGGAAAGTTCACCCTGGACGAGGCGCCCCTCGACCTGCGCGCAGTGGTCGACGAGGCGATGGCGATGCTCGCCCACCAGGCCGAGGCGAAGGGGCTGAGCCTGCGGGCCGAGGTCGACCTGCCCCCGGGCGCACTCCTGGGCGACGCGACGCGTCTGCGCCAGGCGCTGGTCAACTACCTCATCAACGCGCTGAAGTTCACGGCCCGCGGCAGCATCACCGTGCGGTGCAGCGCGAACGCGTCCGCCGCGGGTGCGGTCGACGTTCGCTTCGAGGTCGAGGACACCGGACCGGGCATCGCTCCCGCCGAACTGAAACGCCTGTTCAAGCCCTTCACACAGGGCGAGTCGTCCTCGACCGGCGAGCACGCCGGCACCGGGCTCGGGCTTGCGATCACCTCGCGCCTCGCCGAGCTGATGGGTGGCCAGGCCGGCGCCGAAAGCGAACCCGGCCGCGGCAGCCGGTTCTGGTTCACCACTCGGCTGCGCAAGGCGCAAGCCGACGCGGTCGCGCCCCCGCCGGGTTCGCCCCTCGAGATCCGCAATGCCCTTGCCGAGCGGCATGGCGGCACGCGCGTCCTGCTGGCCGAGGACGACAAGGTCAACCGGGAGATCGCCCGCGTGCTTCTGGTCCGCGGCGGACTGGCTCCGGAATGCGCTGCCGACGGCGAGGAAGCCGCGGCGCTCGCCGAACGCTGCATGCCGGCCCTGATCCTCATGGACATGCAGATGCCCGTTCTCGACGGGATCGATGCGACGCGCAAGATCCGTGCCCAGGCCTGGGGACGCGAGATGCCGATCATCGCGCTGACGGCCAATGCCTTCGCCGAGGACCGCGTCCGCTGCCTCGAAGCAGGCATGGACGACTTCCTGACCAAGCCGATCATGCCCGCCGTGCTGTACGCGAAGCTGCTCTTCTGGCTGGACCGCCGCCGCGAACAAGCGGGCTTCTAGTCTCCCCCTGCGCCGCCGCGCGCCTACGCCCGTGCACTCGGGCGTTCGGCGACACGGTCGCGCCAGTCCTGCAGGTTGGCCATGCCCTCCGCGCCGGGCTTGAACTTCATCAGCCCGCGCGCAAACTCGATCGCGCAGAAGGCGGTGATGTCGGCGACCGTGAAGCGCTCGCCGGCGACGAAGGGCTGGTGGCCGAGTTCCTCGTCCAGCCAGCGCGCCACCTCGCGCACCTTCTCGCCCTGGGAACGGCCGAAGTCCTCGAACTGCGGCTGCTCGAGCGGCGCCAGCCCGGGGTGGGTGTGGCGGACGCAGTTCATGATGCCGCCGAACAGGTAGAGCTCGACGCGGCGGTCGGTCATCTCGATGAAGGCGCGCTCCTCGAAGGTCTCGCCCATCAGGTTGGGCTCGGGGTAGAGCCCTTCTAGATAGCTGCAGATCGCGCGCGTCTCGCCGAGATAGCGGCCGTCGTCGAGCTCGAGCACCGGCACCTTGGCGAGCGGACTGCGCGCGCGGTGGTCCGAGCTGCGATGCTCGCCCTTGACGAGATCCACCACGACCTCCTCGATGCCGCGGATACCCTTCTCGGCGATGAACATCTGCACGCGGCGCGGGTTGGGCGCACGGGGTGAAACATAGAGCTTCATGCGGTCTCCTAGAACTTCATGTGTCGGGCAGGCTCTCCGGCAAGCCCGACCGTAGCGATCTCCTGCCCCCGGTCAGACTCCGCCGGCGCGCGACTGGCCGGTCTCGACCATGCGGCGCGCCTTCTCCGCGAACGCCTTCGCCTGCTCCTCGCTGTCGCCGTCGCGGTCGAAGCTCGACGGCGGCATCTCGATGCCGCGCTGCACCGCCGGGCGGGCGCGGATCTGATCGCGCCAGCGTGCGAGGTTGGGCAGCTCGTCGATCGCCACGCCCGACCAGTTGTGCGTACGCACCCACGCCCAGTTGGCGATGTCGGCGATCGAGTAGTCGCCGGCGAGGTACTCGTTCCTGGCCAGCTGGCCGTCGAGCACGCGGAAAAGGCGCTTGACCTCGCCCTGGTAACGATCGATCGCGGGCTGGATCTTCTCCGGGAAGTAGCGGAAGAAGACATTGGCCTGCCCCATCATCGGGCCGATGCCGCCCATCTGGAACATCAACCACTGCAGCACGCGCGAGCGCCCCTTGGCGTCCTGCGGCATCAGCCGGCCGGTCTTCTCGGCGAGGTAGATCAGGATCGCGCCCGATTCGAACACGGCGAAGTCGCCCTCGTCGTGGTCGACGATGGCCGGGATGCGGCCATTGGGGTTGATGGCGAGGAACCAGGGCTCCTTCTGCTCGTTGGCGGACAGGTCGAGCACGCGCAGCGAGTACGGCAGACCGAGCTCCTCGAGCGCGATCGAGACCTTGTGGCCGTTGGGGGTTGCGGCGGTGTACAGATCGATCATGCGATTCTCCATGGCGGCGGGCCGCGGCCCGTTCTTCGAGCATCATCCCGCCCGCGCCGGTCCGGCCGCAAGCGGTCGAGATGCGTGAGCGTCATCAGCCATTCCGTATATGCGCTATCGGCCGGCACGGCTGCGGCGGTGCACGGCATGCCCCTACACTTCGTCCAGGACGCCTGCGCAGGCATCGCCGGACTCACCGGCCACGAGAATGCAGGACGCCCGCCGGGACATTGAGTTCCGGCGCCGACCACACCACCGCAACCGGGAGTTTCCCCGATGAGCTACGAAATCCGCTCGATCCTCTACGCCTCCGACCTGACCCCGCGCTCGCCCGCGGTGTTCCGCCACGCCGTGGGCCTGGCGATGAAGTTCAACGCGAAGCTGCACGCGGTCACCGTGACCCTGCCCTCGAGCAGCCTGCCCTACGAGGAGTTCCTCAGCGAAGAGAAGATGGACGAGATCAAGCTCGCCGGCCACAAGAAGGCCGAAGCGCTCCTGCGCCATCGCATCGACGTCTTCGCCGAGGCCAACCCCGAACTCGACGTGAAGAGCGTGCTCGCCAGCGTGCGCGCACTCGAGGGCGACGCCTCGCGCCGCATCCTCGACGTCGCCAAGCACGTGCTCGCCGACGTGATCGTGATGGGCTCGCGCGGCCACAGCACGATCGGCGAACTGCTGCTCGGCTCGGTGGCGCACAAGGTCACGATGAAGGCCGACATCCCGGTGATGCTGGTGCCGATCGACCGCTGAGCCTGCACTGCCCCGGGGGCATGCGGAAACGGACCCGCCATCCCCGCGGGAGCGCGCTTGCCCGCCCCCACCACGCCCCGTTCCTATGCCGCCGGCGGCACGATCCGCCGCCCGCAGTCCGACAGCAGGCGCCGCAGCCAGCGGTGGCCGGCGGAGTGGTGGTTGCGCTCGTGCCAGAGCTGGTAGAAGCGCATCGGCGGGAAGGCGATCGGCGACGGAATGATCGCCAGCGGCAGCAGGTTGGCGTAGAACTGCGCGAAGTGCCGGGTGGTGGTGAACACCAGGTCGGTGCCCTGCAGCAGGTAGGGCGCGGCGGTGAAGGACTGCACCGCCACGCGCTCGTCGCGGTTGATGCGCATCGAGGCCAGCACGCCGTCGATGACGCCGCGCTGGCTGATCGAATACGGCATCGGCACCACGTGCGCGGCGCGCATGTAGTCCTCGACGCTCATCCCCTTCTTCGCGCACGGGTGGCTGGCCGCCACCAGGCACACGATCTCGTCCTCGAGCAGCATCGACAGGTGCATGCGGTGCGGCGGCTCGGGCCAGTTGCCGATCACCACGTCCAGGTCCCCTTCCGCCAGCGAGCGCTCGAAGTCGAAGCTCGGCCCCAGCGCATGCAGGCTCAGGCGCGCCTGTGGCGCCTCGCGGCGGAAGCGCTCGGCGACGCTGGCGACGAACACCGGCGCCAGGTAGTCGGGCGAACCGACGCGGAACTCGTGGCGGGTGCTGTGGGGCTCGAAGGACTCCGGCGCGTCGGTCATGCGATCGATCTCGGCGAGCGCACCCTTGGCGTGCGACATCAGCGCGAGGGCGCGCTCGGTCGGCACCATGCCCCCCTTCTCCCGCACCAGCAGCGGATCGCCGAGGATCTCGCGCAAGCGCTTCAAGGCCGCGCTCACCGCGGGCTGCGACTGGTTCAGGCGCAGCGCGGTGCGCGACACGCTGCGCTCGGTGATCAGGAGCACGAACACGCGCAACAGGTAGGTGTCGAGCGGGTCGTCGCTGCGCCGCAGGCTCATGGTGGGTCTCCTCGTTCTTGTCGTCTTGTGGATCCGCTGCGCGGCCGTCAGCACGCCACGATACAGATACGCGAGAGCATATATCACATATAAGGACATATGCGTTCCGTTAACACGGTCCCGGCTTACACTGCGCCTCACACGATTCCCCCAGACCCGCACAAGACCAGGAGACAAGCACATGGGCCGCCTGACCACCCACGTCCTCGACACCGCCCACGGCAAGCCGGGCACCGGCATCGCCGTCACCGTGTACCGGCTCAACGGCGAGCGCCGCGAGGTCGCACACACCATCACCAACCACGACGGCCGCTGCGACCGGCCGCTGCTCGAAGGCACTGCGCTGGAGGCCGGCAAGTACGAGATCGTCTTCGCCGCCGGCGACTACTTCCGCGCGCTCGGGCTCGACCTGCCCGAGCCGCTCTTCGTCGACGAGGTCGCGCTGCGCTTCGGCATCGCCAATGTGGACCAGCACTACCACGTGCCGCTGCTGGTGTCGCCGTGGAGCTACTCCACCTACCGCGGCAGCTGAGCCCGGCGCTTCCACCTCCACGCCAAACCAAACCGATAAAGAGAACAGACCATGGAAGCCTACCTGCTCGACTGGGCCAACCTGCTGGTCCGCTGGCTGCACCTGATCGCGGGCATCGCCTGGATCGGCGCATCCTTCTACTTCGTGATGCTGGACAACTCGCTCAAACCCCCGAAGAAGCCCGAGGACGCGAAGCGTGGCGTGTTCGGCGAGCTGTGGGCGGTGCATGGCGGCGGCTTCTACCATAGCCAGAAATACCTCACCGGCCCCAAGGGCGAGCCGCTCACCCAGGACCTGCACTGGTCGAAGTGGGAGGCCTACACCACCTGGCTGTCGGGCATGGGGATGATGGCGGTCATCTACTGGATCGGCGCCTCGAGCTACCTGATCGACAGCAGCGTGATGGCGCTGTCGCCGGCCGCGGCCGTGGGCATCTCGATCGCCTTCCTGGTCGTGGGCTGGGTGTTCTACGACCTGCTGTGCCGCAACATGATCGGCAAGGACGGCCTGCTCGCCGCGATCGTGTTCGTCTTCGTGATGGTGGCGAACTACGTGCTGCACCAGGTGTTCTCGGCCCGCGGCGCCTACATCCACGTCGGCGCGATGCTCGGCACCATGATGGCGGCCAACGTGTTCTTCCACATCATTCCCGGCCAGAAGAAGATGGTCGAGCAGATCCGCCGCGGCGAGACGGTGGACACCATGCCGGGCATCGTCGGCAAGCAGCGCTCGGTGCACAACACCTACTTCACCCTGCCGGTGCTGTTCATCATGATCAGCAACCACTACCCGATGACCTACGCCAACGCCAACGGCTGGCTGGTGCTCGGGGTGCTGATGGTGGCCGGCGTGCTGATCCGCCAGTTCTTCGTGCTGCGCCACCGCGGCCAGGTCAAGTGGTGGCTGCCCGCCGCCGGCGTCGCGCTGATCGCGCTGTTGATGGTGCTGATGGCGCCGAAGCAGGTCGACGCCAGCGGCGAGAAGGTCAGCTTCGCCACCGTGCGCTCGATCCTGCAGCAGCGCTGCATCGCCTGCCACGCCGAGAAGCCCACCTTCGAGGGCTTCGCCCAGGCACCCAAGGGGGTGATGCTGGAGACGCCCGAGCAGATCGCCGCCCACGCCGTGATGAGCGCGCAGACCGTGGCCAGCGGCTACATGCCGCTCGGCAACCTGACGCAGATCACCGACGCCGAGCGCGAGCAGATCGCGATCTGGTTCGCCCAGGGCGCGCGCACCGCGGACTGAACGACAAGAAGACGACAGGAAGAGACACCATGAGCAACCCCGCCTCCCCCTCCGCCACCGACCGGACGACCACCGCGCTGGCCGAACTCTCCCGGCTGCCGCAGGACGCCTTCGTCGCCCGCCTCGAGGGCATCTTCGAGCACTCGCCGTGGATCGCCGAGCGCGCCTGGAGCGCCGGCCCCTTCACCAGCATCGACGCGCTGCATGCCGCGATGTGCCTGGTGGTCGACACCGCCGACACCGCCGAGCAGCTCGGCCTCATCTGCGCCCACCCGGAGCTCGCCGGCAAGGAAGCCGAGGAAGGCACGCTGACCACCGCCTCCACCGGCGAGCAGCGCGGCGCCGGGCTCGACCAGTGCAGCAAGGAAGAGCTCCAGCGCCTGCGCCGGCTCAACCAGGACTACCGCGCACGCTTCGGCTTTCCCTTCGTGGTCGCGGTCAAGGGCCTGACGCGGCACCAGATCATGGACCGCGTCGAGGCGCGGCTCGCCAACGCGCGCGACGCCGAATTCCGCACCTGCCTCGCCGAAATCGGCAAGATCGCCCGCTTCCGGCTGGATGCGCTGATCGGCGCCAGCGCCTGATCGAGAGGAGGCAAACCATGACCTCGAACAAGCCCTACCCGCGCGACCTCGTCGGCTACGGCCGCAACCCGCCACACGCCGACTGGCCCGGGCGCGCCCGCGTCGCGGTGCAGTTCGTGCTCAACTACGAGGAAGGCGGCGAGAACTGCGTGCTGCACGGCGACCCCGGCAGCGAGCAGTTCCTCTCCGAGCTATTCAACGCCGCCAGCTACCCCGACCGCCACCTGTCGATGGAGGGCATCTACGAGTACGGCTCGCGCGTGGGCGTGTGGCGCTTCCTGCGCGAGTTCGAGCGCCGCGGCCTGCCGATGACCATCTTCGGGGTGTCGATGGCGCTCGAGCGCCACCCCGAGCTCACCGCCGCGTTCAAGGAGCTCGGCCACGAGATCGCCTGCCACGGCTGGCGCTGGATCCACTACCAGAACGTGCCCGAGGAGGTCGAGCGCGAGCACATGAAGATCGGCATGGAGATCATCGAGCGCCTGACCGGCGAGCGCGCGCTGGGCTGGTACACCGGCCGCGACTCGCCCAACACCCGCCGCCTGGTCGCCGACCATGGCGGCTTCCTGTATGACTCGGACTACTACGGCGACGACCTGCCCTTGTGGACCGAGGTGCAGAAGAGCAACGGCGAGACCGTGCCGCACCTGGTCGTGCCCTACACGCTCGACACCAACGACATGCGCTTCGCGCTGCCGCAGGGCTTCTCGCACGGCGACGAGTTCTTCGAGTACCTGCGTGACGCCTTCGACGTGATGTACGCCGAGGGCGAGGAGCGCCCGGCGATGATGTCGATCGGCATGCACTGCCGCCTGCTCGGCCGCCCGGGCCGCTTCCGCGCGCTGCAGCGCTTCCTCGACCACATCGAGAAGCACGACCGCGTGTGGGTGTGCCGTCGCGTCGACGTCGCCCGCCACTGGATCGAGCGCCACCCCTACAGCCCGAAATAACCCCCCAAAAGGAGAACCCCCATGGCCAGCCACACCCCCGGCGCCCCCGTCTTCGCCCCCGCTGCCGAGCTGCCCGACTGGGCGCTGCGTTCGGTCGACCTCGCCAACCCGCGCCTGGGCGCGAAGGCGCTCACCGCCTCGGACGACTTCTTCGCCGAGGTCAGCCGCATGCTCAACCCCGAGCCGGCCCAGTTCGTGCCCGGCAAGTTCGACACCAACGGCAAGTGGATGGACGGCTGGGAGTCACGCAGGAAGCGCGTCGCCGGCCACGACTGGGCGCTGGTCAGGCTCGGCGTCAAGGGCGTGATCCGCGGCTTCGACGTCGACACCAGCCACTTCACCGGCAACTACCCGCCGGCGGTCTCCATCGAGGCCTGCGTGTCGGAGACGGATGAGGTCGAGGCGCTGCAGGCGGCGACGTGGACGGAGATCCTCCCCGCCAGCCCGATGGGCCCCAACCGCCATCACCTCCTCGAGTGCACCAGCACCGCGGCCTGGACCCACCTGCGCGTGAACATGTACCCGGACGGCGGCATCGCCCGCCTGCGCGTGTATGGCCGCCCGGTGAGCACGCTCGCGACCACGGCCGCCGGCGCGCTGGTCGACCTGGTGGCGATGGAGAACGGCGGCCGCGCGGTCTCCTGGAACGACGCCAGCTTCGGTTCGTCGGCGTCCGCGCTGCTGCTGCCCGGCCGCGGCATGAACATGGGCGACGGCTGGGAGACCCGCCGCCGCCGCGAGCCCGGCAACGACTGGTGCGTGCTCGAGCTCGGCACCCCCGGCACGGTCGAGCGCATCGAGGTCGACACCGCCTTCTTCAAGGGCAACTACCCCGACCGCTGCTCGGTGCAGGCGGCGTACGTGACCGGCGGCACCGACCGCTCGATCACCACCCAGTCGATGTTCTGGCAGACCCTGCTGCCCGAGCAGAAGCTCGAGATGGACGCGATCCACACCTTCACGGACGAGGTCGCCCGGCTCGGGCCGATCACCCACGTGCGCTTCAACATCTTCCCCGACGGCGGCGTCTCGCGCCTGCGCCTGTGGGGCAAGGTCGAGGCGAAGTAGGACCGGCGGCGGCCGCGCTCGCGCCACCGCCGCTTCACCGCTGCATTCGCGCCTTGCGGCGCTCCTACAGGCGCTGCCGCAGGGGCGTCGGTTCTCGTAGGAGCGCCGCAAGGCGCGATCCCCCCTTTCAGCCCGCTCCAGCGACCACCCGCACGCCCCCCCCCTTCACCGAGGCCCCACCATGAGCACCGCAGCCCCCCTCCCGCTCGCCGTCCAGCCGCTCACCCGCGAGGCCTTCGCCCCCTTCGGCGAGCTCGTCGAGGCCAGCGATGCGGTCCGCCACTTCACCATCAACGCCGGCAACACCGAGCGCTACCACGACCTCGCCAACATCGAGCCCGGCCCCGACGGGCGCGTGATCGTCTCCATCTTCCGCGGCCAGCCGCGCACGCTGCCCTTCACCGTGCAGATGATGGAGCGCCACCCGCTCGCCTCGCAGGCCTTCGTGCCGATGTCGGGCAGGCCCTATCTGGTGGTGGTGGCGCCCGCCGGTGCGCCGCCCCGGGTGGAGGACCTGAAGGTCTTCCTCGCCCGCGGCGACCAGGGCGTCAATTACGCCACCGGCGTGTGGCATCACCCGCTGCTCGCGCTCGAAGGGGTGTGCGACTTCCTCGTCGTCGACCGAAGCGGCCCGGGGCACAACTGCGACGAGGTGCAGCTCGAGCGCCACGGGGTGATCGAGGGGCGGTGACCGCCGCGGAAGCGCCGTATTCGCGGCTTGCGCCGCTCCTACACGGGCCGGGGCGGTTGGTGCGGCCTGTTCGCGGCTTGCGCCGCTCCTGCACGGGCCGGGGCGGTTTGGTGCGGCCTGTTCGCGGCTTGCGCCGCTCCTACACGGGCCGGGGCGGTCTGGTGCGGCCTGTTCGCGGCTTGCGCCGCTCCTGCACGGGCCGGGGCGGTTTGGT
>ENA-UOUJ01000224-UOUJ01000224.1-activated-sludge-metagenome-genome-assembly--contig:-NODE-224-length-45626-cov-17.176077_pt1 | contig 45626 bp, 30 predicted proteins | sample MGYA00249839_ERZ747224 | MGnify/ENA primary metagenome ERZ747224 (study PRJEB28782, sample SAMN03220277) | activated sludge metagenome | biome: wastewater; feature: sewage sludge; material... | reverse complement strand
ATTGCCGTGGTATTGATATTCATTGGCATTAAAATGCTGATTGAATTTTTTGATATTCATATTTCCATATACATTTCGCTGGCGGTGATCGTTATATGCCTGGCGGCTTCCATTTTATATTCTGTTTATCATAACCGGAAAATGCCGCAACAAACAACAGACCTGTAAAACCATTGCTTCATAATGGGCAATTATACTATTGAAAAAATTTCGGCTATCGTGCACGCGCAACTGCAGTCGGGTGGAGACAGCGGTACTGTTATTGACTACCTGCTTACAGACAGCCGTAGAGTAGTGCATGCAGCCAGTTCCTTATTTTTCGCTTTACCCGGGCCAAGGCGGAACGGGCATCTTTTCATTCCGGAATTATATGCAAGGGGAATTAAAAATTTTGTTGCTGATCTTTCATTTGAAACAAAGGATTACCCCAATGCTAATTTCATCCGCGTAGTTAATGTATTAGCCGCTTTACAAACACTCGTTGCATTTCACCGCTCACAGTTCGGCATACCTGTGGTGGGCATCACCGGCAGCAATGGAAAAACCATCGTAAAAGAATGGCTGAACCAGTTGCTTGAAAAAGATTATCAGATTGTTCGAAGTCCTAAAAGCTATAACTCGCAAACAGGCGTACCACTAAGCGTTTGGCAAATGAACCTGGTGCACACGCTCGGCATATTTGAAGCCGGCATTTCCCAACCCGGGGAAATGGAGGCATTGCAAAAAATCATTCAACCCACTATTGGCGTGCTTACACATATGGGTGATGCCCATAGTGAAAACTTTAAAGATCAGCAGCAAAAAATAAGGGAAAAGCTCTTATTGTTTACCGGTGTAAACCGGATGATTGCTAATGGAGACGACCCGCTGATTGTTGAAGCCGTTGAAGCATCGGGTATCCCCTGTTTATTTTGGGGAAAGCAGGCGCATTGTGCTATCAGGGTAGTTAATATAAAAAAAGAGGAGGCGCATACAACCATCCGTCTTGAAGTGAACCGGGAAGCTGCAGTCAGCTCACCTCTCACCTCTCTCAACTTACCACTCACCACTTACCACTTACCACTTATTATCCGCATCCCCTTTACAGACAACGCGGCTGTAGAAAATGCTATTACCTGCGGCAGCGTGTTGCTGACCATGGGGTATAGCCGTGAAACCATAACGGAACATACCGGACTGCTCAAACCGGTGGAGATGCGGCTTGAGATGAAAAAAGGCATTAACAATTGTTCTGTTATCAACGATAGCTATATTGCCGACACCAGCTCCTTACGTATCGCCCTTGATTTTTTGGAGCAGCAGCACCAGCACCGGAAACGCACGGTGATCCTTTCCGATTTCGCGGAAACAAAGGATCCCGCAAAATTATACAGTGAAATTGCGCTTGCCCTGCAACATAAAAATATCAATCGCTTTATTGGTATAGGTGCGCATCTTCAAGAATACAAAAACAAGTTTGAGCAGGCTGTAGCCGAAACCTCCTTTTATAATTCAACTGAAGATTTTATAACCCATCTTCACGGCACGCGGTTTCATGATGAAACCATACTCATAAAAGGCGCAAGAAAATTTGCGCTGGAACGCATCAGCGCCCTGCTGGAACAAAAAGCGCATCAAACTGTATTAGAAGTAAACCTTACCGCCATTGTACATAATCTTAAGCAATACCAGCAACTGCTGCAGCCATCCACCAAAATAATGGCTATGGTGAAAGCCTTTTCATATGGCAGCGGCAGCTATGAAATAGCTAATATGCTGCAGTTTCATAAAGTAGATTACCTGGCGGTTGCTTATGCCGATGAAGGGGTGGAATTGCGAAAGTCGGGCATCAGCCTGCCCATTATGGTAATGAACCCGGAAGAAAGCAGCTATCACGCCATAACAGAAAACAACCTTGAGCCGGAAATTTTTTCATTTAACGTATTATCTTCTTTCCGTAATTTCCTGCAGGAGCAGGGATTACAAAACTACCCTGTGCATATAAAGATAGATACGGGCATGCACCGCCTTGGTTTCGAACCCAGCGAAATAACTGCCCTGGCTAAAGCGCTTGCTGATCATAATCTCTTCGCCGTACAATCTGTATTCAGTCATCTTGCAGGCAGCGAAGACTCCGCGTTAGACGCTTTTACCCGGCAACAGGCCGGGCAATACATACAAGCCTGCTCCATATTACAGCAGGCATTAGCTTATCCTTTTATCCGTCATATTGCCAATTCGGCGGCCATCATCCGGCATCCCCAACTGCACTTTGATATGGTACGGCTTGGCATCGGCTTATATGGCATAAACAGCAGCGCGTCCGACACCCTTGAGCTAAGGGAAGCCGCCACATTAAAAACAACCATTGCTCAAATAAAAAAAATAAAAGCCGGTGAAACGGTAGGATATACCCGAAAGGGCACACTGCAAAGAGACAGCATTATTGCCACTATCCGTATCGGTTATGCCGACGGGTACCGCCGTAATTTAAGCAACGGCGCCGGCAGTGTACTGGTAAATGGTAAGCTGGCCCCGGTTACAGGCAATATCGCTATGGATATGACGATGATTGATATAACAGATATACCGGGCGCACGTGAAGGGGATGATGTTATTGTTTTTGGGAAAGGGCTCTCTATTACCCAGTTAGCGCAGTGGGCACAAACCATTCCTTACGAAATAATGACGGGTATTTCGCAAAGAGTGCTAAGGGTGTATTATGAGGAGTGACCTCACCCTCTTTCCCTCTCCCCATTGTGGAGAGGGACGGCATTAAGCATAAACCCAGACGGTAGGTTCTTCCACTTCAGCTAAAAGAATATACCTCATCTATTTCTTCCACATCTCCTAAATAGTTAATCCTTCAATCAGAGAAATATTTTGAGTTGAAAGCAGATCATTTTGTGTATTGCGTAGTATCAATTTGTAATGCAATGCTTATGAAATTTTCATTAAAAAATCGCCTGCTTCCTTTTGCGGGAAAATATATTTAGGCATGTATTTACAGGGGCCACACCAGGTAGTATAGGCGTCAATGAATATGTATTTATTTTCATTCTTAGCTTTTTGTTTAACCCCTTCCCAGGTCAGTTCTTTTCCTCAAATTTAATTCCGGGGATAAAATAATTCCCGCTTGCGGTCTGACGCTCCTTCGTCGCGTACCGACCGCCGCCCCTGCAACCTGGAACTTGTAACCATCCCATAACCCTGCTCCCATTTTCAAATTACCTCATTTTCAAATCTCCCACATCCCTCCCCCAACCCTCTCCTCCGCTTTAACCGTATATATTACTGCAGCTATCGCATGTTTAAATAGTGTTATAATCGTTTAAAAACAGGTCAATGTGCAATGGTATAAGGAATAATGTTTTTATCTTACCCATTGAAACAAAATATGCCTGAAAGCAGGGCATCATTGTGGCAGGAATCCATAAAATCAGCAATAGCATTGAGCAGTACCCCTGCAGATATTGACCTTATTAACGGATGCATTGATAACGACCGTAGGGCACAGGAACGTTTATATAAACAGTTCTACGTAGCTATGATGTCGCTTTGCATGCGCTATACGCATAATGAAAACGATGCGATGGAAGTATTGCATAATGGTTTTTTGAAAGTGTATAAAAATATACACCGCTTCGATCCGCTAAAAGCCAGCTTATACACCTGGATAAGAAGCATTATGATTTATAGCGCGATAGATTTTATAAGGCAAAATGTGAAACACAGCAGGCAGGTGGAAATAGACCAGGCTACGGAGCCCTACGTTGACAGCGAAGCGGTTAATAAATTAAATGCGCAGGAATTGCTTTTCCTGGTAAGAAAACTGCCACCTGCCACCCAAACCGTTTTTAATTTATATATAATAGAAGGTTTTACACATAAGGAGGTAGGCATAATGATGGGCATTAGCGAAGGTACCAGCAAATGGCACCTGAGCGAAGCAAGACGGCTGATGCGGAAATTATTAAAAACCTTAGACGCAGTCTATTGAACCGGAAACTACCATACGAAAAACTAATTGCGGAAAAGCTGCAACATTTGCCGTTGCCCGGCGAGGAAATGTCATGGCAGCAAATGAAGGCAAAACTCGACCGGGAAATGCCCTTGTCTGAAAAAGATGGAAAAGGAGGTAGCGGTAAATGGTGGCTGGGCGGCCTTATTGTTATGCTTTCGGTTGGCATATGGGTGATTATTCATACAACGGCAGGTGATAATGAAATTGTAGCGCCGGGCAATACTGAACTTCTTCCATCAGCATCTGCAAATACGATTGATCATAGCATTGCTTCACAACAAACGCCAGACAGGGCAGATAAAAAAAACATTGACGAAATAGCCGGAGCAGTAGTAAATAACAATACAACCATTCATAATAACAATCCCACAAAATCAATCGGCGGCAACCCGTTTCCCTCAATTTCACATAAACATACGTTCAAAAACAAAGTAGGGATTGATGCCGGTTCAAAACAAAATAGTGAACCAGGCAGGGTAGCGCAGCTTAACACAGTTCCCGCAACTAAAGAAAATCCGCAAAACACCCCCCTGATTACGGAGCACACTGTTGAACCGGGTAATGAACTGCCCGCATCTGTATTTATCACTGATGAGAAAAGCAATATTGCTGAAAAACTATTTGTAATAGCCGGGTATAATGCAGTTCATACAGAAAATTCAGCTTACAGCAACCGCAAAAATATTACTGAATCTGCAGGCAGTAACAAAACGGGTATATTAATTGTGCCTGCCTACGTTTCCACCTTACCCGATGTGAGCGCCAAAAGAAAAGCCCTGCTGCGTGAAATGAAACGGCAGGAAAGAAAGGAAGAAAAGGAATTGTCCAGATCGTACCGGACCTACCATTCCTTTTGGGGTGAAACTTCTGACCGCTGGTTTGCAGCAGGCATAGCGCCTTACCAGAATATTGCTATTGCTTCTCAACAAACGTATAATTACAATTCTGCCACGGGCAAAAATATCATAACAGATTATATTCCTTCGCCTTACCTGCAATTGCATGTAACCAACAGGATATACCTGCTGAGCGAGTTCCAGTTTAATACACCACAAGCCACTCCTTCCCTTTTATTATCGCATAAAGAACTAGCTGTTCCTTCGGGTAATGCAGGCTATACAGAAAATATTTACCTGCGCAAATTGTATTATTTTAATATGCCGGTAAGCTTTTATTACAGCCCGGTTAAGAATTTTTATTTAGGCAGCGGATTACAGTTTTCGTCATTCAACAGCGGGCTGGCCGACAGGGAACAACGTTCGTCCAATAATACCCTTCTGCGTTCAGAAACCATCAAGCTAAAAGATGATTCTTTATCGTCAAAAATCAATGGGTCCGAATGGCGTTACCTCTTTGACGCCAATTACTATTATGATCGCTTTATGTTCGGCTTCCGCTACAACCAGGCATTGAACAATTTTGTTGACCTCCGCGTTAATAACATATTACCTCCCACGCAGGCGCGCAACCAGGCCTTTCAGTTCTACATCAGGTATAATCTTGTGGTGAGCGACAGGAAAAAATAACGAGTTATATTAGTGCTGTGTCAAACGTGAAAAGTGAATAGTGAGTCGAGAAAGGTGAGACGTGAGAGTCGAAGACCTCTTTCACTTTTATCCTCTCACTTTTCACGAAACACTAATATCCGCTTTCGTTATTACAATGTTACACTTCTTACCGAACAACATTATTGCTTAATTTCATAATATCAATCGTATATTATGAGAAGAGCCCTGCTGATCACATCATGCCTGTTTATTGCCTGTAATTTTCTATATGCACAGGAAGCCCGGCTTCTGCGTTTCCCTTCCGTAAACGGAAACCAGGTAGTATTTTCCTATGCAGGTGATTTGTATACTGTTGCCCGCAGTGGTGGTACGGCAAGAAAGATCACCAGCCATCCGGGGTATGAAACCTTTCCCCGTTTTAGTCATGACGGTAAACAAATTGCTTTTACCGGTCAATATGATGGCAATACCGAAGTGTTTGTTATTCCCGCCACGGGCGGAGAGCCTAAGCGCATTACTTATACGGCTACGCTTAACCGTGATGATATTGCCGACCGGATGGGTCCCAACAATATTGTAATGGGCTGGACGCCGGATGACAAATCTGTTATTTACCGCAGCCGCGGTACTTCTTTCAATCCGTTTAAAGGTAAACTATACAAAGCGCCCCTATCGGGCGATTTAAGCGAAGCGCTCCCTTTTTCCGTGGCAGGCTGGTGCTCGTACAATGAAGATGGCAGTAAGCTTGCCATGAACAGGGTATTCCGTGAATTCAGGACCTGGAAATATTATAAGGGCGGCATGGCAGATGATATATGGATATACGATACCAAAACAGCGGCAACGGAAAATATAACCAACAATCCGGCCCAAGACATTTTCCCGATGTATTACAAAAACAGGATCTATTTTTTCAGCGACCGCGACCGTACCATGAACCTCTTTGAATATGATACGCAATCCAGGCAAACTAAAAAGATAACCAGCTTCACCGAATACGATTGTAAGTTTCCTTCGTTAGGCAATGACGCGATCGCATTTGAAAATGGCGGGTATATTTATCTCTACGATCTGAACAACGGCAAAACGGAAAAGCTGGATATTATCCTTGCGGAAGACCTGTCGTGGAGCCGCAACAAACAGGTAGACGCTTCAAAATTCATGAACAGCTACAGCTTATCGCCCGATGGTAAAAGGGCCGTATTCAGCGGCAGGGGCGATGTATTTACCGTGCCGGGAAAAAATGGCGTTACCCGCAATCTTACCCGTAGCAGCGGAGCGAACGACCGGAATGTTGACTGGAGCCCCGATGGTAAATGGATAAGCTTCATTAGCGACAAAACAGGAGAAGATGAACTGTACATACAAAAACAGGATGGAACGGATAGTGCCCGCCAGTTAACCAATGGCGGCGGCAGCTATAAATTTTACCCGGTATGGAGCCCCGATAGCAAGCTGATCTTACTTGCCGACCGCGAACAGGATCTGTATTATATTGACGTAGCTACTGCCAGGAAAACAATTATTACACATTCCGATAACAGGGAAATAACAGATTATACCTGGGCGCCCGACAGCAAATGGATCGCTTATACCGAACCGGGGAAAGCCCGGCGGTTTGATGTGATCAAACTGTATAATACCGGAAGCAAAAAAAGCATTGCCGTTACCGATGACTGGTATAACAGCGGCAGGTCTGCTTTCAGTGCCGACGGAAAACTGCTGTATTTTGTGTCTGAACGCGACTTTAACCCCGTATACAGCAATACCGAATGGAACCACGCTTATGTAGATATGAGCAAACCCTATATGGTGAGGCTGGCAGCAGGAACCACATCGCCTTTCCAGGTTGAAAACGATGAAGTAACCATAAAGGAAGACAGCGCCGGCGCAGGTAAAGCGATTAATCAAAAAGACAAAGAAAAAGCACAAAAGAAAACGGTGGATACACCAGATACAACGGTGGAAATCAAAATAGATGAAACAGGATTAACCGATCGTATCGAAAGCTTGCCGGTAACGCCGGGTAATTATTATAATCTTACCGCTACCAATGAGGGTTTGTATTATGAGGCTGCTGCTTTCCGCACGCCGGGATCTTTAAAATTCTTTGATCTTAAAGATAAAAAGGAAACTGAAATCGGGAATATGAATAGCTATTCCATTAGCAATGACCGGAAGAAAATTATTTTTAAAAAAGGAGACGATTATTATATAGAAGATCTGAGCAAATTTAAAATAGAACCCAAAAATAAACTGGATCTCAGCGGGTTAAAAATAAACGCCGGTCTGCATGCCGAATGGAAGCAAATATTTGATGAAAGCTGGCGGCAAATGCGGGATTACTTTTACGATCCTAACATGCACGGACTGAACTGGAAAGCGATGCACGACAAGTATGCAACACTGCTTCCTTATGTAAATCACCGCAATGATCTTACCTATATTATTGGTGAAATGATCGGCGAGCTGAGCATCGGGCATGCTTATGTAAACAGTGGCGACCGGCCGGAAGTGGAACGCATAAAAATGGGACTCCTGGGTGCAACCTTCAGCCGCGATAAAAGCGGCTACTATAAAATTGATTCCCTGCTGTCTGGCGAAAGCTGGGATAAAACCCTGATATCACCCCTGCGCCAACCGGGAGTAAACGTAAATAAAGGCGACTACATTATTTCCATCAATGGAAAAGATGTGAGCAGGCTCACCAATATATACCAGGCGCTTATCGGAAAGGCTGGGCAAACCGTTGAATTACAGGTAAACAGCAAAGCTTCGGCTACGGGAAGCCGTAAAGTGTTCGTACAACCCATTGACGACGAATCGAACCTGTATTATCATGAATGGGTGCAGCAAAATATTGCCAAAGTAACCAAAGCTTCGGCCGGAAAAATAGGATACCTGCATATACCGGATATGGGGCCGGAAGGATTGAACCAGTTTGCCCGCTATTTTTATCCGCAGTTAGACAAAGAAGCGCTGATCATTGACGACCGGGGTAATGGCGGCGGCAATGTATCACCCATGATCATTGAACGGCTGCGGCGGATACCGGGACTGGGCACGATGATGCGAAACGATAAAACAGCCGGTATAAAACCCGACGCACAGGTAGGCCCCAAGATCTGTTTGATTGACCAGTATTCAGCGTCCGATGGGGATTTGTTTCCCTACCAGTTTCAATTCTATAAAATAGGCCCCCTGCTGGGGCAGCGCACATGGGGTGGCGTTGTAGGTATACGGGGATCACTGCCCTTTATTGACGGGGCTGATATGCGCAAGCCTGAGTTCGCACACTTTGCGGCGGATGGCTCCAAATTCATTATTGAAGGAGAAGGTGTTCATCCTGATATTGAAGTTATCAACGACCCGCACCAGGAATGGCTTGGCAACGATGCGCAGCTTCAAAGAGCGATTGAAGAATTGCAGAAAAAGCTGCAGGAGCCGGGGCCTAAAGGTGTGCCGCCTATACCGGCATTTCCTGATAAATCGGGAAAGAAATAGAAGGAGCCTCCTTTCTAACCTTTGATACGAAAAGGGAAGAAAGAATTCCCACCGCCCGGAGGCGGCATGTTTTGCCTATGAGGCGAAGACGCCTCATAAAGCGGGCAATCATAAAGCGGGCAACCTCATAAAGCGAGCAAATCAAGGGAATACATGCTTTCTGTGTGATAATGACAGATAAAATTAAATCCGAAGCCGGAATTTCGAAATTCGAAAAGAAGAACCAAAAACCAAATCACAAAAACATATAAAACTCAAATCCGAAGCCAAAAGTCGTAAATCCGAAGCGAATACAACCACAACAATAAACCGTAAACTAAAAACAAAAAATCCGCTGCCCCCATCAGGGGATTGCCTACCTGCCGGTAGGCAGGCTTCGACCCTTAAAAATAGTACACATCATTCAAATTAGTTTAGGGGTCTCACAATGACGGGTAAAATCCGAAGCGAATACAACCACAAACCATAAACCATAAATAATATAATGCGTCAGGGCCCTGTTGGCAATAGCATTATTGTCCATACTTCAAATACTCAAAACTCAACGTATCGGCTTCCATGCTTTCGTTACTCCCATTATCCGTAAACCTTATTTTTATCATCGCTGTTTTTCTCGGCGCCACTTTTTCATTGGAAAAATGTGTGTGGAATACATAGTAATAATCACCTGCTTTATTCATAATAATATCGCCATGACCTGAACCATTGGCGCCTGTAACTTTTTTACTGATGATGGGATTACCCTCATATTTTTTCCATGGGCCGTAAGGATTATCCGCTACTGCGTATCCTACCGCATAATCAGGGTTACGAAAATCGTTAGCGGAATAGAGCATATAATAAAGGTTCCCACGTTTTATGACCGTTGGACCTTCGGTAACCGTCCACTTCACCTGCTGCATATTTTCCCACGGCTGCGGATCGTTTACAGCGCTTATGCATTCCCGTAATGTGTTGGGAAGGATCCCTGAAAGGTCGTTTTTTAATTCAGCCACAAATATCCGGTTGCCGTTTTGTAACCGCACATGATAGAGATAAAGTTTTCCGTCATCGTCCTTAAACACAAAAGGATCAATCTGTTTAACAGGAGCCTCCAACGCCTTTAATTGAGTTTGCTTATATGGACCGGCCGGGTTATCGCTACAGGCCATCGCTATATGCTCGTTCGCTGTGTATGCCATATAATACTGGTTGTGATGGCGGAATACCTGCGGCGCCCAAAAACCTTTTGTTCCAAAAGATGCACCTTTAGCAAGCGCCCGTTGATTGCCGGTTAAAGACTTGCCCCAATGCTGCATATCTTCCGACACATAGGCATTAAATCCTGAATCGGCGTTAAAGCCATCGGTACCATAGAGATAATATTTTCCGCCCTCCTGAAAAATAGTGGGGTCGGCAAGATATATTTGTTCTGTTGCCGGCCGGATCTCTTCTTTAACGGAACACAACAGCAATGCCAGTACATAATAAATGATCGGATACATCAGCAGTATATTTTAATCATCACCCGCAGGCGACATGGTTTGCCTATGAGGCGAAGACGCCTCATAAAGCGGGCGATTCATAAAGCGGGCGATACAGATGCTTCTCTTTCTGCCGGCAAGCAGGGAAGAGGCTGGTCAATGATGAACAGAATAGAAAGTGTTGCACAGCTGCTGCCTGCTGGTTTTTCATTGTAGCAGATCATTGCGTTCTGCCATAAACATATTACAGCTTACCGGTCAGCTTTTTGATCAGGTCCGTTTCTGCTTTTCTGTAAGGTGTTCCATCTTTTCTGAATATATCATGGAACCAAACTTCAGGCTCAGCTTCGTATGCTTTCTTCCAGCTATCCCAGGGATAGATGGTTTGTGATTTGCCATCTACCAATCCCCAGTTGTATGCGGCCACGTTGTATTTTTTTGCAATGGGCAATGAACCTTCAAAACTGCTGTTGTTGCCACGGGCCATATATTCCGTGCAAAGAATGGGACGACCGTAGCGTTGCAGTTCTACTATATTTTTTTCAAAGGATGCCGCACTATCATAATTGTGAAAGGATATTATATCCGATTCTTCCACCATAAGCGTTTCAATAGGCTTCAGCTTTTCCGGAGCCGACCAGTCGCCCGACCATAAGCCCGCGGTAAGCGGCTGTTGCGGATTTACTGAACGTGCCCATTCAAAAGCTTCTTTCAGTAAAATCAATACAATATCCGCTTTGTTTGGTGGCTCCATTTTGCGGTAATACTCGTTGTTCATATTCTCCGGCTCATTCCATACATCCCAGCCCAGCACGCGATCATCTGATGCAAATTTTCCTACTACTCCTTTTACATAGGTTTCTAAGCGGGGGTATTGCGTGCTGTCTAACAAAGCTTCTTTACCCGGATTTTGCACCCAACCCGAATTGTGTACGCCGGGCTTGGGTTCCCGCTGTGTACCCAATTTAGGATAGGGATCCCAAACGGAATCAAACAATACGAAAAGCGGTTTAATATGATGCCGGGATGCGATCTGTAAAAACGTATCCATGCGTTGCAAAAAACCCTCAGCGTCCTGCTGGTACAGCAAATCATGCAGGTATACTCTCACGGTATTCATGCCCAGCGAGGTTGCCCAGCCTAACTCACGGTTAATGGTAGCCGTATCGAATGTGGCCGCCTGCCACATTTCCAACTGATTGATGGCAGTGCTGGGAACAAAATCGCAACCTACCAGCCATCCCTGCTTCGCATACCAGTCATTGGCCTGCTCCTTTGTCCAGATACCTCTTACCTCCGCTACTTCTTCATTGTCTGCTTTTTTTTCTTCTTTGGGCTTGCATTGCTGAAAACCAATGCTAAAAAATAAAGCGCTTAATACGATCAGTCTAAATTTCATTAGAGTTAATTTTGAAGATTAAGATAAAGCTGATATCAGGATTCACAAGCTGATCTCCTTCGGGTTTCGGATTTTTAGTTTATAGTTTGTGGTTTATAGTTGCATTTCGTTTTCGGATGTAGGGCTTCATGCTTCGTACTTGAATTTTACCTGTCCTGGAAAGGAACGAATCATCTGTATTTGTTTGGTTCTTGCTTTTTGTGATTTGGTTCTTTCAACACTCACTATTGACTATGCACCACTCACTCCTCCCCTCTCACGGAAAACGCATACACAGTAGACGTTTTATATTCCTTACCCGGTTCCAGTACAATTGACGGAAAACTTTTTTGATTGGGCGCATCGGGAAAATGCTGTGTTTCCAAACAAAACGCGGTTCTGAAATCATCCTTAGCCCCGCTCTTAAAAGTATTTTTTCCCTGCATAAAATTACCGCCGTAAAACTGGAGCCCGGGCTCGGTTGTATACACTTTCATTACAATGCCCGATTTATCGCCTGTGGCTTCCGCAGCCACATGCAGGGAAGCCGGATCATTTTCATTAAGCACGAAATTATGATCATAACCACTGCCGTTCTTTAATTGCCGGTTATTTACCGTATCTATTCTTTTCCCGATAGCTGTAGGCTGGCGAAAGTCAAATGGTGTTCCTTCTACAGCTTCCAGCTTTCCTGTGGGTATTAATGTAGCATCAACAGGCGTATATTTATCTGCATTGATCTGCAGCACATGATCATTGATGGTTCCGCTGCCTTCACCATTCAGGTTAAAAAAAGCATGATTGGTAAGGTTCACTACCGTTTTTTGATCGGCGGTGGCATGATAATCTATTTTAAGCGCATTATTTGCCGCAAGGGTATACCGTACCGTTATATCTAAATTTCCGGGAAAGCCTTCCTCTCCGTCTTTGGATACATATTTTAATTGCAATGTGGAATCATTGGGCTGACTGGCATCCCATACCACATCCTGGTAACCTTTTTTCCCTCCATGCAATGTATTGGGCCCATTGTTGGTAAATAAGGTATAGGTTTTTCCATCTAAGCTAAACTTGCCTTTTGCAATGCGATTGCCTACACGGCCTATCGTAGCGCCAAAATAAGGTTCGGTGGAATTTACATAATCCTGCACATTCTTAAAACCAACCACCACGTCAACAGGCTTTCCGTCTTTATCAGGCACTCCCAGGCTTACCAGTCTGCCCCCGTAATTGGTAATGGCAGCGCAGGCCCCGGCTTTGTTTTTTAGTATGTACAAGCCGGTAAGTTTACCATCTATGCTATCCTCAAAATTTTTATTCTCCAATGAAGGCACGCATGCATTTACTGCAGCAGTTTCTGTTCCGTTTTTTTGTTCCGCATCCTGCTCTTTGACGCCCTGGTTACAGGCCATTACCACCATAAGGCAGGCAATTGTAAAGGCTTTAATTTTTATCATAACAATCGTTTGGTTTATTTGATTTTATGGCATATTACTACGGTTCATCCTGGCATTAGTGCTGTGCAGGACAGCGTCCCGGAAGAACATATGCTGTGCGAAGTCAGAGACTTCGCACAGCAGGGCTCGCACAGCCGCAGACTTCTTACAGCAGAGTCAAAGACACTCTACAGCAGATTTTTCCCCGGGCTGTAATATTTCTTCCGTGCCATCAGCTATCTGTACCGCATATGCGCTGAGTGTTAAGCCGGTAGCCTGCCTGTATTGAGCGCTCACTTTTTCAACTAATGCATCTACTGCCTCTTCTTTTACAAGGTTAATGCTGCATCCCCCAAAGCCGCCCCCCATCATCCTGGCGCCCAGCACATCTTTTTCATTGCGCACGTATTGAACCAGCCAGTCGAGCTCGCTGCAGCTTACTTCATATTCTTTACTTAAGCCTTCGTGTGTACGAAACATTTTTTGCCCCAGTGCGGCTATATCACCTTTTTTAAGATCATCACATGCGGCGAGCAAGCGAAGATTTTCTTCCAGCACATATTTGCAACGCCTGTATATTAATTCATCCTTTGGCAGCACGTGCTGCTGAAGCATTTCATGCGACACATCACGCAGCGATTGCACTTCCGCTACCTGCTCCCTTACCCATGCTACGCCCTGTTCGCATTGTTGCCTGCGGGTATTGTACCCGGAAGACGCCAGCGCATGTGATACATTGGAATTAAAAAGTACGATCTTAATCTCTTCCATGTGTAAAGGCACATACTGGTATTCAAGACTCCGGCAATCTAACTGTATGGCATGGGCTGCCTTACCAAATACAGATGCGAACTGATCCATGATGCCGCATTTTACCCCGGCAAATTCATGCTCCGCTGCCTGTGCCATTTTTGCTATTTGTATCTTAGATAACCCTAATGCAAACAGCTCGTTCAATGCATACAACACACTGCATTCTACCGCGGCGGAAGATGACAGTCCCGCTCCTATTATAATATCCCCATCCAATGCCAGGTTAAACCCGCCGATAGCAAAACCCTGTTTCGATAGTTGGTCAACCACGCCCAGCACATAATCCGTCCAGCTTTTTAACGGGCGCACTTCCGAAATTTTAGAGGTGTAGGTTTCGTTAAATGCAAGTGAAGCGAGCTCTATGCTATCGTCGTCTCTTTTGCTAATGGCAACGTAGGCGGCTTTATCTATAGCCGCGGGAAGCACAAAGCCATCATTATAATCCGTATGCTCGCCAATGATATTTATTCTTCCGGGAGACCGGAACAACATGGGCACTGCATGAAAGCGTTGCCTGAAATTTTCGTTTAATAGCGCTGTATCATAATTTCCGGATGTCATCTTTCTATTTGTATTTTTTCCTGATGCTCGATTGCCGGCATATCAGTTCCGGCTGAAGCACCAGTTTGGGCGACGGCATTTTTGACCACTCTTTATTATTCCTGGTTTCAAAAAACAGCTTGGCTGCCTCTTCTCCCATATGAACGGTTTGCTGGTTCACAGTTGATAAGGAGAGTGTAATATACTCACCAAACGCTTCATTTGCAAAACCAACAATGGCAATATCGCCGGGAATTTTTTTATTCGCTGCTTTTATGGACTGTATGGCTCCCAGTGCAGTAAAATCTTCCACCGCAAAAACAGCGTCAATAGTGTACGAAAGCAACTGGTTCATGCACTCCCTGCCCGATTCTATACTCACCTTTCCATACACGATCAGGTTATCGTCTACCGGTATGTTATGCACATTCAAAGCATCAATATACCCTCTCAGGCGCTGATTAAAGATAGTAACATGCTGCTGTCCGCCAATATGCGCAATACACATACAGCCCTGCTGAATTAAATGACGGGTAGCGTTAAATGCGCCCTGGTAATCATCTACCACTACCGAAGGCACGCCAAGCGAATCATTGGCCCGGTCAAAAAGAATGAGTGGCACATTCCGCTTTTTTAAAGCGGCATAATGATCCAGGTTAATGGTGTTCTTGGAAATTGAAGCAAGCACGCCTTCCACCTGCGAACGCAGGAATGTTTCCACTCCCCGTTTTTCAAATTCGTATAATTCATTAGACTGGTATATGAGCACATTATACCCGTTTTCGCTCATCACCTTTTCTATGCCATGAATAACCGATCCAAAAAAATTGATCTCGGCGCTTGGAATAATCACACCAACGATCTTCGAACGCCCCAGCCGCAGCGAAGTGGCTATTTTGTTGGGGTGATAATTCAGCTTTTTGGCCATTTGCCGCACTGCTTTTCTCGTTGAATCTTTTACAGCAGGGTGGTCATTGAGCGCGCGTGAAACGGTAGCCACAGCTATGTTCAGTTCCTTTGCTATATCATGGATAGTTGCCGGCTGGCTCATGGATTAAAATATAATGGCTACAGAGATCGTTATTTTGCTGGTTAAAAGTACTGTCATTTTACAATAGGAAAAGCTAAGATCCTCACTTTTTGAATTTATCTACAAGCAATTTTATAAAATAGCCTCCCACTACGCCTCTTGCCTGGAAGCCCACTTTCCTGCCGTCGGTAGTTTCGTGCCAGTCGCTGAGCGGCACCCGGTCGGGTGTTTCATTAACAAAATCATACACAGGTTTTATCAGCGCTGTAAAATCACCGGCATTATCAGTGAGCGTGGCCGTCCATAATATCCAGTCAGACTTGGTATAGGTTTTCCGGCTATCTAACGGCAATCCATACCTGTTCTGTTTGGTGAGGTAATATTTTATCTCCTTGCTATAAACCGTTTCAGGAAATAATTTCAATCCCAGTATCTTATCCCAAACCAGGTTATATTTCTGGCTCCATGTTCCGGGATTTTCGAAAGTAAGTGAATAATGATCGCCGTCATCGGCCAGCTTCATCCATTTTTCCACCATCATAGCGGTACTGTTCTTATATTGTTTTGCTATTTCCTTTTCTCCTAACTGTTCCGCCAGCATGGCATAGCATCCCAGTGCTACTATGGCTTTAACCGATAAGTTGGCGTTGCGTGCAATATGACCGGCAAAATCGTCGGTACATAATTGATTCTCCGGGTCAAAACCTTCTTTGAGCAGGTAGCCTGCCCATATGCTTAATGTATTCCAGTGCTTTTTTGCATAACCGGCATTTCCCTCCGCTTTGGCAATCGCGGCTGTAAGAATGATCATATTACCCGCCTCTTCAACGGGCATATCTTCTCCGTATGTTTGGCCATTAGCTAATGGATAGGTGCCGAGGTCGTGCGCTGCGAATGGCTTTGTCCATTTCCCGCTCTCACTATAGTAAAAGATGCCGTTCAGCATTCCCTTCAGCAGGTCGGGGTTATACAGGAGATACAGCGGCGCGGAAGGGTAGGTTACATCTACCGTATTAATGGAGCCATTGCTGAAATTCTCTTTCGATAAAAACAGTATTTCCCCCTGCGGGCTTTTAACTAATTTATGTGCGGCTATGCTTTGGCGATAGGCAAGAGCGCATAGCTGTGCATATTCTTCTCCACCCGCTTTCAACGCAGCATTGTGTATATTTTCGTTAACTGCTTTACATTGCTTTATAATGATACTATAATCCGAATACGCTTTTGCCAATTCCTTTTCGATCGTGGCATTTTTCCCGTCTCTCCACCAGGCAGGCAGATTTTGACCGAAGTACTGCACAGCGTATACATCATCATAGCCCAGCATGATCAGCTTACTAACGGTATCTCCGCCTACTTTTCCCAAGGCCAATACCGTATTCAGCATGAGCTGATTTCCTTCTGTTGAGGAGGTATTGAACCGGTATGTTCCCGACAGGAAAGCATTGAAGGCATATCTTGCAGGTGTGATGTACTGCACAGCCCTGTCTTTCCCCGGCACGGCTACATACATATAGCCCCAGTCTATTCTCAGGTCGTCTCCCTTTTTCTGTAACACCGGCTGATCTTTGGTTCCTGCCTTCAATATATTCAAATCACCCGATTTGTATCCGCTGGCAACCACTGCTTCGGACCCGTTATTCACAGCCAGTGCAGTTGACGCGCCAAAATAAAGTTCCGCATCATGTTTGGCACCGTCGTTGGAAACAACAGCAGCGCTGAGGTAAGAAACAGGCCGGGATAATACATTAAGGTCATGCATTAACAGGGGAGACGTGAAGCCAAGGGTTAGGTTTACCGGGCCGCAGGTAAATTCATACAGGGTTTGGGTGGCGTTGAGCGTTACTTTTTTTTGTTCTGCCGGCACTATCAGCTTGTTTGTGGGAAGTATTACTTCCTGTACAATGCCTGCGTCGAGCGAAGCGCCGCCGGCAGTATTGGCAACGTGAACAGCCAGCACATTTTTCCCTCTTACTAATTTTTTTACGGCAGACCCTGGCAATGGAATATAATGATATTTGCTGAGCCATCCTGTATAACTGTAAATTTTTTCACCATTGAGATATACTTCTGCATTGTCATCATGAAGGAGCTTAAGAAATAGTCCATTCACATCTCCGCCATTCCATACAAAACTGCGGCGCACCCATATGTCATGCGATTTCCACAAGGTTTTTGCAGTGGATTCATTATCGCCAAATGGCGCCATTCCTTTTTTCCAGGTGGCATCATTAAAGCCGGTGTTTATCCACCCGTCGGCGGGTTGTGTTTCTGTATATACTGCTTCGAATGGTTTTTCATCGCCGGAGGCAACAAGACTATTGTACTGCTTTTCACTATCTCCAAGGAAACGATAAACTTTTCCATCCACCTTCAGCAAACCCAGCAACGGCTGTTCCTTTCCCGTCCAGTGTTTGGCAGGAGCAGCACTCAACTGATCGGTGAAAGACCATATGCTGAAATAAGGATCATGCGTTATTAACGGATAAGCGGGAGCACGGAGATCCTGGGCTGTCAATAATCCAAAAGAAAAATAAACGGAGAGCAGGGCAAAAACTTTTTTCATTTTCCTGGTCGTATTTTGTTCAAAAAAATATTTGCTATCTCCCCGAAGGAACGGGCAGCATCATTTCCGTTTTTACAGGTGAGCCAAACCGGGGTGTGCCGTCACTGTTCCAGGTAAAAGGCTGTGCCCTGGGCGAACGATGCCCGCCACAACCCTGTCCGGGCAGGGCATTGGCATGGTATAATATCCAGTCTTCTTTACCATCAGGCGATTTAAAAAATGAATTATGCCCCGGCGCATATACCCTATTTTCTTTTGACTGCTTAAACACGGGCTGGGGCGCTTTTTTCCATGCAGCACTATCAAGCAAATTATTATTCCCCGTAAAGCGCAATAAACCTAAGGCATAATAGTCGGTCCAGCAGCCGCTGGCAGAATATACAATAAACAATTTATCGCTATTGAATAGCGCCTGCGGGCCTTCATTTACACTTACATGTGGTGGATTATCCGCATCATTTAAGTCACCATGTGTTTCCCATTCCAGTTCGGGTTTGGAAATGCATACCCTGCTGCCATCAATCGTCCACGGGTTTTTCATTTTGGCGATATAAATATTCTGTTGCCCGTTCACGTCTCCTTCCCAGCCCGACCAGATCATATACAATTGCTCCCGGTAAAAGAAAACGTTTCCATCAATGGCCCATTTATCAGCCGGATCAGCAATTTTCCCCTTAAACTTCCATTCACCGGTCATGGGATCCGCTGATTCATTTTCCAGCACATACATCCGGTGATTGTTATTGTTTCCATCATCAGCCGCAAAGTATACATACCACTTGTTTTCAATAAAATGAATTTCCGGCGCCCAAAGCTGCTTTGAATACAGGGTACCTGCAGGTGGTGTGAAAATGTCTTTGCGTTCGGCATTTTTCAGATCAGCCAGGTCTTTGGTTTTCCATATGGCAATCCGGTTGCCCAAAGTATGGGTATAATAATAATAGCCATCCTTATAAAAGGAAAAAGGATCTGCGCCGGAAGGCAGCAGCGGGTTGCTGAACATACGCTTATCATTATCCTGCGATTGGGTTTTGCAGGAAATGAGCAGTGCCGGGATAAGAAATAGTATCAGAATGAAGTGCTTCACCTGAGTTTGTGGTTTTTTATTTATAGTTTATGGTGTATGCGGTCTGACGCTCTTAAACCTGTTAGGTCTGCCTGGATGCTTCGCCGTTCGGCAGACCTAACAGGTGGTCTACTTCATCTTCACCAGCCCCTTATTGTACAATTGCTGATGCAGTTGCTTTAGCTTTTCCAAAGGTATTTTCATCACTTTCCTGTCGTAAGTCATCAGCCCGTTTATTTCCACTTCTACATCTGTTGTTTGGGTATATATTGCCGCGGAAAGACCCAGAGGAATGAGCGGTGTAAGATCGGTGATAAGCCCGGTATAGCGTTTAAGGAGCTCATCGCTGTTTTTAAAGCTCTGGTATCCCCAGTTGTCTTTCTGCTGCCAGGTATGGCCTTCAACCGGCAGGCCCAGTCCGCCAAATTCGCCCAGCACTAATATTTGCTTAGCACCAAATATGGTTGGTGCAGGCATTTGCGGATCGGGATAATTGTGAATATCGAGAATATGACCCGAACCAAAAAAGTTCCCGCCACTGGCTTCATTTACCAGTCGCGAGGGGTCGAGCTGCACGGTCCATTCCGTAATTTCTTTTGTTTTAAATTGTCCCCATGCCTCGTTGAAAGGTACCCACACTACAATGGAAGGAAAATTATGCAAGGCGGTCATGATGGCTTTCCATTCGGCACGGTAAATGGCTTCAGATTCAGCACTCCGTTCTTTATCTAAGTTTTTACCTGACACCTGTCCTACCCGCATATCCCATTTGTTTCCACCCATATCGCCGCTGGGCATATCCTGCCATACCAGCATGCCCAGCTTATCACAATGATAGTACCAGCGGGCGGGCTCTACTTTCACATGTTTGCGGATCATATTAAAGCCCATCGCTTTGGTTTGCTCCACATCAAATTTAAGCGCTTCATCGGTTGGCGCGGTATACAAGCCGTCCGGCCACCAGCCCTGGTCGAGCGGGCCGTATTGAAATACAAATTCATTGTTCAGCAACATTCTTTTTATACCATTGTTATCCGGCGCTTCCGAAATTTTACGCATAGCGAAATAGCTGCCTGCCTCATCTATCACTTTCCCCCTGCGGGTAACCGTATATTTAAGATCATACAGGAAAGGATCGGACGGAGACCATAGCTTTGGATTGCTTATGGTTAAAGCAACTTCCTCTTCACCCTTCAATGTTTGCTCCGCTACCTGTTGCTGTCCATCGTATGCAACCACTTTTACGGCATCGCCCGGCTGCAGGTTTTCTATATCCACTTTTACTGTAAGCGTTTGTTTGTCTATGTCGGGCGTTTGCACCGTAGCGGCAATATAGGTAGAAGGCACATTTTCGAGCCACACGGTTTGCCAGATACCTGTTACCGGCGTGTACCATATGCCGTGAGGATTCTTGATTTGTTTACCACGCGGCTGCGGGCCGTCATCGCTGGGATCCCAAACGCGTATGGTAATTTCCTGCTGCTTTCCTTTTGTAAGCGCGGTGCTTATATCAAATGAAAAAGGATCATACCCGCCCTGGTGCGAACCCACCTTATTACCGTTTACATATACATCACACTGCCAGTCAACCGCGCCAAAATGCAGCAGCACTTTCCCTTTTCTGAATGCAGCGGATACTTCTACCGCGCGTTTGTACCAGAGCACACTATCCTTTCCTACCGTTTTGCCCACGCCTGAAAGGGCAGATTCCACCGCGTAAGGAACAAGGATATTACCATCAAAAGCGGCAGGTGGGGTTTCGCCGGTTTCCTTAGGAAGAATGGCATATTGCCACAGCCCGTTGAGGTTCACCCAGCTTTTGCGGGCAAGCTGCGGACGGGGATATTCGGGCAAGGGCTGTTGCGCTTTTATATCCGCTGCCCATTGCGTTGTAATTTTGCCCGCAACAGGCTTCCACGCTTCCTGCGCATATAATCCCATACTGATCGTTACAAAAAAAACAAAAGAAAAAAATGGCTTCATGATTGATTGCTTTGAATGATAAACTTTACACAATATTCTGCAATAATAGTAATAACCGGGCGTACAAATATAAGGGAGCCTTCCTTTATACCCCGAAACAGCAGCTATGCGACCGGCTTTCAACCGCAGAACAATTTCGGCAGGAGCTTTTTAAAACAGTTTGGCATGACGCCAACGGAATATGCGAGGGTGAAGCGGGATGAATACGAACAACATAGCCCTAATGAACAGGATCTGCTATGGTATGGGTTAGCCGGCTGCATAGCTGCTATGTACAACTGTTGCGATGCTCCGTTCGGGGTTTGGAACACTATTCTGCATGAGGGAGAGGAAAAATCCAGGTATGCAGTGCATTACCATGCAAATCTTACAGCACACTAAAAAACTTTGCAGTAAAATAAAAAGCTGCTGCAAAATTCATCCAAAATTCGTAAATTAACGTCTCAACCCGATTGCCTGCATTACCTGCAATATCACTCCATGAACCCTGTCCGTAATTTCAAGTAAGCGCTTCGGGAATAAAAAAAGGCGACTTGCGCCACCTTAAATGTTTTCACAACGGAATAATCCTTATTGTGAATTGCTTTCATAGCGAAAATAATAAAGGTTTAGCAATTTTTAAAATAATAAAATTTCAAAATGAATAAAACAATTCTTGGATTAGACCTCGGCTCGACTTCCATTGGGTGGGTATTAATAAAAGTTGATGAAAATAATATTCCAATAGAAATTCTTGCAATGGGCAGCAGAATTATATCATTGTCCTCTGACGAACGTGCCCAGTTTCAGAAAGGACAAGCAATTTCCAAAAATCAGGATAGAACAACAGCTAGAATACAGCGCAGAGGATATGACAGGAAACAACTGAAGAAAAGTGATGATTTCAAATACAGCTTAAGAAAAGCTTTAGAGAAATATAGTATTTATCCATCCAAAGAGTTACTTAATCTATCTATGCTGGACATCTGGAAATTAAGAAGTGACGCTGCTTCACTGCCCATAGAACCGAAGCAATTGGGACGAGTCTTGTATATGCTTAATCAAAAACGAGGTTATAAATCGGCAAGAAACGAAGCCAATGCTGACAAAAGGGATACAGAATATGTACAAGCCGTAAAAGGCAGATATACCCAACTGAAAGATCGTAATCAAACCATTGGGCAGTTTTTTTATAAAGGATTGAAAAACGCTGTTGAACAAAATCAATATTTCAGGGTAAAGGAAAAAGTATATCCGCGTGAGGCTTATATTGAAGAGTTTGATACGATTATCAATGTTCAAAAAAAGCATCATCCATTCCTGACAGACGATTTAATCCATTCGCTTCGCGATGAAATTATTTATTATCAACGCAAACTGAAATCGCAAAAAGGATTATTGAGTGTATGTGAGTTTGAAGGTTTTGAAAAAACAATAAAAGACAAATCAGGAAACGATAAAGAAGTATTTGTAGGGCCAAAAGTAGCGGCAAAATCCAACCCATTATTCCAATTATGCCGAATTTGGGAAACGGTAAACAATATCAACTTGAAAGTAAAAAATCCGCCTGATGCAAAATACAAATGGGGCGACCGCACCCCTACACTTGACGAAAAGAAACAAATTGCTGAGCACCTTTGGAAAAACGAACAGCTAAGTTTCACCGATTTATTGAAAATTTTAACCCTTAAAAAAGACGACGTTTATAGCAATAAACAAATTTTAAAAGGTATTAAGGGTAATCCCACATTTGCAGATATCCATAAAATTATTGGCGACAGTAACCTTCTGAACTTTAATACAAAAATTATCTCCAATGGAAAAGACGCTTACATTTATGACCGTAAAACAGGTGAGATTTTGGAAGAACGACACGGCTCCATTATCAGTAAAGAAATAGAAAAACAGCCACTCTATCAACTATGGCATACCATCTATTCCATTAAAGATTTGGAAGAATGTAAGCAGGCATTAATAAAGCGGTTTGCGTTTTCAGAAGAAATTGCTGAAAAGCTTTCTAAGATTGATTTCGACAAACAGGGTTATGCTAATAAATCGGTAAAAGCTATTCGAAAAATATTGTCTTACCTAATGCAAGGCTATAATCTTTATGAAGCAGAAAGCCTTGCCGGTTATGTTTCCCGGTCACTTACCAAAGATGAATTAGAAAAAACAGGTACTGATAAAAAACTGACGCTCTTACCAAAAAATAGCTTGCGTCAGCCGGTAGTAGAAAAAATTTTAAACCAAATGATTAATGTGGTAAATGCCTTGATTGAAAAATATGGCAAGCCTGCTGAAATCAGAATTGAACTGGCTCGCGAACTCAAACAAAGTAAAGACGAACGCGATGCAGCTGATAAACTAAATTCTTTCAATAAAAAGATAAACGACAAAGTGGCAAATGCCTTAAAAGAATTAGACATACCTGCTACCAAACGATTTATTGAAAAATATAAATTTATTTCACCAACAAGAGATAAAAGCTGGAACGAGACACAAGTCGTTAATCAATGTATCTATTGTGGAGAAACTTTTAATTTAACAGAAGCTTTAACCGGCGATGCTTTTGATGTAGACCATATAGTGCCTAAAGCTTTATTGTTCGATGATTCTCAAAGCAATAAAGTGCTGGTACATCGTAAATGCAATGGCAACAAAACCAATTTAACAGCTTACGATTATATTTCGAAAAAGGGAAATGCTGTACTCAATCAATATTTATCAAGGGTAGACGAATGGTTTAAGCGCGGTATTATTTCTTATTCTAAAATGAACCGTTTAAAGGTTTCCTTTGAGCAATATCAGGAACGAAAAAAGCAAAAAAAAGAAACAGAAGCAGATAAAAAGCTTTGGGAAAGTTTCATAGATCGTAATATCAGGGAAACTCAATACATCAGTCGAAAATCAAAAGAGATATTGGGAAAAATATGTAGTAAGGTAAGAGTTACAGAGGGTAATGTTACGGCCAAACTGCGTAAGCTATGGGGTTGGGAAGATGTTATGCTGCATTTGCAGTTACCCAAATTCAAAGAGCTGGAGCAAACGGAAATGAAGGAGTGGACAAGTGAACACGGAAGAAGAAAACATTACAAAGAAGGAATTGCCAACTGGAGTAAGCGCGATGATCACCGCCACCATGCGGTAGATGCATTAGTGATAGCCTGCACACAACAAGGATTCATTCAACGTATCAATACTTTGAATGCAAGCGATGTACGGGACGAAATGAAAAAAGAAGTAGATGCTGCAAAAGTTGAATATAATGAAAAGATGACCTTGTTAGAAACTTATTTGCTTATAAAGAGACCGTTCGATACTGCACAGGTTTCTAAAGCGATAGACGAAATTTTGATTTCCTTCAAACCCGGTAAACGAGTGGTTTCCATCAGCAAGTTTAAGGCAAAAGGAAAAAATATTAATACAGGAGTGCTAACGCCTCGGGGTGCATTGCATGAGCAATCCGTTTATGGAAAAATAAAAATCATCGAAAAAAATAAAGCTGCAAAATATCTTTTTGAGAATCCAAAAACTATTATTGATAAAAGCATTCAGCAAAAAGTACTGGATAAAATAAGCGAGTTTAACGGTGATGTAAAAAGGGCAATAAACTCATTAAAAAAATCACCCGTGTATTTAGATAATGAAAAGCAAAAGGTTTTGGAAACGGCAGACTGCTTTAAAGAAGAAGTCGTTATCAAGTATAAGTTGGATAGTTTAAAAGCCAAAGATGTTCCGTACATCGTAGATAAAAAGGTTAAAGAACTTGTACAACAAAGATTGTATGAACACGGGGGAAAGGAGAAAGAAGCATTCAAAACAACGCTTTGGCATAATGAAGAAAAGCAAATCCCCATTAAAAGCGTCAGGTGTTTTACAGGTCTGTCGGCAGTGGAAGGTATAAAAAAAGATGAAAAAGGAGAGGATATTGGTTTTGTTGTATTGGGAAACAACCACCACATCGCTATTTATAAAGATGCAGACGGCAAGCTGATACAGCACGCCTGCACATTCTGGCACGCAGTAGAAAGAAAGAAATTCAAGCTTCCGGTAGTGATACAAGATACCAATGCTCTTTGGACTACTATTCTTGATAAGCAATTACCACAGCCTTTTATAGATAAACTTCCTGTAGATAATCTAAAATTAGAATATAGCCTGCAACAAAATGAAATGTTCATTTTAGGATTAAGTAAAGAAAATGTAAAAAAAGCAATTGCCGAGAACAACAAATCACTTATCAGCAAACACTTGTATTTAGTTTGGAGTGTGGGAGAAAATCAATACTGGTTCAGACATCATTTAGAAACTAAAAATTCAGATTTGAAGCAAACATTAGGAGCAAAAGAAAGTAAAAGATATTATTTGTTTAAAAGTGTTGGCGCATTTTTAGCTCAAAATCCGCTTAAATTGAACATTGACTGCCTCGGCAATATTTCACCCGTAAAAAAAATCCTTTAATGAAATAAAAGAACAACACATCATTTTACCGAAGTCAGAAGCCATTATAAAAAACAACTCTAACAACATTTGATACCTTTGAATGGACCGCCGGGTCGTATGCGAAAGCAAACCTGCCCCTGGAACAACATATCCTGATATGTAACAAAATGAATTAATAAAACGGATATTGAAGAACGAAAAGAATAAATAAATACAGAAAAAAGTAATAAATTAGGATTCCGTGAGTTACTAATGCAATATTTTACGCTCCGGCAGTCCCTTTTAGAAAGCTGCAAACTAACCTCCTGGTAAACTTAAAGCGACAACAACCCATTTGCGATAAACCCTGCTCCCATGATCAAACGAACGCTTTATTTCGGCAATCCTGCCTATCTCAAAACCAATAACGAGCAATTGGTGATCGAGATGCACGACAGCGGCGAAACCAGGTCGGCGCCGATAGAGGACATTGGCTTACTGATATTAGATCACCAGCAGATCACTATTACCCAGTCCCTGCTGGCCAAATTACTGTCTAACAACACGGCAGTGATCACCTGCGACCACACGCACCACCCTACGGGTATGTTGTTTAACTTAGACGGACATAGCCTGCAAAGCCAGAAATTTCAGGCGCAGGTAGAGGCATCGGTTCCCCTAAAAAAACAATTATGGCAGCAAACGGTAACCTGCAAAATAGAAAACCAGGCAGCCCTGTTGTTGCATGAAAGGGAAGAATACAAATTATTGCTCACCTACGCCAAAGATGTAAAAAGCGGTGACAGCGAAAATCATGAAGCCCAGGCTGCAGCCTATTACTGGAAAAGGATCTTCCCCGATTTTTTGCAGTTCAGGCGCGAACGCTATGGCCCACCGCCCAACAACCTGCTCAACTACGGTTATGCTATACTGAGAGCGCTGGTAGCAAGGGGTTTAACTTCAAGCGGATTATTGCCTACGCTGGGTATCCATCACAGGAACCAGTATAATGCCTATTGCCTGGCAGATGATATTATGGAGCCATATCGCCCTTTTGTAGACAAGATCGTTTGCCAGATCATAAGAGGCAATGGAAAATTCTTAGAGATGACGCCTAATATGAAAAAGGCATTGCTTGAAATTCCTGCCATGGATGTGCAGATAGACGGACAAAAGAGTCCGCTGATGAATGCGGTACAGCGCACAACTGCCAGCTTAGCCAAATGCTTTGAAGGAAAGAGCAGGAAGATATTATACCCGGAGCTGAGCTAGATCTATCAGGTCTGCCGGGAAGCCGCGCTGCGCCGGAGACCTTATAGATCTGGCCCAAGCTGGCATCCGGAACCTCAATTGCGCTTATATGTTCAATCGCTTAAACGCCTATCGCATCATGTGGGTACTTGTATTCTTTGATCTTCCCACCGAAACCAAAAAGGACAGGAAGATCTATGCCAAATTCCGCAAAGATATTATGGCGGATGGATTCAATATGTTTCAGTTCAGCATATACCTGCGACACTGCGCCAGCAGGGAAAATGCCGATGTGCATATTAAAAGGGTGAAAAGCTTTCTCCCCGCCAAAGGACATGTAGGCATTATGTGCGTTACCGATAAACAGTTTGGCATGATGGAGATATTCCGGGGCAAGGAATTAACGGAAGCCCCTGCCATAGCGCAGCAACTGGAGCTATTTTAAGGGTAGCGCCAGATTTATAAGATTTGCGGCCCTGGGAAGCCGGGCGGCAGACCTATAAGATTTGCAGCCCACGGTTGCAGCAGCGCGGCAAATCTTATAGGTCTTGGCCAGGCCGGCTATGATAATCCTCAAACCCTTTTATTCCTCCAAACCAGTCCAGCAGCTCAGGTCGCAATAGCCAGGTGGGTTCATTTGAGCGCATAGCAGGATAAGAAGACCAGTTCCATCTGCTCAGGTTGGTGCAATAGCCATGATGCACCGGGTTGTTATGAATATACCGCACCGTGGCCCGAAATTGCTCATCACTTTCAATTTGTTTTCGCCGTAAATAATCAATAAACAGAGCCCCCTTCCGGTTATACATTTTATTATAGGCTTTGGCATAGCTGTTGAGCAGATTGGAAAACCGCTCCATTACAAATCCGGGAAGCAATTCGGGCGAAAATCGCTTATTGTATTTTACTTCATGAAAGTGACGCTCCAGTTGCGCTTCCTCCTTTATTTTAACCAAACAATGAAAATGATTGGGAAGCAGGCAATAGCAATAAGTATCCGCGACCGGTGAAATATGTTTAATATAACGGGTGAGAAAAAAAGCATAATTATTCCCATTCCGGAACAATTTTTCATTTCCAACGGCTCTGCTGAGCACATGGTATTCTTCGCCGGGCAGCAGCGGCAGGTGGTAATCAGGCATATAGCAAATACAAAATAGTATGGGAAATTACCCAAAAACCCGCAAAGTTCCGGGTTGTTTTTGCAGAACAGGAACAAAAAAATGGAGCCGGAGCCCCATTTTTTCATTGTAAAACTTAGTCCAAATACATTAAAATCAAGCGCTTAGGCAACTTGTGGTTGTATAAGAACTAAGCTACATAATAATTTGAAAGCAATTCACAACGACACGGCGCATGAAGATCAGTTAAGCATCGTTGTATAAGAACTAAGCTACATAATAATTTGAAAGCAATTCACAACTATTGTAATGTCTTTCGCTGCACTTTCCCTGTTGTATAAGAACTAAGCTACATAATAATTTGAAAGCAATTCACAACTATACCCTGCTGACTGTTCCGGAGGTTACCGGTTGTATAAGAACTAAGCTACATAATAATTTGAAAGCAATTCACAACGACGATGCAATAAAGTCTGAAAAAGAAGCGGTTGTATAAGAACTAAGCTACATAATAATTTGAAAGCAATTCACAACAAAGAGGCGCACACTTATTTCAAAAGGTGCGTTGTATAAGAACTAAGCTACATAATAATTTGAAAGCAATTCACAACTGATTGTGCCCTTCAACGCACCAGACGGAAGTTGTATAAGAACTAAGCTACATAATAATTTGAAAGCAATTCACAACAGAGCTATCAGGGAATTCGTTTCACGTGGGGTTGTATAAGAACTAAGCTACATAATAATTTGAAAGCAATTCACAACGGGCTGAGCGAAGGAACCTATGTTTTGCGTGTTGTATAAGAACTAAGCTACATAATAATTTGAAAGCAATTCACAACTCAATAAAAAAGGCATTAAAAGCGTATGACGTTGTATAAGAACTAAGCTACATAATAATTTGAAAGCAATTCACAACTCTCTTTTTCAGAGGGATACTTGAATCCATGTTGTATAAGAACTAAGCTACATAATAATTTGAAAGCAATTCACAACTCTCTTTTTCAGAGGGATACTTGAATCCATGTTGTATAAGAACTAAGCTACATAATAATTTGAAAGCAATTCACAACTTAGAGACAGTACCGGTAACCGCCGCTTCGGCTGTCTATTATGACACAAACACCTCTTATCCCAAATTATATTTGTAGCCAGACAACAATACTATTCATTAGAATTACTTTACTATTATCAGGTGTAATAATTTTCTTTTATGAACTGACAAAAGCAGTATTTCGTAAACAGCAAAAGGACGAAAACAAAAAAAAACACTACCGCCAATGCTGTCCACACTGGCTTTTTTCCTAATTTAGCCACAGCGAAACAGCATTAGCGGTCTTGCTATAACGACAACTATCTTTAAGCAGACACGCAGAGAACAAACAGAAAGAGAATAAATTTAAATGGTGAACAACGACATACAAACAATCTGACTTTGGAACTACATCCCGATATTCATGCCAACATAGTATTAAGTCTGTATAGCAATCAATAATATGACATCAACAGGAAAAACTCCCACTTATGGACTGACACATATTGCTGTTGCAGTCAAAGACCTAAGTAAAACAAAGAATTTCTATCAAACCGTGTTTGACATGGAAATAATGTATGAAGAAGCAGATTTTATTCAACTTTCCACACCCGGTTCTCACGATATTCTTGTGTTTGAAAAAAACGGAAACGCCAATGGAGAATCTGGTGGCATTAAGCACTTCGGATTCAGGCTTCGTAAACCAGAAGATATTTCAGTAATGGAAAAGAAGATATTGAACGCAGGCGGGCAAATTGTTCACAAAGGAGAATTTGCTCCCGGTTCACCCTACATTTTTTTTAAAGATCCGGATGGATATGAAATAGAGATATGGTATGAGCTTGTACCCTAAGCATCAAATTCTAATGGTGAATGCACAACATGCAGTTTTGTGCAAGTGGGGCTAACGGAATAATCGCCATATCCCACGGTAGTAATGGTTGTACCTGGCCCAATAAATGCTTTGCGGAATGGAGCTGAACACCGCGTTGTACCTGAACCTTATTACATCCATCAGGGAGCCGGGAAAAAGGTAAACACCAAAACAAAAAACAGGAATACATACAGCACCATTATTAAGTGCCATTTGCTATCTTTCAGGCAAACTGCATAATTATGCTTCATACAAAATCATTCCTGCTGCTTTGCCTGCTTATGTGCGGGATGATAGTAAAAGCCGGTTTTTTGCCGGATCATCTGAGTTGCGAACAAAAAATTAATCCCTCCGGCATTGAAAGTGCAAAGCCCTTACTGGGCTGGTGGATCAGTTCAGCCGAAAGAGGCTTTACACAATTAGCCTGGCAGGTACTGGTTGCCACAAGCCCGGATAAGCTGAATGAAAAAAACGCCGACACCTGGAACTCCGGCCGCATCGCATCTGCTGATAATAACAATAATGCCTTTGCGGGAAAGTCATTGCAATCGGGTCGCAGATACTACTGGAAAGTAAGAGTATGGAACAGTGCCGGCAAAGCATCTGCATGGAGTGAAACCGCCACTTTTACTACCGGCATCCTGCAGCAGGAAGAATGGCATGCCAGTAACTGGATAGCATATGATATTTTACCCGATAGCATGCAAGTAATGCCCGGCGTGCATGGCAACGGTGATGCACTCGGCAATAAAGCCATACAACGCGCTGTGGTTCCCTGCTTCAGAAAAGAATTCATATTGGAAAAGCAGGTTAAGGAAGCCTTCGTTTTTGTTTCGGGTTTAGGACAATATGAGCTGCACCTCAACGGGGGAAAAGTAAGTGACGACTTCCTGTCGCCCGGATGGACGAATTATGAAAAGCGCTGCCTGTACAACACCTATGATATTACCAGCCGCCTGAAACAGGGACCAAATGCAATAGGCGCTATTGTTGGCACGGGATTTTTTTACATCAATCGCGAAAGATACAGGAAGCTGGTTCGCGCAGAAGGATATCCTATGCTGCGCGCTAAACTGATTGTACGGTTTACAGATGGCAGCTCAAGAGAAATTGTTACAGATGAAAGCTGGAAAACAGCGCCCTCTCCTGTACTGTTTACAAGCATCTACGGCGGAGAAGATTATGACGCCAATAAAGAACAGGCAGGCTGGGATATGCCCGGCTTTGCAGATGCCGGCTGGAAAAAAGTATTGATCACAAAGGGCCCGGGCGGGCAAATGAGGGCGCAGTATGATTACCCCTTAAAAGTGATGGACACTTTTCCGGTGAAGGCGCAAACAGCGATAGCCAAAGGAAAAACAGTTTATGATTTCGGGCAGAATGCTTCCGGCATCGTGCGCCTGAAAGTAAAAGGCAACAAAGGAGATACCATTCGTATTACACCTGCTGAATTGCTGAACGACAACGGACTGCCCGAACAATCCGCGTCGGGAAAACCTTATTACTTTACCTATATCCTTAAAGGCAGCGGCACAGAAACATGGGAGCCCCGGTTTACGTATTACGGCTTACGCTATACGCTGGTAGAATACATCAGCACTGCCCCTGCGCCGCAAATGCCGGAAATAACGATGCTGCATACCCGAAACAGCTCCCCTTCGGCCGGAAGCTTTAACTGTTCCGACTCCCTGTTCAATAATATTTACCAGCTCATTGACTGGGCCATAAAAAGCAATATGGCAAGTGTGGCCACCGATTGCCCTCATCGAGAAAAATTAGGCTGGCTGGAGCAAACCCATCTTGTGGGTGCCTCCATGCGTTACGCATACGATGTCCGGCATTTATATACGAAGATCATTCACGACATGAAAGAAGCGCAACTGCCCGGCGGCCTTGTTCCCGATATTGCGCCGGAATATGTTCCGTTTGAAGACGGCTTCCGCGATTCCCCGGAATGGGGAAGCGCCGCCGTGATCATTCCCTGGTATATGTATTTATGGTACGGCGATAAAAAAGCATTGATAAATGCCTATGATATGATGAAACGCTATGTATCCCATTTAAATACCAAAGCGAACGATCATATTTTATCGTACGGATTGGGCGACTGGTACGACCTTGGTCCGGAACCTCCCGGGCCCTCGCAGCTTACGCCACTTGCGCTAACCGCAACTGCCATATACTACTACGATGCGGTAATACTAAGCAAAACTGCCGCGCTTTTAGCAAAGGATGCAGAGGCGGAATTATATGCTGCGCTATCGGAAAAAATTAAAAAAGCCTTTAACGATAAGTTCTTTGACCCGGAAACGCAGGTATACGCCACCGGTAGTCAAACCGCTTATGCCATGCCCCTGTTCACAGGCCTGGTAGAAGAACAATACCGCGAAAGGGTTTTTAATAACCTGGTAAAAGCCATTCATGCCGGTAATAAGGCATTAACCGCGGGTGATGTGGGATACCGTTACCTGGTACGGGTTTTGGAAAACGGTAACGCTTCCCAACTGCTATATGAAATGAATAACAGGAACGACGTGCCGGGATACGGCTACCAGATAAAGCATGGCGCAACCGCGCTAACGGAATCCTGGCCCACCCTGAGGCTTGTATCCAATAATCACATGATGCTGGGACATTTAATGGAGTGGCTTTACAGTGGATTGGGTGGCATTAACCAGCAGGAAGATGATCACGGGTTTCGCAGGATCCGTATAGCTCCCCAAATGGTAGATGGTATGGATTCGGTAAGCGCTTCGCATTCCACGCCAAACGGCATTATCCATACCGCATGGAAAAAAGAAGGGAACAAAACCGTATTAACGGTAAGTATCCCCGCCAATACAACGGCAGCGGTTATCTTACCCGTTTCTCATATAAAAAACATAACAGCAGATAACCAACCGCTTATCCAAAATAAATGGATCACTCGTATACAGCAAAAAGCAGGTAATATCCATTTTGCGATTGCTTCCGGTAACTATATATTTACGATCAATCATTAATGTATGAACCACAATAGGGGTATGCGCTTTTCGCTTTTCTGCATCTGCATCGTTATATGGAGCTGCAAAGCGCCTGTGCCCTCAACCGTTTCACAGGAAACCATGCAAAAAGTATACGAAGCAGTAAAAACGCCTTTTAAATATGGCATCGTTGTTTCAGCGCCCGATGCTGCGAAAATGGCCGACAGTCCCACCGTTTTTCGTTTGAATGGCAAATGGTATATGACCTATATTATTTTTGACGGAACCGGCTACGAAACCTGGATCGCCGAAAGCAATGACCTGCTGCACTGGGATACGCAGGGAAAGATAATGTCCTTTACCGAAAACACCTGGGATGCCAGTCAAAAGGCAGGGTATCCGGCACTGGTAGATATTACCTGGGGCGGAAGCTATGCGCCCATGAAATATAACCAAAGATATTGGGTATCTTACTTAGGCGGCGCCGATAAGGGATATGAAGCAGGGCGTTTGGGTGTGGGCATGGCGTATACAGATAACCTGCAGGCAAAAGAGCTGGAAAGATTACCGCAGCCGGTATTGTCGGCCATTGATTCATCGGCTAAATGGTACGATAATAAAACCATCTTTAAAAGTTCCGTAATACATGATGCAGATAAAAAAAGCGGTTACCCGTTTGTGATGTATTATAATGCGGCAGGCGACAGTACAGATGCTAAGGGACATAGTTTTGAAAGCATTGCCGTGGCAGTTTCCAATGACATGGAGCATTGGGAACGCAAAGGCCATGACCCGGTAATTACAAAAGGAAGGGGTATTTGTGGCGACGCGCAAATTGTAAAGATGAATGACCTGTACGTGATGTTTTATTTTGGGCATAACTGGCAGGATGGCAACCCCTCCGCTTTTGACCGCTTCGCGTGTTCATACAACCTGCTGAACTGGACAGAATGGAATGGACCCAGCCTGGTAGCGCCATCCGAACCTTACGATCAGCAATATGCGCATAAGCCCTGGGTAATACAATGGGAAGGCGTAGTATATCATTTTTATAACGCAGTAGGTGAAAACGGGAGAGTGATCGCTTTGGCAACATCAAAAGATATGAATGTCAAACCATAATTATAATTTTTAAGGATCTTTTAAGCTCCTGCAGACCACCGGTTCAAGGCTGCGCCGTATTTTTGGGAGAATTTATAACAGTTTGCACCCAATGATAATACTATAAAAATAGTATCTTCATCAGGTGTGTTCAGCAATTTTTATTAAAAGCATTTTTTGAAATACCCAACTAAAAATAGAAATATGAAAGCTGCTCTTGTATGGATATGCCTGCTCTTTGCCACGCCAATGTTTGCACAGTTAACCGTCAGGGAACAGTTTGAAAAGATCAAAACACTCCAGGAAGCGCAGAAATTCATTGACGCCAACCAGCCGCTCAAACCTACCCTGCTTCACCTCACACTGGGAAAAGACACAACGCTTATAGACAAGCGGCTGCTGCGGCAAAAAAAAGGCGATGTTTTTTCCGTTGGCTATGTTACTTACCTGGTGCTTGACGGAACGGAAGAAGTGACTTACCGCGCCAACTATATCTTCTTAGACGGCTCATCCTTATCCAACGCAGAGGTAGACAGTCTTAAAAAAGTTATTTTACAAAAAGCATCTGAAGGCACATCATTCGATCAGCTTTCCGACCAGTACACCATGGATGGCAACACCACGCATGGCGACACCGGCTGGTTCTTCGGCGAAGAAATGATGCCCAAAGAATTCCAGGACGCTGTACAAAAACATAAAAAAGATGATATCTTTTTCGTTGACGTTCCCGAGCGGCAATGGCACTATATTGTTAAAAAAACCTACGACGACCAGGTGAAGAAAGAAATAACCGTGCTGCGCGCAAACGGGAGATAAGGGGTTGAAAGTATCCCTATACACCTGTACATTTACATTTACTTCTAAAAAACGGAGATCTCCGCCAACTTGCTTTCCAGGTACTGAAGCAGTTCATCTTCTTCCCAACCACCATTATATTTTTTTCCATTGACAAAGAAAGATGGAGTCCGGTTTACCCCGCTTCTGAGTCCGCTTTCAAAATCGCGCTGAACCTTCTCCGCCAGATCTTTTCTTTGCATATCACTTTTAAAGCGTTCCTGGTCAAGTCCGATGGTTGTAGCAAATAGAAAAAACTTTCTGCCTCCAGCGTTTGCTGTTTTTCAAAAATGATGTCGTGCATTTCCCAAAATTTATCCTGCAGGGCAGCGGCCTCTGTTGCAACGGCTGCAGGTAAGGCAAGAGGATGAATTTTTGATAAGGGGAAGCATACAGCTCAAAATCCGGCGCAGTGATTCCTGTTGTTAACCTGTACTTTATTTTTTGATTACTATTTATTTGATTTCTTTATCAGCACTGTTAGAATAACAAGAATGCCTTTGTTACGCCAAAGGCATTCAATAACCCCAAACCCTATGCTGCAGGAATTGCCATACGTACTTCAACAATGGCTCCATATTGAATAATCGGGCATCCCTTCGCAATCTCCGCAGCTTCATCGTAATCTTTTGCTTTTATCAGAAATAACCCGCCGATAGACTCTTTTTTTTCTGCGTAAGGCCCCTGCTGTACTTTACTATCTCCTGCAATTACTCTTCCGTCAACATCCCATCGCTTTGGCGGAGCAACCAGCTTGCCGCTGGACGCAATGCCCGCTATCCAGTCTTGATAAGGTTTTAATGCTGCTTTCATTTGCTCCGGCGAAGGACTCGGATTTTTGCTTGTAAGATCCCTGTGGATCGCTAATAAAAACTCGTTCATTTTGTTTAGATTTTATTTGTTTAAAAAAATATACTGTCGGTAAGTTCTTGCGCATCGGGTATATTATAATTTCCCGGCTGCCTCAATCATGAAATCCGCTACTTTACCTGGCTGGGATACCATAGGAACATGGCTGGATGCAAGCTCAAGCGTTGTTGCTTTTATCAGCCCGGCCTTATACCGCTCCAGGTCAGGATTAATCATCCCATCTTTTGCCGCTACGATATACCATGAAGGTTTTGTTTGCCAGGCAGGACTATATACTTTTTCCTGGGTGGCCGATGCAGCCCATGTAACCTGGGTAGCAAATATTACCTTTCTTTCTTCGGGTGATACATCCTGCGCAAAAAACTCGTTGATCCCTTTTGGCGACAGGGATAAAAAACCATCGGGGCTAAGCTGAAATTCCGGCCCCACTGCTGTTGGCGGCATCGCAGCATTAACATCGTTAACGTTCTGTCCTTCTTCAGGAACCAATGCAGCAACGTAGAGCAACCCGGCCACCTTTGGATCTTTTCCTGCTTCGGAAATCACCATTCCGCCATACGAGTGTCCAACCAGCAGTACCGGTCCGTCCATTTGAGCGATGGCCCGCTTGGTAGCAGCAACATCATCGGCGAACGAAGTGAGCGGATTTTGCACGGCAATTACGTTTAGTCCTTTTGCCTGAAGTAAAGGAATAACCTTTGTCCAACTGGAACCATCGGCGAAAGCGCCGTGAACCAATACAATATTTTTTACTCCTTTTGAATGGGTTTGTGCGTTTGCATTTTGCGACAGCGGAAAAACGTTAGCTGCAGCAATTAACGCAACTGATGTGAGTTGTTTAATTGTAAACATAAAATTTGTTTTTGATTTTAATAATATTGTTTCTTACAGGCGTCTGCAAAGTGTCGTCAGTTTTCCCTATCCTTTGTTTCGCCTAAGGGTTGGTCTTTCATTCGTATGGCATCATCCAGGAATTCCCCTCCATCGGTTATATTTACTTCGTGGTAGAATGGGTATATGCTTTCCTGAATGCCTTCTGATATGGCCCGTTCATTGCCGGGATCTGTTTTTTTAGATGAAAAGATGGTACCCATGTTAAACCATTTTTATGATTAGAAAATAAGCGCATCTGCTGCCGGCCGCCTCGTTGTGTAGCTGGCCGGTTTTCGCGGGGACACCGCGCCGACGTGGGTTTGTCCCGTGCACGAACGGGTGGAAAGTGCACGTCCCTTACAGCCGCCTCAACGAGCTGACACCCGTCATCTCCGTTACGAAAGGCAGTGATCAAATGCTGTAGTGAAAGTTATCAGGATTGCGCTGTAGCTAACTGGGCCCTGAACCAATCTTCATATTTTATTCTTCCAAGTCGGGGATTACCACCCGGAACTAAGGATCTGTCATTCAATTCGGCGCCAAAATAAAGCGCATGCCCATCACTGATCAACCGGCGGGAATCTTCTGTTGCATTCAGATAGTAGCGGATGAACTCAACCATCGGCATACGCACCGGCCCGGCTACCTCAACGGTGGCATTTAAAGGCGCTCCGAGCACGATATCTGCCAGGGCCGACACCACTTCGTCTGATGCTATGGGTTGAAATTCGGCCGGCGAAATATGCACTTCTTCACCGGTTGTGCCTGCCTGTGCTATCCTGCCTGCAAATTCAAAAAACTGAGTAGAACGCAAAATGCTGTAGGGAATCCCGGACTCTTTGATCAGTTCTTCCTGTGCAATTTTTGCACGGAGGTAACCACTTTCGGGAAGACGCTCAGCACCCACCACCGACATAGCAACATGATGCTTCACTCCGGCATAAGCTTCCGCAGTAAGCAGGTTCATGGTAGACCTTTGAAAAAAATCCAGGACCGCTTTGTCTTCAAATGAGGGAGAATTGGAAACATCAACAACAATAGCTGCATTTTTCAGCGCTTCATTCAGTCCTTCACCGGTAATGGTGTTAACACCCGATGCAGGAGATGCGGCTATCACGGTGTGATCATGCCGGAGAAGCCTGTTTACAAGATTTGAACCAATAAGGCCGGTTCCGCCAATTACTACAATTTTCATGATTTTTGTTTTTTAAATTGTTATACTTAAATATTTGTGTGATTAATAAAATCTTTTTATCAAAAGGCAAGTTGACTTTGTTATTTGCTGCCGGGATCATTCGTGCTTCAGTGCATTCTTCATAACAGCGGCTGCCTGCAACAGCGCTGTTTTAACCGCCGGGATTTCAGCCAACGGGTTTAACAAACCATAATCGTGGATCAATCCGCCGTACCTGGTTAAGGTTACTTTAACCCCGGCTTCATCTAATTTCCGGGCATAGGCCTCACCTTCATCCCGCAGCACATCATTCTCTGCAGTTTGTATTAAGGCAGGAGGAAGGCCTTTCAACTGATCTAAAGTAGCGTTCAGCGGAGATGCGTATATTTCCCTGCGCGCTTCTTTATCAGGCAAATAATTATCCCAAAACCACATCATCATATTCCTTGTAAGAAATCTTCCTTCACCCAATTCTTTGTATGAGCCGGTTTCAAAATTGGCATCGGTTACCGGCCATAGTAATACCTGGAGCTTTATAGCCGGCCCATTTTTTTCTTTAGCCATCAATGCCACCGATGCTGCCATGTTGCCGCCTACACTGTTACCAACAACCGCGAGGTTGCTACCATCAACGCCTATTTCGCTGCCATGCTCCTCCAACCATTTAAGCGTAGCGTAGATTTGATAAATGGCTACCGGATAATAGGCTTCGGGTGATGGCGTATAATCGGGGAAAATCGCTACAGCGCCGCTTTCCACTACCAGGTCTCTTATCAATCTTTTATGGGTTTGATAATCTCCCAGTACCCATCCCCCTCCATGAATATAGATGAAGGCCGGCGCGCCCGGTTGGGCGCCAATAGGTTTTACAACATGCACGTTCACCTGTTCGCCGTCCTGCATTATTGTTCTTTCCGATTCTTCAATACCGGAGTAATCTACCGTTACTGAATTTTGCGCATTTATTAATACTTTTCGTGCGTCAGCGGGACTAAGCTGTTCAATGGGCTTACCCTTTCCCGAATTAAGCGCTTGCAGAAATTTTCGTACCTGTATAAGAATACGTGGATCATTCTCTGCTTTTACAATCTTGTAAGGTTGTGTCATAGTTAAAATGTTTATGTTTTATTTTTTATTGATTGGCGATGCTAAAAACAACCGGCGTGCCAGATAGGCAATCAATTAATTCTGAGATACTTACATGAAGCGTACGATGTTTCAACCCACTTTATTTCGCCATTTGGCGAACAGAGGCGCTATATATCGGGGAATTGCGTGGAACGTTAACTTTACATCGCTGAATCGAAAGTGATATGGTAAATGCAAACCGGGGATAAACATAAACTGCTGTGCCGGCAGGGCTGCAGCAGGAGGAATACAGTAATAAGAAGAAGCAGTATGCTTAATCCGCTTTCTGGTAATAATCTGCTTTGGAAATGCCGAGCTTTTTTATTTTTGAATGCAGTGTGGTAGAAGGCATTTCCAACGCTGCAGCGGCTCCGCCACTGCCTGCAATTTTTCCACTGCACCTTTTCAATACTTCAATGATATATGTGCGTTCAAGCTGCTGAAGGGTTTTGTTCGAAACATCTGATTTATCGGCTCCTTCCTCATTCACTCTTTTAGGCAATTGTATTTCTGTTAAAACATTTCCCTGCGTTAAAAGAATGCTTCTCTCAATTAAATGTTCCAGTTCTCTCACATTACCGGGCCAGGTATAGCGCTTTAATTCCCCGATGCACTTTGGAGATATGGCTATTACTTTTTTCCCTGAATTCTTACTGTACCGTTCAAGAAAAAAATTAGCCAGTGGGGTAATATCTTCGGAACGTTCTCTTAAAGGTGGTAATGTAATAGGAAATACATTGAGCCGGTAATAAAGGTCGGATCTGAAACGACCGGATTTTACTTCATGCTCCAAATTCCGGTTGGTAGCGGCAATGATTCTAACGTCAACCTTTATTGTCGTTTTTCCGCCCACACGCTCCAGCTCACGTTCCTGCAAAACACGTAATAATTTAACCTGTGTTTCAAGCGGCATTTCGCCAATTTCGTCTAAAAACAATGTACTGTTGTTGGCCAACTCAAATTTGCCGATCCGTTTTTCAATGGCACCGGTGAAGGATCCCTTTTCGTGTCCGAACAATTCACTTTCAATCAGGTTTGCGGGCAGTGCCGCGCAATTCACCTTTACCATTATTTTGTTTTTCCTGGGAGATGCATTATGAATAGCACGTGCAATTAGCTCTTTACCTGTACCGGTTTCTCCCAATAACAATACAGTGGAATTAGATTCGGCCACAAGAGACATTAAATGATATACTTTTTGCATTTCAGGGCCATCACCAATAATATCGGAAAAATTATAGATGGTTTGAATCTGCTCTTTCAGGTAATCATTTTCTACTTCCAATTGCTTTTTATAAGCCAGCAGTTTTTCATTGGCCTGTATATTGGCAACAGCAACGGATATCTGTGCACAAATACCCTTCAGCAATAATTTGCTCAACCGCTTCGCCAGCAACCAAATCGTACCCAGGTTTTTATTTCCTACCCTGAGCGGGAAACCATACATTTTTTTTAATCCCGCGGTTTTCCATAACCTGGCATAAGCATTCCCGCTTTTTAATTCTTCCTCCACATTAAATACTACGCCATCGCTGCTTGCCAGTACATGAGCCGTGTAAGGCTCATGGATGGTTATCCGCTGCGTCACCAGTTCATCAAACTTCGCTTTTGATTTTTGAAACAATGAACTATCGTACATGAACGGGTACAGGTTAACGTTATCATCTTCAATAACCCGGATCATTGCCAGTTGAGCATGCATGGTTTTATCCAGCACTTTGAAAATAGCCGCCTGCAATTCAGGCTTCGTTCTTACCTGCGCTATATCATTACTGAAATCCAGGAGAAATGTTTGTTCCTGGTGTTTTCTACTGATCTGCTCATTTGCAAGAATATTGGAAACAGCTACCGATATCTGAGCACAAACGGCTTTTAGCAAATTGATCTTTATGTTTTGTGTTTTATTAGCATCTATATGCAGGAAAGCACAACCGATATTTTTTCCGCCCACACGCAGCGCCGATCCTAACACTCTTCGAAGTCCAAGCTTTTTCCAGAAAAAAACATACGCCGGCGCGTCAGGTATTTCCACAAGCTTGTTTATTTCGAATATTACCGGATCTTCTGAGTTCATCATCTGGCTGAACACGGGGTCATTAACAGGGTACCTCGCTGAACTCACTTCTGTATAGCCTGCTTTGGTTTTTATATGATTTCCAAGGTCCAGCATGAATGTGCTGTAAGTATGATCTTCATTTATCTGTAAAAAGCCAAAATCTTCAATAGAGAACAAACGCTTGAATTGTTTGTTTACTACCTTTTGTAAGTCATCCCTGCTCATCAACGCCGCTATTTCTTTGGATAAAGAAAGTAAAATTGATTTTTCTTTCTCTCTTTCTGTAATTTCCTCGTTAGACCTGGTATTGGAAATGGCCACGGCTACCTGGTCGCTTATTCCTTTCAGCAGGCTCAGGTTTATTTGATCCGTTATCACCCATAAAATCCCCAGGTCCGTGTTGCCTGCACGGAGCGGAACGCCTACCATTTTTTGGAATGCTGCTTTTTGCGCTCCCAGGCCTTTCCAGAATGCTATATAATGATCGGTATTTCCCTGTTTGACCTCTTCTTCAAAATCTATCAGTTGCGGCTCGTTCCCACTCAGCACTCTGCCGCTAAGTCCCTCGTTTTTGTTGATCTTAGTATTCAGCAATTTTTTAAACTCAGGGGCATCCTTGTAATGAATATCCTCATCATGCATAAAGGGGCTCAGGGTAATGCCATCATCATTTATGGTGCGTATAAAATATGCCCTGATCTGTCCCAGCTTTTTCAGCGATTGATGAATTGCCCGGCTTAACTCATCCTTAGTCCTGGCTGATGCTATATCATGACTGAACTCAATAAGAAATGTCTTGTCTTTATCTTTCTCCGCTATTTCCTCATTGACTATAATATTAGCAACGGCATTGGATAAATGAGGCGCGATTCCTTCCAGCACATTTTTAAAGTCGTCCGGGAAACTATCAGTTTTGTCTGAATACATTAATACATGCCCGATCGTTTCCATTTTACTTTTTAATTTAACGATCATCGCTTTCTTTATTCCACATTCATAATTGACCTTTAAAAATGCCGGGATACCCGGTTCGTTTATGATATCATCTAACAGAAAGGACGCCGACACTTCCGGCTCTGTAACCTGGCTAAGAAACGGGTCATTAATAACGAATTGCATTTTAAGTAAGGAAGGAAGCTCGCTGCGGTGTTTAATTTGCATAGATTCCCTGTCAATCAGGAATGGAAAATACGTTCCGTTTTGTTTGTCAATCAGCGAAATGACCGTGTGTGTAAAATAGAAATACTTTTTAAGCCTTGACGAGAAAACTTTTATAAGGTCATCCTTTTCCCGAACCCGGGTAATGTCGTTGCTTAAGGTTAGTAAAATATCTTTTTCTTTTTGGTAGAGTGCCAACTGTTGCTGAAGGGTATGGCTTTGCCCATTTTTCCCCGCGAGGTTTTGACTCTTTCTATGTTCTTTTATTGTTGCATTTTTCATGGAATGCGTTTTGCAGTGAGCGGTGCCACACAGCTTAGGCGGAATGGATATTTACAGGGTAAAAAGCGATAGGCTTAAAGGTAGATCAAATTTTGCAAAAACAGCCACGGGCGTGGATATGGGGTATACTATCCTACTGAATTATATTAATTCTTTGATAATCAATAATTGTATTTGTATTTCTGTTGAATGTTACGAAACGGTTGCGGCCGGTTTCACAAATAAACAGTTCTTGCTATTATCCGATTCGCTGTTGCAGGGCAAGCGTATTTAAATTCAGGGAGAAAGATATGGAGCTGGCACGCCGTATCCATTGAAAAAATTGAGCGATAAGCCCTTTTATACCGTTGCCGGGCGACGGTTGTTTCCATTCATAATAATAAATGGTTTCCATTTTTAATTTCACAATGATGATGTTCTCCATTCTTCTGGTACATTCATTTCCCATCTGGTGCATTAATTGGTTAAAAAGCTCGCCATCATTTAACAGAACTGCCAGCCCCTGAATTTCCATGAAAAAAGGTTTTCCTTTTTTATAGAGTTTCAGTAATACGGGAAATTGCATTTCGGCTTCCGTGAGGTCATACTCCGGACGCTGGATCAGTGTATATAAATTTCCGTAATTGTCTACGCTCAGCACGTTGATTATGGTTGCCGGAATACGAAGCGTTCCGGTGTTGAGGCAGTAAAGCAAAGCGCTGCCTATTTCATAAATCCTTTGTTTAAGAAATAATATGTTGTGGTGCGGCATACTGATCATTTATAATAATATATTCAAAAATGAATCCGCACTGCAAATCTTTTCCTTTTCTATATGGAAGCGGTACCTGACAGCGGAGTTTTACCGGGTTGCAGCAGGCACAATGTTCTGTTTATGGGGGTGAATACAAAAACAATGGGAAATATTTTCCACAAAAGGAGGAGCATAATTTCCTCCCGGCAACAATACAAATTTCCGCACAGTCCATATCGAGGCTTATACAACGGGTTAGCATCGACACCTCTTCTTCCTGCAGGCAGGAAGATATACATTGGTTGCAAACATGCGCGCATTCATTTCCCTGAAGCTCTTTGGTCCTTCTTATAAGTGTATGAGCGGTTGCATATGGCAGCTCTTGCGCCTTCTCGATTTTTTCTATCTGCACCCAGTCATATCCACGGCCTGCACCGGCTGAAGGACCGGGCAGATCAATGCGAATAAAAAAACCCTCCTCAGGGCTGGCGCTTACGGGCTTACCCGTTCTATCCATAAGCGCAAAGGATACTCCGCATCCATTCTTCAAAACAGCAAAAGCAAGGAAAAGAGAATTTTTATACAGGCTTAACCATACTCCCCTTTTTTTACCGGCCATGGCGCATCCGGATGGGATTGCGGTTCCCGGTCAACCTCCTCTTTTCATCCGGTTATCAGTTTACTGCCGTGGTAGTACATATTTCTGTAACTTGTGTTTCGCTTGAACAAGCTGAAAGGGATTATGACCAAAAAAGCATTCCGGGAAAGCAAATCTTAACTGCTGTGAAAAAAGATAAAGCTGGCAAACAAATAAAACCCGTATCGGGTAAAATAAAAAAAGCAGTGCATGTACTAACAAAACAGGCTTCCAAACCATCCCTTGTTTCTGCTCAAAAAACATTCAAAAAAGAATTATTAACAACTCATAAAAAGCGTAAAGCGGTTAACAGAGAACTAAATAAAAGATTGAAAGAACCGGGAGACTACCCAAAACTGATCATAGAAAGTTTGAATGATCCGATGCTGATGATGACAGCCGGTTTAAAAATAAAAAATGCTAATAAAAGTTTTTACCACGCATTTAAATTAACGCCGGGTGAAACAGAAGGCTTATGCCTGCATGAATTAAGCGAAGGGAAATGGGATATACCTGAACTACACCGGAAATTAAAACTGCTGCAAACTAAAAATACCAGTTTCAGCGGGTTGGAGATTACCCGAAATTTCAGCGGCGTGGGGTGTAAGACCCTGCTGGTAAGCGCGTTTAAACTCATGCTCAAAAACGCGCAGGATTCCATGATTATCCTGACCATACAGGATATTACTGCACGCAAGGAAATGGAAGAAAAATTAATGGAAAATGAAGAACGCTTCAGGCTGCTGGTGCAAAATTCTTCAGATATTATTACTGTTTTTACCGAAGACGGCACTGTTTTGTATGAAAGCCCGGCAATTGAGCCGGTATTGGGTTATAAACCGGATGAGCGGGTAGGACGAAATATTAAACTGGATATGATCGTGCACCCGGACGACAGGGAACATAAACTGGATCTATTAAAAAAGGCTGCTTCTAACCCGGACGAAAATGTATACGGGGAATTCCGCCTCCGGCATAAAAACGGCAACTACCGAACCATTGATGCTATTTTCCGGAGTTTTTTGAACAATGATAAGATCAATGGCATTATCGCCAATTACAGGGATATAACAGAAAGAAAAATACTGGAAAAGCAGAAAGATGATTTTATCGGTGTAGCCAGCCATGAATTAAAAACACCCGTTACCAGCATTAAAGCCTATTCACAGATCCTCGAAGAATTGTTCAAAAAAAGCGGCGATACAAGATCGGCTGAATTGGTTGGTAAGATGAACATGCAGGTTGACCGGCTTACTACGCTTATTGTAGACTTACTGGATTTTAACCGTATTGAAGGTAACCAGCTAAAGTTCAGGGAAGAAAGCTACGACCTCAATGAACTGATTACAGAATTAACAGAGGAGCTGCAAAGAACCACGCATCAACATGTGATCAAAACCGGATTAGATCATTCCGTTCTGATGGAGGGCGATCGCTACCGTACAGGACAGGTGTTAAGTAACCTGCTTAACAACGCCATTAAATATTCTCCCAAAGCCAGTGAAATAATTGTAAGAACCGCAATAAAAAAGAAAAATGTTTTAATATCTGTTCAGGATTTTGGCGTAGGCATCGAAAAAGAACATCTGAACCTGATATTTGAACGCTTTTTCAGGGTGGCGGAACCCGTTATTAATACTTTTTCCGGACTGGGGCTCGGACTTTATATTGCTTCGGAAATTGTTCGCCGTCAAAATGGTAAAATATGGGTAGTTTCTGAAAAGGGAAAAGGCTCTACATTTTATGTTTCCTTACCCATTCCAAAATCACGGCAGGCACAAAGCATACCTGCCTGTTAGTACCGGTATATTATTTGATATAAACTATGTATGATAAAAAGGATACTG